>Ga0163146_10008780_pt1 | contig 10670 bp, 9 predicted proteins | sample OliLakLV19MP7G1_FD_148648 | JGI IMG/M metagenome (GOLD analysis project Ga0163146, IMG submission 148648) | Freshwater microbial mat bacterial communities from Lake Vanda, McMurdo Dry Valleys, Antarctica - Oligotrophic Lake LV.19.MP7.G1 | ecosystem: Environmental > Aquatic > Freshwater > Lake >... | reverse complement strand
CGACTGTTCACGCCCTTCGTTTCCACCAAGGCCGATGGCCGCGGCCTCGGCCTCACCCTGGTGCGGGAGATCCTGGTTCACCACAAAGCCCCCTTCTCCCTGAGCGGCCCGCCCGGGGGCCCCACACGGTTCGCGTTCTCCCTGCCCCAGGTCGCCGAACGTCAGCCGCTGTAGGGGCTGCAGTCGGGCCGGCAACGGTCACGCCAGCGAAGGTTCCAGGGAGTGATCATGTAGGCCGCCAGTGCGCCCGCAATGTGGCCGAAGGCCAGAAGCCAGAAGGCGGTCGTTTCGTGAAGGCGGCGCGAGATCGAAACACCAAGCGCGCCGAGCGAGGCAATCCACAGCAGGCCCCATCCAGACCCGCAGCATGTCGTTTTCGATGGAGAACCTCGGTCGGATGAGGATTGCCGGTGCGATCGCGAGGACGGCGCACGCGGCGGCCCCGGCCCGCAGTTTCAGCCAGGTTGATCGCGCGACCGCGAGGTGGTTTGGCAGCCATGACGATCACCGTGGCCAGCGTGAAGATGCCCTGGCTCTTGGTCAGCAGGGCGCCGACCAAGAACGGTAGAGAGAGGATCAGCCCTCTTGCTCCAAGGCGACGAAGCACGCAAGGCGGTTCGCGATCAAGGCAAGTCGGCAAAACCCGATGAGGCGTGCTTGCAGACGCCGCCCCAAGACAGCATATTGATGCAGGCAACGAGGCGGCAACGCGGCGCAAGGCGGAAACAGGAGGGCCGGAACGCAACGCGGTGTGGGGTTGGCGTCAATAGGCGGTTAAGCAACCAACTCAACGCTGACGGTTTTCCCAAGAGCGAGTGTCCAGAGTAGAGGCGGATACGACCGTCGGGCAGAAGGAGCGCAGTCCGGGCGGCGACTAATCACGCCCTTCTTCTCCACCAAGGCCGATCGCCGCGGCGTCACCCGGGTTGTCTGCCTGGGCTTTCGGCGTCCGGCGGGCCGAGGTGTGGAAAAAAGACGAAAGAGTTCTCGCCTTCTTGGGTCCTATGGTGTAATAGCGCGAATACTCGGCATAGTAGCGACCGTAGCTGTCGGCCAGATCGCTGAAATCGACCTGATTCAACACCATCCCAAGAATTCTCAATCCCTGCGCACGGAGTTGCTCGACCGTGGCCACGAGAGCGCCCTTCTGCGTTTGACCGGCGCTCGCCACCAGTATCGTTCCGTCGACCTCCCGGCCGATGGACAAGGCGTCGGCGAGGGCGAGTGCGGGCGGCGTGTCCACTATGATGAACTTGTAGGTATCGCGCGCGGAGTTGATCAGCCTCCCGAGACTTCCGTCACCCAGACGCGCCGCCGCTCCGGCGCTTGGTTTTCCCGCGGGAAGAAAGTCGATTCCAAGGATGGGCAGGACATAAGGGCTCAGTGCGTCCTCCCGAAGTGCGGTTGAGAGTCCCCGTTCCGCGTCAATCTTGAGCGCCGGGCCCAGAGAGGGCCGTCGCATGTCCGCATCAATGAGCAGTACGCGATTTTTCGTTTCCGCGAGCAGAATCGCGAGCGCCATCGAAGTGGTCGACTTGCCGTCACCCGGCAGCGCACTGCTGACCGAGATCACGGCAACGCCCGAAGGCAGATTCGCGCGCACCACACGGTAAGCCTCCGCCAGGGGCGTGGAGTCGCGGAGAAGCGAAACCAGCCCCTGGTCCGAGACTCTTTTATCCTTAGGGACCACGCCGAGAAGGGGAAGGTCCAGGCCCAGGCTCTTGATCTGATCGACGCTCCGAATCGTTCCATCCAGCAACGCCCGCAGTCGCGCGAGGCCTATTCCGCCCACAAGCCCGATGGCGATGGCGGCCAGGTAGTTCGACGGTCGGTCCGGTAGGACCGGCGTCATCCGAGGGGTCGCGCGCTGCATCACACGCGGTTCGAAGGTGAGCGCATCGCCTCCGCGCTGAGACCGCTCGATCATCTCGGAGAGAGCTCGTTCGCCCGCATCAGCCTCTCTCATGAGCACCGCGGCGTCGAACGATTCAACCGCCACGTTTGAGGCCTTGTTGATACCCTTCTCGAGTTCTACGCCGAGAGCTCTTTGCTGGCGGGTGAGAGTGTCGAGTTCCGCCGCGAGTCTCTCCCTCTGGCCCGCGGTTTCGCTCTTCAAACCCTTTTCGACCAGTTCCACCTGCAACAAAAGGGCGAGCACGTCTGGATGTCTCTCGCCCAGCGTCTGCTGCTTAGCCGCGAGTTCGGATTGGAGCGCGTCGAGTCTGGCGCGAAGGGTCTGAGCCCGGGCCGAATCGAGAAGCGTGATCGCGTGCGGCGCGTCCGGCGGCGTGCTCAATTGTGCGGCCAGGGTAATCATGCGAGCGCTGACGCTTGCGTACTGGTCCTGCAGGGCTCCAAGCTGCCGTTGGATCATAGGCCGCTGGTAGGCGGGATTCCCGCCCGCGGTGTTCCGGGATTGAGCGCTCAATGCGCCGAGTGTCTCTCCAACGGCTTCCTTCTGCGACCCAAGGCTGCTCGCGAGCAACTCGCGTTCCCGAGCCCGCGCCTCCGCCGATTCGCTGGTCGAGCGTTCCTGGTATTTGTCCACCAGCGTATTCAGCAACTCCGCGCCCGCGAGGGGCTCATGAGAAGAGAGCTGAATGGTCAGCCAAGGCATGTTCGGTGTTCGGACAACCGCGATTCGCGTGGCAAGCGATGAGATCATCTCGCTGTGAGTGGGCGCTTCGGAGACTGGCCCGGTCCAATCCGCGTACCGTTCCTGCAAAACGCCGAACCCGGTGCGCACCGGGCCAGACGCGAGTTCTGTCAGCGTTTTCTCGCCGGACGAGGCGTTCACCGCCGCCTCGATCAGATCAGGAGACGTCAAGAGCGTGAGTTCCCTGGTCATTGCCGCTTCGAGTGCGGCCGGATCGGCGATCGCCCGCATGCCTGCAATGCGACTCCGACCCTCTACCGCAATGACCGTCTCGGTTCGGTAGATGGGCCGCGCTAGGAAGTTATAGAGCGCCACCGACAGAAGCGAGACCGCCAAAGGCGCAACGAGCCACCTTCGATAGCGATAGAGGAGGAGCAACTCTTCGTGAAAGGACGAACGAATGTCGGTCGAATCGTTCATGGATATCCTTATTCTAGGACCTTGGAACTGCTGGCTCGACACGGAGTCCGTTCAGAGAACGTGGTCCTGACCGAGTGACGGCACTTCAATGCCCAACAGCGAGCGCGTCCCCAGATCGTCGTCGCCGAGAGCAGTGTGCTCTAGTTCCTGGATCCGGGATGAATCGATCCGAGTCGCGGATCCGGTGCGGTGCGCCTTGAGAATCTGAGGGTGCGGCCTGTGCTCGGGTCTCTCGTCCTTTCGAAAAGAGGCCTCTTTGATTTTGTCGCCGGGTCTGAGGCCGCTGAAAGGTGATTGCGATGTCGCGGTCCACCTCCAGTCCCGACAGCCGAATCAGGTCCCTGGCCAGGTCGACGATCCGTACCGGCTGGCCCAAGCACGTAAGTCGAGCACCCGCGGAGTCCGCGCCGACGATGATGCAAGCCGTCGCGGATCTGCCGACATTGGACGGTCCGGCCTCGCCGCTCATGCCCGATCTCCTCCTTGGACGATCCACGCCTGGTCGCGCTTGTCATCCTCCAACACGCATAGGAATCCCGGGGAAGGCAGCAGGCCAGCGCGCAAAAGATCCTCGTCCTTGTGCGCCCCACAGTTGAAAAGGGAGAGCGTGTATCCGTGCTCAAGGGCGAATGCGCGCAGCCTGCGCGGAAAGTCGGCGGCGGCGTCCGCCCCGCCATCGCCCTTGGACGTGAATAGAACCGACAACCCTCCGCGGTCCCGCTCCAAGATGGCGTGGTTACCCGACCGGTCCGCCAGAACGACCGAAGGCTGTGGTCGGCTGAGATACTGAGCCTCGAATGAGGCCGCCGTCTGATAGTGGAAATGCGTGGCGGTTGTGATCCGCCCCAAGCGACGCCAGAGATCCGCCGCCAGCGACTCGCCCAGGGCAACCGTCCTTAGGCGACTCTCGACGCCGGCCGGTTGGTCGAGAGCGCCTGTCCAATAGCCGGTTTCGACCATCTGCGCGCCTAACCGTTCGAGCGCCCCCTTCGACGGGTTGTTCGCTCGGACAAACCCGAGAACCGCGATAGCACCCGCATGCCTGGCCTGCTCCCGAGCCGCGGCGACCAGCTTTGAGAACAGACCGTGTCCGCGGAAGGACGGTAGTGTCCAGGCTCCGGTCAGGATCGCGACCTCATGACGCTCCCCGATGGCGGACTGCACGGTCCTGTAGGTGAGGCCGAGGCCGGCCACCCACTGAGACGCTTCACTAAGGGCAAGGACATCCGGCGTCCGCACGCCCGCTCGCGCCTTGAAGTACCAGGCGTACTTGTGTTCGTCACCCCATTCAGGAAAACACCGACGAAGGGCGGCGAGATGAGCCTCGGCAGTTCCGACGGGATTGACCTCAAGCCTCACGAGGCCACGTTCTAGCGATTTCGCCGAGGGATGTCCACCACAGCGCGTCGCCGTACTCGTACTGCAAGGCATCGAACAGGCCGCTGAGAGACTCTCGATAGCGGAGATCGAGGCCGTCCTTGGCTACGTAGCCATGAGCGACCTTGATCGCGTGAGCCTTGATGTGCAACAAGCCGCCGCCGTCGATGACCCGCCGCGCGCGATCCGCTTCGCTCGTCGCCTGGAAATTCACGGAGAAATGGAGGAGCCGATTGTCGGCGATCGGCTCCGGTCGTATGAGACTCACACCACGCAATCCGCTCATCGCGGTCCGCGCCACGGGCGATATGGCGGTCTCGAGATCGCGCGCTGACGCGAGGTATTGAAGGCCCTCATCGCACATCGCGGAGATGAGTTGTGGGCTCGCCGCCCAGCCCGGGGGACACAGGCCCGGCTCCGCTTGGAGCTTTGCTTCGATGAAGATGGCTTTGCACTCGGCGAGACGCCGCCGGCACTCCGCGGCGCTCAATCGAGCGAACTCGATGACCGGGTGGAGACCGCGGGCCACGTGATGCAGTCCGTGAAACGCCAGTTCGACCCGAGGGAGCGATCGCAGCTGGTCCACGAATTCAGGATGGCGCGACAATCGCATTTGACCGGCGGGTCGGCGGGGCGAGAGGAACACGTGGTCTCGAACCCCCGGAATGTGGGCAAGCCATTTTCGGGTGGGGAAGGGAGAGATCGCCCGCCAATCCGCGGTCACGAAGAGTGTCGCACGCAACTCATGGTGGCGGGTGAGGAGCGCGTGCAGGTGTCCGAGGGCGCTGTCGCTTGGGTCCCGTCCACTTTCGTATCCCGAGGCTGATGAGGAAGGGTGCACGTCATCAAGGGTGATGCACACGGCCCCTTGCTTCCCCGAAGGAAGCCATTCCGGCGAGTCGCGGAATCGGCGCGTCATACCGCGCGGTCGGACGGTGCGTTGATGAGCCGCAGATAGTGCGCGGTCACGTTCTCCGGCGTCTCGTCCGCCGCCACCCGGCCATAGTCGAGGAGCAGAAAACGTTGACAGAGCGTACTCAAGGTCGCGAGGTCATGGCCAGCGATCAGGACCGTTCTCCCCGAGCGGCAAGCCTCTTCGATGCGGGTCAGGCACTTCCGTCGGAATTCCTCGTCGCCGACCGCCATCACTTCATCGAGGAGAAGGATTTCCGCGTCGAGATGCACCGCGATCGCGAAGGCAAGGCGCAAATACATTCCGGAGGAATAATGTTTGATCGGTTCGTCAGCGAACGTTCCGATGCCCGCGAAGGCGAGTATCTCGTCCTTGAGTCCGTCCACGACCGACCGCCGCATCCCGAGCAGCGCCCCATTCAAGTAGATGTTCTCCCGTCCGGAAAGATCGGGATGAAACCCCGAGCCCACTTCCAGAAGGCTTCCGAGGCGTCCGTAAATGTCGATCTCGCCGCGGGTCGGGCGCAAGACGCGTGACAGTATCTTCAGCAGCGTCGATTTGCCCGCGCCGTTCCGGCCGATGAGCCCCACCACCTCGCCCCGATGAACGGAAAAACTGACGCGGTCGAGCGCGCGGAAGATGTCTGAGCGGGCCCTCGGCCATTGGCGAATTCCTTTTTCGGTTCCGGGAGGCAGGGCCAGGCGAAAGTCGCGGCTCACCTCGCGAACGTCGATCATGATGTCAGCCATGGTTTCCTAGAGCGATTCGACGGCGTGCTGCTCTTGGCCGACGAACGATCGGATCAGGGCGTACGCCAGCACGATCGTGATGGCAAAGGAAACGAGCCAAGGCTCCACCGCGAAGGGTCGACCCAGAATCGAATCGCGGAAGGCTTCTACGATAGCCGCCATGGGATTCAGGAAATACAGTGAGCGCAGATGGGCCGGAACGAGGCTCGACGGATAGATCACGGGTGACCCGAACATAGCCAGTTGGAGAACTACCGGCAGCAGCGTACCGAAGTCGCGGTAGCGGGAGATAAGGCAGGAGCACCACGCCCCCACCGCGAGGGCGAGGACGGCGGCGTGGAGCATGAACAGCGGAAGAAGGAAGAGGTAGACCGAGGGAGAGACCCCGAGGGCAGCCGCCACGACAAAAAACGCGAGCGTGGCCGCCCCGAAATCGAAGAGACGCACCAGGATCATCGATAGCGGAATGATCAGCCGCGGGAAGTACACGCGGGTCACCAGGTGGGCATTCATCATCAAGCCGTAACTGAGGCTTTGGACGCTGTTCGACACGAAAAGCCAGGGGATGAGACCGGCGTACGCGAAGAGCGAATAGGGCGCTCCGTCGGAGGGAACTCTCGCGAAGTTGTGCATGAATACGACAAAGACGGCGGTGTGGAGGAGGGGCTGGAGAATGGTCCAGAAAGGACCGAGGAGGGTTTGCCGATGGCGAACCGCGAACTCGCGTTCGCAAAAGGACAGCAACAATTCACGCGAAGCCCACACGGCGCGGAGGCCCGCGTCCTGAGCCGGGCCACACGCCCGTATTCGAATCAGGGGAACGGTGGGTGTCGGGCTCAAGCGGAGGCCTTCGCGGGTCGGCGCCGTCTCATCCGGCGAGCCAGCCGGCGAATCGGGATCGGGGCCATCACGGTCCACGCCTTGTAGGCGCCGCGCTCGAATGCCGATACAGTCAGACGCGCGCGCGATCGGAGGCGGATCGCTACCCCTCTCGCCATGAGCCGACCCCATCCGCCGCCCTGCTCTTGAAGGCGCGCCCGCAACCAAACAAAGGCGAGCCAGGGGATGCCGTAGGCCACGCGCAAAAGCCCCAGGGAGAAGGAGTAGGGGATTCTGGATTGCGTCCGGGCGATCTCTTCCCGATAGAGAGTGTCGAGATCCGTGGCCGTCTTGCGGAGCGAGAACTCACGTTCGATCAGGTCTCGTCCGCGATCTCCCATGCGCTGCGCACGTTCCGGATCCTTCAGCAGCTCGCAGATCTTCCGGGCGAGATCGGCGGGGTCTCTGGGGTTCGCGAGAAGGCCGGTCTCGCCGTCGCGCACCGCGTCCACCATCCCTCCGACCCGCGTGACCACCATGGGCTTTCGCATGGAGAGCGCTTCGAGAGTGCCGCCGAGGTTCTCGCAGAGCGACGCTTGCACTGCGATGGTCGCGTCGCGCAGCACCGCCGGAACGTCCGAGCGATGTCCGGTGAACACGACGAGTCCTCCAAGCCCCATTTCATCCGCGAGCGCTTTCATCTCATCCAGGAAACCGGTGGCGCCGGCGAAAGCTCCGCCGGCCAGTACGAAGCGGGCGTTCGGGAATGACTGTAGGACCAGAGGGGCCGCCCGAATGAGATCCTCATGCCCTTTAACCGCCTGGCCGCGCAGCGTCGAAGGAATCCAGCCGCCGTCGCCCAACCGCGGATAGAAATAGGCGGACAGGAGGATGACTGGCGTGTCCTCCGCCCAGCCGAATTGGGCGCGAAGACCGCTTGGGGCGATCTGCTCGGGTGCGAAGCGAGCGACCGTATCGACCGGGTAATAGATGAGCCGAAGCCTCGATGAGGGGATGCCCATCGCTCGGCACAGACGCAGCGATTTTTCGCAGGAGGGAACGAGGGTGGTGTCCATCCACCAGGTCAGTCGCTCTACCAGGCGCGACGCGGGAGCTTCCAGATGAAAGGGTCCGGCGATCATGGCGAGGCGGGCCGGCACACCGGCGAGCCACGCCGCGGGACGGCCCACGAGCGCCGTCACGAAGATGTGGCTCTGGACCACGTCATAGCGCTCCGCCCTGAAATGGCGGGCCAGGCGGAAGATGTCAAAGAACATCGAGCGAGCCCGGCTTGGCCCGACGAGGCCAAATTCGCATACATGGAACGGGATGGACTCGGAACGTAGCAGGTCAACGAGCGGACCCTCGTAGGAGTTCACGACAGCGCTGACCTCGTACCCGTGCTGATCGCGAAGTTCCCTCAGCTGTTCGAACATCCAGGTGGCGCCGAGCGTGGTGGCGACCAGGTGGCAGACGCGCATCGGTCTCTTCGCAGGCGGATTCAAGGTTGTGCCCTTGGCGCGCGAGGTGTCGATTTCACCCGGTTGGCCACCCTCCGCAGATCGGCATTGGTCATCTGGGAGCCGCTCGGCAGGCACAGCCCGCGCTCGAAGAGTCGTTCAGCGACCCTGCCGCCCGCGACTCGAGACCCCGCGAACAACGGCTGGAGGTGAAGCGGCTTCCACACCGGCCGCGACTCAATGTTCGTGGCCTCCAGGTGGATGCGCACATCTTCGGGCCCCGCGCCGAACAGCATGCTATCGATCTGAATGACCGACAGCCAGCGGCTCGAAGACCCCCACGGCGCCTCGGGCATGAACGTGAGGCCCGGCTCGCTTTGAAGCGCCTTCCGGTAGAAGTCGAAATTGGCGCGTCTGCGCGCTACGCGGTCTTCAAGCCGCGTCAGCTGTGCGCGACCGATCCCCGCGAGCACATTGCTCAGGCGATAGTTGTAGCCCACCTCACGATGCTCGTAGTGGGCGGCGGATTCGCGCGCCTGACTCGCAAGCCATCGCGCCTTCGACACCAGATCTTCGTCGGAGGAAACCAGCATTCCGCCCCCGGAAGTGGTGATGATCTTGTTCCCGTTGAACGAGAAGACGCCCAAACGCCCCATGCCTCCTGCGCTGCGCCCTTTGTACGAAGCGCCGAGGGCCTCCGCCGCATCTTCGATCAGGGGAACTTCATATTCCGCGCAGGCGTCGGCCAGGGCGTCGAGGTCCGCGCATTGACCGTACAGATCGACCGCGATGACCGCGCCGACACGCTGGCCGTCACGACGCGCCCACGACAATTCCTCCCGCACGAGGGCCGGATCGAGATTCCAGCTCGTGGTTTCGGAGTCAATGAAAACTGGTTTTGCTCCGACATAAAAGAATCGGATTGGCGCTGGCCACGAAGGTGAGCGTCGAGCAAAGAACCCGATCCCCCGGTCGTACGCCTGCAAGCTCAAGTGCCAGATGAAGCGCGGCGGTTCCGGAAGACAGAGCGGCGGCATGGGCCACACCAACTCGTTCCGCGAATTCCCGCTCGAAGGCGTCGACCTGCGGGCCGAGCGGCGCGATCCAGTTCGTTGCGAAGGCCTCGCGTACGTTGAGGGCTTCCTCTTTCCCCAGATGCGGTGGAGAAAGGTAGATCCTGTCGGTCATGACGTCTTGCGCCGCATGGTTCGAGCAGGGACGCCATAGGCTACCACGCCCTCCCCGATGTCGCGGGTCACCACCGATCCCGCGCCGATATCGCTCCAGGGGCCGATGGAAACGTCCGGCAGAGTGGATACGCCCACTCCCACCAGAGCGCCCGCCCCGACTCGCGTGCCGCCGCCCAGGATCACGTTTGCGGACACGTGGGCGAAGTCGCCGACCACGCATTGATGGTCGACGATCGCCGCGGTGTTCACGATGGCATGTCGCCCGACCTGGGCGTTGACATGGATCACCGCCAAGGGCCCGACATAGGCCCCTCGTTCGATCACGGTGTGCGCCGCCACCACCGCGGTTGGGTGAAGGATCGAAATAATCCAACCGCCGTTGGTCTCGATCTCCAGGCACACCGCCTGACGCGCGGAGTTCGCGCCGATGCCCATCGCGAACACACCCTCTCGCGACAATTCGGCCACCCGCTCAAGACCGCCAAGAACCTGGATCCCGTTCACCGACTGCCCGTGCCGGCTGTGGTCGCCGTCTAGAAATCCCGCCACCTGCAAACCCATCGCTCGCGCCCCTTCGGCGACCACGCGCGCGTGCCCGCCCGACCCAAAGACGTAGACGCGACGAGAGTTGGTGACGGAAGGTGGCTCCATGTTTGCGGGAAAGCAGAAAATGATAGACGACTGTCAACGGTCGCGCGGTGCCACCCCCGTTTTCGCCGCTCGCTACTGTGCCTTGTCGCCCTTGGTCCCGTGGTCCCGTAGTGGCGGCACTGGCAGTCCGTGGTGAAAGTCGACAGCAAACGAAAGCGAGAGATTGTTCGTTAGATCAAGGCGCCGAACCGCAGGAATACCGGGAGTATTTCAAGGTTTGGCAACGCGGAGCTCTGCGGAAAAGATCCGCTTTCGACCCGGAGGGACTTTCGCCACGGGCTGCTAGCTGTTCTGTTCACGCCCTTCTTCTCCACCAAGGCCGATGGCCGCGGCCTCGGCCTCACCCTGGTGCGGGAGATCCTGGTTCACCACAAAGCCCCCTTCTCCCTGAGCGGCCCGCCCGGGGGCCCCACACGGTTCGCGTTCTCCCTGCCC
>Ga0163146_10008774_pt1 | contig 10676 bp, 8 predicted proteins | sample OliLakLV19MP7G1_FD_148648 | JGI IMG/M metagenome (GOLD analysis project Ga0163146, IMG submission 148648) | Freshwater microbial mat bacterial communities from Lake Vanda, McMurdo Dry Valleys, Antarctica - Oligotrophic Lake LV.19.MP7.G1 | ecosystem: Environmental > Aquatic > Freshwater > Lake >... | reverse complement strand
GGCAATGACATCACGCTGGGGAACATTGGTGCGGCCGGTGTGGCCGGGGTGAGCGGTGCGACCAGCGTGACGGCCTCGACCGCAGGAGCGGATACGGGTTCGATTTCGGTTGGTGCCACCGGCGGTGTTGTTCGCACCGACGGCACGCAGACCTATGCCGGAGCAGGAACGACGACGACCATCAACGGCGACCTCATCACCAGCAACGATGGCGTCACATTCAGCAACGCGGTCACGCTTGGCTCGTCCGCCACGATAAGCGCCGGGACGGCTACCGTGACCTTCTCATCAACGCTTGCCGCAGGCTCGAACGACCTGACCATTTCTGCGGATGAAATCAATTTTTCCGGCAACGTAAGCGGCAACGGCGCACTTACGCTGCAGCAAGGCCTCGCGGCGACGAACATGATTGTGGGCGGTGCGACGAACACCGCGGCGCTGGAGATCACCACGGTCGAATTCGGCCTGATTCAGCAGGGCTTTGGCAGCCTCAAACTCGGACGAAGCGACGCCTCGGGGACGCTTACCGTTACGCCGATCACCCTGACGCAGGCGACGACCTTGCGCACCGGCAACGGCAGTATCACCGGCAGCGGTGCGATCAGCGGCAATGTTGCCGGGCGGGCGCTCACGCTGGAGGCGGGCACGAGCGGCGGCATTGCCTTGACCGGTGCCCTGGGCTCCGCCGGGACGCGTCTTGGCGCAGTTACGGCCAGCGCCGGAGGATCGATTGCGCTCGGGTCCGTCAACGCCAATGCCGACATACTTTTGCGCGCCGGGACGAACCTCACGCTTGCACTCAGTACGTCCTTGTCGACGACGAGCACTTCGAGCACCGCCATCGTCGCATCCGCGGTTGGCAATTTCATCAATAACGCCGGCGCATCGGCATTGACGACGGGCGTTGGAGGCCGCTGGCTGGTCTATACCGGCAACCCGGGTACGGCAACGTTCGGCGGGCTGCTGAGCGGCAATCTCGCCATCTGGAACAGCACCTACGCGAACAATCCGCCCGCCGGCATAACTGCGACGGGCAACCGCTACTTATTTGCGCCGGCGCAGACACTGACCTTCACCACCACCAACGCGGTGAAGAATTACGGTGTTGATCTGCTGCCCACGCTGCAATCGATGTACACCCTCAGCGGTGCAAATACCAACACGTACGGTGGCGTTGTGATCGCCGATTCGTCTGTTTCGCTATCGAGCCTGTTCAGCGGCGCTGCCGCGATATCCTCCACCGGCGCGGCGGCCAACGGCGGGGTGGCGCCGTCGCCACACGCGGTGACAGCGTCAAACGGCACCCTCGCCAGCCGCACCGGATACGCGACCGCGTTCAGTTCGCCCGGTACCATCAGCGTCAACCCCGTGGCGCTGACGGTGACGGCGCAGAATGCGCAACGCCCGACCGCAGAACCCAATCCGCAGTTCGCGGCAAACTACACGGGACTGGTCGGTGGTGATTCGCCGGCGTCGGTTGGCGCCCTGTTCTTCTCGACCGGTGCGACGCAGGGATCGCCGCAGGGCAGCTACGCGGTCACGCCGTTCGGGCTGGCGAGCGCAAACTACAACATCACCTATGTGCCCGGTTCGCTGTCGATTGGTGCGCCTTTGGCGACGACGCTGACCGCATTGCAATCGGCAAGCCTCCGCGCAATCTCGTTCAGCGTGCTCGACCCGCTTGCCAGTGCCATTGGCAGCACCGGCTCGGTCGTGGTGCAAAGCGGCTTGTCCGGTTTCCTCAACACCCTGCCGCCGACCGCGGCCGGGTCGGCCGACGGTCTGGAGCCTGCGGCTGTCGGCGATACTGCGGGTGAGAACACCGGTGCGGCACGCATTGGCCCGGCCCAGAAACGTCGCGGCAATCGCGGCTGTTTTGACACACAACCGCTGGCTCAGATGAATTGCGCCGCCGGCGGCTAGCCCGGCTCACCTCGTTTGACGGGAGCGGCCCGGGCAGGCCGCTGTCGGGGGGCTATAATCCGTTAATGAGGACCTCTGGATTTGTCGTATTTTTGCTGTTCTTGGCGGGCGCGTTTTTGGGCGCGGCTGGTGTCCACGCCTCGAGCCTTGATCGCTTCAACAGCTTTTTGTCCGGAACGCAGGTAGCGTCTGCGAGTTTCGAGCAGACGATCTACGATCGCAGCAAAAAAGTGGTGCAGGAATCGCGCGGTACGCTGGCGTTTCAGCGGCCGGGTAAATTTCGCTGGACCTATGTCAAACCCTACGCCCAGCTGATTGTCGGTGACGGCGTCAAGGTCTGGATTTACGACGAAGACCTCAACCAGGTCACTGTCAGACGCCTCGATCAGGCCCTGGGGTCCACCCCGGCCGCCCTGCTTGCCGGCAATAACGAAGTGGTGAAGGCGTTTCGTCTCACCGATCTTGGGGTGCGTGAAGGGCTGGAATGGCTCGAGGCATCGCCGCGCGGCAAGGAGGGCAGCTTCGACAAACTGCGCCTAGGGTTCGGTTTTTCCGGGCTCGAGCGCATGGAGCTCGAAGACAGTTTCGGCCAGACCACGGTGATGCGTTTCACGGCGTTTGAGCGTAACCCGAAACTCGATGCCGGCACGTTCAAGTTCACCACCCCGAAGGGGGCGGACGTGCTGGGCGACACCAAGTAGCGGAGGACGCGGTGGACGATTTGTTTGCCGCGCCCGAGCCGGCCAAACCGCTGGCCGAGTTGCTGCGCCCGAAGGTGCTCGACGAGGTGGTCGGGCAATCCCATCTGCTGGGCCCGGGCAAGGCCTTGCGCCTTGCGTTCGAATCGGGCAAGCCCCATTCAATGATTCTGTGGGGACCGCCCGGTGTGGGCAAGACCACGCTCGCCCGTTTGATGGCGGGCGCGTTCAATGCAGAGTTTACCGCGCTGTCGGCAGTGTTCTCGGGCGTAAAGGACATTCGCGAAGCCGTGCATCAGGCCGAGCAGGTCCTGGCACGTAACGGACGGCACACCATCCTGTTTGTTGACGAGGTACACCGTTTCAACAAGGGACAGCAGGACGCCTTCCTGCCATTTGTCGAGCAAGGCCTGCTCACCTTCATCGGTGCGACCACCGAGAATCCTTCGTTTGAAGTCAATGGGGCGCTGCTATCGCGTGCCGCCGTGTATGTGTTGGAGCCGCTCAACACGGTCGAATCGCCAGCCTGCTCGATCGTGCCGTCGCCGGCGCGCTTCATGGCCTGCGCTTTGACGGGGCCGCGCGGGACCGCATCATCGGCCATGCCGACGGCGATGCCCGCCGGTTGCTGAACCTGCTCGAAATCATCCAGACCGCGGCGGGAGGCGCTGGTGTTTCGCAGGTCGATGGCGCCTTCGTCGAAAACGCGGTGTCGCACAAACTGCAGCGCTTTGACAAAGGCGGTGAGGCGTTTTACGACCAGATATCGGCCCTGCACAAGTCGGTGCGCGGATCCAATCCCGACGCCGCCCTGTACTGGATGACGCGCATGCTGGTTGGTGGCGCCGAGCCGCTGTACGTCGGGCGCCGCCTGGTGCGTATGGCCGTCGAGGACATCGGTCTTGCCGACCCGCGCGCGCTTACGCTCACTCTCGAAGCCTGCCACACCTACGAGCGTCTTGGCAGCCCCGAGGGGGAGCTGGCGCTGGCGCAGGCGGTGATCTATCTTGCCTGCGCAGCCAAATCGAACGCGGTATACGTCGCGTATAATCGCGTCCGTAAACTGGTGAGTGAGGACGATTCGCGACCGGTGCCCTTGCATCTTCGCAACGCGCCGACCAAGCTGATGAAGAACCTCGGCTACGGGCAGGAATACCGCTACGCGCACGACGAAGCCGGTGCCTATGCCGCAGGGGAGTCCTACCTGCCCGAGGGCATCGAGGACCAGGGCTGGTACAGGCCGACTGATCGGGGCCTGGAGCAGAAGATTTCCGAGAAACTCGCCCACCTGCGCGAACTCGATCTCAGGGCGCATAAGAAGTAGCCGGACAGAGTGACAAAATTGTCACCTGAATTGACTGGAAAATCCCGTCTAGCGGGCATTTCGTAAAATAAAAGTTTAAGATTTCAGGACATCATGCTCGATCCACAGCTGTTTCGTAACGATATCGACGCCGTTGCCAGGCGCCTTGCCGACCGTCCGTTTGTGCTCGATGTCGCCGCGTTCCAGGCGATCGAGTCCGAGCGCAGGACGGTGCAGATGCGCACCCAGGAGCTGCAGGCCGGACGCAATGCCTTTGCCAAGCGCATCGGCCAGGCCAAGGGCAGGGGCGAGGACACGAGCGCGTTGATGGCCGAGGCCGGCGTGGCAAACACCGAACTTGAGTCACTGGAAAAAAAGCTCGCCGGGTTGCAGCAAACACTGCACGAGTTCATGGCCGTCATTCCCAACCTGCCGCATGAGAGCGTGCCCGCAGGGCGTGGTGCCGATGACAACCGTGAGGAGCGCCGGGTCGGCACCATCCGCACCTTCGGCTTCGCGCCCAAGGATCACATCGAGCTTGGCGAGGCGGTTGCGCTGCTCGATTTTGAGGCGGCAACCAGGATTGCAGGCTCGCGCTTTGCATTGCTCAAGGGCCCTCTCGCGCGCCTGCACCGGGCGATCGCGCAATTCATGCTGGACGTGCACACCGGCGAACACGGCTACACCGAGGTTTATGTGCCATACCTTGTCAACGCCGCCAGCATGTTCGGCACCGGGCAGTTGCCCAAGTTCGAGGAAGACCTGTTCGCCGTGCCGCGCAGCGACGGTGAAAAGCTTTACCTGATTCCGACGGCCGAGGTGCCGGTGACCAATATCGTGCGTGATGAGATTGTTGCGCTCGAATCACTGCCGCTCAAATTCGTCTGCCACTCGCCGTGCTTTCGCAGCGAAGCCGGTTCTTACGGCAAGGACACGCGCGGCATGATCAGGCAGCACCAGTTCGACAAGGTCGAACTGGTGCAGATCATCAACCCGTCAAAGTCCTATGACGGACTGGAGGAACTGACCGGGCACGCCGAAGCCATTCTCAAGCGCCTTGAACTGCCCTACCGGGTCATGACCCTGTGCACCGGCGACATGGGTTTCGGAGCGGCCAAGACGTACGACATCGAGGTGTGGCTGCCCGGGCAGAATGCGTATCGGGAAATCTCGTCCTGCTCCAATTTCGAGTCTTTCCAGGCGCGGCGCATGCAGGCGCGCTTTCGCAACGACAAGAACAAACCCGAACTGGTGCACACGCTCAATGGCTCGGCCCTTGCTGTGGGACGCACGCTTATCGCCGTGCTCGAGAACTACCAGAACGCCGATGGCAGCATTGCCGTACCGGAGACGCTTCGTCCCTACATGGGGGGGCTGGAGAAGATCAGCCTTTAGCCCGTTCGCGGGTGTGTCGCCGGTGCGTCGCGGGCGATGCTGCCGGGTGCCCGGTCTGTTACAATCTCGCCTCTTTTCGACGCCCGCAGCAGTCCACGCAATTGGAAAGGTGGCAGAGTGGTCGAATGCGCCAGACTCGAAATCTGGTTTAGGGAAACCTAACGTGGGTTCGAATCCCACCCTTTCCGCCAGGCATTCAGCAGGAAAATTCGCTCCGGAAGGGGCGATTTTTTCTGCTGCGGCCGATTTTCGCGCCGATGACCCTGGCCGTGAAGGCATCCGGTCGCGCGCCGACGCCCGGATAACATCTCAGGGGGCGGTGGTTGTACTAATATATCTCCCCTCATGTCCATCTCCACCAGTACCGCAGTGCTGTTTGAAAACGGCGCGCAACAGCGCGCGCTGTGGATTTGCGTCGGCCTGTCCATGCTATTTCACATCGCCGTGCTCGCCGGTTTTTCCGGTCGGCATGAGGGCAAGCCGGCACAGACGGTGGTCAAGGTGTTGACGGCCAAACTGGCGCCCGCAAGCCCCGCGCCGGCGCCGGTTGCGGCCGAGGCGGTCCGCCCGCCTGAGCCGCCGCCCCCTCTGCAGGCGAAGTCGCAGCCGCAGCCAGTACCGCCCGTGCCGGTGCAGACCAGACCCGCACCCGCCGCGCCCAGGGCCGATACCGCGCCGGTCGCCCCCAGTACTCCCGCCGCGCCCACCGCGCCCGCCGCACCCAGCGCACCGGCACCGCCGCAAACTGCGGCGGCGGCACCGGGCGCGTCGGCGCCCCAGGCTGCCGCAGCGCCCAGCGTCCCCAGTACGGCCGAGCAGGGCCCGCGGCAAAGCGATGCCGATGAAGCCGGTTCACGCGACCAGTATCGCCTCGCCCTGATTGGTGCGGCCAAGCGCTACAAGCGCTATCCGGCGCAGGCGATGCAGAACGGCTGGACCGGCAAAGCCGAAATCCGCCTGGTGATAGGCTCCAACGGCATGATCCAGAGCGCCGCCGTCAAGACCTCCAGCGGCTACGCCTTGCTCGATGACACGGCGCTGGACATGATCAAGAAGGCCAAGCCGCTCACCCAGATTCCGCCGGCCTTGCGCGGCAAGGAGTTCATCGTTGATGTGCCGGTGATATTCGACCTGGCGACAGGCTAGCAGGGTGTTAGAAAGGGGCCATGCCCCATTTGGATTTCCCGAATCAACCGTTGTTGAGCGGGAATCCTGCATGCCGGTCGTATCAATCCCGTCGGGGATTTGTTTTTTTTGTTTTTTTTAAAGCCTGTAAGGCTGCAACTGCGCCGCGCCGGTCTGGAAGGTCACGACGTGGTCGACGTCGAGGCGTATGCCGATTTTTTCGCCGACGGAATGGTTGTGGTGGCTGGGCACCAGCGCCAGCACGCTGCGGCCGCTCGACAGTTTAAGGGTGTACAGGATGTCGGCACCGCGAAAAGCCTTGTGCATGACCTCGGCCTGCACCTTGCTCGCGTCATCGTGAATGATGTCGTCTGGGCGCAGCAGCACATCAACGTGGCAGCCCTTGCCGCAACTTTCGCAACTCTCGCCGCAGGCGCCGGGGATGACGCCGTTCAACACGCCCAGTTCGATGCGCACCTGCCGGCCGCTCATGACCTCCCCGGGCACGAATACGCCCTGTCCGACGAAGTCGGCAATGAAGCGGCTGCCCGGCCGGTGGTAGAGGTTGTAGGCGCTGTCCCATTGTTCGATTTCGCCCTGATGCATGATGCCGATTTCGTCGGCAATGGCGAAGGCCTCTTGCTGGTCATGCGTCACCAGCAGTGCGGTGGTGTTGCTGCGCTTGATGATGTCACGCACCTCGAGCGACAGGCGCTGGCGCAACTCGGTGTCGAGATTGGAAAAGGGCTCGTCCAGCAGCAGCAGGTCGGGTTCGGGGGCGAGCGCGCGCGCCAGCGCGACACGCTGCTGCTGCCCCCCCGACAATTCGTGCGGGAAGCTCGCGGCCAGGCCACCGAGGCCGACCAGCTCGATCAATTTCGCCGCCCGGGCGTCGCGTTCGGTGCGGGCAAGGCCGCGCAAGCCGAAGGTGACATTCTGTTGCACCGAAAGGTGGGGAAACAACGCGTAGTCCTGGAACACCATGCCGATGTGGCGATGCTCCGGCGGGACCAGCAGGCCCGAAGCGCTCATGCGCTTGCCGTTGATGCGTATTTCTCCGGCCCGGATGGCTTCGAAGCCGGCCACGCAGCGCAGCACGGTCGTCTTGCCGCAACCACTGGGGCCGAGCAGGCAGCCAATGCTGCCGCGCGCGAGCGCGAACGACAGGCCTTTTACGACGGCGGTATCGCCGTAGGACTGGTACACGCCGTCCAGTTCAAGCACGCTGCCAGAGTGTGTTGTCATGCCGATATTATAAATTAAATCCACGACATATCGATGAAAACAAGAATCATTCTTGATAAAATGCCAAAGTGAACACCGCCACTTCCGTCGCCGCAAAACCCGCCGCATCCTTGCTGCCGCGCTGCTGGCGGTCTGTCCGCGCGCCCGGGGTTCTGGGCTGGTCGGCTGTGCTCGTTGCGGCGTTGATAGTCGCCCCCATCGTGGTGGTGGTGGCGAGTATTTTTGTCCGCGACCGGGGTACATGGGCGCACCTCGCCTCGACCGTGCTCGGTGGCTATATCGGCAACACCATTTTGCTGGTGCTCGGCGTGGGCGTCGGCGTGATCGTGCTCGGGGTGGGCAGCGCATGGCTGGTCACGACCTGCCGCTTCCCCGGGCAGCGTGTGCTCGAATGGATGCTGGTGCTGCCGTTGGCGGCACCAGCCTATGTGCTGGCCTATGCCTACACCGACTTCCTGCAATTTTCCGGGCCGTTGCAATCGTCGCTGCGCGCGGCCACCGGATGGCAGGCGGGAGACTACTGGTTTCCCGATGTGCGTTCGCTACCCGGTGCGATTGCGATGTTCTCCTTTGCGCTCTATCCCTATGTCTACCTGCTCGCGCGCACGACCTTCCTCGAGCGGTCGCGATCTGCGCTGGAAGCGGGCCGCCTGCTCGGTTACGGCCCGGTGCGCGGCTTTTTCGCCATCGCGCTGCCGCTGGCGCGACCGGCCATTGCGGCGGGCACGGCGCTGGCGCTGATGGAGACGCTGGCCGATTTTGGTACGGTGTCCTATTTCGCCGTGCAGACCTTCACCACCGGTATTTATCATGCGTGGCTGTCCCTCGGCGATCGCGTCGCTGCCGGACAGTTGTCGACGCTGCTGCTCGCACTGGTGTTTTCGGTGCTGCTGCTGGAGCGCTGGAATCGCGGCCGGGCGCGCTTTCATGCCACGGCGTCGCAACGGCGCGAGACGCTTTATGTGCTGAGCGGGGCGCGCCGCTGGATTGCAGGTCTGGTTTGCGCACTGCCGGTGACGCTGGGTTTTGCGCTGCCCGCGGGAATTCTGCTGGTCATGGCGCTGCGCGAGACCGACAGCCAGCATGGTGCGCGCATCTGGGTGCTGATCGGCAACAGCTTTACGCTGGCCGGTATTGCCGCCGTGGTGGTGGTGGTGCTGGCGCTGGTGATGGCCTACGCCGCGCGCATCGCCAAGAGCCCGCTGGTGAGCGGAGCCAACCGGCTCGCGGGCCTGGGCTATGCGCTGCCCGGCGCCGTAATCGCGGTGGGCATCCTGGTGCCGGTGACGCGGCTGGATCATGCCCTTGTCAACGCGCTTGCGGCAATGGGAATTTCGAGTGGCCTGCTGCTTACCGGCGGCATTCTTGCGCTGATCTACGCCTATCTCGTGCGCTTCATGGCGATTGCGCTGCAAACGGTCGAGTCCGGACTCGCCAAGATTACCCCCAGCATGGAGGATGCCGCACGCAGCCTCGGCTACCGTCCGGCCGAGACCATGCTCAAGGTGCATCTGCCGATGCTGCGCGGCAGCGTGCTTACCGCCGGCCTGATCGTGTTCGTCGACGTAATGAAGGAACTGCCGGCGACGCTGGTGATGCGGCCGTTCAATTTCGACACGCTTGCAGTCCAAGCCTACAATTATGCTTCGGATGAGCGCCTGCCCGAGGCGGCTGCGGCCTCGCTGGTGATCGTCGCCGTCGGGTTATTGCCGCTGCTCGTGCTGTCGCGGTCCATTGCAACGGGCGGACGGCCGAAATAAAAACGACGCGCCTTTGACGGTGCGCCGTTTCGCCGCCGCAGGTCCGGGCTTATTTCCAGCCGGCCCGGTCGTAGATTTTTTGCGCCTCAGGCTGGTTGCGTCCCAGCACCGCGATATTCTGCGTGTCGTAGCGGAATTTACCCAGCGCGTTGAGAGCCGGATTGCTGATCTGGGTGGTCGGCACCGCCGGCCATTCGTTGTTGCCATCGGCAAAATAGCGCTGCGCTTCGTCGCCGGCGAGGTACTCCAGAAACTTCACGGCGTTGTCGCGGTTGGGCGCGTTTTTCATCACGCCCGCCCCGGAGATGTTGACGTGAGTGCCGCGTTGTCCGGCCGCCTGGTTGGGCGTGACAATGCCGACTCGCTCGGCCACCGCGCGCTCCTCGGCTCTGCTTGAGCGGGCGAGGCGAGCGTAATAGTAGGTGTTGACGATGGCAATCTGGCATTCACCCGCCGCGACGGCATTGATCTGGTCGGTGTCGCCACCCTTGGGCGAGCGCGCAAAATTCGCCACCAGGCCCCTCGCCCAGGCCTCGGTCTTGGCCTCGCCGATGGCGCCTATCATGCTGCTGCCCAGCGACAGGTTGTAAACGTGGCTGCCCGAGCGCACGCATATCTTGCCTTTCCATTTCGGATCGGCGAGGTCTTCGTAGGTGGTGATTTCGCCGGCCTTGATTTTGGCCTTGTCATAGGCGATGACCCGCGCGCGCACGGAAAAGCCGAACCACAGGCCTCCTGGGTGGTGCAGGGCGGCCGGAATGCGCGCATCGAGAACTGCCGATTTCACCGGCTGGAAAAAGCCCATTTGCTCGGCGCGCCACAGGCGGCCGGCATCGACGGTGATCAGCACATCGGCCGGACTTTTGTCGCCTTCATTGCGCAAGCGCTCGATCAGCGGATCTTCGCCCGCTTCGATGCGATTGATCTTGATGCCGGTCTGTTTGGTGAAATTGCCGTACAGCGCCTCATCGGTGTTGTAGTGGCGCGACGAGTACAGGTTCAGGACTTTTTCCTGCGCCGGCGCGGTCAATGGCATGGCCATCCCGGCCACTGCGGCGATTGCGCAGGGTAACCACTTGTTCATGGCATTTCCTTTTCAAGCTAGTGAGGAATTGACGATCCATCAGTCTGATTTGACTGCCTAAGGCATGGATACTATCGAGAATAATTCTCGATAGCAATAGTAATAAGAATTATTCGCATTTGAGCAGAGTCGTCGTCCATTTC
>Ga0163146_10008772_pt1 | contig 10679 bp, 9 predicted proteins | sample OliLakLV19MP7G1_FD_148648 | JGI IMG/M metagenome (GOLD analysis project Ga0163146, IMG submission 148648) | Freshwater microbial mat bacterial communities from Lake Vanda, McMurdo Dry Valleys, Antarctica - Oligotrophic Lake LV.19.MP7.G1 | ecosystem: Environmental > Aquatic > Freshwater > Lake >... | reverse complement strand
CCGTTGGTTCCTTCACCGATGGCTGCGCCGTCGCGGTAGACGATGACGGGGCCGTCCCAGCCCTTCCAGGCAAGAACCGCTCCGTTCGCCGCCGAGTCGGCGATGAATTCGGTTGGTGTGATGACGGGGTTTTCGACGCGGAGAGTGACAAGATTGGACCAGGCGGAGGAGCGACCCTTCTTGTTGGCCATGCGGACGGCGAGGACCACTTCCTGTCCGGCGAATTCGCGGACATCAATAGTTGTTTCGGCTGGGCCGGGCTTGTTGGAATCGACGGCGATGGGTTTGGCGGTGGCGGCCCAGGTCTCCTGATTCCAGCCGCCCTCGGGAATGCGCCCGATGCGGATTTCCACGGCGGCGATGTCGCTGATGGCGAGGTTCTCAGTGGTCTTCACCGGGATCGTGAAAGCGGCTTCGATTTTCGATTCGACCTGTTGCGCGCGGAGGTCCTGGACGGGTTGGGGAATGTTGAGCGCGGGCGGTAAGGGATCTCCCACGTAACCGCACGCTACGGCGAACAGTGCCACGCCCGCAACCAATGCCGCTCGGATCACAGAATGTACTTGCTCAGATCCTGATCCTTGACGATGTCGTTCAACTGCTGCTGAACGTATTTAGCGTCGATTTTGACGGTCTTCTTTTTAAGGTCGGGACCTTCGAAGCTGATCTCTTCGAGCACTTTTTCAAGGATAGTATGGAGGCGGCGCGCGCCGATGTTCTCCATGAGTTCGTTGACTTGAGCGGCGAAGCGGGCGATCTCGCGAATCGCATCTTCAGTGAACGTCAGCTTGATGCCTTCGGTTTCGAGCAACGCCTGGTGCTGTTTGATGAGGGCGTTTTTAGGCTCGCGGAGGATGCGGATGAAGTCGTCCTGCGTCAAGGCTTTCAGCTCGACGCGGATGGGGAACCGGCCCTGCAGTTCGGGGATGAGGTCGGCCGGTTTGGAGACGTGGAAGGCGCCGGCGGCGATGAAGAGAATATGGTCCGTGCGGACGAAGCCGTGACGGGTATTCACCGTCGTGCCCTCGACAATAGGGAGGATGTCGCGCTGCACGCCTTCGCGGCTGACATCGGGGCCACTGCCGCCCTCGCGACCGGCGATTTTATCGATTTCGTCAAGGAAAATGATGCCGCTTTTTTCCACGCGGTCAATGGCCGTGCGCGTGACTTGATCCATGTCGACGAGCTTCTGCTCCTCTTCCTGAATCAAGTAATCCAACGCTTCCGGCACGGGCATTTTGCGCTTGCGCGTGCGGGCGCCAAAGAGCGCTGGAAGGATGTCCTTGAAATTGGACATATCCATGTCGTCGCCGCCGGGACCGGGGCCGGGATTGGGAACGAATTCGAAGGCTGGCATCCGGTCCTTGACGTCAATCTCCACGCTTTGCTCGTCGAGTTTACCGGCAAGGAGTTTCTCCCGAAGCGTTTCGCGGGAGACCGTATCGGAGGGCTGCAGAAGATCTATGAGGCGTTCCTCGGCGTTGCGTTCGGCGCGTTCTTCGACCTCTTCCAGCTTTTCGTCGCGGATCATGTCGATGGCGATATCAACGAGATCGCGGATCATGGATTCCACGTCGCGGCCAACGTAACCGACTTCGGTGAACTTGCTGGCTTCGACTTTAAGGAACGGCGAGTTGGCCAATTTGGCCAAGCGGCGGGCGATTTCGGTCTTTCCGACGCCGGTGGAACCGATCATCAGAATGTTCTTCGGCATGACGTCTTCGGCCATGTCGGGGTCCAGACGCTGGCGGCGCATACGATTGCGGAGGGCGACGGCGACGGCCTTTTTCGCGTCGGCCTGGCCAATGACGTATTTGTCGAGTTCGACGACGATTTCGCGGGGAGTGAGTTCGTCGAGCAGCGGGGATTCATCGGCGCCCGAGCCATGCTGGGAGGGCAGGTAAATGACCATTAGCCGAGTTCCTCGTAGATCACATTGAGGTTGGTATAGATGCAGATATTGCCGGCGATGTTCATGGCTTTTTCGGCAATTTCGCGAGCGGACAGGTCGGTATTGTCATAGAGGGCGACGGCGGCGGCTTTAGCGAAAGGCCCGCCGGAGCCGATGGAGGCCAGGGCTTCGTCGGGTTCGATGACGTCGCCGTTACCGGAAAGAATGTAGGTCTTTTCGGGATCGGCGACGAGAAGCAGGGCTTCAAGATGGCGAAGAACGCGGTCTGTCCGCCAGTCTTTGGCGAGTTCGACAACAGCGCGGTCCAGTTTGCCGTTGTGCTGTTCCAGCTTGGTTTCGAAGCGGGCGAAGAGGGCAAAGGCGTCGGCGGTGGAGCCGGCGAACCCGGAGAGGATCTTTCCGTTGTACAGACGGCGGAGTTTCTTGGCGGAGGCTTTCAGGACTTCGCTGCCGAGCGTGACTTGGCCGTCGGCGGCCATTACTACTTTGCCGTTCCGGCGGACGGCAAGCACCGTGGTGGAACGGATGCGTGGAAAGATTCTGCTCAAACTACTATTCTAACTTGGATTGGTTTTAAGTCGGCAGCAGCTTGGAGATATCGTTATACAAGACGAAGGCGACCACCATCATAAGGAACACAAAGCCCAGCTTGAAGATGTTTTCTTTGAGCTGGAGACTGAGGTCGCGGCGCATCACCATTTCGATGGCTAGCATGAGAATGGTGCCGCCATCAAGGATCGGGATCGGGAGCAGATTGAAAATGGCCAGGTTGAGCGAGACCATCGCCATTAGGCCGATGAATGTCGCGAATCCTTGGCTGGCGGCTTCGCTGGATAAACGCGCGATCCCGATAGGACCGGAGATCCCTTTGGGCGACGTACGGCGCTCCACCATGCCGCGGAGAATTTGAAGGATGACGCCGGCGTTTCGCCGGTTAAAACTGACCGATTCTTTTAGGGCTTCGCCGAATGGGAGAGCCACGAACACACTACGCGGCTTAAGTTCGACTCCGAGTAAGTAGAGCTTGTTCTTGGCGTCGATCTCAGTGAACTTAGGTACGATGGCGACGGTGGTCTGCTTGTTATCACGGCTGTAAGTAAGCTTAACGGGCCTACCTGCCCCTTCCTTCAGGAGGGAGTGGAGTTTTGGGGTGGAGCGGAGTGGAATTCCGTCGAGCGCAACCAGAACGTCGCCCCTTTGGACACCGGCCTTTTCCGCGCCGAGCCCAGGAGAGAGGGCGCCGACTTGAATGTCATGACGGTAGTACCAGCCTGCACTGCCGACACCGCTTTCTTCGTCCGTTTCCGGGGTAACGGTGGTGACGACCTGCTGGCCATCGCGGCTAACGACCATTGCCATTTCCCGATTGGCGGCGCCGACCACGGCCAAGTTGACCTCTTCCCAACTCGGGTTCTGGATGCCGTCAATGGAGGCGATAATATCCAGTTCCTGGACGCCTGCTTTGGCGGCGGGCGAATTCTTTTCAACGAAGCCGATGGTGGCGGCGCTGTCCGCGTCGACTATTTTCGGGTACCGGTTCATGAACATACCGGTCATCAGCCCGACGGCGAGAAGAATATTCATGAGCGGTCCGGCGAAGGCGATGATCATGCGTTGCCAGCGCGGCTTGGCGAGGAAGCCGCGAGGGTCCTCAACGCCATCTTCACCGGCCTGTTCGCCGACCATTTTGACGTAGCCGCCGAACGGAATAAGAGAGACGCGGAAATCCGTTTCGCCGCGCCGGTAGCCGAACAGACGGGGGCCGAAACCGAAGCTAAACGCCTCGATATGAACGTCAAACCAGCGCGCGGCCCAATAATGACCGAGTTCGTGGATGAGGATCATTATCCCGATGAGGACCAGCATCCACCAGATACTATTAATGACTGCCATGCGTACTTGCTCCCGCGATGCCACGCTTCAGCGGGCGGCGGGAACCCCTTCCTGAACGAAATTACGGGCCGCCTGGCGGCTCTGCCGGTCGATTTCCAATACCTCTTCGACGCTGCGTGGCGTTCGATTGGGTACTTTTTCTAGTGTCTCACTTACCACTTCGGCAATTCCGGGGAATGGCAACCGCTCTTCCAGAAACGCTTCCACCGCAATCTCATCGGCGGCATTCAGAATACAAGTAGCCGCTCCGCCGGCTTCCTGGGCCTGATAGGCCAGACGCAGAAGGGGGAACTTGTCGAAATCGGGCGGTTCGAATTCCCAGACGCGGGCCGTTTTCCAATCCATGCGAGGGACGGGGGCGGAGTCGCGGGCCGGGTAGGTCAATGCGTACTGAATCGGCATGCGCATGTCGGTGGCGCAGATTTGGGCGATTACGGAGCCATCGTTATACTCGATCATGGCGTGGACGGACGACTGCGGGTGGACGACGACTTCAACGTCGCGGGGATGGAAATCGAAGAGCCAGCAGGCTTCAATCACTTCGAACCCCTTGTTCATAAGTGTGGCGCAGTCAATGGTTATACGCCGGCCCATTTTCCAGGTGGGGTGATTCAGGGCCTCGGCGACGGTGACGAATTGCAGGCGCTCTTTCGATGTTTTGCGGAACGGGCCGCCGCTGGCCGTTAGGATTAATTTGGCCACGTCTTCCCGGCGGCCGGCGCGGAGGCACTGATGCGCGCCGTTGTGCTCACTGTCAACGGGGATCATTTGGGCGCCATGTTTTTTAACGGCGGCCATCACGAGACTGCCGCCCGCGACCAACGTTTCCTTGTTGGCGAGACCGACCGACTTGCCATGTACGATGGCTTCGTAGGTGGCCTCCAGTCCGGCGACGCCGACGATGGCGGACATGACGAAATCCACTTCCGGGGCGGTTGCGGCCGCGACGCGCGCTTTGGCGCCGTTATCAATTTGGGGCTTCTGACCGCATTCGTGGAGTCGGCTGGCAAGTCGATCCTGAATTTGGGAATCGGCGACGACGACGACTTTGGGTTCGAATTCGCGAATCTGATCGAGCAGGAGGTCGACGTTGGTACCGGCGACGAGGGCGTGGATGCGGTACGCATGACGGCTATGGCGAACGACGTCCAAGGTGCTGGTCCCAATGGACCCGGTTGAGCCTAAGACAGTCAGCGTCCTCATTCTTGCCTTACTCAAATCATAGCAAAGCTAGAGAACCCTATTGGTCTATATAGGGGACCCCGAAGGGCGCCAGGGAGGATGCTTCAGGGGTCTTTATGAGGTTAGTCTCGCTTTGGTGGGAGTTGCCTCCCTGGCTTGATTCCAATATTAATATATGGAATTTGGAATTGCAAGACTTTTTATGTGAAAAATGAAAGAAAGTTGGAGCCTACGTCGTCCGGGTCTTGACCTCAACCCCGGCCATCCCCTCTAAGACCTTGATAGTAGAACAGATATCCTCATCGCCATGGCCCGTGGCGATGGCCGCCTGGAACATTTGGTGGGTTAAAGAAGTTAAAGGCAGGGGGACGCCCGCATCGCGACCGGACTCAAGCATAAGCCCGATATCTTTGTGCATCCACTTCACGGAAAAGTTGGTGGTGAAATCTCGGCGGAAGACGTAAGGCGCTTTGAAGGCGATCAGCCCGCTTTTGGCGGCGGAGTTGTCCAGGATGTCGAGCATCAGATCGGGGTCGACGCCGGCTTTGGTGGAAAGGACGAGCCCTTCGTTGAAGGCTTGGAGGAGATTAGAGAGGATGAGGTTCTGGGTGAGTTTGGCGTGCATCCCCAGGCCGGGGCCGCCGCAGTAGTAGAGGCGCTTGCCCATCGGTTCGAGCAGGGGCTTCACTTTTTCGAAGACGTCCTGGGCGCCGCCGATCATAAAGGTGAGGTTACCGCCTTCGGCGCCGGGCTTGGAACCGGTGCAGGGAGCGTCGAGGAAATCGACCCCTTTGGCGGCGCAGCGAGCGGAGGCGGATTTGGAATAGGCGCAGGCGACGGTGGAAGCGTCAACGATAACGGTTCCGGGCTTGGCGGTTTCCATGATGCCATCGGGGCCGAAGATGGCGTGTTCGGACATGGCCGTGTCGCCGACGATAAGGAAGATGACGTCGGCCGCGGCGGCGACGTCCTTGGGAGTGGCGCACGCCGTACCCAGATCCGGGAACTTGGCGGCAAGTTCCTCAGCTTTGGAAGCGGTGTGGCTCCAGAGGGCCACATGGTGGCCGGCCGACAACAAATTACGGGCCATGGGATAACCCATGATGCCCAAACCCAGGAATCCTAATTTCGCCATTACTACGCCAGTCTATAACGGAGGCAAAGGTAGCAGCAAGCTCGATCAGCTCTGAACCGGAATTTTCGCCAGCAGTTTGAGGACAAGAAGATCCGACGCCTGATAGGTGGTGGTGCCGATATTGTTCACTTCTTCCTCGCTTTGCGCGATGTGAGTTCGTACGAGTTCGCGGAATCGTTCTATGGAGATTTCCAGCGCTTGCGCCGCTTCCGTCTCAGAAAAGAAATTCTTCGAGTTGCTGGTGGTGATGGTGGTGGTCAGCATGAGTTAAATCCAATGCGGGGCGCTACTAGCGATTCTACGGATGTCCGGCGCAACACCCAATGGGTGTGAATCCTTAGTTGCCGCTACTCAATGTACTGACATTGCGGTGGCCGGGCATGATACGGCAATGCATTGCCTCTAAGGGGAAAAAGACCTTAGACCCTGGGTGCGGGGCTGGATGGGAGATGCGCTTGGCGGGCGATAGCGGCGGCGGCGCCCCTGTGGATGCGCGGGAAGACAACGCGGAAAGCGCCGCCTTGCAGGAGCAGGGCGACGTTGTGGCGCCACTTATTTTTGGCTGGCAGAAGAAATAGTGGGTGGACTCCGGTTCGGGCAGCTTCCCAAGCGAGTGATAGAGGGCGGGTTCGAGGACGCGGAAGGTGCGAAAGCCGTAGGATTTTCTCATGGTGACTTTGGGCTTGTCGTTCAAACCCTCCACTACGCCGCTGGAAAGTAACTTTTGAGCACGGAAATAATTCAGGATGAGTTCGCGATGCTTTCGTAGCGAACGGGCGACCTTCTTCATGGGTTCGATGCGGGATCGGATGGTCTGGCGGCACCACTTGTCGAGGAACTTGCCGGCCCAGGCGGACGAATTGTATTCCCAGAGTTGCTGAAACGCTTCCTTGAGCAAGGTGGGCACGGACGGTCTTGAGGTTGTAGCGGAGCAAATCGCGCAGGCGGAAGTGCAGGTCGCCGCCGAGATTCTCGCTGCGGCGAAGCAACAGCCAGCGGGACTTCGTGAGGACAGGGGCGCGGCCCTCGCGTTTCATGCGGCTGGTTTCCTCGGCACGGACGTTGTCGAGCGCCTTGTTCATATTGGCGACGATGTGGTAGCGCTCGAGGATAGGCAACCCCTCGGAGCAGTTTTCGCGGATGAGTTTCGGATAGGGTTCCCACATGTCGGAGCAGATGAAGGCGATTTTGGAACTCACGTCCTTAGCCCATGGCGATGAAGGATCCTTGAAAGGATTCGATGGTTCTCTCTTTGCCCATCCAGAGAAGGCGGGTGATGCCGATATCGATCTGGTAGACCAATGTCAGGTACTTGTGGCCCCTGGCGTATTGGGTTTCGTCCACTCCGATGGCATCGATCTGTCCCTGAACCCGGTGTTCGAGGCCCCAGGGTGCCGGCGTGCTCGGCAGCGTCGAAGACCTTTTTCCAGGAAGCCCGAAACGCTTCGGCGGTTTCTTTCCGCGACAAGCGTCGCGCCCAGCGGGCCAGGAACAGCATGTAGGCTCTAGTTAAGGTGCGTTTGCCATCGCCCCAGGGGACTTCTTCGACGACGACGGCCCCAACATGGCCGGCAATCGACGCGTCGTATGGGGTACACCAGGAAGACGAAGAATCCCCACAAGGGGATGAACTCGAAGCGCCGCTCGGGGAGTTGATCGTAGCCAGGCGCGGACTGATGGCAGGTCGAGCAGATGGCGGCGGAACGCTTGCGCGGCCGCACGGAGCTCTCAATGCTCTTGTGGTCGGAAGTGAATCGTGCTCGGTGGTAGACGAATCCCCGGAAACGGTGGCAGCGGTTTAGAATCGTGATGAGTTCCATGGCGCAGACGCGAGCAACGGCGAAGACCTCTAACATAGACCGTGCCGCGTCGGCGTCGCGTACCGTCCTCGGCAACCTGTGGCCGGTAACCGGGAGGTCATCCGCCATCTCAACGAACGACGCCAGCGCAACTTCCGAATGGCGCGTGATCCGATCGGGGTACTCAATGTCCGGCATAATCCACCTTTCCTTCCAAATTTTCTTGCTTTCCCCCTTGACCCTCACGTTACGTGATCCCCCAGAATGCAAAGTAGCCGACGGGACTAACGTGGTCTCTGCCGAGAAAAAGCGATGGCTTACACAGTCAAACAAGTAGCCGCGATGTCGGGCGTCAGCGTGCGCACGCTTCATTTCTACGATGAAACGGGCCTGCTCAAGCCCGCCTATCACAGGGCGAATGGGTACAGGTTCTACGGAGAGCCGCAGATCTTGACCCTCCAGCAAATTCTGTTTTACCGGGAGCTGGGGTTCGAGCTGAAGGAAATCAAACGAATCCTGGAACGGGCCGATTTCGAAAACGTCGCCGCCCTCGAATCGCATCGGCAGGTTCTGGAGAAGAACCTAACCCGGACGCACCGTTTACTTGAAACCATCGACAAAACCATCCAACACTTGAAAGGAACCAAGAAAATGAAGCGTGAGGAAATGTTTGCGGGCTTCAGCGTCGCCGCAGGAAATGACCGATTCGGCGAACACATCAAACTCGGTGGCGAATCGAATGATTGTAAGGTCTCTGCACAGGACACAGAGGGCGCGATGTGCATTTTCGAGTTTATCGGCACAGGCGGCGGGCCGCGCCACCTGCACCACGGGCAGGATGAGTGGATCTACGTCATTGATGGTGAGCTTGATCTTGTGGTTGGCGCTGAACGATTGCGCCTGACCGCCAGTGAAAGTATTTTCATCCCGCGCAAGACCGCCCATATATGGACCTGCATGAGCGGCCGGCCGGCCAAAATCATCAATGTGTACCAACCCGCTGGCAAGATGGAGGAATTCTTCCGCGAGGTAAGCACTTTCAAGAACCTGCCAACGCGTGAGGACGTGATCAAAAAGACTTACACCGAGGAACAGGTCCAGGCGCTTGATCGGTTGTTTAGCGACCACGGGATGGACCTTCTCGGCCCACCTCTCTTAGAGGTCGACGAAGACGGACGAATCACACAGGAAGCCTAACCACGGGGCGACTTCCCAAACAGCGCTGCGACTGCTTAATCCACCAGAGCGTTCCGAGTTGGGTGCGCTCGAATCGATTAACCGCAATCTTGAGCATTTGCCGCCTTTCAGTCTGGGAGAGGCAAACGGGTGAAAAAGAGAAACTGGCTACGGAAATAGAAAGGGTGGCTCTGCTATCCGGCATTGTCTTCGCCACATGTACGGGCTGGTGGACGAGCCGCTATTCGAAACGTACCAGTCACCCACAGATTCCCCCGGCGAGGCTTATTTGTAGGCGGACACGTCGAGGACTTGATTGACACTGGCCGCGCCTCGGGGAAGCAAGGGAATGGGACGGTGGCGCCAACGGATGCGTTGGCGATCGGCATTGACGTCCGTGCGGTTGAAACAGCACGCCGCGGCAATACTTGTTCCGATTGGATCAGCACCCGCACCTCCGCGGGTTCAATTATATTGATAACATCGCTGTGCATGATGAACCACCAATGGGTACTGGTTGCGCGGCCGGAGGGCCTGCCGAAAATCTCTGACTTTGCATGGCGGGAGGAACCGGCGCCTGCGACTGGGGAAGGGCAAGTGCTGGTGCGAAGTATCCTTTTATCGCTGGACCCGGCGATGCGCGGGTGGATGTCGCGGGACACCTATGTTCCGGCGGTGCCGTTGGAAACGGTGATGCGGGGCGGGGCGATTGGGGTCGTAGAAGCGTCAAACCATCCGGGATTCGCGGTTGGCGATCAGGTGCAGGGAATGCTGGGGTGGCAGGAGTATTTTTTGAGCGACGGGAAAGGCTTGGCGAAGTTGCCGGCCCTGCCGATACCGTTGGCGGCGCGGTTCGGTCTGCTGGGCCATATTGGGTTTACGGCGTACTTCGGGTTGTTGGAGTTGGGGCAGCCGAAAGACGGCGAGACGTTGGTGGTATCGGCCGCGGCGGGGGCGGTGGGTTCGCTGGTGGGGCAGATAGGGAAGATCAAAGGCTGTCGCGTAGTAGGCATTGCCGGCAGCGATGAAAAGTGCGAGTGGCTTACGAAAGAGTTGGGCTTCGACGCGGCGATTAATTACCGGACGGAGAACCTGCATAAGGCGTTGAAGGCGCATTGTCCGAAGGGCGTGGATATCTATTTTGAAAATGTGGGCGGAAAGACTTTGGAGACGGTACTGAACCACATGAACGACTTCAGCCGCATTCCCGTATGCGGGATGATTGCGGGGTATAACCAGACGGAACCGGAGGCGGGGCCGGGGAATCTGTTCCAGATCATTGTGCACCGGATAAAGATGCAGGGGTTTATTGTGACGGATTTTCTGCCGCGGGCGGCGGAGGCTGTTCCGGAAATCATCGCGTGGCACGCCGCGGGCCGGCTGAAATACCGGTTGGACGTTACAGACGGCCTGGCGAATGCGCCAGCCGCGTTCTTGAAGCTGTTCGACGGGTCGAATTTGGGGAAAGTAGTGGTTCAAGTCAGCGCGGAGAATTGATAAGATTAGGAACATGGCGCCGTATGTAGTCCTATTCATTTTGGCTTTGTCACCGTTAGCGGCACAGGAAGAAGGTTCCGCGTTC
>Ga0163146_10008769_pt1 | contig 10680 bp, 7 predicted proteins | sample OliLakLV19MP7G1_FD_148648 | JGI IMG/M metagenome (GOLD analysis project Ga0163146, IMG submission 148648) | Freshwater microbial mat bacterial communities from Lake Vanda, McMurdo Dry Valleys, Antarctica - Oligotrophic Lake LV.19.MP7.G1 | ecosystem: Environmental > Aquatic > Freshwater > Lake >... | reverse complement strand
GGGTGCGATCGGTGAATGGGGTAGCATTCTTGGGTCTCGTGCGAGGCCGTCACGCAACCCATTGACCTGCCTGGGGAATCAGCCTGAGAATGAGTTGAATCTTTTCGGCCGACCAGAGAACTTGGTTCGTGGGGCGAACCGAATGGGGAGCCATTCTTCCTTCACCACCAACCGAGGGTGGGGGATCAGTTGACAGGAGCCCCGCGAGGCAACTCGCGGGGCTTCGCCTTGAAAGCGCCAGTGTTCGCGGGGTTCTGCGCGCGGGCGACGACGCGGGGGTGATCGCGGAGCGCGATCCTGAGAACGCGAGCGGGCGCGGCGACGGGCTCTCGGGGGCCCGATCGTGCTCTCTGAAGGCGCCCGCGGGTCGAGAGCGGCAGAGAGCGGTTAACAGATCGCCGCCGCCGAGAGGGGCCGGTTAACAGGTGGCCGCCGCGAACAGGCACAGCGTCGGCGTGCAGCCAGCGCGCGCCGCGCACGGCAGCTCCCGCTACCAAGCGGCCATCTTGAAGAGCCGACCATCGGGGCCCTCATCGTGGAGCCGGAGCACGATCTCCTCGTCGGCGAACATGGGGTCGTCGCCCTCGGCCCTCGCTGGAAGCTCGGAGTCGATTAGCGTGATGACGAACTGAAGTCCGATGTTCGCGTACTCGCGCATGACGGCGAGCAGATTCACCTTCTTCCGATCGTCCAGCGATTCGAACACGCCGTCGTGGTACACGAACATGGGTGCCTTCTTTTCGAGGCGAGCGCGCAGCACCGCCATGTCGAACGCGACGCACAGCAGCTTCCTATAGGTGTGCCCCAGATCGGCGCTCGTCGCGTTGCCAGACTCATCGAGAATCTCCGCGCGAAAATCCAGGTGGCCTTGCTGGTTCGGACCGACGCTGAGGAGCGCTTTGCGATCGATGACCTCGTCGACGATCTCGCTGAAGAATATCCGGATCGATGAGAACAGACTCTTGCCGTCCGAGTTCTGCTTCTCGACGTCATCCTCGATCTGAGTTTGCAGTCGCCCCTTCTCTTCCGTGAGAGTTCGGATCTCGGTACGCATCTCTTGGAGGCGATGGAGAAAACCGCGCTGGCGTTCGAGCGACGTGATGTCCGCCTTTAGGCCGACGAGCTCGTCGGAGACCTGTCGATACTTCGTGAAGACATCGGTGTCCGTGACGACAACCTTCGTCTTCTCCTTGTCCGCATTTCGGAAGTCGAAGGCGTTGAGCAGTTCCTGCTTCTTGTCGGCTTCCTTCTGCTTCAGAAGGAGCATGCCCTCGATCTTGCTGACGTCCTCGACAGAGCCGCCGAGTTCTGCTTGGATGGTCTGGATCTTCGACTGCCTCTCGGAAAGCTCAGCTTCTTTCTTGTAGAGCCCCTCGACAAGTTTGGAGTCGAATCCGAGCACGTGTGCGAGAAACGGTTTCCACTCGACGTGCTTGTGACCATTCCGAAGCTGGAAAACGTCCCGATAGTCGTCTTGCGCCCTCAGCAAGTAGCCGAGCCCCTTCCGGTAGTCCCACGGCTTCATTGCTCGCAGGTCCAGAACGCCGTCGAGTAGGTCTTTCGCGCGATCGAACGGAACGTCAACGTGGTCCCACTGCGGGGCTGGCAGCTCCGAATAGTCCTGCACACGCGCCTGGTGGCGCTTGAACGCAATCTTCGTGGGTTCGTTCACACCACGTCGCACCGTCGCGTACGAGCCGTCGAGTAGCTCAATTTCGAGCAGGAACACGAAACCATCGAACAACTGCTGGTGCTTGAAGAGGAAGAACTTCGCATCTCGACCAGACAGCAGGCAGAAATCGACGAGCCTGCCCAGCGTGGTCTTGCCAAGGTTGTGAGTGTCCTTCTTCCGGTTCTGCGGAAGTCGGATCTCCGCGAACACGACGTTCAGCCCCGGCGAGAAGTCGACCGCGTTGAAGACGGCTGGACGATTCGAGTAGAGTCTAGAGAGCTTCATTGGGCCCCAGGTACTCGAGCGAGTCGTTCTTCGGGCGGTACTCGACAAGTCCCAGCAGAAACAAGAAATTGAGGGCGGGCAGGAAGAGGACATCGCCTCCGGCGATGGCCTTCCGAGCGTACTTCCGCAGATCGTCGTACTCGTCGAGCCGCCGCGACTTCAGCCGACCGAGAAGCACGAGTGCGACCCCGACCACCGTCCGATCTGGGTGGGAGTGTTTAGTCGGTCGAAGCATCGTCTTCTGTCGCTCCGATATCGCAGTGCCAGTACATGTAGAAGAGCATGGCTCGCGTCAGCCGCTTATTCGACCGCAGCACAGGATCGCGGCCGAACAGGAGGTCCGTGAGATACTCAAGAACGTCGTCGAACGACTGGTGGTTCTTCTTCTTGGCGGTGATCTTGAGCTGAAACTCCGTCACCACGGTTTCGTAGAGCTGGCGCAACCGCAGGTTCTCAGGGGCAGCGAGAAACGCTTGGATTTGCGCCGTGTCCTTGAGGTAGTTCCGCCGTTGCAATCGGGCGTACTCCTCGGTCATGTTGTTGAGCGCGTTCTTGTCGGCATAGGACACGCGCGGCGTCGGCGGATTGTCCACGGCCGACCAGATGATCTGTTGATTACGTGCGAATGCCTCTACCAGTTCCGCCAGTTCGTCAGGGCTGACGATGAGCGGCGAATCGACGGGGTCGATATTCGCCAGCATGGCGACGCGCGGAAAGGTCTTGAGCCACCTCTCAAGCTGCTCGACTCCGCAGAGGTAGAGCGAGCCGATAGGAAGGCCACACTCCTTTGAGAGGTGCCCACGAATCGTCTCGTCGGCGTTTCCCGCCAATCGCCGGTTCGAGAAGAGCATGTAGTGGTCGAGCGCGCTCTTCTCCTTGAGGCTCTTGATGCGGGGGAGTTCCTTGCCGATGACGGTGTCACTCGCCGTCCCGCTAAAGAACTCGGCATCTGAGAATGTCCTGTTGACCCCGTTCGTGTGCTTCGCCTGCACGATCACGGTGCCGACCCAAGGTGCTGACTTGCTGGGGTGCAGTTCCGCGGTGCCAACGAACTTCGCGTCGCGGCCACCATCGGGCCCCTTCGAGAAGCCTTGCACGGAGATCCCGAGAAGCTGTTGGCACAGGAACACCACCAGTGTCTCGAACTGCTCCGGGCTCAGATCCTCGTAGGCGTACTTCACGACGATGCTCCGCCGTGCTCCGTCCAGAAGTCAGAGAGAAGCTCCGCTTGCTGGAGCACCGTGTTCGTCGCGGCCTCCTGCTTGTCCGGCGGATAGCCGTACTTCCGGAGGATGCGCTTCACGATCACGCGGAGCTTGGCGCGCACCGACTCCTTGACGGTCCAGTCGATGGTGACGTTCTTGCGGACCGTCTCGACCAGCTCGCGTGCGATGAGCCGTAGGGTGTCGTCGCCCAAGACCTTGACCGCGCTGTCGTTGACCTCGAGGGCGTCGTAGAAGGCGAGTTCGTCCGAGGTGAGGCTGAGCTCCTCGCCTCGCCGATCGGCCTCGCGCATCTCGCGGGCAAGCTCGATCAGCTCCTCGATCACTTGCGCAGCTTCGATCGCCCGGTTCTGGTAGCGGCGGACCGATTTCTCGAGCAGCTCGGCGAACGAACGCGCCTGCACGAGGTTGTGCCGCGAGCGCGCCTTCACCTCGTCGTTCAGCAGTTTGCGCAGCAGCTCGACGGCGAGGTTCTTGTGCTCCATCCCGCGGACGTCCGCGAGGAACTGGTCGGACAGGATGGAGATGTCGGGATTCTTGAGGCCGGCGGCGGCGAAGATGTCGATGACCTCGTCCGACGCGACAGCCTTCGACACGATCTGTCGGATGGCGTGGTCCAGGTCCCCCGACGACTTCCGGTCGCCGACCGAGGTCTTCGCTATGGCCGTGCGCACGGCCTGAAAAAAGCCGACGTCATCACGGATTCGGATCGCCTCGTCGTGCGGCACAGCGAGCGCGAAGGCCTTCGACAGCTCAGTGACGGACTGCAGCAGGCGGTCCTTCCCCTCCTCCTGCGCAAGCACGTGCTCCTGCGCGGCGGGAAGGAGCGTGAGGCGCTGCGCGGGCGTGCCTGTCGTCCAGGGGCCCCAATCGAAGCCGTGGAAGATGCCGCAGCAGATCTCGTGACGCTCGAGCATGAGCGCGACGGCTTCCTCCTGGTCGAGCGCGGTCTCGCCCTGGCCGCCGCTCTCGGTGTACGTGTGGAGGGCCTTCTTGAGCTGGTCGGCGAGCCCGAGGTAGTCGACGACGAGCCCGCCGGGCTTGTCGCGGAATACGCGATTCACGCGAGCGATGGCCTGCATCAGGCCGTGCCCCTGCATCGGCTTATCGATGTACATCGTGTGCATGCACGGCGCGTCGAAGCCGGTCAGCCACATGTCCCGAACGAGCACGATCTTTAGCGGGTCGTCGGGGTTCTTGATGCGCTTCGCCAGGCCCTCGCGGCGCGACTTGCTGCGGATGTGGAGCTGCCAGTCGGCGGGGTCCGATGCTGACCCCGTCATCACCACCTTGATCGCGCCCTGGTCGTCGTCGGCGTGGTGCCAGGCTGGCCGGAGTGCGACGAGAGCCTTGTAAAGCTCGACGCAGATGCGTCGGCTCATGCAGACCACCATCGCCTTGCCGTCCATCACTTCGAGGCGGGCCTCAAAGTGGCGCACGAGGTCGTCGGCGATGAGCGCAAGCCGCCGGTCGGTGCCGACCAGAGCTTCGAGCGCAGACCACTTGGTCTTGAGCTTCTCCTTGCCCGCGAGTTCTTCGCCCTCGGTCACCTCGTCGAAGGCGTCGTCGAGGCGCGGCTTCTCTTCGTCCCTGAGCTGAAGCTTCGCGAGGCGGCTCTCGTAGTAGATGGGAACCGTCGCGCCGTCCTGTACCGCGCGCTGGATGTCGTAGACGCTGATGTACTCGCCGAAGACCGAGCGCGTATTCTTGTCCGTCGACTCGATGGGCGTTCCGGTGAAGCCGATGAACGATGCATTCGGCAGCGCGTCGCGCATGTGGCGGGCGAAGCCGTCGATGAAGTCGTACTGGCTCCGGTGTGCCTCGTCGGCGATGACGACGATGTTCTCGCGAGCAGAAAGAAGTGGGAATGTGTCCCCGCGGGTTTCCGGCAGGAACTTCTGGATGGTCGTGAACACCACGCCGCCGGCGGCCACCGTGAGCAGCTCGCGGACGTGGGCGCGGTCCCGTGCTTGCTCCGGGCTCTGTCGCAAGAGTTCCTTGCAGCGAGAAAAGGTGCCGAAGAGCTGCTCGTCGAGATCGTTGCGGTCTGTGATCACGATCAGCGTCGGGTTCTGCATGTCGGGGTGCAGCACCACGCGTCCGGCGTAGAACGCCATCGTGAGGCTCTTACCCGATCCCTGCGTGTGCCAGACCACTCCAACGCGACGGCTCCCGGCGGGACGCGAAGCCGCGATGGTCGCGTCGACGGCGCGCGCTACCGCGTGGAACTGGTGGTAGCCCGCCATCTTCTTGATAGCCGTGTCGCCGTCGTTCTCATAGACGACGAAGTATCGGATCAGGTCGAGGAAGCGCCGCTTGTCGAAGACCCCGCGAATGAGGACCTCGAGCTGGGTGAGGGTCGATGGAGCGAGGTCTTCTCCTTCGATCGTGCGCCACGGGAGAAAGCGCTCGCGGTTCGAGGAGAGTGTGCCGACGCGGGCCTCGAGCCCGTCCGAGACGACCAGCACCTCGTTGAACACGAAGAGCGCGGGCAGCTCAGCCTTGTAGGTCTGGAGCTGCTGAAAGGCGTTCCAGATGGTCGCGTTCTCGGAGGCCGCGTTCTTCAGCTCAAGCACGGCGAGCGGGAGGCCGTTCACGAAGACGACGACGTCCGGTCGGCGTGTATGCCCGAACTCGGTCACGGTGAACTGGTTGACGACGAGCCAGTCGTTCTGTTCGGGCGCGTCGAAGTCGAGCACGCGCACCGGGTCGTAGCCGATGGTCCCGTCGGTGCGCAGGTACTCCACGCTCACGCCGTTCACGAGGTAGTAGTGCAGCTCGTGGTTCGCATCGACGAGTTGGGGCGAAGAGATGCGCGTGAGCTTGCGGAACGCCTCGTCGAGTGCCTCGCCCGGGACGGTCGGGTTCAGACGGCGCAGGGCCTCGCGGAGGCGGCCTTCGAGTAGCACCTGCTCGTAGCTCGTGCGCTCTGCGGCGGGTTCGCCTGGAGCGATCGAAGGGCCGGCGACGACGGCGTAGCCGAGCGCGCCGAACCACTCCAGCGCGGCTTCTTCGACGACGGATTCGGTGAAGGGGACGGTCATCGCTTCGTGCCCCCTGGCGCCGGATTCCGGCAACGGTTGCCGGAATCGTTGCCGGAACGGTCGGATACGCCGGAGAACGTCCATGAATCCGGCAACGGACGGGCCGTTCGTTGCCGGAAAGGCGGCGGCACGCAGAAGCGTAAGGGCAAGTCAGCGACGGTCATGATCGAACCACCTCGTAGCGAGTCGCCTTTCCGGCGCCCACCACTCGAAGCAGTCCAAACTCAGTGAGTCGCTTGAGATGATACCGGGCGGTGCGGTTTGGCACGTCCATCGCCTCCTGGTATTCGGCTGTCGTGACGGTGTCTCGCGTGACCAGCCAGTCCCAGCCGGCGCGCTCTGCCTCGCTGAGCCGCGCCAGGATGTTGCCGCGGGCCTTAGAAATCGCAGCCTTCGCCTCCCGATACAGCGTGAGCACCACGTAGGGAGCTTTGTAGGAGTACTCGGGCAGCGGGAGCCCCGCAGCGGCCGCGCGCAGCCTCATCGACTTCAGTCCGAGGCCCCGTTCTTCTGCGAGCTTCATTTTCGCGAAGACGAAGTGCAGCGCAGGGTTTCGGCTCAGCATGGGTGCATCAAAGGCCTGCAATTGCTCCATCGTGATCGGCTCGACGGGAAGGCCGGGGCTCATCACCACGATCTTCTCGGGACTGGCGACGAGCTGACACTTCGCGCCCGCGATCCCGTAGTCGCGATGCACCAGAGCGTTGACGATGCCCTCCCGGAGAAGCTCGAAGAGGGTCGCGTTCACGTCGCGGCGGTGCGCCCGCGTCCGGTCTATCGGATTGGGCAGCTTGTCCTTCAGCCATTGGAGCGCTTGCTCAGGCGCGAACACCGCGGGGCCGTCGAAGTCCTGGGTCTCCTCTCTGTCATCGCCGAAGTGAATCGTCCCGAGGAGACCCGCCTGCGGCATGCGTGATCGCGGCTCCTTGCCGAACAAGAGTAGGCCGAAGCCGGTCGGCACAAGCTTCCCGTTCTCCTCGTGCAGCAGCCCCTGCAGCAGCAGCCGTCGGTTGAACGGCGCCGTCGCGACTTTCTCGGCGATACCCGCAGAGGTTCGATACGCTTCGAGCGCCTTCTTCTGAAAGTCCTGCGGATTCGTCGAGGCGATCGCCACCTCGAGCCCCGACAAGATGATCGGCTTCGACGTCTTTCCTTCGCGGGCCGCCGCCGCTCGCTCCTCGGCCTGGTCGATGAAGTCCCTGTTCTTCTCCTGGATGATCTCCTGGAGGTCACGGTCGAAAAGATGGACCTTCACCCCGCAGTCCTGCAGGTACTTGATCCCCTTGCGGTCGACCGTGGGATCCGGATCTTCGATCCCGACCCACACTTCCTTGATCCTCGCGAGCACGATGCGCTCGGCGCAGCTCAGCTTGGGGTGACGACGCGACCCGGGCGCACATGGCTCGAGCGTGCCGAAGAGGACAGCGCCATCGAGCTTGGTGCTTCGATTCTTCCGTTCGAGCAGCGCGAACTCGGCATGGTCGCCGTGGCGCAGCTCACCCCGCGAGGCCGACTCCACCGATCCGTCCTGCTTCACCAGCACCGCGCCGACCAACGGGCTCGCCTTCCCGTCATCGCGCGGCTCAGCAATCGACTGGCGCATGACGTCGACAGCCATCTCCATCATCTTCCTCGCGTCGAACTTCTTCTTGGCGGCCATCAGACGCCTCCCGGAAGAGACTCAACTATCCGGAGTCTCCGGATGGTTGGCGCAGGGGCGATCTCGTCATTTTCGACAACGGGCTGAAGGCGTTGGCTGCGGACGTCCCGGCCCAGACGAGTCCACTTCGGCAAGCCCTGAGTTGTTGCAGATCGTGCAACAACTGCCGGAAGCGTTGCGGCCCATGCGCGGTCGATCGCCGGGAGGCTGTAGTGCCCTTCGCCTGTGATCCGCCATGAGCCCTCGCTTTGAACTATTCGATAACGTCGAATGGTTGCTTCTGCCGGAACGAGATCTTTCGGCTCCTTCGTCACGCGGTCCCCTTGGCGGTCGCCGCAGCACGAAACAGGTCCTCGGCGGCAGCAACGACCACCTGGAACCCGATGCGCGCCGTGTGGTGATCGGGCGAGAACCGGTGCGCGAGCTGCTCAGCGGGGTGCACATAGTTGCGGAAATCTCGGAGCGCGTGCCCGAACTTCTCCACGTTGGGCGAGAGGTCGCCGAGCCGGGAGAGGACGTCGATCCATTGGCTCAGCTTCCATTCGTGAAACTGCGGCGCCGGCTTGTTGAACTGATCGGCGAAGCCACGATTCGCTCGCTCCGGATGGAGCACGCCGAACCCGAGACACATGCCCTCGAGCACGCTGCCGCACAGGATAACCGCGCTGAGGTAGGCCTTGGCCTCGATGCAGCGCTGAGCCTCCTCCATCCGATCGACGAGCGCCCGACTCATCGAAGCGTCGACAGGCAGCTTCGTGAAGAGATCTGTCTGGAAGACTCGCCGAAGCAGATCCGCTTCGGTGCTGACGTCGCTCTTGCCCGACGCGGTGTTCGCCTCCACCGGCAGCTCGCCACCCAGGCGCACTACGACTTGGCAGTATTTCTCAAGGTCGTTCGGTGGGAGGCCTTCCGGATTCGAGACAAGCCGATGCTGGAGCAGTCCTGCGAGGACCCGACCGGTGAGCGGCGGCGGCGTTGCCCTCAGAAAGTATCGAAGGCGGTTCGCCTTGGAAGTGCCATTGACGGAGAAGCGCTCGTCGTCAATGTCGACCCCATGCTCCTCAAAGAAGCTCGCGAATGTGCGGTCCGAAAAGTCGAGCACATAGCCGTTGGCCATTTCGAGGACGGTCTCGATCACGCGGAGGTCGAGCGTGGAGACGGCGGGCGCGCTCATGCCGAGGTCTCCACGACGCGATCAGAGATGAAGACCTCGAGCTCCCCCGATAGGAGACGCGGCAGGAGCGTGTCACGCGCCGTAGACAGCGAGTGGCTCTCGACTTCGTTGTGAAAGATTCGCTCGAGGAGAGGGGCTGCAATTATGCTCCAGGCGCTCGCGACGCGATCGTCCGGTCGCGCGACAAGGAGGCGCTTCATGTCGGCGGACGTGACGTGACCGAGACCCGTCGTCTGCTTGTTTCGGGCAATCTCCGCGAAGACTGGCTTGAGATACTTGAGCGTCGAGAGCACGAACGCTCGCTCATTGTCGGCGTGGGGTATGACTCGGAAAATATGCTGATTCAGCCACGCAGGGCCGTGCGGCCAGACAAAGGTGTCGATGGAGGTATCCGGATTGCCAGACCACGAGAACAGAATATCTCCTCGGGCAATCCGGTACTTCTCCGGCATCTCCACATCGGAGAACCTTGTGTGAGAGGTCACTCCGGCCTTCAGTTCAGCGATCTTGATGATGGGGAGTCCTCGACGTTCATCATTCGGCTGGAACGCCGCGTACGCCGCACCGTTGATGTACGTCGCGATGTCGTACAAGGGAGCGGCAGTCCAGCCCTTCGGAATCGGCCCCAGCTCCGACTCCACGAGCTCGCTCGGGAACAGCTTCGCCGTCTCCGCGTCCATCCCGCTCGGCTGACGGCCCTCGGACTTCGCGCGGACGGGGTCGAAGTCGACGAACCACGATTTGAAGAGCGCCCGTGCCATGGCCTCGAGCGTCTCGTTCATCCGCCGGTTCAGCTCGATCTTGTCGTCGAGGGTGCCGAGGATGTGGGCGATGGTTCGCTGCTCGGGGAGCGGCGGTAGCGGAAGAAGGAATGACTCAATGTGACCCTTGGTGATCGCGCGGCGAGACCCGCCCGCGTTGAACGACTCGATGTACGGTTTGACGTCTGGGTGCGTGAGAAACGCGAGCACATAGCCAGGCACTGCGCGTTGAGGATCGACGCGAATGATGGAGACGTGTTGGTTGACGCATGCAGGGAGAACATCGCTCGGAACTATGCAGGCTCGCCCGAAAGTGACCCCGTCCCCCGTGATGTTGAGAAGGATATCGCCCGGCTGGAGAACCACGCCGCGCAGTCCGTCGGCTTGTTCGTCGGAGATGAACGCTAGGCCGTCGGTATCAAAGCGTCGGTCGAAGACGTTCTGGCTCCGTATGAACGCAAACCGTGCTCGATTCGGCAGATAGACTTCAGATCCACCGCGTGGCGTGGCGCCCGACCCGATCTTGGTCGTGACCTCTGCGAGTGAGACGACCGGCCGAGCCGAGCCGCTGACGATCGGCGCATCACGCGCCATACCCAAGCCCCCGCAGGTTTTTCCGGATCACCTTCTCGAGCTTTGCCCCCTCCGTAAACTGCTCGTCGAGTTTGGCGACGAGCCGGGCCATCTTTTCTTCGAAGGGCTCGCCGTCGTCCGCGATTTCCTCCGTGCCCACGTAGCGGCCGGGGGTGAGCACGTGTTGGTGCGCGCGGATTTCCTCGGTGGTGGCGCTCTTGCAGAAGCCCGCCAAGTCCGCGTACTTGCCCGAGCCATCGCCGCGCCAGCGGTGGTACGTGTCCGTGA
>Ga0163146_10008753_pt1 | contig 10698 bp, 9 predicted proteins | sample OliLakLV19MP7G1_FD_148648 | JGI IMG/M metagenome (GOLD analysis project Ga0163146, IMG submission 148648) | Freshwater microbial mat bacterial communities from Lake Vanda, McMurdo Dry Valleys, Antarctica - Oligotrophic Lake LV.19.MP7.G1 | ecosystem: Environmental > Aquatic > Freshwater > Lake >... | reverse complement strand
CCTTGCAGCGGGCCTGATCCGTCCCTCCAAGGAACAAACTTGCCAAGCATCGATTGTGAGCAGACTCTTTCTCCTTTGCGTTGTCACTTTCATGACAAGGGGGAACAAGCTTTCCCCATGCAGCTTCAACGACTTCAACTTGTTGCAGGAACCTCTTGCCATGCTCATTTGGACTCTCATTGGGTCTTTGAGTGTTGCCTCTTCCATGCAAAGTCCTGTTCAGCAACTGCATGACAACAAACTTGTTCCTGACTCCACCAGCATTGCAGACAAGTTCCTTGATCATGTCTAACAGCCCGATGACATCATTGTCATCTTCAAGTTTCTCAAGTTCAGTTGGCTGTGCTTCCAGTTTGTCCTTCATCTCGGGCGAACATTGGGACATGATGATCCTAAACAACTTGGCCTCATCTTCATTGTGCTCATCCTCTTTGTCCAACTTCCTCTTCATGAGTTCCCTGTTCTCATCCACCACATGCTTGGCAGGATCCTTGCCTGAGGCCTTGGGTTTTGGGAACGTGGTCTCCACCTTCTTCTTCGCCAATTTGCACATGTTGTTGTTTGTTTTGGCACCAGCACAGTCAGCCAACTTCTTCATGGACTGAAGGCAGATTGGCACCTGTTCTGGTCTTCCAAACACAAACTTGATCCCATGAAACTCATTTGGTGAACTGGCCCAGTCACTCCTGCAATTTGACCTCCCATCACTCCTGCTGTTTCCAGCGCTTCTCCTGCTGCCAAAGCTTGTGTTGCTGCTAACACTGGCACTCACACTCTCACTGCACTCCTGCACTTTCAACCTGTTCTTTAGCTTGTTGTCTTCCTTGTTTAACTCGTCGATCCAACTGATGTCCTGCTTGTCAATCCCATTGACGTTCTTTTCTTCTTCGTGTCAATCCAATCGACAGCTCATGTCGTGTCTCGTTAATTCCTGTCGTCCCGGCGACAGATTCTTCATTGACTTGTCGATCCAATCGACGCATTCTTCTTGCGTGTTGTGTCGATCCAATCGACACTCTTCTTGTTCTTGGACCGTCAATCCAATCGACATCCTTGTCAATCCCTGTCGTCCCCGTGACAGATTCTTCTTTGCCGGCAAGCTTCCAAGCTCAAACCAGTCTTCTGTCGATCCTGTCGACAGGCTTGCTCTCAAAACTTCGAATCGTCTCTCTCTTGATCGACAATCTCCGATCTCCGAATCGATCTCCGAATCGATCTCTCGCTTGATCAACAACCCACGTTGCGATCTTTCATCGCGAATCGACATCGCGGCTTGCTTCTTCCTTGATGATCGTCGATCCTGTCGACGTCAACCACCGTCTTGATCACCCAGTTGCACTCGCCGGGGACAATTTCTAGCAAATGTTGGTTAAGAGACCTGCTTGTGATGAAACAGTTCAGTTTGCTAGAAATTGTGGTTGTGTGGTTGTTGCCACTCCTTGCAGTGGATCTTGAAGTGGGAACTTCAAAGACACCACAGTTGCAGATGCACACATCTTCCAACACCTGGAATTGAAATGAGAAGTTGTCATCACGAGATTTAGCAGAGCTACATGTCCCATGACAACCCAAATTGGGTGGTCTCAGTTTTCAAATTGCAAGAGTGGATCATTGTGGTTGAGATGTTGTCAGTGGTGGTCACAGAAAGGCTGATGTTTGCTGTTTCTGCTCCAGCAATCAATGTTGGCTTAGGCAGCCAAGCTCCCAATTGGAGAGTTTTTTCTTTTGCTGAACAACGCACTTGTGAAAAATGTTTTGGTGAGAAATTGTGGTGGACGTTGTCAGCCCAAAATTTGGCAGGAACTGACAATTAGTGTGCACAAGCATCAGATTCTGCAGAATGCAATTGGCAGTGATTCATTTTGGTCTTCTTGGTCCCGTGTGGGCCAAAAAGAAGAAAAAAATGGGTTTTCTGTTGTTCCTGTCTTGCTTTGCCTTTTCCTAATTTTGTCTTCTTTTGCAAAAGTGGTGGAAAAAGAAAACCAAACAAACTGCTGCTTTTTCATGTTGACCGACAAAGTTGCCAGTCTTTCTGGAGCTGTTGCAAACTTCTCTTTTCAAGTTGATGAGTTGGCAGTCTGCAATGACACAAACAGATGCCACCATTGACTTGTCACTTTGCTGACAGATGATTGATCATTGTGGCCAAATTGCAGTGATTTCCACTTGTGATGCAAGTGGTCTGCTGGTTAACTGAAATTTTGGCACATGACGGTGGAATTGGTCATCCGTTGCGACTCTCTCAGACAAGGGTGTTGGTTCGATTCCCGTGTGCACATGGGTTTTCACCATCGAATCAGCAAGAAATCATGCACGCCATGAAGAGCTCGCCCCGCTGCGCTGGGTCAGGCTGGCTTGGAGTGGAAGCGACGATGGCACGTTTGACTGCTGAGTGAGTCGCACACTGCTTGAGGACTTGGCCCGGGATTCGTTGAGCAAGCGACACACATGTGCGACGTTCATTTCAAATTGGGCCATGAGAAGGGGGGTGACAGATGATTGTTCATCATGGCCAAATTGCAGTGATTCTTGCTTGAAATGTGAGTGGTCTGCTGAGTCAATTCCGGTGCATTCATGTTTTTGTCATTGCCAACAAATTCACTGACCTTGCTTCAAATTGTTTTGTTTGTCAATGCTGTGTTTTTGTGAAAAGCATGCAACTGCCAAGTCCGCCGGCTTAATTGATGCAGCCACAGCCGCAACAACAGAAGCAACAGAAGCGTGCAACAACAAAGCAGCAACTGATGCAACAACAGAAGCAGCACAGCAACCGCAACAGGAACAGAAATGTTTTTTTATTGACATTGTCCATGAGAGCAGCAGCAGCATTGCCATCAAGATCAGCAGTGACATCAGCACCAGCACCAGCACCAGCACGACTGTTGATGCTGTTGTTAACACATCCGCAGGAGAAGGAGCAGCGGCAGCAGCAGCAGCAGTCATTCGGGTGAGGGATAAGTTTTTCCAGATCTGAATCAAACTTCTTAGAGAAAAGGAAGTGGAGGAAAATTAGCTAAGTCATGCTACTTCATTTTCCCAAAGGAAGAAGGAAGATCAGAACTGAAGCTGGTCCAACAACTTGAAGAAAGAGAAATGGAGAATAGAAAGAACTTTTTGAAGGAAATACAACCAAGATTGAGATCATCTGAGCTCATTCATTGTGCATTTCAAACTGTGACATTTGAGGAATTTCTTTGACCTGTGACAGATGTGGCGTTTTTGCTCAGTCTTGATCAATCACACAAAATTGATCTGCTAGTAAGCCATTCTGGTCTGCTCATCAAGAACTTTGTCATTAGAATTTTGATGTGCCATGCCACCACCACTGACAACCACTTGTTGCAAGTGACAAGCTTTGTGCGTGATGTTGAGGCTGCACAACACTAGTAAAAGGTGATGGTGGGCGTCTGTGCGGCATTAAATGCAAAGACTTCAGTTTCATTCTAGCATGCTGAACTCAGCGTCACAGATTCGTCATGCAGCGGCCGATGAAAATGACTCACTTTGTGTAGTACATCCTATCTGTTCTGGCGCTCACTTGCAGTCAATGCACGCCCAAGCTGAGTGCTGTCGCAAGCAGGCGGCACCATTAGAAGTTATCACGTGCAAGATACATTGCAGCACACTGGGCTGCAGTACACACCTGCCAAAGGAAATGGCACTACAGTAGCACCGAAACCGGGATGTAGTATTGGGGTCAATTATGCACGCTAGCCAGAGAGAAGACGAAGCATTCTTGCTCGCGGGAAGGAACGACGCCACCGGCAAGCGAAGGCAGGTGACCGGACGTTCACAACAGTCGTCACAGGTGCCTTCTGTTCCTCTATTGCTTTGAAGCCAGAAGTTAGCATGGAACCTGTACCATTCGCCCCTTTGGTTGCCGGTGTCACAAACGAAACGACCGATCACAGTCAGCGTTTTGAGTCCTAAATATCAGCCTCAAACTCTGGGGGAAAAGTCGTGGATTGGCTCATAAAAATGAAGATTTACTTTTATCTTATATATGATATAGTCGTATCCATTCGATTCCTGGACGCAATTTGATAAAATAAATATGAAAATGGTGGTGTCCGATACTACCCATAATGAGAAATGGAGTCAGAGAAATACTTTGCTCCACTTTCTTGTCGTTTCTCTTTGCTCTTTTCGTCGACACCTCGTTGTTGTTTGTGTATTCGTTGTATGTATACAGATATGCCAATGGGAGGAAGCAAGCAATATCCTTCCATCCATCTTCCACCCACGAGAAATAACGTGAAGCAGCAAGCGATTGACTCGGTCAACACGGGCATCCACCAATTGCTTGCAACGGATTGCCGAATCCATCCAAGTTAAATATCGAGAATTTCTCGATCGGGTTCTTCAATGTCGGGTGCAGGTGCCAACAGCCTTTCCGTCACTCGTTTGCGCAGCGAAACCTTGGGTTCGGGCGATGTGGACTCTTCTTTGGGAGAAGACTCCTTGGGAGAAGAAGGCGGTTCATCAATCAAGAGATTGCCCGTCATGTGGTTTTGCAAATTCTTCTTTTCCGGCATGGTTGGATGGACGGCCTTGCTTATTTATTAATTCAATTGGACGTGGTTTGATTTTCTTCTTTGGTTGCTAGTAGTAACTTGTTTGCAGTTGAATGGATTATGTTCATAACGAGAATCAAGAGATGGAGCAGCGTCCTTCGTCAAACGTAGTAGTTTGACGATAGATCGAGAAGAACCCTCGTTTTGTTGGGCAAAGATCTCTTTGGAAAGAACATCTGAAATAGCCCGTGCATCCAGTACTGTGCCAAACTGTTGTAGCTAGCTGACACAACACACAGCCAAATACGAATGGAACCATCACGTGATGCTGATGATGTAATCATTCGAATAAGAATCTCAGTCTTTCAGTTCGGTTCGCAAACTACTACTAGTACAGAAAAAATGAGGGTTGCATGTGACGATGTGTTCATGACTGGGAATGAAGAATGAAAGGATTGAAAAAGTGAGAGGCTTGAAAAAGTGAGAGGCTGCCTGTCCCGAGCTGCTTTTTGAATTTCTGTAATTAACGGCTGGCAACTCTTCCAAGGACTTAGAGAAGACGCCATTATCCAAGACTGCGCCACGATAGTTACAATTGTACCACGATGCATTCAATTCAAATGGGCCAGTGAAACCTGCCAGTGAGAAAATGAGCAAGTGAGGGGATCCGTTTTTGCTTGCGCGGTACTAGTACGGTACTGGTACGTACCACGAACTACCGGTATTGTACCCGTACTATTTGACGTGATTGCATCCATACATGTATCCATTGCTGGTTCTTCCTCTTCCCTCCATCGACCCACCGTGCAATTAGCTATCGTAGTCTTCTCGCCTACTTTGACGCCTCATTATTTTGTCTCATCACCTTCCGCACAAGTTGGTAGTCCCTTGAACCACTAAAAGACATCTACCTCCAACAATCCACAACAGCGTTGATCTTTCTTCTCCCTTTCTGAATTCCTTTCCGTCCAGCATGTCCGCCACCGCCACTACCACCAATACTACTCGCACCAGCGCTACCGAAAAAGATCATGCCCGTCGTCGATCGTCAGGAGGACCTACCCAACGAAGATCGTCTGCCGGAGGACCTAGTCAGTCCTACTTGTTGCGCGAAAAATACAATGCCGAAGTCAAGAAGAATGAAGAATTAAGAGAAAAAACGCAAGCCGCCCAAGACAAGTACCTGGCTTTGGCCGAAGAAAGACTCATGTGCCAAAGGACCATGAGCAAAATTTACCTCGTGATTGCCGAAAGTGAATGGCGGATGAAATCCAACAAACAAGGCAAAGACAAGAACAAGGTGAATCAAATTGTGCAGGATGTGTACGCCTTGAATGAAGGATGCATTGGTCGTGCTCGCGTTGTATTGGATACCTTGGAAGATGCGACCAATCAAGACATGGATTTGACCAAACAAGAAGAAGCCGAAGCCATGCTCGACATGAGTGCCTCCAGTCAAATTGAAGACATGACGGGACAATTTCATCGTCAAAATCGACAATTGCAACGCGATTGGATGAACCGCGAAGCCTATTTCAAGGGGGAAACCCGCATCAAGGCCGATTTTGACAAGGCCATTGAAAAAGCCGTCCAACTCTTGGAAGATAATTGCAACGATGAACATTTGGTCGAACAGGTTATGAAAATGGCCCATGAACCTCATAATCATGTCTAGATATGTTATATGTTATAGAGAGGAATGGCGAAGGACCACTTCTTTGAGAAACCAAAATGACAATCAATCTACAGTACACCGGCACCGCAAAGAGTTGGGGACCTCCCAATCCCCCATTTATTGTATGGATGCAACGAAAGGCACAGGGAGTGAAAATCTTGTGTTTTTAAATCTTTATTTTTTACAACATTTAATGAGTATTAAAAAACAATATACTATACATAATTACATCTCCCATATTCGAGATGTATCGAACCAGTCCAGATGCATGTCAACCATAGGAATCACAACCTCGAGGAGGCAAAAAAATATTCCAGCGACTTGCCGGCTGCCGTGGGACAATGACGAGAACATCCCAAGCCATCCGTCCATCATCATCATGGAATGATGGCGACGTTGTGAAAGCTCCTCATTTTCAAGGCGTCTTATGATGAGAGGCGGCCCTCGTGGTGCATTACTTTTTTGATCGGATCCATACGAAAGCAGCCCACATGCTCGTCCTCCAGATCCAGCTACACAGAAGGAATCCCAAGGGTCCTCCCTGTTGCCGCAAAGAAGACAGACACCCGACCACGACAAAAAAAAAGAGACACAAGATTTGCGCTGGCTGGATCCGAACGGCAGAAGCTATTTGGAAATGCGCTGCATGGTGGTCCGTTGGAGATGCAGCTCCTTGTGCCTATTTTGGCTGTGCAAGTCTATCAAGGGGAGGACATCGAGACATACGATCCTTCTCAATAATAGGTCAATTGCAGACCTTTGGACTTTTTTGTATGTTCGTCGGGGCGAACATCGTTCGCCGTATCGACCGGAATCTTGACAGTTCCTAATCGTCACATCTGTTACATGTTCCATCAGAAAAATCGGCGGTGTTAGCTGTACCAGGAAATTGCATACTATAAAGGAGTTTGGCCAAGATATGCTTGTACTAGTATGTGAGTGTCTGCTCCTCCCTCGATCGATAGATTGGGAAGTTCAATGGAAGCTGTTCACAAAACAATGCATCGGTGCTTGGCAACATCTATTTTTCAAACTTATGCTACCTAGCCAAATAGCCAAGCAAAATCTTTGCGGCTTCTCCATGTCCATAGCTGCTCGCACCGAGTGCGTTGGATCGTCGCGCTGCATGCTTTCCAATAAGGTCTTGATGATTGCGACTTGTCCAAAGCAGGTGGATCGACAGCAAGGGATTTCGCCTAACCTCATTGCGCTGTATGCATCAGCACCTCCTTGTGATCAGAAGCGAAACTATATATGTGGACAGTAGAACTTGAGACGCACAGCAAGACTCTGGTTGTCTCATATGGTTCATTTCCGCACACGAGACAACATGGTTCGATTACCGTTTGCAGCGGCGCCGTGGTCAAGAAGGTACCCAACAACATCCGCGCGTGTGGCCAGCAGCAGCCGCAACGGATCATCAACACATTGGACCCGTCAAGAATTCGACATACTTTGCGTTCCACGTTCTTTCTCTTTGGGAAAGTGTCGTATCATGGTGCTGGCTGGTACCAGCATCCTGCGTCGATCAAACAAACAAAAGAACAAAATTAATGAGAAAGATTTCTCGAGGATGTGCTCGTCCAATTCTTCTTCGCACTGCAATTCCTGTAGAATTTGTGCTGGCGCCTGAGCTCAAAGCAACGCCCCGGAGCTCAAAGTTGAAGCTAATGCTTTGATAACTCCACAAGTTGCTATCGAAAGATAACATATGAATAGTCTATCGTTATCTGCATTCTCTCCCTGATTAAAATCCGGCCTCGGATTGCACATTAGTCCAATGTAGCTAACTGTAGAAGTAGTTTAAAGCACAGCTATTTTTGTGATCGTTTCAATGAATCGTTCTCGAAGAAACTGGGTCTCGCTTCTCGCCAAAACATTCTCAGAGACAACCCGAATAAAGCACGACAGACGATAACTTTGCACAAATGAATTGTGGGATGCCAAAATACAATAGTATGAACGCTGCCTCGGCGCGTGGGCCGAGGTTTCTTTTCTGTGAACAACACACCACTCGGCGTTCGACTCGACTCGTTGACACCCTGGCCTACATTGTTTCACGTGCACCCTTCCTAAGTTTGTGGACAATTGCATGAATTTCCTCTGCTTCGGATCGAGAGTGAACCTGAAATTGATAGGACACACCTCGTTCGGTGGTCACTTTCAAGGCTTGCCGCAGGTTGGGTCCTTCTAATTTCTGGGAGAGATGCCCAACTATGCTCCAATTTGTGACCGCGACTATTGTCAGGAGGGGATAGTAGATTATTCCCTTTTCAGGACCGTTTAGCAATGCAAGCTTGCCATCCCCGACGCCTCTGTGAGAAATATTGATGAATTCAAGCCTTGTCTGACTGGGAACGCTCTCGGAGCCCTCAAAGTCGTACTGTGTTTTTTTCCAGCTCGCGGGTCCGCTGTTGCCGGCTTCTTTTCTGGGCAGCGCCCAACTCCAGAATCACTTGGTTTCTTGGTATCATCCTCCAACTTATAGTTGCACTTTGACTGTTTGTTGAAGTTTTGGCTGAAGTCGTTCCCATTGGCAGTACTAAAACTCAGATTGTTTTGGCTGGCATTTTGATCCATCGAGGATGTAGCTTTGTGCTGTTTTGTGGAGGCTATAACGCTGGTAGAGGGCTTCCTGAATGGCAGCTACTCAATTTGGTGATCCTCATCTACTACTGACCGCGACTCATATCCTCCCTCGCGACAATGAGAGGCCTGGTCCGAAGGTACGTTTGACCTGGAGATGTGAGTCACAGAATCGCTGCCTGCGTAATCCTTTCGTGCCAATCCTGATGGTCGGGTGCTACTATAGCGTTTGAACGGCGACGTGCCTGATCAATTTGTTGCGAGTGGGAATGTGGGGCCACCGGGACACTATTCGTCGCAGGGCGTTTCTTCCCTGGTCCTGGTCGCGTGCAAATTGGATATTGGGGGACAGCTTTTCTCTTGAGTGCTTCTGTTGGCCGTGGGGTGGATTTTGTTGCCACTCATTGCTTCTGGCCCGGACCTTACATTCCTCTAGGTAGTAAAACTCTCACTACCTCCTGCGGAACTTCTCGTATTGCTTTCGTTGATCAAGTAACCGTCATCAAGGGCGGGGTTGTTTGAGCGACAGGGCGTAACAGCTGAAAACCCCACCACCTCGTCAGTAATAATTGAAGATACCGGAACAGAATATCAGCAGCACCACAACGGAGCAGACCACCACCATAACAGTCTTTCGTTGGGAGCAAGTTGCATAGCATAGAGCACGACCAAAATTGCCATAAGGATGATCACTCCCAACCCAGCAAACGCGATATGTATGGTGATATCTCCCTTGTACTTGACCCCAACACGTAGTCTTCATGGGTTGCTTACCCTCAGTTTCAACATGCTTACCGGGTGCGGGGCTTTGTCATGTGTAATTTCAATCAGACCACCTCTCTCAATACACGGAACCTTACAATCTACTACCATTAAAATAAGCCCAACTACCTCGCTAATCTTGCACACACATAATTCGTTCCATCTGAAATGGACGGAACCAGTTAACCACTATATAAGTTAGATGCTCCCTTAAGCTGTTTGGCATCAAGATGCTTCAAATTTTGTTTGCCCCTTACTATTTTTCAAAGATTATCCTTATCCAGAAGCCAGGGACAAAAGGGATACATATGACGAGGGTAAGGGTGTTCGTCTTCATATACAAAACCACCCTCCTCCTCCTCCGGGTCAAAGAATCTCGATGGCGCCTTTCATTCATGTCCGCAGAAAGGTGGGTCAATGCTGTGTCAATGCCCACCTGGCAAATCTCGCAAGCCCTCCCGAAACCCCGCCTTGCTTAAATTTCTGAATCGCCCATTGGCAGTAGCCAGGATCGTTGCGCAAGACGTCCTCGTAGGTTTCCCCAGCGTGCTTGCCAAAGCCCAGACGGTAAGTGGAGGGATCACTTCTGCTGGTAGCAGCACTAATGTTCTGAACACCGAGATAATGTAGGAATGAAATCATTTCGGGGCTAGTCGTCTGCGTGCATTTGTCCATGACCCAACTGCAGTAGCCAGGGTAGTCGCCTTTGACTTGCTGGTATGTGAGATTCCGATGCTTCCCAAAACCCATGAGACGGCCATCATGAGGATGATTCTTCCTTGTTGGTTGAGCCTTCTTCTTGGCTTTCGGCTTTTTGGCCGATTTCTTTTTGTCGCCAGATGCTTTGACTTCTGGTAGAGAAGCAGCCACTCCCAGGTCGCCCATTGATACCACTTCTGGTGGTAACGCAGCCACTCCCAGCTCACCCGATGATGACACTTCTGGTGGAGTCACAGCCACCAGCTGGTCACCCGATGATACCACTTCTGGTGGAGACGTAGCCAGGTCGCCCGATGATACCACTTCTGGCAAAGTTGCAGCCACTCCCAAGTCGCCCGATGATACCACCTCTGGTGGAGACGTAGGATCCATAGTGTTGTGGTGCTTCTCTATTGTACAGTCTAGGAGTAAAGATGATATAATCATATGAATATCGATCCT
>Ga0163146_10008742_pt1 | contig 10705 bp, 9 predicted proteins | sample OliLakLV19MP7G1_FD_148648 | JGI IMG/M metagenome (GOLD analysis project Ga0163146, IMG submission 148648) | Freshwater microbial mat bacterial communities from Lake Vanda, McMurdo Dry Valleys, Antarctica - Oligotrophic Lake LV.19.MP7.G1 | ecosystem: Environmental > Aquatic > Freshwater > Lake >... | reverse complement strand
GAAGCTCGGTCGGCTCGACATTCTCGTGAACAACGCGGGCGTCACCCGCGATACGCTCCTGCCGCGGATGAGCGACGAGGAATGGGACACCGTCCTCGCGACGAATCTGCGCGGCCCATTCCTCTTCATGCGAGCGGCAAGCCGGCCGATGATGCAGCAGCGGTACGGTCGAATCGTGAACGTGGCGAGCGTTTCGGGCCTCATTGGCAATCCTGGCCAGGCCAACTACTCCGCCTCGAAGGCCGGGCTTGTGGGCCTCACGAAGACGGTCGCCAAGGAGCTCGCCGGTCGGAGGATCACGGTCAACGCCGTGGCCCCTGGCTTTATTGCGAGCGAGATGACGGCCGCCCTGGGCGACGTCCTCCTGGACGAGGTCAAAAAGCGAGTGCCGGCAAAGCGGCTCGGCGAAGCGACGGAAATCGCCGACACAGTCCTCTTTTTGGCGGCCCCGGCTTCTGGGTACATCACCGCCCAGACCCTCGTCGTCGACGGCGGTCTGATCGGGTAACGCGGCGGCTTTCCCCAGGTCTGGACACGTTCGGTGCCCAGCGGGTATATCTTCGCCGTGAACGCGGGCAAGGTACGCAGCCTTTGAAGGCTGCCGCAGTCCGCGACAATTCCGGCATTGACGCAAGGAGGATTCTCAAGGTGGCTTCCGTCCAAGATCGAGTGATTGAAATCGTGGCATCGCAGCTCGGGGTGAGCAAAGAACAGATCACCTCCGAGACGTCGTTCATCAACGACCTCGGCGCGGACTCGCTCGATACGGTCGAGCTTGTCATGGAGCTCGAAGAAGAGTTCGAGATCAACATCCCTGACGATGCTGCCGAAAAAATCCAGACCGTCGGCCAGGCGGTGGAGTTCATCGAGAAGCACCAGGCATCCGGATCGACCGGGATCGCTGGCTAGGACCGACCGGGTGACTGACTTGGATGGCACCGCACCGGAGTAGCCGGCCGGAGTCGGTTGCCGAGCCAAGCACGCGGGCAATAGACCGGCGTTGGGGCATGTGATGAAGCGACGGGTGGTGGTGACTGGTCTGGGCGTGGTCACGGGACTCGGCCGGGCAATCGAAAGCGTCTGGCAGAAACTCCTCGCGGGCGAGAGCGGCGTTGGGCCGATCTCGCTCTTTCCGGTTGAGGGCTACCGGGTCCAGTTCGGCGGCCAAGTGCGCTGGGAACCCGAGAAGGAAGACGTCGCGCCTCCCAAGGAGCTCAAGCGACTCGATCGGTTCGCCCAGTTCGCCCTCGCATCGGCGAAAGACGCGGTGACTGATTCCGGGATCGACTTTTCAAAAGAAGACCCCTACCGCTGCGGTGTCGTCATCGGCTCCGGGATCGGCGGCCTGTGGGAGTTCGAGGTCCAGGAAGAGCGACTCCTTCACAAGGGAATCGACAAAGTCTCGCCTTTCACGATCCCAAAGCTGATGGTGAACTCCGCCAGCGGCCATGTCTCGAGCCTCTACGGGATCAGGGGTCCCAACTTTGCCGTGGCCACGGCCTGTGCGAGTGCAGCCAATTCCATCGGCTCCGCCCTCCGAGCGATCCAGTACGGCGACGCCGACGTCATGGTGACCGGCGGGAGTGAGGCGGCGCTCACGCCCATCGGCTTGGCCGGCTTCCAGAACATGCGGGCCCTCTCGGTTCGGACTGATGCTCCCAAAGAGGCCAGCCGGCCCTTCGATGCCGACCGCGATGGCTTCGTGCTCGGTGAGGGAGCAGGCGTGGTCGTGATCGAAGAGCTCGAGCACGCCCGCAGCCGCGGGGCCCGGATCTATGCCGAGCTCAAGGGCTACGGGGCCAGTGGTGATGCCGGCCATATCACGCAGCCCGACGAGGAGGGACGGGGAGCCGCCGGGGCCATGGTGGCAGCACTCGCCGACGCCGGGCTCGCACCCGAGGCGATGCAGTATGTCAACGCCCACGGCACGAGCACCCCACTCGGTGACAAGGCTGAAACGGCCGCGCTCAAGCGGGTGTTCGGGGCACACGCATACAGGCTTGCGATCTCGAGCACGAAAAGCCAGCTCGGCCACACCCTCGGCGCGAGCGGCGGTATCGAGCTGGTGTTCTGCGCCCTGACGATTGCCCGAGGCGTCATCGCTCCAACCATCAATTACCACACGCCCGATCCGGCGTGTGATCTTGACTACACGCCCAACATCGCGCGTGAGGCTCGCGTCGACGTAGCGATGAGCAACAGTTTTGGGTTCGGCGGCCACAATGCGAGCCTCGTGCTCGCGCGACTGGCGTAGCTTCGTTCTGACCGATTGTCCACGGAGGGCCCGGCCATGAAGCGGTCGCGGCAGGATTCAGTTGGGCTCGCGGTCCTCATGCTCACGGCCTTGCTTGGCCCAGGCGGCCAGACAGCTCGCGGTCAGATCCCGTCCGACGTCGGACAGGTCTGGAAGACGTACGACCTGGCGGCCTTTGTCACCGCCGCCGGTGCAGACAGCGAGAAGCATGTGGTGGACTGGATCCTTCAGGAGACGGGCTATCCGGCATGGCACGGCAAGAGCCCGGCGTCACTTTCTGCCTCCGATGGAAAACTCTCCTGCTACCACACGCCGGAGATGCAGGCTCGCGTGGCCGATGTCGTCACGCGGTTTGTCGGGGAGGCCGACAAGCCACACCGGTTCACGGTCCGCGTGCTCGGCTTTACGTCGCCTGCCTGGCGAACGGCGGCCCGCCCTGCCCTTCAGGCGGTTGCGACGGCAACACCCGGTGTCCAGGCTTGGATCCTGCCGCGGGAATCAGCCGCCCCCGTGGTGGCCCGCGCGACGGCCCGTGCCGACTGCGTGGAGTTGCCCACAGGCGCCGTCCTCGCGGCCAATGGCATCCCAGCGACACTCACTGGGGGGCGCACGCAGGAATACGTGGCGGATTATGGCCTCACTCCAAACGTCTGGCCCGGCTGGCAGCCGCAGAAGGCGACCTGCGACGAAGGGTTCGCCATTGATGTCCATCCGCTTGTCGCGGCAGACGGCAAGGCGGTGGACGCGGTCTTTCGCTGCCGGATCGATCAGATCGAGCGGATGGCTCCGGTGTCCCTGCCATCGCCGGCGGGAGGGGCCCCGGTGGCTGCGGAAGTACCACAAATGGCGGCCGTTCGGATCGGTGAGCGATTTCGCTGGCCAGCCACCCACGCTCTCGTCATCGGCCTCGGGGTGGTTCCCTGGCCCGTGCCTGCGCAGAATGGTGCAGTTCCGGCGCTGCTCCCCAAGATCGAGCGACGGGACGTTGTAGTCGTGATCGAGCCTCGGCTTGGGAGCGGGCGGTAATGCAGGTTGCGGCCTGACTGCTGCTGGGCAGCGGTCACCATGGACACGGAATCCTTCTGGAAGCACTGATCGGTATGAGCGAACACGAGCGACGGGTTGTGGTGACAGGGTTGGGCGTAGTGTGTCCGCTTGGCCTGTCGCTCGATGGGCTCTGGACGGGCCTCGTGGAAGGCACAAGCGGCATCGGCCCGATCGAGTCGTTTGCCACCGATGGGCTGCCACTGCGACACGCGGCCGAGGCCCGTCAGTTCACGGGGGCAATCGACAACTTCGGCCCGCTCGACAGCGAGAAGAAGAAGGCGATTCGCAAGGGCCTCAAGGTGATGTGCCGTGAAAGCCAGATGGGCGTCGCCGCAGCGCAGTTGGCCCTCCACCACGCCAGCGACCCGTTTGCTCACCACCAGCCGGAGCGATTTGGCTGCGTCTTCGGGTCGGACTACATGCTCACGATTCCCGAAGACTTCACGGCGGGTGTAGCCGCCTGTCGCAACGGCGACGGGGCATTCGACTTCAGCCGCTGGGCGACGGATGGCATGCCCCTGCTCAATCCCCTCTGGCTGCTGAAGTACTTGCCCAACATGCCGGCTAGCCACATCGCCATCTACAACGATCTCAGGGGCCCGAGCAATTCGATCACGATTCGCGAGGCAAGCGGACACCTCGCGATTGGCGAGGCCACCGAGACGATCCTGCGAGGCATGGCCGACATCATGGTCGCCGGTGCGACGGGCACCCGCGTGCATCCCATGAAGACAGTCCACGCCCTGCAAACCGATCAGGTGGCAGTCGCGTCGGACGCCGGTGACTCCCCGTCGCAATGGAGCCGTCCATTTGATCGAGATCGACGAGGCATGGTGCTCGGCGAAGGCGCGGCCGTGTTGATTCTGGAGGAGCTTGGCAGCGCCCAGCGACGAGGGGCGACGATCCACGCTGAAGTTGTGGGCCATGGAGCTGGTTGTGCCGTGAACCGCGGAGGGACCGGCCGACGGCGGCAGGCCCTCGCTCACGCGTACACGGCGGCACTCAAGCGGGCTGCCGTCGCACCTTCGGAAGTCGGTCATGTACACGCGCATGGAACGAGCACAGTCACGGGCGACCGCGAGGAGGCGGCGGCCCTCGGTGACGTGCTGGGGAGTGCCGCCAGTCGCGTGCCGGTGGTGGCTGCCAAGAGCCACTTTGGTAATCTCGGAGCGGCGAGCGGCCTTGTGGAGTGCGTGGCGAGCATCCTGGCCCTGCGCCAGGGAACGCTCTTCCCGCTCCTCAACTTCGAAAATCCTGACGTGGCATGCCCCGTTCGCCCGGCCCGTCGGGGCGACGCTGCGGGAGCGAGTTTTGTATCCGCCTCGGTGACCCCCCAGGGACAGGCGGCTGCCCTCGTCTTCCGCGCCTGGACGGGGAGCCCTGCTGCTTGACATCCCCTGGCAGGCGGCATACGCTCATCGGCTTGACCTCGTGAGGATGGTGCTGGTTCGCGGACTCGCTTCCTGGCCTTCCGGTCCTCGTCGGCCTTGAGGCTGGCGACACCGGATTGTCTTGGCGCCCCCATGGCGTGCGATGGCGTCGGCCATACCGGCGGAACCATTCCACGAGGGCCCGCCGAGAACGCCATGAAGCCTGAAGAAATCCTCCGTATCGTTGACGCGATCCATCGCGACAAAAACATCGACAAGGAGATCGTTTTCCAGGCCATCGAGGCGGCCTTGATGACGGCCTTGGCTCGTCAGTATGGCGAGACCTCCGAGATCATCATTCGGATTGACCGGAACGATGGCAGTCTCTCCGGCACGCATGACGGTCAGCCGATCGACACGGCCGAGTTGGCTGGCCGGATCGGTGCGCAGACGGCCAAGCAAGTGATCATCCAGAAGATCCGTGAAGCCGAGCGAGACTCGATCCACGACGAATTCGAGGAGCAGGTCGGCCACATGGTGTCTGGTGTGGTGACCCGATTTGAGGGTGCCACGGCCACCGTCCAATTGGGTACCCAAGAGGCGATTCTCCCTCGTAGCGAACAGATCCCTGGGGAGAGCTACCATCCCAACGAGCGGATCCGTGGCACGATCTTCGAGGTCCGTAAGGTTGGCAGCCGGGTCAAAATCATCCTCTCGCGAATCCGTCCGCAGCTCGTGCAGCGGCTCTTCGAGCAGGAGATTCCCGAAATTGCCGACGGCGTGATCGAGATCCGTGCCATCGCCCGTGAGCCCGGCTATCGGAGCAAGGTGGCCGTCATCAGTTCCGACAATCGGATCGATTGCGTGGGCGCGTGCGTTGGCGTGCGTGGCAACCGGATCAAGAACATCATCGAGGAGCTCGGCGGCGAGCGGATCGATATCGTCCGGTGGAGCGACGATCTCCAAGTGCTCGTTCCCAACGCCCTCCAGCCGGCCGAAGTGGATGAAGTCATCCTCTGCCAGATGCTGGGCCGTGGGATCGTGCTTGTTCGTGAGGATCAGCTCTCGCTGGCGATTGGCCGACGTGGGCAGAACGTCCGCCTGGCCAGCAAGCTCTGCGGCTGGGACATCGAAATCATGACTCAGGAGGAGCTCGACCAGCAGATCGAGCGCGCCACCGCCGGTTTTTCCTCCATTGAGGGTTTGGATGAATCGCTGGCGGAGCGGCTCGTTGGTGAGGGCTTTCTGTCCTACGATGATCTGTCGGTGATCGAGCCAGACGATCTCATGGAGATGGGCGGTTTGTCTGCCGAGGTGGTTGACGCGATCGTCGCTGAGGCCGAACAACGGGCCGCGACGGCTGAGACGGCAGCGGCGGACGAACGGCGGAAGCAGCGGGAAGTAGACCGCGTTGCGAAGGCAACCGCCGATGCCGACGCCGCGGAGGCTGGCGAGGCAGCGGTTGTGGCAACACAGGAAGCCGACGGCGCGGGTGTCGCGCCAGAAGCGGCCGAGGCGTCGAGCGAGTCGTCGTAATGGACGGACAACGAACAATCGCGAGGGTCGAAGGACCGAAGTTCGAGAAAAGACAGATCGGCCGGCCGCAGCCGGTGGAGAGAGGCACGAGTGGCAGTTCGGATCTATACGCTAGCGAAGGATCTCAGGCTCGACAGCAAAGAGCTTGTCGATCTGTGCACCCGCGCCGGCATTCAGGACAAGGGCTCGGCCCTTGCCAGCCTCACGAACGAGGAAGTCGCGAAGCTCAAGGAGTTCATGGCCGGCAAGCCGAAAGCCGCCCCTGAGCGACCTTCGGCGCCCGTTCGGCCTTCGGCACCGGCTCGACCTTCAGCTCCCGTTCGGCCATCGGCGCCCATTCGGCCGACAGTGGCCGCGCCGCTCACTCGCGAGGATTACATCGCGCCAGGCGGCGTCGCCGGGAAGGGAAGGCCTCCTGAGGTTCCGGCCTCGAAGCCGATCGCAGCCAAGGAGAACGAGGGAAGGCCTCGTCCAGGCGGGCGTACCGGGGACGGGGGCAAGCCCATGCCGCGGCCCGCGTTCAAGCTCGCGCCACTCCCTGCAGGCGGTCGGGCCGGCCCTCCCCCGTCTCGCGCTTCCCAGGAACCGGCGGCCCAAAAGCCCGACGTCAAGCTTCCGCTCGACGCGATTCGAAGTGCCAAAGCAGGCGGCGCCAAGCCGCTGGCCGACCACATGCGGAAGCACGAGCAGCGACAAGCTGCCGACGCCGCTCGGGCTCGCACGGGCGGCCTGTTGCGGGGCGGTTCGGCGACCGCGGCGCCATCGCCTCCTCCGCTTCAACCTGGCGTGCGGCCGCGGCGAAGTCCGTCCAAGCCAGGCGGCGAGGATACGCTCGGCGGCCGTGAGCTACGGCAGCTCAATCGCAAGAAGGTGCCCCACAAGCGAGGTGGCCCCGGAGACGACGATGACGGCCGTCTGCGCCGTAGAAGGGCCCATACTCGCAAGGGGTCAGGCACCTCCACGGCCGCGCCACGAAAGACGAATGCGGCGATCCAGGTGCCGTGCACCGTGCGTGCCTTCTCGGAGGCCATCGGTCTTGGGGCGAGCGAAGTGCTCAAAAAGCTGCTCACGTTTGGGATGGAATCGATGCCCAGCATGGGCACGATGCTCGACCGCGACACGGTGGAAATGCTCGCGGCGGAAATGGGCGTCGAGCTTGACCTCAAGACGGCCGAAGATCTCGAGAAAGATCTCCTCACCGGTTTCGATGCTGCCGACGAAGACCCAACCCTCCGGCTTCCGCGGGCTCCGGTGGTCACCTTTTTGGGCCACGTCGACCACGGCAAGACATCCCTTCTCGACAAAATCGTCGGGAGCGATGTGGCGGCCCGCGAAAGTGGCGGCATCACCCAGCACATCCGGGCTTATACGATCGTGCGGAACGACCATCCGATCACGTTCGTCGATACTCCGGGCCACGAGGCGTTCACCCAAATGCGGGCCCGTGGGGCCAATGTCACCGACTGCGCCGTGATTGTGGTGGCAGCCGATGACGGCATCATGCCGCAGACGGAAGAGGCGATCAGTCATGCTCGCGCGGCCGGCGTGCCCATCGTCGCCTGCATCAACAAAATCGACCTTCCTGGTGCCGACATTCAGAAGGTGTATCAACAGTTGGCGGCCAACGAGCTCCTGCCGACCGAATGGGGCGGGGAGACGGAGGTGGTGAAGACCAGTGCCCTCACGGGCGAGGGTATCGACACGCTCCTCGACATGCTTCTGACGATTGCCGAACTGCATGACCTCCGCGCCAACCCTGACCGAGCCGCCGCTGGCGTCTGCCTCGATGCGTCGGTGCATGAGGGCCGTGGCGTCATCGCCTGCCTCATGATCCAGAAGGGCACGCTTCGTGTCGGAGACGCGGTTGTGTGTGGTGAGGCCACCGGCCACGTCAAGGCGATGAGCAACACGCTCACCCGCCGCAAAATGACGGAGGCAGGCCCGGCGCATGCCGTGTTCGTGACCGGCCTCGATGAGCCGCCGGGGGCCGGGGATCGGTTCCAGGTGGTCGATTCGATCGCGCTGGCCCGCGATGTTGCCACCAAACGCACCGACATCCGACGGCACACGTCCCTGGCCAGCGAGCCAGTCCACGTGACGCTTGAAACGCTGGTGGATCGGCTCGGCACCGAGAAGGCGCCCACGCTCAATCTCATTCTGCGAGCCGATGTTCGGGGCACAATCGAAGCGATCCGAAAAGAGCTTCAGAAGCTCGAGCACCCCGAAGTGAAGATCCGCATCCTCCAGGCGATGGTCGGCGGCGTGAGCGAGGCCGACGTGGCCCTTGCGGATGCATCGGATGCTGTGATCATCGCCTTCAATGTCGTGCCCGACGAACGGGCGCGGTCCTTGGCGGAAGAGCTCGGGGTCCAGGTCCGCCGGTATGACATCATCTATCAAGTCACGGACGATCTCCGAAAGGCGCTCGAGGGGATGCTTGCTCCCGAGAAGCGGGAAGCCGAACTTGGCCGCGCAATCGTCCAGCGCACCTTCAGCATCAGCCGCCTCGGTGTCATTGCCGGCTGCCGCGTGATTGCGGGTGTCATCGCCCGCAACGCGCGGCTGCGGCTGATTCGAGACAACGTGGTGATGGGCGACTACGGAATCGAGTCCCTCAAGCGTGAGAAGGACGATGCCCGCGAGGTGCGGGATGGTCTTGAGTGCGGTATCAAGGTGGCGGGCTTCAACGACATCAAGGACGGCGACATCCTCGAGTGCTACCGGGTCGAGGAAGTTGCCCGAACTCTCTCGTGAGCATACGACGACTCCTCAAGGCTGCCGAGGCGGTGCGGGAGGTGGTCAGCATGGCCATCCTCACGGAGGTGCGCGACCCACGGGTCCAAGACGTCACCGTAACCAGTGTCGAAATGGCTCCCGACATGCGATCAGCCACCGTGCATATTTCAGTGAGGGGGAGTCCGGCCCGTGAGCAGCTCGCGCTGCGTGGGCTCGCCAATGCCGCTGGCTTCCTGCAGTCGCGGATCGCCGACCGCATCGAGACGCGGTATATCCCTCGCCTCCGATTCGAGATCGACAACGGAGTGAAACGTTCGATCGAGCTTGCCCGTGTGCTCAGCGAAGTTCTGCCGCCAAACATTGCTCCATCTTCGCCTCCATCGCCAGCCCCTGAATCGCCCGATGCCCCCTCGCAGGACGACGCATGACCGCACCTAAGCGCCCCGCGGCAAGCCGGCCGAAGCCAGCTTCCAAGCCCGCCCCCAAGAAGGCCGCCCCAGCCGCCAAGGCGGCGACCAAGGCCCCTGTGAAGCCCGTCGCCAAGACGGCCCCCAAGCCCGTCGCCAAGCCCGTCGCCGAACCATCGGGAAAGCCTGTCGCGAAACCTGCGGCCAAGGCACCAACCGCGCCTGCGGTGAAAGCGGCGCCCGAGCCCAAGCCCGTTCCAGAAAAGATTCCACCCCGTAGCACGCTGATCCCCAAGCTCCACAAGGTGCTCAAGGCCAACTACAAGCCGGTGGCCACCGACACCTCACGACCGATTCTTGACCAGGTACTTGTGGCCTGCTGCTTTGAGAATGCCCCAGCCGATGTCGCTGAAAAAGCATTTGCGAGGCTCGTGGAAACCTACTTTGATCTCAACGAAATCCGTGTGACGACCGTGGCGGAGCTTGCCGAGATTCTTCACGATCTTCCCGATCCATCGCGGGCGGCACTGTCTCTTCGCCGTGCCCTCCAGGGGGTTTTGAGTCCACCTATAATTACTCGCTCGACCATGCTCGGAAGCACTCGCTCGCGCACGGCATCAAGGTGCTCGAAGGCCTCCGTGGAGTGCCTCCCTTCGTGGTTCAGCACGTGGCGGCCACGGCCCTCGGAGGCCACGTGGTGCCGCTCGACAAGGGGGCACTGTCTGCACTCTGGCTCTCCGGGCTGATTACCCGCCAGGAGTACGACACCGGCAAGGTGCCCGGAATCGAGCGGACCATCGCCAAGAAGGCGGGCATCGAGTTCAGTTCGCTTCTTCACCAGTTTGGGATCGACGTACTGACGAACCTGCACGGGGCGACGGTCCGCAAGGTCGCGCTCGCGGTGAACCCTGCGGCGAAGGACCGCTTCCCGAAGCGCGGCGAGCCTCTGCCTGAGCCGGTGCCTCCGCCGCCTACGGTCAAGGAGAGTCACACGGGCGAGGAGGAACATCGGCCCGCTGGCCCACAAGCGGCGGCCCGACCGGCCGGCAAGACGCCTCAGCCTCCAGCCGGTTCTGGTCCGAAGAAGACCGACGGCAAGGGAAAGAGCGGCCCGAAGCCGTTCGTGGTGAAGCCACTTTCGATCAAGCCGCAGACCGCCCCCGCCCCCGCTCCCGCTCCGGAGGCGGCGGAGTCGGTTCCGGAGCCCGCCAAGAAACCCGTCGCCTCCGCCAAACCACTGGCGGCCAAGGCAGCTCCCAAGCACACGGCGCCCCTTTCGAAGCGAAAGCCCCGCTGACCCCGAGGACCGAGGCATGGCAGGACATTCCCACTGGGCCAACATCTCTCGCAAGAAG
>Ga0163146_10008726_pt1 | contig 10719 bp, 13 predicted proteins | sample OliLakLV19MP7G1_FD_148648 | JGI IMG/M metagenome (GOLD analysis project Ga0163146, IMG submission 148648) | Freshwater microbial mat bacterial communities from Lake Vanda, McMurdo Dry Valleys, Antarctica - Oligotrophic Lake LV.19.MP7.G1 | ecosystem: Environmental > Aquatic > Freshwater > Lake >... | reverse complement strand
ACGCTGGCCGGCGCCTTCAACCGGCGGGCCAACGCCGCCTGGCGCGATCCGTCCGGGCTGGTGCAAATCGACCTCGACAACCTGGCCCCTGCCGAGTTGGCCGAGGCGCGCGCGCGGCTGCTCGCCTGCCCGTGGATTGCCTGCCTGTGGGCCAGCCCATCAGGCGCCGGGCTCAAGGGCGCTGTGCGCGTGTCTGCGCTGCTGCCCGACCCGACCCGCTACACGACAGCATGGCGAGCTGTGACCCGGTGGCTTGCGTCCATCGGACTGGTGAATGATGCCGCCGCGAAGGATGCCGCGCGCCTGGCGTTCTTGGCCCACGACCCCGAGGCTTACCGCAACCCCGATGCGGTGGCGTTCCCGCTGGACGATTGGGCGGAGCCTGGGCCGGCGCCGATCCCGCCGCCGCGCGATGTGCCCGAGGCTGAGGCGGAACGCCGAGCCATGGCTTACGCCCAGCGCATGCCGGCATCGGTGCAGGGTAACAACGGAAGCGCTGCTTTGTTGGCGGTGACGCGCGCTTTACGCGATGGCTTCGACCTGACCGGCGCCGTCCTGTGGCGGTGCCTAGACGTTTGGAACGCGGAGCGGGCCAAACCCCCGTGGAGCCGCATCGAGTTGGAACATGCGCTGGCATCGGTGGAGAAGGTGCCGCCGACCCGTGAGCGCGGGTGGCTGCTCAACGCCGAGTCCGCACGACCGGAGGCGCGCGCCGAGTCCGCACCGTGGCCAAGTCTCGTGCCGATCCGATCCGCCGCCGAGCCTCCGCCCTTCGACCTGCTGGCCATGATCCCGAGCGACCTGCCAGAGCTGGCCGAACTTGTGGACGCGGGAGCCGAGGCACTACAGGTGCCGCGTGAGTTGATCGCGGGCGCCGCTGTCGGACTCGCTGCCCTGGCAGTCTCGCGCGCCGCCGAGGTGGAATTGTGCCCGGGCTGGCGAGAGCCGGCGCCGCTTTGGGTCCTGCCGCTGTTGCGACCCGGCGAGCGGAAAAGTGCCAGCCTGGGCATGCTGGTGCGTCCGTTCAACGATTGGACGGCTGGCGAGCGCAAGCGCATGGCTGAGCCTCTGGCCCGCTATGCTGAGCGCCGCCGCACCATGGAGGCTCGCCTGGGGGCGGTGCGCGCCCGTGCTGCGAAAGAGGCCGCACCCGAGAAGCGGGCCAAGCTGGAGGCGGAGGCTTCGGACCTCGCCGCCGACTTGGAGGCCCTGCCAGTGCGCCTCGCTGCTCCTGACCTGCTGGTGCAGAGCTACACGCCGGAAGGGCTGCGCGATGCGCTGGAGGCCAACGGCGAGCGGGTGGGCATCGTCAGTGCCGAGGCTGACGCCGCCGAGCTGATGGGCTGCCGCTATTCTGACGCTGGGCCATCCATCGACCTGCTGCTGTGCGCGCATGCCGGTGATCCGATCACGACACGGCGAGCCGGTGGGCGCGTGGTGCCGCTCGACCGTCCAGCGGTGGGCATGGTGCTGGCCGTCCAGCCGGAGGCGGTGCGTGCCGTCCTGGCCGACCGAGCCGCAAAGGGACGCGGGCTCATCGACCGCATGTTGCTGATCCATCCGCCGAGCCGCATGGGTTCCCGCCTCCTCGATCCCGCTCCTGTGCCGCGCGCCGTTTCGGACTGGTGGGGCGATGCCATCGGGCGCCTGCTCGACCTGCCGTGGCCCGGGCGCTGCATCGTGGGCCATGACGGAGAGCCGACCCGCTGCACCTCGCAACCGCGCATCCTGGGCATCGACCCCGAGGCCCGCCGGATTCTGTGGGACTTGCGTGGCAGTTTGGAGCCGCGACTGGCAGAGGGCGCCGACCTCGCCGCCGTGTCGGGCTTCGCATCCAAGCTGCCCGGCGCCTGCTCTCGCCTGGCCCTGGCGTTCACCCTGCTGCGCGACCTCGGCGCCGAAGTCGTGGACGGCGAGAGTATGCGCGCCGCCTGCGCCTGGGCGCCGTTCCTGCTGGCTCATCATCTGGCGGTGCTGGGCGAGGCTGCCGAGAAGCCAGAGGCCCACCATGCCCGGCGCCTGTGGCGTGCGCTGCAACGGCGAGGGCTGGCGAGCATGACGGCGCGCGATCTCTTCCGGCTGGTTGAGGACAGCGCCGTGCCGAGCATGGCCGACTTTCGCCCGCTGCTGGATCAGCTGGCCGAGCATGGAGCGGTGCGACCCTCACCCGGCGAGACTGGTAATCGTGGGAGGCCAGCGGAACGGTACGCCATCCATCCCGACCTGCTGCCGAAGGGGGTTCTGTCTGATATGTCGGACTTTTTGGGGGAGGGCCAGCCATGTTGATCCGTGCCGAGCGCCTGGCACGCGGGCGTACTAAATTAACCTGTCGAGCGATTAGGACGGCGGTAAACGTCAGCCGATTTTGGGGGTTACCGATTGAGGATGCCGCCGAAGCACTACGGCAAGCTGCCGAAGCGCTGCAACCTGCCGCATCAGCAAAGCGCATCAGCTGGCCGACCGAGGACGAACGCAGTGTGAGCAACGGAACGCCGGATCACGCCGTGCTAGCGCTGGCACGCTCCATTATTTGGTCCAATGGTGACCAGATGCCCGCCGACACGGTTGTGCGGAAGATGCAGAGACACGGCGTCAAGCGCAGAAGGACGGATATGCTGCGCCTAGTCCGCTCAGTTAGGAATAGGGAAGATCCGCCGCGCTAGGCAGCGGGCAGACCTGTTGCGACTGGGGAATGAGGCCGCCCCTTGTGCGCTGAATCCATCAACCGCCACCGGAAGGGAGATTGAAAACACGATTAGAAACAACAGAAACGGATTGGCTTCTGATCGGCTTTATTTGGGAACCTACGACGCCGAAATCCAATGATCCACTATAGGCCGTTGGCAAGTCAATGCCGTTTCCATAGCTCCAACCATCCCCCGAAGCGGCGAACTCTACAAAGCCGCGCCAGTCGGTGTTGTGGGTGTAGACCATTCGCACGGGACCGCCCGTGGCAACCTCGTCTGCGTCCCAATAATCATTCTCGTTCGCGTCCTTGTAGGTGATGACCTGGGTAAAGGCGAACATGCCAAGCATGCGTTCCGTCTCAGGGTTGTCGGCGTCTACGCCCCCCAAGGGCTTCAGCAATTGCAGCGTGGTCTGCTTGTCGTTGTTCGGTAATTCTTGGCAGGCAGGCAGGAACACCAGCACGGGGATAAATAGCGCACATAGCCCAAGAGTGGATCGGAGAAGTTGACTGCACATGGCATATCTCCTTGGTTGGTCTACGGACTCAGGTGCATCCACGCAAAGCAAGATCACGACTCCACCGCACCAGCCTGCAAGTCCAGCTTTGATTGTGTCCACTCGCTTCACGGTGGCAAACGCCAACCTCTTCCATGTTGATCTGCCGGCCGCCTTAGCTTGCCGTTCCGCCGTGGGCTCGATCAGGACGAGCGAAGGACGCGGTGCGCGAGGCAACCAGAGGCTACTGGACGTTGGCGGAATTGGGTTCAACGGACCTAGTGTCGGCTTTGTCGGACTTTCCCTGGGGGAGATTTTCGCCGCTGGGGGGTGTTGCATATCTGGACGCTACCGCCGCCGGTGGGATAGCGGTGGGATGGCGCCTGCATTTGCTGTCGGTTAAAAAACAAACCCCTGCAACCTGTTACAGTTGCAAGGGTTTATGGCGCGCAGGGAAGGACTCGAACCTTCAACCCTCAGATCCGTAGTCTGATGCTCTATCCATTGAGCTACCCGCGCAGCGAGGCGGCATGATAGGGTGATTGGACGGACGTCAAGGTGATCACGGCCGACCGGATCGCCAGGCCGCTGGAGGGTTCACGTATTGATACGCTCACTCTCTCTCGGTCCGAACGGCTGACCAAAGGGAAGATAGGCTCGTTCTCCACAACCCTTTGCCACAACGGCATACAGAGCACCCCCGTCGGAGAACCGGCGGGGTGGTGCGTGGGGCCAGTCGCGTTTGCGACTTTCATTGGTGGAGGAATCGAGAATCGACGCAAAAGCCTCAACTTCAGCGTCAGCACAGACTTGTCGCGAGATCGACAAGGTCGCAAGGTGCTGCTCGTGGCACCTGAGCCGCACATCAATGAAGACCCCTGGCTGGAACTCATCCGCAGTCAGTCTGACGCTGATGTCGCTCGCCGCCTGGGCGTGAGCGACCGGCAAATGCGCCGCATCAAGACGGGCAAAGTCAGCGCGGCTCGTTTGCGTGAGCACGCGAAGCACGACCAGAACCGAAGGGGAGAAGTTCGGCGCCCGCGCTCGCGAAGAGTGCGGGCGGCTTTTCTTTTACGACGAGCGCGCGATGCGGCTGCCAGTGTCGGCCACATCGCGGCGTAGATTCGTGAAAGGCAGGCTTCTCAGCGCACGAAGCGGTCAAGCAGCAGATCCTCTAGGCTCCGACGACCGTCTAGCACGCTCACCACGACGACCCGGTCTGCCTCAATGCGGTAGATGAGACGCCAGGGTTTCTCGATCAGCTCCCGGAAGGTCATGACCCCATGCCAGCGAAGCTCGGGGACAATCCGGCCCCGCATAGGCAGCGTCACCAGAGTCTCAGCGCGTGCCTCGATGCGCTCAACGACACTCAGCGCATTGATAGCACTGTCCTCGGCAATGTAGGAGGCGACCGACTCCAGGTCGTCGCGGGCAGTGAATGCCCACTCAACGGTGTATCGGCTCACGCCGGCTTCCTTGCCTTGCTCTCGGCGGTGATGCGCGCCTTAAGTCGTTTCTTCAGGGAACTGAAGACCTCTGCTTGCGGAGTGGTACGACCCCTGGTGACGTCGGCTTCGCCCATCGCCACCAGTTTCAGCATGAGCAGCGCATCCCGGGTTCGCTGGTATGAGTCGTGGTCCTGGATGACGACCGTGCTGGTACCGTTCTGAGTTACCACCAAGGGATTTCGGCTCGCGTTCACCGCATGGATGACTTCGGCCAGGTGGGCTTTCACATAACTGACGCTTTGAGAGGTCGACATGGTTATCCCCTGTTGGTCAATATACAGTACGTGATGCTGACCTATTGGCAACCGCGCTGCCCGCCCTGCTCGTGGTCGGATCGGGCATCGTGCCGTCGGCGGACAGCTCCTGGTCGAATGGGCTTGGGGTAGGCCAACCCCCGGTCAGACGAACCCCTTTCGTGGGTGCCCAGGCGGCCTAACGACTCCACCGTGTTCGACCGCGATCTGCTCCCATCCCTGGATCGCCTCCTCGGCGACCTCGAATCCGCCCTCGGCGGGCGAGTCACCGTCATGGTGGACAAGCTGCCGCCGGGTGAGTGGGGGCGCGGTCAGTTGCCGGAAAAGCACGGCGATCCTGCGGTGATCATCGTGGGCGAGGCTGGTCATGCCTTCCGCCACAGCGTTGCCAGCTACCAAGCTCGTGACCTGCTCCGTCGGGTTCAGCGTGGCGATGGCTTGGTTGCCACCCTCAACCCGCGCCACGATTAATCGGGATTCCGTCCAGATCATCAGCGCTAATAAAGGGGCCTACCATAAAACACGGCGACCCGCACGCGAAGCGTGCGGGTCCATTGTGAAAAAGTGGAGGAATCGAGAATCGACGCAAAAAGCCTCAACTTCAGCGTCAACACAGACTTATCTCGGGATGGCCAGGGTCGCAAGACCCTCCAACTTGATCCTGGCCCACAGGTCGATGAACAGGTTTGGCTAAAATCCATTAGCGAGATGTCGTCGACCGATTTGGCCAAGCGCTTGGGCATCACCGACCGACAGGCGCGCCGCATCAAGACCGGCAAGGTCGGGGAGGCGCGCCTGCGCGAGCACGCCAAGACTGATCGTGATCAGCAGAAGGAAGGCCGCCGCCCGCGCCTGAGAAGGGTGCGGGCGGCTTTTATTTTACGTCGAGCGATAGATCGGGTGGGCGGCATGTGCCCCATGGCTGCTTAGCGGTTGATGGCGAGGTGTTGATTGAAATGGCCTCGACTACCGATCGTCAGCGGCAGTCATCGCAATCAGTTTCACTCCCAGCAGGCTGACGAAGGCGGCAACCAGCGTCAGTACCGATCCAATCCCAAGACCGATCCGAGGCGCAGTCTCGACGGACGTGAGGGTGAACAGCAGGGTCATGATCACCGCACCTGCGGTTTGGCCCACTAACCGGGCGGTACCCTGCATACCTCCCGCCGCGCCACTCCGCTCGCTTGGTGCCGCGAGGAACATGTTGCGGTTGTTGGGCACGTTGAAGAGGCCGAATCCCAAGCCGCACAGCATGGTAAACGCAACGAGCGGCAACGGTCCGTCGTGCAACGGCCACATCGCGGCAGCGGCAAGTCCAATCGTAAGGCATGCTCCGCCCGCAGCGCACAGCCATGCTGTCGCTACGTGGTTGGCAAGACGACCTGCGATCGGAGCCGCAAGCGCCACCGTCAGTGGCCAGGATGTCAGGTAGAGCCCAGTCATCACGGTGTTCTGTTTGAGCCCGTGTTGCAGGTAGAATGGCAGCGCGACCAAGGCCGCTGTCTGACCGGCGAAACAACACGCTGATGCGATTACCGAAATACGGAAAGGGCTGACGCGGAGCAGGTCGAGAGGGATCAACGGGACTTCCTTCGGCATCTCCCGCCGAACCAACACTCCCAGGATAATCGCTGAAGCGACAAGCAGAACGGCGGCCAGAGCAGGCTTCGTCAGCAGCAGTTCCGCGCCGATGACCAGCGCCGCAACGCACCCCCCATTGAGCGCCACACTGACGAAGTCCAGTCGGCGTGCCGTGCCAGTGTGACGTGGGAGCGCACGGGTGGCGAGCAGCACCACGAGACCAACAGGAAGGTTCACCGCGAACAGCCAGGGCCAGCTCGTGGCAGATAGAATCAGCGCGCCAATCGTCGGACCGGCCGCAGACGACAGAGCGATGACCATGGCGTTCCAGCCAATCGCGGCACCGAGCTGCCCATGAGGAACAACGTGGCGCAGCAGCGCGACGCCGAGCGCCATCACTGCGGCACCACCAAGCCCCTGGAGGAAACGTGCCGCGACCAGCCATGGCAAGGACGGCGACATGGAACAGAGCACCGACGCTACGGTGAACAGCGCAACACCAGCAGTGAAGACGCGGCGATAGCCCAGGCTCTCGCCAAGCGCAGCGCACGGCAGCAGCGCCATCACCAGGGCCATTTGGTACGCCGTGACGATCAGCACCGACATGGCTGGAGTCACATCAAGCGATTGAGCAATCGACGGCAGCGCAACGTTGGCAATGGCCGCGTCCAGAACCACGAGCATCATGGCAGCCAGCACAGCAACGATCGCGGTCGTGCGATGAGTCTGCTTCACCCCACAGCATGCCGCAGTTGTCTGCGGCATGCTGCACTCGGTGAGGAACTTACTCATGCTTCACTGACAGCCCCAATGCTCTCCCGGTCAATGAACACGTCTTCCCGACAGTCCAGATTCCGTCCCGCTCAACGTACCTCGTCACCTTGTGGTTCTCTTGGTCTTCCTTTTTCAAGTCGCGTTCGGTGAAGCGCAGCAGCAGTGCCGGCCCTGAAACGCAACGCGTGTCGTGAATATCACCGGGGAGATAAACCATGGCTTGTCCTGGTCGAACGATCGTTGTGTCCCGTTTCACGAGCCGAACCTGTCCGTCCGCATCTGTTACGCGGGCATAGGAGCCCATCTCGATTTCGCCCTGCTGGAGGACATAGATCACCCAGCCTCTGCCGTGGTCATGAGGCGGCCGATACAGCCCGGCGCTTTCAGTGTGCGCCAGCAGCACGAACCCATGCGTCGGGTCGCGGTACAGTTCCGCGTATGCCGGGGCTGCCTCATGCAGCGACGCCAACCACTCCTCAGTGACCGGCGCTTTGACCAAGTCCACCAGTTGGGCGCGACTTCGCTCGACCACCTCGGTGGTAAGCGGCCCCCACGTCGACCGGAGCCCCTCGATAAACGCTTCAAGTGAGTTCTTAGCCATGTCATTTCCTTTCGGTTTTGGAATGATGGTGTTCATGTGTGATCTCCGCTGGTGGAAGCCCTCGAACGAGAGCTGCCCGCATTTTATCACCGGTCTGATGTCCGGAAGTCGCGCCATCTGCACGTTATCAGTGCGTTGGACGCCACCTCACGATCACCAGCGCTGAGGGAGAGGCATGCCGACTCCTGATCTCAACTTGTTGGTCACCCTCGATGTCCTGCTCGCGGAAGGCAGCGTTGCGCGAGCAGCGAAGCGATTGCGATTGAGCCCATCGGCAATGAGCCGAACGCTAGCCCGACTGCGAGAGGCGACCGGTGATCCGCTGCTGGTTCGAGCCGGACGAGTTCTCGTTCCGACCCCACGGGCGCTCGAACTTCGAGAGCGGGTCCATCAGCTCGTTATGGATGCGGAAGTGGTCCTCCGTCCTGCGGAGAAGCACGACCTCAAGCGACTCGTCAGAACATTCACGATTCGTACTCGTGAAGGCTTCGTCGAGAACTTCGGTCCGAGTCTCATTGCTCGCGTCGGCGAGGAGGCTCCTGGCGTGCGGCTCTGCTTCGTGCAGAAAACCGACAAAGAGAATGCATTTCTACGCGACGGGATCGTCGATCTCGAAACTGGTGTGGTGGGTAAGACAACCGGCCCAGAGGTTCGCTCACAGGCGCTGTTCAATGATCGTTTCATTGGCGTCGTGCGAGCGGGGCATGCGCTGAGCAAGGGCGAGATCACTCCTGCCCGGTATGCCAAAGGCAGGCACATTGGAATCTCACGGCAGGTTCTCGAAAAGGGACCTATTGATGATGCCTTGAGTCAGCTCGGTCTGGAACTGGAGATCGTCACGATCGTCGGGGGATTCTCGACTGCGCTGGCTCTTGCACGGGCCTCTGACCTGATCGCCTGCGTTCCCGAACGGCACACCGGGAGCCTACGCGCCGGTATGCATAGCTTCCCTCTCCCGGTCGCCACGCCAGACATCACGGTTTCATTGCTCTGGCATCCACGGCTGGAAGCCGATCAGGTGCATCGTTGGCTGCGCGGTCTCGTTCTGCATACGTGTGTGGCGATCCGCTGAACGGAATACCAGGCTAAAGCTCGAAACGCCGTAACGCTGCGGCAAGGCCATCGAGCTGCAACGCCGGGCCAGCACCCGACAGGCTGACCTGGACGTGGTGATCAAAGATCGCGATGCGGTGCAAGCGCGCATCGGTCGTCTGGTGAGCCTCGCGGAAGCGGGCGATGTCCCGATCAAGGGGGTCGCCGATCGGCTCAAGGACTTGCAAAAGGAGTTGTCTGCTCTGGACCTGAAGGTTGCCGAAATGGAAGGGCTGTCGTCAGCATCCCACATCGACGCTGACAGCATCCAGGCCCTCCTGGAGCAGATGCAGGCTGGGGCAGCGGGACTGGAAAAACGCACCCCAGAGGAGCAAAAGCTGGTTCTGAACAGCCTCCTAGTGGAGGTGAGGATTGGTCACGGCAAGCCCATTGGCTTGTCCATGTGGATGCCTGACTTGGTGGCAATGGCTGGGTCTAAATCGACCCACGAAGACAACATTCCCACGCCCACCGCAGGGGTTTCCTGCGGCGGACGTGGGTTTGTGTGGTCATCCGTATTGGTGGAGGCGCCGGGAATCGAACCCGGGTCCGGAACTGTTCGTGCGGCGCTTCTACGTGCGTAGCTGGTCGTTTAGTCTCGCCCATGGAAGCCGCGGCCAGCAGCATATTCCATGAGCCAGTCCGGCGGGTCTCGCTGACGGTAATCGGACGGCTCCGTCAGCCAGACGATGAAAGTTATGGAGGGTCAACCGGGCATCGCCACCCGGAGGTCTCCATCTCGGTTGCTTAATTAAGCAGCGAGAGCGTACGCGACATGATCGTCGGCACGTGTTTTTTACAGGGGTTTAACGAGGCCTCCTGTACCTCGGCACGCCACGTTCGCCGGTGCAGTCCCGTCGAAACCTGTTCGCCCCCACACTCTCGATTGTCAACGACAGCATTATCTCCACGGGGGCCGACGGGGAAGTGGCAATGGCGGGGCGTCTGTCACGACTGGCCGACGTGGTACAGAGGTGCTAGCCTCAGACATGCGGATCATCGCGCATCGTGGCTGGTCGGAACGCGAGCCCGAGAACACCCATGCGGCGTTCGCGGCAGCTTGCGCGACTGCCTGTGATGGCATTGAGATGGATCTGCGCCTGGCCGTCGATGGCACCGTAGTGGTCTGCCACGATGCGACGTTGGCCCGCTGGGGCGGAGGCAGACAGCCGATTCGTCGACAGACGTTGGAACAGCTGCGGGAGCGCTGGCCGCTGCCGACGTTGGCCGAGGTGCTTGAGCGCTATTGCGATTGCGACCGCGAGCTGTGGCTAGAGCTGAAACCGCACGGCGGGGTCGGCTGGACGCGACGGCTGGTGGCAGCGACCTGCACTCTGGCTGAGCGCTACCGCAACCACGTGCGCATCCTCTGCTTTTCGCCAGCCACGCTGGCGTTGGTGCGCGCCGACTGGCCGCGGCTGCGGTTGGTGCGCAATTGCGAACGACTGGGTGACGATCCGGCGTGGTGGCGGGCGACAGCTGCCGCTGGCATCACGACGGTTGATGCCTGGCACGGCGCGTGGACAGCGCGTCGCGTCGATCTGGCGCGCGCGCACCGCCTCGGCACCGCCACCTGGACGATCGATTGCGCGGCAGACCTCCTGCGGATGCAGCGACTTGGTATTGCCGATGTAATCACGAATCGACCGGCCTGGGCGTTGCAGCGGGTGGCTCATGCCTGACGGACGGACGGCGCAGCACGCGTTGATCGCTAGCGAGCCGGTGG
>Ga0163146_10008725_pt1 | contig 10720 bp, 9 predicted proteins | sample OliLakLV19MP7G1_FD_148648 | JGI IMG/M metagenome (GOLD analysis project Ga0163146, IMG submission 148648) | Freshwater microbial mat bacterial communities from Lake Vanda, McMurdo Dry Valleys, Antarctica - Oligotrophic Lake LV.19.MP7.G1 | ecosystem: Environmental > Aquatic > Freshwater > Lake >... | reverse complement strand
AAACGTTCGCGCCTCTCCGGAAAGGCGGGAGCCGGCCTCGATCCGTGTGGCGCGCTGCAGGTGGCCTTCGATCTCCCGGACGGGCAGGAGCGGGAGACGGTCTTTCGTCTGGGGGTCGGTCGCAGCCTGGCCGATGTGCAAAACCTGGTGCATCGGTTCCGCCGCGCGGGTGCGAGTCACAGCGCGCTCGAGGGTGTTTGGGCCTATTGGAACCGGACACTAGGCGCAGTGAACGTCGACACGCCTGATCCGGCGGTGAACGTCCTCGCGAACGGCTGGCTGCTCTATCAGACGCTGAGCTGCCGGCTCTGGGGCCGGACGGGATTCTACCAGTCCGGTGGCGCTTATGGCTTCCGGGACCAGTTGCAGGACGTCCTCGCGCTCATGCACGCCGAGCCCTCGCTCACCCGAGAGCACCTGCTCCGGGCCGCCGCACGCCAGTTTCGCGAGGGCGACGTGCAGCATTGGTGGCATCCGCCCGCCGGCCGGGGGGTGCGGACGCATTTTTCCGACGACTTCCTGTGGCTGCCTTACGTGACCTGCCGTTATGTGGCGAGCGTCGGGGACACCGGCGTGCTTGACGAAAAGATACCTTTCCTGACCGGTCGGGAGCTCAAACCGGAGGAAGAGGCGTTTTACGACCTGCCCGGTCGTTCGGAGGAGACCGCGACGCTTTACCAGCATTGTGTGCGCGCCATCGAGAACGGTCTGAAATTCGGCGAGCACGGTTTGCCGCTGATGGGTTGCGGGGACTGGAACGACGGCATGAACCGGGTCGGAAACGAGGGGCGTGGAGAGAGCGTCTGGCTGGCGTTTTTCCTCTACGACGTGCTTGTCGGATTTGTCGAACTCGCCCGCATGCGAGGCGACACGGCCTTCGCCGATCATTGCGTCGCGCAGGCGCAGACGTTGCGGGACAACATTGAGCAACACGCTTGGGATGGCGCGTGGTATCGTCGTGCCTGGTTCGACAATGGCGACCTGCTTGGTTCCCAGACCAGCCCCGTCTGCCAGATCGATTCACTGCCGCAAAGCTGGTCCGTGATCAGCGGTGCCGGTGATCCGGAGCGCTCGCGGCAGGCAATGGATTCTGTTGAGCAACGCCTCGTGCGCCGCGACGCCGGGCTGGTGCAGCTGTTCGATCCGCCGTTCGACCGTTCTCCACTCAATCCGGGCTACATCAAAGGTTACATTCCCGGTGTGCGCGAAAATGGCGGCCAGTACACGCACGGAGCGATCTGGACCGTCATGGCCTTCGCGCTCATGGGCGAAACCGAACGCGCGTGGGACTTGTTCACGCTCCTCAATCCGATCCTTCACGGATCCACACCCAAGAAGATCTCCACGTACAAGGTCGAGCCTTACGTCGTGGCGGCGGACGTCTATTCGCTGGCACCCCACACCGGCCGCGGTGGGTGGACGTGGTACACGGGTTCGGCCGGCTGGATGTACCGGCTTCTTGTTGAGACACTGCTGGGCGTAAACCGCGAAGGCGATCGCTTGCGGCTCGAGCCTCGCCTGCCCGCCGGGTGGACTTCCTACAAGATCCACTACCGCTACCGGCAGACGGTTTATCACATTACGATCACACGGATCGCCGCTGAGGCGGTGGATGTGAACGCGCTCTCGCTGGATGGACAGAAGATACCCGGCACGCACCTTCCCCTCTGCGACGATCAGCGGGAGCATTTTGCGGAGTTGAGGGTCCGTTGAGCGATGAACCGAGAATCCACGATTCAACCACGGAGACTCGGAGGCACAGAGAATGGAGATCGAAAAAATCCGGCGAACGGGGATTGGCCTGGCAGGTGGATTTCCGTTTCGAATTCGTCTTGGCCGCAGTGATTTTCTCTGTGTCCTTCAAGCATGGCGGTGCGCGAAAGACTGCGGCCGGCGACGCCGTTGAACGCTGTCAAGCGCACCTCGCGGCGGAATTGCCATGGGGGCGGTCTCCGTGCCGGATGAAGGGAAAAGCCTCGCCTCAGTCGACGATCGGTCACTAGGCGGGCCAGCGTACGCGGGACCCTCCAGATCGGGCATGTCCAGCGATTTTTGGCGTTCTGATCAATCCTCGTCCTCCTCGACTTCGGGAGGCCTGATTGTCGTGAGGAGACAATCGAGTTCCCTCTGGGTGGGATTGCGGATGGAGAGCAAGGTCAGCAAGGCTTCGCCTGCGGGAAGCGTGACCCTGACTTGGGTAGTGGCCGCCAGGCCCAGCGCGGCCGTGGCCAGAGGAGAGTTATGTGGCAGGCATTCGATCCCCGACTCGGGATCGCTCGCCGATTCGCCGTGCGTGGTCACGAGAAACGTGAACCGATGCGTTCGTTTCGTCGCCACGTCCTGTTTTTCAAGGGTGGTCACGTGACCGAGTTGAAGCGTCGAGGTCGGCTTCGTGAGCCAGGTCGCGGGATCGACCTCGATGAAGGTGTTGCGGGCGACGAAGCGGTCGAGGGCGGACATCTTGCGATCCACCGCGCGGATCGCGTCCTTTGCGGCCTTGAAGCCAAAGTTCTCGCGGAGATCGCCTTGGCTGTGGGCCTCGACCTTGTCCACGACCAGGGCAGCGCGCTTGACCCTGAGCGCCTCGAACTCCTCGGCGAGCACGCGGTTGTAACCCGGGCGCACGTAGATCGTCGTGGCCGGTGGAGCGGCGTGGCGGAAGATTTGTTTTCTGGAGAAGGACATGCGTCTCGGAGTCATCAAGGCTCGGAGGAGCGCGAAAGGCAATCCGAGGGTGGCTGGGTGCCAGCTAGAAATCGGGACGAGCCAGTTCCTCCGCGAGCAGATCGAAAACGGATTCCTCGTGTACGCCGCGCCCATGCTGACGCATGCATTCACCCAGTGAGGGATCCCATGGAGTCGCGCCGGGAGTGCCGGGAACGGAGATACCCCGGTGCGCCGCAAGGCAGAATTCCTCGATTGTGGAGGCATCCGCGTTGTCGGTCGTGTCGTCAAGGTATCCCCAGGCGCGGAGCTGCTGGCGGGCTGAAATCACGGTCTCAAGACCGGCGGTCAGGTGGACAAAGACCGTGTAGGAAGGCAAGGGAACGGAGGACGCCGCGGCAGCGCTCATCGGAGTGAAGGGAGATGCACCGGCCTGCTCGATATCCGAACAGGTGTTACGGCGTTGGCAGCCATTCGAGCAGGACCTTCGCGAGATCGCCGGTGAGCGTATCGGCTTCAAGGGCCTGCACGGCGGAGTGAATGCCGGCGGGCCACGAGGACCCGAGGGGAGGACGCAGGGCTTCCTTGAGCGTCGGTGGAGGCGGACGGAAGCGGCCAATTTCGGCGGCCTGGGCGGACGCGAGCACCGCCTCGCGAAGGGAAGGCACAGCTTCTTCGGCGAGATCCGCTGCGACGAGTGCGCGAGCGGCGCGGGCCTTGCGTTGGGAAAGGGCGCGAAGTGATTCGACCTGCTTGCGTTGCTCCTCTGAGAGCGTGGGTTTGCCGCCGCCTTCGGCGCCGTCGAGGAGCGTACGTGTCGCCCGGGCATGCAACGTCAGCAGGCCGGCGGCGGCCAGAGCCTGCAGGGTCTCCCACGCGGTGGCGTCGAGCACGTGCAGGGACGGTCTCGGGCCGCGCCACGGCGTGTCGTTGAGCAGGGCACTGAGCTGCGGCTTCTGCTCGGCGGCGGAGCCTTGCACGACTGCGACCAGAACAGGTTCATCTGATCCGGCCAGCCAGGTTTCATCGCAGCGCAAAAGGCGCGGACCGAAACGTGCGCGCGCATCCGCGGCGAACGAGACCGCGGGATCGGACGAGGGTTCAGGAGTCCGTGTGTGTGCGGGCACGTCGGCCGTCGCCGGCGGGATGGTGCCACCAGCCAGGGCTTGTTCGAGGCGTTTGAGCAGATCCTGCCGGCCGCGCTTGAGTTTGACCCGCGTCAGGTCGCCGATGCCATCGAGCACGCCTTGGGCCAGTTCCTGCTTGCTGGCAAGGCTGCCGAGCATGCCGTGCTCGATGGTGTTTTCGGCGATGAGATTGATCACCGTGACCGGCCGGAGCTGGTTTTTGCGCCAGGCGCGGGCGATGCGTTGCTCGAGTTTCGCTGGATTCCACGGCAGGTCGCAGTTGATCACCACGCTGGCGTTCTGGAGGTTAAGGCCCACGCCGCCGGAATCCGTGCTGAGAAACAGCCGGCACTGTGGGTCCTGTCGAAAGGCGAGAATTTCCGCGCGCCGGCGCTTTTGGGGGACGGAGCCCGTGTGCCACGCGTATCCAATCTGGTGCTCATCGGCATGGCTGCGGACGCGGGCGAGCATGCCTTCCCATTCGGAGAACACGATGACCTTGACGTCGGAGTCGGCCAGCACCTCGTCGAGCACGCGGGCGAGTTCGTCGAGTTTTGGGCAGTCGAGGCACGGGTTGTTTTTGATGATGGCCGGAGTGTCGCAGATCATCCGCATCATGTTCATCAGGATCATGAGCAGGTCCTGCTCCTTGGGCGTGAGCGGGCGGCGTTTAGCCTTTTGGACGAGCTCGGCCACCTGCTTTTCGTAACCGGAGTACTCGCCGCGCATGTCGTTTGTGAGCGGCACGAAGAGCTGGCGATCCGTGCGATCGGGCAGTTCCGTTTCAACGTCGGCTTTGCGCCGGCGCAACAGGACGGGTCGCACGCGTTCCCGCAGGAGAGCGAGATTCTGGTAGCCCTCGGGGCGGCCTTTGTCGTCGAAGGTGTAATAGTCGCGATTGAACCGGAAGAGCGGGCCGAGGAGGGCGGGATCGAGGAAATCGACAATCGAGCGGAGCTCGTCGATCCGGTTTTCGATCGGTGTGCCGGTGAGGACGAAAGCGTAGCGACTGCGAAGACGTTTGACGGCCTGAGCCGTCCGGGTGGACCAGTTCTTGATCCGCTGGGCTTCATCGAGGACGACGATGTCGGGACGAAGCCGTTCGTTGAGATCGAGACTGTCGGGGACGATCTGCTCGTAGTTGGCGATGGTGAAAAGTGGGGGAGCCGGGTCGTCATAGACGCGCACGCGTGCGGCACGCGAGCCGTAGACGAGGCGCAAATTGAGCGTGGTGAACCGGCGGATTTGTTCCTCCCACTCGGTTTTCAACGAGGCGGGGGTGACGATGAGGACGCGGTGGGCTTTGCCCAGTCGATGGAGGAGTGCGCAGGCGGCGACGGCCTGGATGGTCTTGCCCAGACCCATCTCGTCGGCGAGGAGGGCGCGCTCGGTGAACGCGAGATGCAGCATCCCTTCGCGCTGGTAAGGGAACAACGGCAGCAGGGTCTCGTGTTCCGGGTGGCGTCCGCTGGCGACGCCGGTTTCGTAGTCGCGGCGGCTGATGACCCGATCCAGTGAGACCTCGCGTGCGGCGAGCCACGCGGTGGTTTCAAGCGAGATACGAAGGTTGGGGAGAGAGGCTGAGGTGAGTTCGCCGACCAGATCGGCAGGATCGAGATCGGGGAGCTGGAGGCCGGCGGCGTCGAAGCGACGGCGCAGGCGCGGCGGAAGCTGGTCGCGATTGCGCTCAATGCGAAGGCGTCCGGCGGAACGGTCGGGAACGAGGTCGATGCGGGCGGAGGGGCCGCCTCGACGCGCAGCGTTGAACTCTTCGCGGTGTCGGCGGGCGAGGTGGATGAAAACGGCCTCGACGTGCTTGCACGTGCCGAGACCGTTGATGCGAAAGTCGGTGCAGGTGCAAGCGACCTGCCGGCTCGCGACATCTCGAATTTCGACCTGGTAGTCGAGCCCGCTGGGCGAGTGAACCTGAAAGTCGGAAAAGACGGGATGGATCGGTGCGAGATTGACGACACGGGGACGCTCCTCGCGAGCGCGGAGCTGGCGCTTGAGAATTTCGTCGGCGTCGGTGGTGCGCCAGTCGGTGACCGGCGGAAGGAGGCGAGCAGGGTCGCTACGTTGGACACGGCGAGGCATTTCGCCAGCGGACGTCGGGGAGGGACGGGAAGCAAAGGAAATTCGCGCTTGGCTCTGAGGCGGCGGCTGGCCCTGGCGAAAGGCGGCGCAGGTGGTGGAGATAGGCGATGAGCGCAGATGTTGGATCAAGTCCGGATCCAATCTCATCAACTACGACCGTAGTTGATTCGCCGCGTCGTTTAAGCACCCTCTCGGTTGTTAAAGATTTCCCAATCTCAACCAGATATACGGCAGACGAGCTAACGCAGCTCGATGCCACCGCGAAACTGTGCGCCATGTCTCGCGCACAGCTCATCCATGCCCGATCTCTCGGGAAGATTGTCACCACCCACGAATTGTCTGATTGGGCCGAATCGGAACTCCTGAAGAATTCATCAAAGAAGGGGCGCCGTGCATCCCGCGCTGCTTGATTCTTCGTTCTTGATCGACCTTGAGCGTGAAATCCAAGCAGGGATCGCAGGAAAAGCGATTGAATGGCTTCGAAGAGAATGTGGGAAAAAGCAGCGCGCCCTCTTCGTAACCTCCGTTTCCGCAGCGGAATTTCTCGAAGGCTGTGAAGACACTGAACGTGGTTTGGAATTTCTGAGTCATTATATTCCACAGGGTATCGGCTCTCAGCATTCCACGAAATGTGCAGAGATACAGAGGCGTGCCGCGAAGCGAGGATCTCGTTTCAGTGAAGACGATGCCTGGCAAATCGCGTTCGCAGAGTGCGCCAAGGCGTCAATTGTTGCACGAGACACGAAAGCCTTCACCCACTTGGGCGATCGGTATGAACAGTTTTGAGGTGTGGTGCACAGGTGTGACCCTTTGGATCGGCCCGTTTTCACTGTTTACGCTCGCCGTTCGAGAGATCCGCACACCGAATTCCTCGTGTGATCCGCCTCATCTTCTATCTCATCGTGCTCGTGCTTGGGATCCTCAGCATGGGTTTCCAGTTGCTCGCCTCGCGTCTCCTCAATCCGTATTTCGGATCCTCCTTGATTGTGTGGGCGTGGTTGATCTCAACCTTTTTGGCGGCCTTCAGCCTCGGTTCGATGGTGGGCGGAGTCATCAGCGATGCGTCGCCGGCGCTGAAGGCTCGCGCGCAGCGTGGGGTCGCGCTCGGGGCGGTTTTGTCCCTGGGGTTCACCGCGTTGGCCGGGCGCGCGGTCCTGGGCCGGATCGAAGTGGCTTTCACTGATTCCGTCCTCGGGCTGTTGGTGGCGTGTTTGGGACTTTTTTTCCTTCCTGTGACCCTGCTTTCGTCGTTCGGCCCGCAATGCGTGCAGCATCTTGCCTCCCTGGGAACGCCTCCGGGCAAGGCTTCAGGGCTCGTCTACGGTGTCAGCACGCTGGGCAACATTGTTGGCGTGATGCTGACGGCGTTCGTGCTGATCCCTCACTTTGCGGTCTCGACGATGCTCTATGGATGGCTTGGCGTAGCCATCCTGAGTCTCGTCGCCCTCCTCCTGATTCTGCGGCCCCGTTGCAACTGATTCCGTCATGCGTCGTTCCTTTTCTTTGACCGTCGTGTTTCTGATCCCGTTTCTCCCGGTAGCCACGGGAGCGGAGGGGGACTACACGGAAATCTACGACACGCCGTACAACAACCTCACGGTGGAGCGAATCGGCTCGATCGTTGAGTTGCGCGCCCGCTCGCGCGCAGGCGTCTATCTCGAGTCGGCGGTCGATCTGGCGGATCCGCTCAGGCTGGTGGTGCCGTACACCCGAACGCTGTTTGCGGCGGCTTTCCTCGAACCCGAACCTCGTGCGGCCCTCATGATCGGCCTGGGCGGGGCGGGATTCCATCGGGTCTTTGCGCAGGTGTATCCGGACGCCTTGCTGCAATCGGTGGAGCTCGACCCCAAGGTATTTGAGCTCAGTCAGTCCCACTTGGGATTCAAGCCCACCGCAAATACACCGGTCGCCACCCTGGATGGACGGCTCTACGTGAAACGCTCCAAACAAAACTGGGACTGGATCATCCTGGATGCATTTCGCTCAGGCTACGTTCCACCTCACCTCAAGACCCAGGAGTTTTATCGGGAATGCGCGGCGCGTCTGAACCCGCGGGGCGTATTCGTGAGCAATCTTCACGCGTCGACCCGGTTGTATGCGTCCGATGTCAAAACGATTCAATCCGTCTTCCCGCAGGTGGTGCTCTTTCAAACCGCCGGCCGGGTGAATGTGATCGCGATCGCGGTGAAGTACAGCGAGCCCTCGATCGCTGATCACGCCTTCGTGTCCACCGTCCCGCAGCTCGATGCAAAGTTCAGAGAGCGGGTCGACTTTTCGAAGCTCGCTGCTGAACGGATCGTGCCGCCCGCGACCTCAGCGCGTTCCGTGCGAATCCTGACGGACGATTTTTCGCCTGTGGAATTTCTCGACGCGATGAAGCTCAACAATACGAAGGAGCATTGACGGCCTTTGAACGGGGGGGCACCGGCGATGAGCTTTCGCGCCGGTTGTTTCCGAGCGGCCGCGCTGACGTTCCTGCGGTTCAATGGCGAGACCGATGGGGTCAATCCGAACCTTCTGACATCCCACCTCTCGCCCAACAACCTTCTCCCTCTTCTCCATGAAACTGACTGCAGTTCGCGACCTGTTCCTGATCTCGCTTGCCGGCTTGGCTTCGCCCCTCTCTCCGGCGTATTCCGCAGGCGACGCGGAATCCGTCCAGGCCGCGCCCGGTGCCAACGCGACGCAAAAGCAGCAAGCCGCACGAGAACGTCTGCAGGCCATGTGGGCGACTTGAATCTTTCTCCAGAGCAGAAGGAAAAACTGATGCCCTTGCTCATGTCGGAAATGGAGAGGCTCGCGGCGCTCCGGGCCGACGAGAGTCTTCGTCCCCGGCAAAAACTCCAGCGGATGAAGGCCCTGCGCGACGAATTGACGCCCCGGGTAAAGGCGATTCTCACGCCCGAGCAGTTCATTCAGTGGGAAAAGAAGCGGGCCGAAGTGCGCGATGAACTCCGCGGCAAACTCCGCGACCGTCAAGGCTGAGCCGTCGTCTGGTCAGGGGTGGGGTGGTCGGCGCGATAGACGCGGACGTAGTCGATCTCGTAGCGCACGGGGAACGCGGTGGCCGTGGGATCTCCTCCCTGATCGCCGCCGATGGCGAGGTTCAGCAAGAGGAAGTGCCGCTGCCGCATCGAAATCGGTCAGAGGCTTCTTGATGGCATTCCACACGGGGGGACGGGCCGTGGCGGAGCCCCAGCCGACGTTGGCCAGAATCTGCCCCCGGTAATATTCCATGATGTCAATCTCTCTACAATTCGGCCACTGGCCCGCCACCACCAGGGTCCAGAAGGCCGGCCAAAGTCCGGCGGCGGTCGGAATGCGGGCCCGCATCTCGAAGCGGCCGTAGCGCCAGCTGTGTTTGCCTCACGTGCGCAGACTGGCGGCGGTGTACTCGATCGTCGGTCGACGGTGGCGCCAGTGAGTTGAGCCGGCCTGATAGTCGGGATTGGAATGCTCCCCGCGGCGGCCCTCGATGACCAGCAGGCCGCCGGCGCAGAAGGCGTTTTCGGGCTGATACCATTGCAGCTCGTGATTGCGGACAAAGCCGTGCTCATGGCTCCAGTTCCGCGGATCGGGTTGGCCGTCCTGATTGAACTCGTCCGCCCAGACCAATGTGTAACCCGGTTCAGCCTCCGCGGCGCCGCGGCTCGCGAGTACACTCAGGACGATCACCGGCAGCCAGATCCAGCTGCGGAATCGGCGCCTTCTGTCCGCGCGTTGTCCGCTCGGTCCCAAGTATTTGAGAACGGCGTTCATCGGTCGCTTTTCCTCTTTCCCAAGATCCGTCCGGCCGGTTTACAAATTTGCGTGATCGATCGGCTCACTGGTTCGCGTTGGGGTGACTGAAATTCCGATACCGAAGGGGGAGAACCACACGAAAGGTGGTGCCGCTTTCCGCTGAACTCGCCAGTTCCACGCTGGCATCGAGGAGTTCGCAGAGCCGTTTCACGATCGATAGGCCGATTCCTTCGCCCGGCGGCTGCGGCAGGCGCCGAACCGGGGCTCCACCGTCCGGTGCCTTCGGCAGGACTTGAGGCGCGGTACCTGAGGCGGCCGCGGCTTCCGTGTCTGCCTCGCGCGCACTCGCAGTCGCCTCCTTCATGCCATCGGCGAGGGTCTCCGTCGCGCCGACCCCCAAACCCGGACCGGTGTCTTTCACCGTGACCCACCAGCTCTCCTTCTCCGCACCCCAGCTTACGGTCACCCCGCCCTCCGCCGTGTATTTGAGAGCGTTCAGCAGGAGATTTTGGATCAGCCGGCGGAGTTTCCCCGCGTCACCTTCCACGGCGAGGGAGTCCGGACCGTCGGTCCGGAGAAACAGCGACCGGTCCGCGGCAACCGGTTGCACGGTCGTGCAAAGTTCGCCCAGGATCCTGGCCGCGTCGAAGGGTGCGATTTCGCGCCGCTCCTGACCGGCTTCCAACCGCGCCAGGTCCATCAGATCACCCAGCATGCTGCTTACGGATTCGACTCCCTGTTGGATCAGCTTCGCAAACTCCACGCGCTCGCCCTCCTCGACATTCGACTCCCCGAGCACATCCGCGGCCGTGCTCACCGATTGCACGTTGCCCCGAAGATCATGCACCGCCTGCCGGATCAATTCCGCGCGACGGCGCTCGATCTCGGACACTTTCTCAACGGCCAGCGTGAGATCCCGGACAAGTCCCGCCGCCTCCGCCTGCTGCAGGCGGGCGTATTCGCCGGCGCTCTCGTTGATCCCCTCGCTGATCAGCAGAATCAACTCATGATGTGCCGCTGCCAAGGTCTCGCGATCGATCTCGGCGTGCGTTGCGACAAAGGCATTCACCTCGCGGGAGAGGCACAGATGCAGA
>Ga0163146_10008703_pt1 | contig 10740 bp, 9 predicted proteins | sample OliLakLV19MP7G1_FD_148648 | JGI IMG/M metagenome (GOLD analysis project Ga0163146, IMG submission 148648) | Freshwater microbial mat bacterial communities from Lake Vanda, McMurdo Dry Valleys, Antarctica - Oligotrophic Lake LV.19.MP7.G1 | ecosystem: Environmental > Aquatic > Freshwater > Lake >... | reverse complement strand
GTGGTAGATATTATGCTATAAAATAGAAAAAATTGAACCGAGTTATAAGCAATGACTGAAAGCGGAAAAAAAGGCATGATTTCGCGACGCAATCTAATGTTGAGGGCTGGTGCAGGGATGCTGGTGGCAAGCATTGCACCTGTGCTTTTACAAGCTCAAGTCGCAAAGGCAGAGGGAATCTCTGACATTACTCCCGACGGTGCTCTCAAGAAATTGATGGAGGGGAATCAACGCTACATTGAGCAAAAACGGACTTTTCCCGACCAAGCTCGATCGCGAATTGTCGAAATAGCACAGAGTCAACATCCGTTTGCCACCATCCTGGCTTGTTCTGATTCGCGGGTTGCCCCGGAAATTATTTTCGACCAAGGATTAGGGGATTTATTTGATATCCGAGTAGCTGGAAATTTTCTCGATGATGTGGTTCTCGGGAATATGGAATATGCCGTAATAGAATTAGGCGTTCCGCTATTAGTAATTCTGGGTCACGAACGCTGCGGTGCTGTTAAAGCAGCTTTAGATGGCAAAGCTCTTCCAGGTCACCTTAGCACTTTGGTGGCGGCGATTAAACCGGTAGTTGATTCGACTAAAGGTCAAACAGGTGATGCGTGGGATAACGCAGTCAGAGCTAATGTGAAAATGAATGTAAATAAGTTACAATCCTCGTCGCCTATTTTAGCTGAAGCAGTTAAAGCAGGTAAGCTTAAAGTTGTTGGGGCGCGCTACGATTTGGATAGCGGAAAAGTGGAGATAATTGCTTGATTTTGCTGGTAATTTTCTGAATTTGTAGGGGTAGTGCCAAGAGCATTGGTGTCAACTTAAGGTCAAACTTAGTACCGGTCTACTGTTTGACTATTAGGCCAGATCCCCCCTAGCCCCCCTTAAGAAGGGGGGAACCGGAAGCAGCTCAAAGTCCCCCTTCTTAAGGGGGATTTAGGGGGATCTAGCCTTAGATAGAAACCAGATATACAAAAGTTTTCAGGCTTAAGTTGACACCAATGTGCCCCGCCGTGCCTACCCCTTCGGGAGCGAGGGGGAACTATCGGGGATTGCCCCTAAAAATTACATACTTAACGAGAAAGTAGATATGCAAGTTTAGATCAAACCCATTTCTTGCAGTCCCCGGCGCAGGCGTTCTGCTTCAAAAGGGCGGCGCTGTTCGTGAAGGGCGATCGCTCTTTTGAATTCTGCTAAACTCTCTGGCATTTTGCCAATTTTCAGCAGGGCTACTGCCAAATTTTGATGAGCTTCGGCGTGTTCGGGAGCGAGTTTAATCGCTTGTCGGTAATAGGCGATCGCATCTGCCAAATTTCCGGCTGCTTTCAGCGTCAGTCCCAAATTGTAGTGACCTGCTGCAAAATTGGGATCAATTTTTAAGGCTGCTTTGTAAGCTTTTTCAGCGGCTTTCAAATCTCCTTCTTCTTTGAGCAAATTGCCCAAATTATTGTAAGCACCTAACTTGAGCGCCGGGAAGATATCTGTATTAATTGCGACTTGATAGTGTTCTTTTGCTTTGGTAAATTGCTGTTGCTGGCGGTAAGCAATTCCCAAATGATAGTTGAGTTCGTAAACAATAGAATCATCAATTGTCGCAGCAGTCAAGCCCTTTATTAATAAATTAATTCCCCGCTGAAGTTCTCCGCTTTCTACGTACAGCGCGCCTAATTTGCTACAAGCATAAGCGTCGTTTGGATAATAAGCGATATAGCGTTCCATTGCTGCTTGAGCTTTTTGGAATTTACCTTTGGCTGCGATCGCATCTTTGTGATAACCAGAGTGGTAAATCGCCACATCGGGGAGAGAAGCTATTTTCCATTGCGGTTCCCGCTGCAAAATCTCAGCCACGCTGTCGTCTACCATTGCGTGGTAAGGGCGAGAAAAGCGGAGGTTGGGGCGATTGCGAAACAAGCGCGACACTAGCGAATAGGGAGATTGAGATGCGCCGATTTCTTGACGGATGAGATTGATTAGCAGCAGTCGATCGCTCTTAATTGCCTGCTTAATTTGAGGTACAATCTCCGGTACCAGCACCTCATCGGCATCCAATACCAAAATCCAGTCGCCCCGGGCGTGCTTGAGAGACTCGTTGCGGGCTGCTGCGAAGTCGTCGCACCATTCAAAGTCATAAACCCTCGCCCCCGATTCTCGCGCAATTTCACGGGTGCGATCGCCCGAACCGGTATCTACTATCACTATTTCGTCAACAACACCCTTCACGCTGTCCAAAGTCCGTGATAGTGTTGCCTCTTCATTCTTCACGATCGTGCACAGAGTCAGATTCATCGGGCGCAAACTTTCCTAATTTGACAGAAATATTGTAATTTTTTTTACCAGTAAAACACAAAAAGTCCCAGAAAAAATTCTTTTATTTCCCTTCGGCTTCAAGTATAAGTATCTTTCCGCGCGAAAAAAATTGGGTTAACTCTTTTGACTGATTAAAAAGCCTCAAATTAGGACGATTCATCAGAAATTCTACCACTTTTGGTTCCTCCCTACGGTAGAGGAAAGGACGGGATATCTGTTGTTATTCTTAGGACATAAGACAAAGAACGAAAGAAAGTTAAGCCTTCAGGAGAAAAAGAAATGTTTGGAATTATTGCTTGGATCGTTTTAGGATTGATTGCCGGTGCGATCGCCAAAGCCATTTACCCGGGAACTCAAGGTGGCGGTTTTCTGGCAACAACAGGTTTAGGAATTTTGGGCGCGCTAGTGGGAGGTTATCTAGGTCAAGTCTTTTTCGGGACTAGCGCGGGAGCTTCATTCGGAGCATTGACTCTACCCAGCATAGCTTTTGCAGTCATCGGTGCGATCGTGGTACTTTTCATCTGGGGATTGTTGACTCAGCGTGCAGCATAATAAATATTGCCAATTCCCAGTCGATCGACTTTTAGGGTATTCATAAACCCGGTTTCTTGAAGAAACCGGGTTTTTCAGATCGGACTCGGTTGAAACTCGGCGGTTGAAACCGCTACTACACAAACAAAACCCGCCTCCGCGGGTTGAAGATTAGACTCGGCGGTTGAAACCGCTGCTATACAAACGAAGTCCCTCTCTAAGAGACTGAATAATAAACTTAATCAATCCGCAAATTGAAAGGCAAGCGAACGTAAATCCCCTGCGGGTCGTTCATCGACTTGATCACAGCCAATTCATCTTGCATTTTCTTAAATTCGGCCGTTAGCGGGTCGAGTTTGGCGGCTGGTTTCAAAACGTGAACGCCGGAAATTTTTTCCAAAATTCGCTCCTCCAAACTGCGGCGTTTTGGATATTCTTCTAACTTCCAATCGTCGCCGAGTTTAGCTTGCTTAGCAGCCTCTCTGACAGCATCTTCAAGCCCGCCAATTTCATCGACTAAACCCAACTGTTTCGCAGCCGTACCAGACCACACTCTGCCTTGAGCAATTTCTTGTACCTTGTTTTTCGGCAGTTTGCGGGAGTTGGCGACTTTAGTAATAAATCGATCGTAAATGCGATCGACTATCCTCTGAATATTCGCCAATTCTTGAGGATTTTTCGGGCGGGAAACCGTGTTAGTATCCGCAAAGCGGCCGGTTTTCACCACGTCCCAAGTTAGGCCGTTGTTAGCAGCCAACTTTTCGGCATTAAACAGCATTCCAAAAACGCCGATCGAACCGGTAATCGTATTGGGTTCGGCAAAAATGCGGTTGGAACCCATCGAAATCCAATAGCCGCCGGATGCTGCTAAATTGCCCATCGAAACGATAACTGGTTTCTTTTTGCCCGTCAGCATAACTTCCCGCCCAATGACTTCGGCCGCCGTCGCACTGCCTCCGGGACTGTTGACGCGCAAAACTACTGCTTTTACGTCGTTATCTTCTCGGATTTTTCGCATTTCTTGAGCGATGCGATCGCCTCCTACTTGAGTCGGGCTCCCTTCCCCGTCTACAATCTCTCCTTCAGCGTAAAGTATAGCAATTTGGTTTTTCTTGTTAGCGTGAGTTGAGTTTTTATTCTCAGCAATTCTCGCATAGTTTTTCAAACTAATTTGCTTGAAAGATTTGTTTTCGCGATCGGTTCCTGTGAGTTTTTTGAGTTCGGTCGATATTTCGTCAAAGTATACAACTTTATCAACTAACTTGCTTTTGAGAGCTTCGTCAGCCATCAAAATTCCGCCATTATCTGCAAGCGCTTGCAGTTGCGGAACAGTCACTTTGCGACTCGGGGCGACAGTTTTCAGGTATTCTCCCCACATATCTCCGAGCAACTTTTGAGTTTGCTGGCGATTTTCGGGACTCATTTTTGTGAGCAAAAACGGCTCAACGGCTGACTTGTATTTGCCGACGCGAGTCACTTGCACTCCGACGCCGTATTTCTCCAAAGCACCAGTGAAAAACATTGCCTGACTGCTAAAACCGTTGATTTCCAAAGCGCCGTAAGGATTGACGGCAATTGTATTAGCAACGGAACCGAGGTAATAATCTCGCTCATTCCAGTCCATCTGGTAAGCCAAAATGGGTTTTTTGGCATCTCGGAAACGCTGCAAGGCTCCTCGAACTTCTTTGAGATTGGCAAACCCGCTGCTGCTCGAATCCGAGCTACCTTTGAGATAAATGCCAACGATTTTCGGGTCTTTTTTTGCATATTCGATCGTGTCTAATACAGTCCGCAGCGTCACTGTATCGCCGGAATCTTCCGAAAGCACTTCTTCAATCGCCGCGCTAGTGCTACGGCTCGGTTTGCTGTCGGTGATATTTAAAGAAAGGTCTAATACCAATACCGACTTATCTTTAACTTGCGGGCCTGAATCTTTAGACGACGATGCGGCCAGAGCAATTAGCAGTACCAGCCCTCCCAATCCAATGCTGCCCAGCAGCAACAGTCCTAGGAAGGTTCCCAGTAAACTTGCACAGGTATATTTTAGGAAATCTTTCATTTAGATAATTAGTTGAGTTGACAGTTGACAGTTGACAGTTGACAGTTGACAGTTGACAGTTGACAGTTGACAGTTGACAGTTGATAGTTGATAGTTGACAGTTGACAGTTGACAGTTATCAGTTATCAGTTGTAATTGGTAATTGGTAATTGGTAATTGGTAATTGGTAATTGGTAATTAGTCATATCAAATCCGGTTAGAACAGAATGATACGGAGTGTGCGAGCGTCCCCGCACGCGAGCGGGACGCTCGCACTGCACTCGGAAAAATATTATTCCGATGCCAGCGCCAGCGGAAACGATATTACTGGTCATTGCTGCAATTAGGATTTAGCAATTATCCGCAGTCGTTAGTTATTAGCTAATGACAACTGACAACTGACAACCAACAACTGACAACCAACAACTGCCAACTGCCAACTGTCAACTGCCAACTGTCAACTGACAACCAACAACTGTCAACTGACATACTTTTATCTTAACCTTTCCAAAACCCCAGAATGTTTTAACTCATCCAAGTTAGCGCAGCCCGTACAGAACATCACGGTAGCGATTTCTGCAATTAAAGCCTCAGCTAGGAGGGCTGCGGCTGATTCCGATTCCGCTGCGGCTTGTAGAAACGGCCGCGCCAGTCCCGCAATATCCGCGCCAAGGGCGATAGCCTTCGCTGCATCCAATCCATTCTGCAATCCTCCAGAGGCAATCAGGGGAACATCCGGCGCTACGGCGCGGGTGCTGACAATGCACTCGGCTGTTGGTATTCCCCAGTCGGCAAAGGTTGCGCCCAATCTGCGCTGCTTGCCGTCTTTGGCTCGCTCTCCTTCTATTTTCGCCCAAGAAGTGCCTCCGGCTCCGGCAATGTCGATCGCACTTACTCCAGCCGCGAGCAATTTCTGTGCCATTTTTCCAGAAATACCGTTGCCGACTTCTTTAGCAATAACTGGTACTGGTAATTTAGCGCACAATTTGGCAATTTTATCTAGCAGTCCTTTAAAGTTAGTATCGCCTTCGGTTTGAACGCACTCTTGCAGCGGATTGAGGTGCAAAATTAGTGCGTCTGCTTCTAAAATATCAACAATTTTTTGGCACTCTTCCAAACCGTAATTGTAATTTAATTGAACGGCTCCGATATTGGCAAACAGGAGAATATCGGGAGCGCGGCGACGGACGGCAAATGTAGGAGCTAGTTGAGGATTTTCTACAACAATTCGCTGGGAACCGACTCCCATTGCTAGTTTGTATTCTTGAGCGACATCGGCGAGGCGATAATTGATTTTCTGGGCTAATTCTGTGCCACCAGTCATCGAGGAAATTAGCAGGGGAACGGCTAGTTTTTTGCCGAGAAATGTGGAGGTTAAATCAATTTCAGTGCGATCGAGTTCTGGCAAACAGCAGTGCTCAAAACGGTAGCGTTCTAGGCCGCTGGTAGTTTCGCGAAATTGTACGTCTTCTTCGAGGCAAATCCGCAGGTGGTCTGCTTTGCGAGTTTCGGTTTGCGAGGGGGAGGTTAGCGGCAAGTTCACAGTGGCTATTTGGGGAAAGAGTTGTGATTTGGGAATATAGCAATTTTATTTCATTTTTGAATTTTTTAATGAACCGCAGAGAGCGCAGAGGGCGCAGAGGAGAAGAAAATAGAGATGTGCGTAAATCCTGCCAGGGTTGCTGTATTATCCAGGAACAGTCAGCGGCATTCCGTTATCGGAAGGTTTTAACTTGAGTAAAAAAGGAACTGCTTTTTGCACCCAGGCTTTGGCTGATGTGTAACTTGCTGCATCTTCGCCGAAACAAATGTCCAGCATATCCGTGTGAATTATCCCCGGATTCAAAGGAACTGCTGCCATACCTGCGGGCAATTCTTGAGCGAGCGATCGCGTAAGTCCTTCTATCGCCCACTTGGAAGCGCAATAGGGCGCGACTTCCGGCGAAGTTGACCTTCCCCAACCAGAACTAAAGTTGACAATTATGCCGCTTTTTCGAGCAATCATTGCCGGGACAAAGTGGCGAATTACATTAGCCGTACCTTTAATATTAACATCAATTACCTGGGAAAATTCTTCGTTGCTGACATTCCAAAGCGGCGCGAGATGATTAGCTACACCTGCATTATTAATTAGCAAATCTGGCGGCTCTTTTTTTGCTAGTATTTCTGTTGCCCAAGCTTTTACTAGAGCGTCGTTGGTGACATCCAAACAAGTAAAATGGTGGGGCGCACTATATTTTTGGTTGAGTTTTTCCACCGCTTCTGAAGAACGGGCGCATCCCACAACTGTATGTCCCAATGCAATAAACTTTTCGGTCATGGCAAGACCTAGACCGCGACTGACTCCGGTAATTACAATTAATTTGGTCATAGATTTGCTGAATTTTGACATTAAGTAATACAATACATATTGACTGGTGAATTGACAAATCGATCGCAGGAGAAAGCATGAAAGTAAAAGCAGCAGTTGCTCGCAGTGCCGGCCAACCTTTGACTATTGAGATGGTTGATCTGGATGGGCCGCGGGCTGGAGAGGTGCTGGTGGAAATTAAAGCGACGGGTGTTTGTCACACTGATGCTTACACTCTTTCCGGTGCCGATCCTGAAGGCTTGTTTCCTGCTATCTTAGGCCACGAGGGAGCCGGGATTGTCGCAGAAGTTGGGCCGGGAGTCACGAGTGTCAAAGTTGGCGATCGGGTAATTCCACTTTATACTCCCGAATGTCGCAACTGCGAATATTGTTTGAGCCGCAAAACAAATCTCTGTCAAGCAATTCGCGTGACTCAAGGACAAGGCGTGATGCCCGACGGCACTAGCAGGTTTTCAATTAATGGCGAGAAAATTTTCCATTACATGGGAACTTCTACCTTTGCTAATTATACAGTATTGCCAGAAATTGCGGTAGCAAAAATTCGCGAAGATGCTCCTTTTGATAAAGTTTGTTTAATCGGATGCGGTGTAACAACTGGCATCGGCGCTGTCATTAATACTGCGAAAGTAGAGCCTGGTTCTAATGTGGTAGTTTTCGGTTTGGGCGGCGTGGGTTTGAATGTAATTCAAGCGGCTCGCATGGTGGGAGCTAACATGATTGTCGGCGTAGACTTGAATCCCGACAAGCGAGAGATGGCGGAAAAATTCGGCATGACTCATTTTGTCAATCCCCGCGAAGTGGAAGGTGATTTAGTGCCTTATTTGGTAGATTTAACCAAAGGCGGAGCTGATTACAGTTTTGAATGTATCGGCAACATTAATGTGATGCGGCAAGCTTTGGAATGCTGCCACAAAGGTTGGGGCGTGAGCGTAATTGTCGGGGTAGCGGGAGCCGGTCAAGAAATTAGTACCCGCCCGTTTCAGCTAGTAACTGGTAGGGTTTGGAAAGGGACGGCTTTTGGCGGCGCGAAAGGCAGAACTGATGTTCCTAAGATTGTTGATTGGTACATGGACGGTAAAATTGATATTGATAGTCTGGTAACTCAGGTAATGCCGATCGACAAAATCAATGAAGCCTTTGATTTGATGCACAAAGGCGAAGTAATTCGCACAGTGTTGACATTTTGAGTTTTTGAAGGAAGAAGGAAGACAGGACTTACGGAAAAAGTGGTTTTACGCGCTATCTATAGCCGTAAGGTACACGGCTGCACCCTACATAACTTCTCTCTTCTCTCTTCCTCTGCGTCCTCTGCGCCCTCTGTGGTTAATAAAAAAAATCTAATTCAGAAATGAAAGAGAATTAATATGCTCTCTAAATCCCTCAAACTGCAAAAAGAATATAAGAGTTTCGGTGGAAAACTCGGCTTTTACAGCCATCAATCCTCTGCTTGCAACAGCGAGATGAAATTCGCTGTTTACCAGCCACCGCAAGCTTTATCTCAACCCGTACCAGTTTTGTATTTTCTATCAGGTTTAACCTGCACAGAAGAGAACTTTATGGCAAAAGCGGGGGCGCAACAATTTGCGGCAAAATACGGGTTAATGCTGGTTGCGCCCGACACTAGCCCGCGCAATACTGGCATTCCTGGTGAAGATGACGATTGGGATTTAGGAAGTGGTGCGGGTTTTTATGTTGATGCGACAGCCGCACCTTGGAATTCTCACTATCGAATGTACAGTTATGTGGTTGATGAATTGCCGAATTTAATCGCCGAAAATTTTCCAGCGATACCGGAAAAACAGGGAATTTTCGGTCATTCGATGGGGGGACACGGGGCTTTAATTTGCGCTTTGAAAAATGGCGATCGCTATCTTTCAGTTTCCGCTTTTGCGCCTATTTCCGCGCCAATGCGCTGCCCTTGGGGACAAAAAGCTTTTGCAAACTACCTCGGTGGCGACAAAGAGATTTGGAGGGCTTGGGATGCTAGCAAATTGGTGCTTGAGGCGCAATACAACCGTCCGATTCTGATTGACTGTGGCACGGCTGATTCGTTTCTTGCTGACGGGCAGTTGTTGCCGGAAGTGTTCGCACAAGCTTGTGAAAAAGCGGGACAGCCGCTAACTTTAAGGATGCAGGAAGGTTACGATCACAGCTATTATTTGATAGCTACTTTTATGGAAGATCACATTCGCCATCACGCGGCTGTTTTGTGCGGGTAGTTCCTAGCAGGAAGCAGGCAAGATGCCTGCTCCACAACAACTGGTTCTTAGGCTCTGCCTGGGAACCGATATCCAGAGGCTCTGCCTCGAATGGCTGCCATGAAATGTGGAGGCAGAGCCTCCTGATCTGCTTTACCAGGCAGAGCCTGGTAACGAGTGAACTCGCTTCTAGGAGCACAGGTATTTTCGGTTAATTAAGATTAATCGGAAATACCCATTCTTTATAATTGCTGTCGCGATTTTCGATAATCTCGGTTAGTTTGTCCAAAATCTTTTCGGTGATGGGTCTATTTTGGGGCAATTGATAGTTTTCTACTCGGTTAATTGGCGTAATTTTGGCGGCGGTTCCACAGAGGAAAATCTCGTCTGCAATCAACAGTTCTGATTTATCAACTGGTCTTTCAATGACTTCTATTCCTAAGTCTCTGGCGATGGTAATTACGCTGTCTCTGGTAATTCCTTCGAGAATATCTTGATCGAAACCGGGAGTAACTAATTTACCGTTTCTGGCGACAAATATGTTCATTCCTGAAGCTTCGCTGACTTTTCCCTGAGTGTTCATCATAATAGCTTCGTCGAAGCCAGATTCTACGGCTTCTGTTTTTGCTAAGGCTGAGGTGATGTAGGCGCCGCTAATTTTACCTCTTAAGGGCAAACTGCGGTCTTCTTGTCGGTACCAAGAGCTAATTCTACAGTTGACTCCTGCTTTGGGCAAGTAGTCTGAGAGTTCTAATCCGTAGACAAAGAAGTCTGTTTCTACGTTGTGCAGTCGGGGGGCAATTCCTAAGCTGGATGTGTAGATGAAGGGGCGGATGTAAAAGGATTTTGTGGGCTGGTTTTTCTGGACAAAATCAATGATTATTTGTTGGATTTTGCTGGCTGGCAAATCGCAGTGGAGGAAGCTGGCACTTTGGCTTAATCTTTGACAGTGGCGGTCTAATCTAAATAGTAAGATGCGATCGGCATTTTGGGGGTCTGGAATTCCCCGCAACCCGCCTAAAACTCCGGTTCCATAGTGCAGTGCGTGGGTGGCTATGGAAATTTTGGCGTCGGTAAATGGGAGAAATTGGTTTTGAAAGTAGGCAATTGGTAGAAAACTATCCATGATTCAAGCTGGCGATGAGTTTTGCAGTCCGCGAGGAAAGCTGAATTTGGTTATATTACCATAAGTTATACCATTTTAGATTTTAGATTTTAGATTTTAGATTTACAATGACTGATTTGATATCAGTTTGGAGGTTGTAAAAAGTTACCTTTTTTTTATTAAATGAGATGAT
>Ga0163146_10008701_pt1 | contig 10740 bp, 8 predicted proteins | sample OliLakLV19MP7G1_FD_148648 | JGI IMG/M metagenome (GOLD analysis project Ga0163146, IMG submission 148648) | Freshwater microbial mat bacterial communities from Lake Vanda, McMurdo Dry Valleys, Antarctica - Oligotrophic Lake LV.19.MP7.G1 | ecosystem: Environmental > Aquatic > Freshwater > Lake >... | reverse complement strand
GGGGTGTTGTTGGAGCTGGCGGGGTTGGCGTTCGCGCCGGGGGCCAAGGTCGCGGGGGCGCCGGAGAACTGCGCGATGTGCTCGGCGATGTTGAGGCGTGCGGCGGTGAAGATGGCCTGGGAGACGGCGAAGCCGGTGGTCATCTGGAAGAGAGCGATGTGGGGGGGCAGGGTGTGCATTGGGAAGTCCGTGCTGAGTGTGGGCCTAGCCGTTTGGCGTTTCGAGGAGCGAATGGAGGCGGGCGGCAAGAGCGGGGGGGAGGCGTGCGGGTCACGAGGCGTCGATGAGGCCCAAGTCGATCAGGTCGCGGAGGTGCGTGCGGTCTTTGTCTAGGAAGGCCGTGAGTTTGATGCGAACGAGCGGCTGGAGGTTGATCGCGCGGAAGGAGCGCATGTCGATGGTGTCGGTCACGTCGGGGTTCGCGGCGGGTTCGCCGGGGCGGACGAACTCGTTGGCGTAGATGATGTGGATCGCGCTGCGAGCGCGGGCGTCGGGCGAGTCGAGGAACATGTCGACTCCGGCGACGGAGCGATGGTGGAGGCCGGCGGCTTCGAGGGCGGCCTTTGCGGCTGCAAAATCGGCCCGGCGAATCAGGATGCCCACGTCCCGGGTGTTGCGGACGGCGGCCTCGTCGATGGTGGCGACCCATGCGGCGACGGCGTTGCCGCCGACCACGGCATAGGGCAGGTTGCGCGCGGCCAAGGCGTGCGCGGCGAGCAGGCGGCGGCGGACGTTCTCCACGGCGTTCTCCATGCGTTGGAGGATGTCGGGCGGGGGCGGAGGGTGCGGACTGATTACAGATGATAACCGGCACAAGGAGAGGGATCGCCCTTGGGTCACCCGACCCCTGCCGATCTCATGGCTGCGTGGATCATCTCAAGTTCGGCGGCGTCTGCCCGATGGTCCTCGAACTTTCGAGCGCCGATGTTCATGTGTCGCTTCGAAGGGTGCATCAGGACGGCGAGCGAGAAGGACGCTGGTTCCGGCACGCCAGCCACGAGGGCGTGGATCATCTGTGATCTGGTCGAGTCGATGAACTTGAACCCGCGCCATGGGCGCATCGCTTGAAGACCCGGCGTGATGCCGGCGAGCACTTGCGGCGACCAAGAGCCGATCGTCAGCACGATCCGGGGTCGGACGACGCTGAGTTGTGTGGCTAAGAACTGCGCGCAGAGACGCCTGAAACGGATTGCCTGCGCGATGTTAGCGAGGGCTTCCTCGCGGGTGTCGCCCGTGGAGACGCATCCCGGGAGATCGGGAACCCAGACGGAGACGGAACCGTCGTCGGCGGGTTCGAGGATGACGGTGTACTGCTTGGGAACGCCGCCCGTTGCTCTGGTTCACATCGGTCGAGATCAAGAAACGTCATTCGTCGATGGTCCGCTCGTGGGTTCGATGAACCGCGCGATCTGTTCCCAGATAAGATCGTGAGCGAGTCGACCATGTACACCGCGGGCATTCCATGAACGGAGTTTATAGTTCGGGCCGACGTTGGCCGGGTGGAGCGACGTCGCGAAGGCGAACTCCGTCGTGGCGTCAATCCCGACCCGTTCGGTGAAACGGCGTGAGCGCAGCGTCGATCTCTCGCCAGTCCGGATTGCGATTCTCGTCCGGGTGAGGTGCTATCAGTGAGTTCGTGAGTCCAAACCGCCGTCCAAGCAGGATAGACGGGATCTTCCTGAGCGACACAACGACTGATGGCCGCACAATTCGAGTCTGTTTGAGCAAGCAGCACAGTGAAGCTTCTACATATGTTCTGAACGCTAGTCCTGGAGACGGGTTCTGGATCGGTCCGTGGACTCGGACCCCCAGCAGGGCGTTTGTGAAAGAGCAATGACGCGGATCGACGCTCGCGGCGCTCAACATGCTCTCAAGAGCAGACCATGTGCCTTGGCTCACCTCGCCGGCTTCGGGCACCTCGCGCCAGTAGGCAACGTCGGCGAAATCCTGTCCGACAAGCATGACGGAGCGCGGATGGAGCCCTTGGGAAACGCCGTTGCACAGCCCACAACCACCAGGGAAGAATGATCGGCCACGCACTTTCGGCTTCACTGGCGTAACCACGCCGTCCGGAGAGACGCCGTCCGGCGGCATCGTGCCAACGAGTTGGTCCAGGAGGAGGCTCAAACCACCCGATCCTCTTTCGCAATCCCCAGTGCCGGGCGAATGTCCAAGGGGACGAGGACTTCGGGGCCGGCGAGTTGGTGTTGGAGGTGCTTGGCGGCGTCGGGGTCGACGTAGTCGGAGTGGCAGGAGAGTTTGGGGGCGTCGGGGGCGTCGGGGCGTGCGGCGCTGGCTTGCGCGTCGCGTTCGCTTGTGGCGCGATCGCTGGGGGTGGCGGGCTTCATGGCGCGCTTGGTCTTGCTGGCCAGGCGGTGGATCTCGTCTGGGGCGAGGACGCCGCGTTTGGCGAGGATGTCCTGCTGGTCGGGGGTGAGGGCGTCGGAGAGTTTGGGCGCGCCGGGTGTGAGGCCATCCTTGCCACCCATCCGCTCAAAGCCGTCGGCCTTGCCGGAGGCGAACTCCTGGATCTCCTTGCTGATCCGCACGCTGCACCAGTCGTGGCCGCACATGGCGCAGAAGTCGGTGTCGACGTCGAGGTCTTCGTCGTGATAGGCGCGGGCGGTGTCGGGGTCGAAGCTCAGCTCGAAGTGCTTCTCCCAGTTGAGGGCGGCCCGGGCCTTGGTGAGTTCATCGTCGCGGTCGCGTGTGCCGGGGATGCCGAGAGCGACGTCGGCGGCGTGCGCGGCGATTTTGTAGGCGATGCAGCCCTGCTTGACGTCGTCTTTTTTGGGCAGGCCGAGGTGTTCCTTGGGTGTGACGTAGCAGAGCATGGCCGCGCCGTGGTAGGCCATGGCGGTGGCACCGATGCAACTGGTGATGTGGTCGTAGCCGGGGAACATGTCGGTGACGAGGGGTCCGAGGACGTAAAAGGGGGCGCCGTGGCAGAGGGTGCGCTGGAGTTTGGCGTTCCACTCGATCTGGTCGAAGGGGACGTGGCCGGGGCCTTCGATCATGACTTGGACGCCGTGCCGCCAGGCGCGTTCTGTAAGTTCGCCGAGCGTTTCGAGTTCGGCGAGCTGGGCGGCGTCGGTGGCGTCGGCCAGGCCGCCGGGGCGGAGGCCGTCACCGATGGAGAAGGTGACGTCGTATTCGCGGAGGATGTGGCAGATGTCGTCCCAGCGCTCGTACATGATGTTTTCCTGGTTGTGGACGAGCATCCACTTGGCCAGGAGTGAGCCGCCGCGGCTGACGATGCCGATGAGTCGGTTCTTGACATGCTTGAGGTGTGCGCGGCGGACGCCGGCGTGGATGGTGAAGTAGTCGACGCCCTGGCGGGCCTGGTGGTGGAGGGAGGCTTCGATGATGGGCCAGTCGAGGTCTTCGATGCGCTTGCCGATGATCATGGAGTAGATGGGGACGGTGCCGATGGGGACGGTGGAGGCGCGGAGGATGGCGGCGCGGCAGGCGTCGAGGTCGCCGCCCGTCGAAAGGTCCATGACGGTGTCGGCGCCCCAGCGCTCGGCCCAGCGGAGTTTTTCGACCTCTTCGTCGGTGCCAGAGGAGACGGGCGATGCGCCCATGTTGGCGTTGACCTTGGTCTTGCTGGCGCGGCCGATGGCCATGGGGTCGAGGTTGTGGGCGAGGTGGTTGATGTTGGCGGGGATGACGAGTCGCCCGGCGGCAATCTCATCTCGCACTGCGGCGGGGCCGCGACCGTTGGTCAGCACGTCGAAGTGGGGCTCGCGCTGGGCGACGCGGCGCATCTGCGGCGTGATGATGCCGAGGCGCGCGAACTCGAGCTGGGTGATGGGCGTGAAGGCGCGTGGGTAGGTGACTCGGAGGCGGCGGACCCGGCCCTGAGAATCGGGGGCGGTGTCGAACTCGACCTCCTTGTGAGACTCGTCGTTGCAGCACGAGCAGGCCGCGGTGCCGCGCGTGTCGTCGTTGGCGGGGGCAGCCTCGGAGTCGGGGACGTGGGGGTTGGCGGATTGGACGCGGCCTTGCCAGAACTCTGAAACAGGGAGTGAGGAAGGGGAAGGCAACGAGGCAGAAGGCATGGCGGCATCGAGCTTTGTGCGCGTGAGCGTGGCGACGCTCCAGCCTTCGGGGAGGAAGTCCCACGCGGTCTTTTCTGAAACGGGCGGCATGCCCGGCGTGTCTGGGCTGGCGAACATGAGCGGGCCGCCCAGATCGGGTGCGAGGGCGAACGACCCCGGGGTGGTGACGCCGAGGGTGGAGCCGGGATTACGGGCACCGTGGATCGGGGCGCGGAAACGACTGAGTGTGGATTCGGTGGCCATGGTCGCCTTCCCTCCGCCGGTATGAACCGGATCAGGTTCTACGGGTGCATCTCAGCGGTGGGCCGGAGGATTCCGGCGGCCGCGCCCCGAGCGTGTGTCGGTAGTGTAGGTTGGCGACCCGTTGACCGGACGTGAAACCGAGGCGTGAGCCTCGCATCAGCGGGACGGTGATTCCGGATGACCAGGGTCGGTTCCAGATTCTGACGGCGTATCCTGGGGCGTATCCGGAGGTCGCGGAACCGGCGCATGTGCATTTCGGGGCGACGGCGCGGGGTATTCGCAGTCGTGGGCGACGATCTGGATGGAGGGTGATTCGCTGATCACGGCGGAGCGGCGGGGGTGGGCCCAGGGGGATGACCAGACGCGGATCGTTGAGGCGGAGGAGATTGAGGGGTTGGCGCTGGCGCGGGTGGTGATTGTGATGAGGGGGCGTAGGGAGGTGGCGGGCGGGGTTTGGATGAGCGATCAGGGAGCTTTAGACCGCCACGCGAAAGCGTGGCGGTTTTGCTTGACGGCTCGGCCAGATACCGGCCAGAGGGCCGCGTGGCGAAACGCCCGGAGATTCCGGGGCGGATCGAGGGCGGGGGCCGACCGCCGCGCTCTCGGTTCGGGTAGGTGCATCGGACGGGCGACGGTAACCCCGACGGTTCCGACCGCTCTCTCGGCCGAACCTCTCAAACTCTCTGGACCTCTCGGTTAGCGCCCTGGCCGATTTGACGCGAGGTTCCGATCAGGGGTGGGCGGGGATCGGAACCCACCCGAAACGTAGAGACTTGGCGACCGCGATCCCTCTGGGCTCACTTGGTCTTCGATCTAGACGATCCTGGAAGTCCACTCACGGGCCAAGGTTCCGGCCGTTCTGCCGCAGGCGCTCGGGGACCAGAAGTTCCCGTACTCCGTATCGGAGACACAGCCCTTCTTGCTCCCGCCAGAGCATCACGCCGTGCAGGTAACCGGGCCATTCCAGTTCGGGCAATGGTTGTCCCGTTATCCGCGCGACGAACGTCGACAGCATCAAGTCGTGAGTCACCAACACGTGGACCACTGCTTGCACAGTCAGAAGAGATTCCGCAAGCGAAACGAACTGACCCGCAGCGTGATCGGGATCAGCAAACCCCGGCAGCGCCTCGCCCTCTCCAAGTCTGCGTGCTGCCTGATGGAAACCCAAGCCATTGAGCGATTCCATTGCCAGGCGGCCATCCGTCACGAACACACTGGGATCACCCAACTGTCGGTCCTCGCCGACGTCGCATTCGATCCCAGATCCCGACAACAGATGCTGTGCCGTCTCGATGCAGCGAGGGACCGGGCTGCTTCGAATGGACCCGAGCCGGCTTCCGAACTGCTGGCCCAGCGCGCGAGCGGCTCGTCGCCCGTCGTGTGTGAGCGGGGCATCGTGCCGAGGGAACTCGTGGGACGCGACGGCTTCACGTTCGCCGTGCCGAAGGAACAGGACGATGGCACGGCTCGAAGCCCAGGCGGGTGTTTGGTACAACTGGTCCGCGATGTTCAAGCTGCCTCCTGAGCACAACACTCACATCCGACGCCATCGACTCACCGCTGGCGCGGCATTCTGCCGACGTTCGCGCATAACCGACCAGTCTCATCGATCACCTGATACTCGCCGCCGTGCGTGAGCACTCGGGCCTGGCCGTTGTAGAACGGCTCAACCTCGGCATATCGCATGGTGTCGATCGGCTTCCCAAGGTGATCGACATGGAACCACCCGGCCTCGTCGTGCGCTCGCGCGAGCCCCTTGTGAAACACGTCGAGATCGACGAACCAGCGCCCGTGGAGCTGCCGACCGTCTGGATCAATGTGCGTGCACAGTCCAGAGGCCGCGCACCGAACCACCGCCACCCTGTCTCTGAAGTCGCCCGCGTAGAGGTACCGCTCGGAGTAGGCCGGTGTACCAGACTCCGTGAGATGCAGGTAGAACTTGTCGACGGTACGAACCGCGCATCGCCCGCCCTGAAAGTTCCCGCACCAGTCGAAACGATCCTTTGTCAGGGAGTGTCCATTTGCGAGGACGTGAAACCACCCTTCGTCATCCTGAACGGCCGCCCGCCCTTCATAGAACCCCCACGTCTGAAGGAATCGCTCCTGATAGGCAGCCTGGCCGGTGACCGAGATGTGAAAGGCACCGGAAGCGTCCGCAACTGGGGCCAGACCCGGGTCGTGGAACTTCTGGACGCGCAGGAAGCGGTGCGCGTACATCGTGCGACCATCGAGGACGTGGTGCGTTCCGTCAGGTGAGATGCAGGAGCGACGCCACGTCATGGCGACTCCGTCGGTTTGCGCATGTTGCAGCCCTTACACAGGCTGTGCTCGCGGTAGTTCTCGCGCAGGCCTGAGTACTCGGCTCCGGTCCAGATGTCCATCAGAGACTTATCGGTGAGCTGGCCGAACTCACCGAGCGTCTGCCGCTGAGCGTCCGGTGCACAGCAGGGATTGAAGCGTCCCTCCGCGCTCACCCATGCCTCTTCACCGAGAAACGGGCACTGCCCGCCCGGGGCGATGTCCTCCCGATTGTCCGGGTCAAGCCTGTGAATGTTCTCGAGCAGCACACGGCGTCCGTTTGCGAGGAGGTTCTCGACAGTTGCACGCTCGGTCAGATCAACGATCTGATTCCATCTTTCCACCGCGTCCCGAGACCGTCTCATCGACATTCCCTTTATCTGGGTGAAGTGGGCCCATAGGTGATGACCCTTCACCCGGTCAACCCCGAGCGAGGCTGCCAGCTTCACAAGCGCCGGCAGTTCATGGACGTTGCTGTCCAGGAATGTGGTCTGGAACGTCACCCGGCAGAAGCCGCCACCGGCGTTAGCGTGAGCGTCTCTGACCGCCACAAACTTCTTCACGTTCGCAAGCACACTCTCCAGTTTGGTGCCCAACATGACGGCCTCCTGCGTCGCCGCGGTTGCGCCGTTGATGGAGATCTTCACGTCGGAACCGACTGGAACAATCCGCTCGGCCCAACCACGCGCTCCTCGCTTTGGGAATGTGCCGTTGGTCGTGAGGTTCATCTTCACGCCGTACTCGTAGCACAGGTCGATGAACTCGTCGAAGTGCTCGTATAGCAACGGTTCGCCCATCGTGCTCGGGATCACTTCGCGAAGCCGGGTCCCCTTGCAACTCTCGAGCACGCGCCGTACCAGGGCGATGTCCATTCGACGACGGGGCTTTCCCGCGGCGCGGCGCTGAGCCTGCAGCGTGCTGTGCGGGGAGTGTTCCTCACACATGACGCAGCGAAGATTGCAGTCGTCCGGGTTTGTGTCGAATGTGATGCGCCATGGACCAGGCTTGGACTCCATTGTCGATGCGGGCCGGTGTCCAAGCAGATCACGATAGACCGCCTCCACCGCGAGCACGTGCTCTTGAACCGATATCACGTCGCCTGTTTCTGAGTAGAGGTAGCCTTCTTGCCCGAGCCGAACGCCCAATCCCGGATCGTCGACGAGCCGTTGCATCTGCTCCGCCATCGAGCGGCGGTCCCGGTGCCGGAACAGAAGTCCGTTCTTTTCGTGCTGCACATACTCGGCCATGCCGCCAATATCGGCGGTGATCACAGGAACCCGCGCCTGCTGAGCCTCGTGGATGACCAGCGGAGAGTTTTCCGTCCAGATCGACGGCACAACGATGGCGTCAACCCGGTCGAGCACGTCCGGCACGATCCGCTCATTCTGATACTCCCCCATCCACTCCACGCGATCCCCCGCTCGGTTGGGTAGGCTCGCGGCGATCCGACGCATGGACGATGTGTACGGGTCGCGCGCACGACCCCAGATGCGGAGCAGCGGTTCGCCATGCAGCTGTGCGAACGCGTCGAGCAGGTGATGGATGCCCTTTGTGGGGATGTGTGTGCCGATGTAGCCAAGCACACGGTGAGGCTCGGGACGGCGTTTGCGACCCGCAAGTCGATCCAGGTCGAAGCCATAGTCGAGATAGATCAGCTTCTCGGCGGGGATGCCAAATTCGTCCCGGTGACGGCCCATGACATGGCGTGAGGGAACGATAAACGCATCTACGAGACTCGCCATCTCACGGATGTTTCGCATCCGGTCATGCACCCAGGCGGTCCATCGGTCGCTGTCCGCTTGATGGTGCTCGTGCCCGCCCGAGAAGTACAGCGAGTAGCACTTCTCGGCACACTTGCGGTCGTCCTGCCCATCGCAAAGCGGGAACGGCTCCTGGCCGGACTCGGCGACACGCTGAACAAACTGGCCGCGCGGGCACATGAGCCAGAAGTCGTGCAGCGTGTAGACCAGTGGAAGCCCCCGATCACGCACTGTTCGGAGCAGCGTTGTAGAGAGATGAGAGACGTGATTCACATGCACAACGTCGGGAGGGAATTCATCCAGTAGCCTGCGGAGTTCTGTGTCGATGCCGTCGTATCGGTAGCGGTCGCGCGCCTCGGAGTTGTTCACCACTCGCAGACGCACTCGTCGATCTCCGGCGTCCGTCTCATCGACGGTGGCGAACTGAGTCAGGAAGGGGTCTTCCTGTCGGGTGAACACCCGCACGTCGTGCTGCGAGGCCAGTTCGCGGGCCAACGTCTGGGTGTAGACCTCCGACCCAGCGTTGTACCGCGGTGGATAGCCGTGGATGACCAGCAGGACTCGCATGGACGGCATTGTATAGCGGTGAGCGGTTGCTTGACGCAGGGTTCCGATTGCCCCCCCTTCCGCCACGATCGGAACCGTTTGCGTAGATGGTGGTTGACGCCCCGCTGGGGGGCGGCCCAACCCCATTGCTGACCCGCCGCCGCGGGCCACGCGCACGGACGCACCTATGACGATCAACCCCGACGAGGCGGTTGAGCGCGATGATCTCGCGCCGACCAAGCGACTGCACATCATCGCGGAGCTTCTGGCCGAGGGCGTGCGCCGCCAGCGCGAAGACTTACGCCGCATGGGCCAGATTGGGCAGCATCCAGAAAGAGAGGCCGATGGACTTGAACCGTTTGAACCGGTTCGCCTTGATCGTCCGCTTGGTTGAGTGGAGAGGGGGCGCCGCGACCTTACGGTTGCGGCTCGGACTTCGCGCGGCGTTTGCGGATCTTTTCATCGGCGCTGGTGCCGGCGCGTTTGTCCGTGATGGCGGTGGAGCCGAAGGTGGGTTCGCGGGTGATGCGGATGGGGCCGGCCTGGACGCGCTCGAAGGCACTGGCGGCGTTGGCATCCGAGAACTCGGTGCCGACGAAGTGTCGGCCCAGGAAGCGGGCGACGACGGGGGTGGTGCCGCTGCCGATGAAGGGGTCGAGGACCATCTGGCCCGGGTTTGAGGAGCAGCGGATGACGCGCTCGAGGTAGGTTTCGGGGAGTTGGTTGTCGTGGTTGGCGCGGCGCTCGGTGTTGTTTCCCTGGATGCGTCCCCAGTATGGGCCGTACCAGACGTCCATGGGCGTGCGGAGGCCGGGGGGTGCGCCGTCTTTTTTGTCCATGGTGCGTGGGTCGTTGTAGACGGCGGCGCGGTCGGACTGTTCGAGAACGGTGTCGGGGTTCCAGACGCGGGTGAAGGAGTTCTTTGAGAAGTAGAGGGCGTGGACCTTGGAGCTGATGAAGCGGGAGTTGGTGTTCTGGCCGAAGCGGTAGTGCCAGATGCACCAGTTGACCATCTGGAGGTTGCGCTTCTTGAGGTGGACGACGATCTCGGCGGCCCAGTCGTCGGGGATGTTGATCCAGATGGAGCCGGTGTGGGTGAGGGAATCGACGCAGAGGTTGATCCAGTCGTAGGTGAACCTGAGGTAGTCGTCGTCGGCCATCTGGTCGTCCCACTTGTCGTAGGCGCGGTTCCAGTTGAAGGGGGGGTCGGCGAAGACCAGGTCGATCTGCTTGTTTCGGCAGGCGGGGATGCGCGGGAGGAGTTCCCGGCAATCACCGACCCAGAAGGAGCAGGAGCCGAGGTCGGGGGTGGCGGTGAGATGGTGGGTGGGCGCGGGCGCGTCGGGTTGGAAGAGGTCGAAGGCGAGGGGTTTGGGTTCGATTGCGGCGGCGATGGACGGAAGCGACGGCGCGAGTTTGAGCGAGGGCTTGGGCATAGGGAGTTCCGGTGGCACGGCGATCATGGGGCGGGATTGTGCTGAGAGGTGAGACTATGAGCACCGGGGAGGTGAAGTGCCGGGAACCGACAGGACGGAGTTGGTGGGCGTGGGGTGAGGCTGGGAAGTTGGCCTTGCACCCAGGGACAGCGGGCTGCTGGGGAATCGCACCCGATTGGAGATGGGCTGGAAAGCCCGGCCCCCACGATCTATGGGCCAGACCGACCGCCTGCACACGTCAATCGACGATGGCCGACAGGGGGTTGTCGGTTGGTGTCGGATCGCCATGGTCGAGGATGCGCTGGTGGATGGTGCGCCAGACTCGGAGGCGCTGGAGGTGGCGGGCGCGGCGGGCGTCGGCGGCGGTGCGTGGGTCGGGGGTGGGCGAGTTGTCCA
>Ga0163146_10008699_pt1 | contig 10741 bp, 6 predicted proteins | sample OliLakLV19MP7G1_FD_148648 | JGI IMG/M metagenome (GOLD analysis project Ga0163146, IMG submission 148648) | Freshwater microbial mat bacterial communities from Lake Vanda, McMurdo Dry Valleys, Antarctica - Oligotrophic Lake LV.19.MP7.G1 | ecosystem: Environmental > Aquatic > Freshwater > Lake >... | reverse complement strand
GCCCAGGGCATCGCCGAGGTGGTCGCCCGCCGGCTGGGTACGCACCCCCACGCCCTGCGCCACTCCTTCGCGCAGGCGATGGAGCGCTCGGGGGCCACGGTGAGCACCATCCAGGCCCGGCTCGGCCACAGCAACCTTGCTACTACCGGGCGCTACCTCACCCAGCTGAGCCGGGCGGAGAACGCCCACGCCGAGGCGCTGGCCCGGCTGTTTGGGGCCGAGGAGACCTGATCAACAACGGTTCTTGTCGTCCAGGTGTGGGCCACCCAGCGCGATTCGGTGCCGCACTATTCAATCGCCCACGGGGTGGAGGGTGCCGGGGCGAAAGTCTCCGCCATTCAGACCCAATCCCAACTTCTGTGCCCTGTAGCGCATTAACCGATACCGGGTTAAACGCCAGCACTTGAACAGGCAGCATTGGCAACGTTTGCCAGAGAACTCCAGGCTTGACGAGCGGCAAGCTGAGAGAGTGTAAGCCTGTCCATCAAGCCACCGCGGATCACCATGCCAGAGATGGCGCCATCTCTGGCATGGTGGTTTTTGAAACGCTGCTCTGGTGAGGATGATCAGCTTCAGCAACGCCCATTCGGCGTCGGCCAGGCCAGCCGGGTAGGTGCGTTCCGCGTCCTGCACTGCCATGGCTGCCTTCTTCCGACACGCGCCTCGTCGTGTCGTCCAGACAACCTACCGCACCCGCCGCGAATATTCAAATGCGCTCTTAGAGAAGAGCAAATGCCGCATTAGGAAGAGCTAAACCGGATATAATGACCCGTTTTTACACGAATCGTTGCCATAGCTCAAGTTTAGCGCTCCTCACAGAAACGGTACGATCTGTTTCCCACAACCGCTCGTACAGCCCTGGAGAAGCACATGACGAACCATAGAACATCTCACTGTTGGACAGAAACCTCCTGAGCGTGTCATCTCTCACTTACCTGCTATCAATGTTGGACAGAAACCTCCTGAGCATGTCATCTCTCACTTACCTGCTATCAATTAGTGCGCTACAGGGCACGAATGTTGGGACAAGGCCTCGATGGCTTGGACGGCTGCCGAGAGGTTGTCGGTGCGGTGGTTCTCGGGCACGCCGCCGACCTGCCAGAGACAGAACTCCAGCCCCTCGGCAAGGGTCTCGAAACTTTCGGTAAAGCAGAGGGCGACGGCCTCGATGTTGGAATAGGTCAGCACGAAGTGAAACAGCAGATGCGGGAAGGGTATGGTGGACCCCTTGTCAAGCACAGTCGCTGGGTCAGTTTTCCGTATGGCGCCTCCCAGCGCCGATGTGAAACGGTTGACACACGTAGCGAGCCCAAGCGGTGTGATGCGATGCCGGCGACGGCCGCCCACCGGCCGGGGTGTCGTCCGGGTCAAGGGGTTCAGCCGCGCAGCGGCCCCTTGACCTGGACGACTAGCTCGGCAATGCTGGGCAGCAGCGCCCGCTCGCAGCTCAGCTGCTTCGGTACAGCTCAATCGGACGCCGATTGGCCAGCGCTTGGTGCGGCCGCTCGGTATTGTAGAAGACGAAGTAGCGCGCAAGACCCTGGCGGGCTTCACGTGGCGTGCCATAGTCGGACAGGTACACCTCCTCATATTTCACACTGCGCCAGAGGCGCTCGGTAAAGATGTTGTCCAGGGCTCGCCCTTTGCCATCCATACTGATCTGCACGCCGGCGCTGAGCAGCGGCTGCGTGACCTGCGGGCTGGTGAAGTGACTGCCCTGATCGGTATTCCAAATCTCCGGCGTGGCGACGAGGCGCGCTTGGGCAATCGCATCGAGCACGAACCCGAGTTCCAGGCTCTCATCGAGCGTCCAACTGACCACATAGCGGCTGTACCAATCGAGAATGGCGACGAGATACAGCCAACCGTACCGCAGCCGAATGTAGGTGATGTCGCAGCCCCAGATATGATTGGGGTGCTGGGCAGTAAGGTTTCGCAGGAGATACGGGTACACCTGATGGTCGGTCTGGCGCTTGCTGAGGTTTGGCCCTGGCGCAATGCCCTGGATGTCCATCTCGCGCATATAGCGTTGGACGCGCTTGCGATTGAGCGGGCCAAACTCCTCGGCTAGCACCACGGTCAGCTTGCGCGAGCCATAAAAGGGATGTGCGGTATACAGCTCGTCAATGCGATGCTTGATCGCCACTTCCTCCGGCGGTGGCGGGACGGGTTGATAGTAGAGGCTGCGGCGGCTGATCGAGAGCAGTTCGGCCTGGGTGCGCAGCGCGAGAGCCTCCTGCTCGTGATCAACCAGCGCTCGACGTTCGGCGTGGCTCAGGAGGGCAACTTTTTTTTCAGGAAGTTCACATGGGTGGTGAGCCGGCCAATCTCGGCATACAGGTCTTCGAGTTGGCGCTCATGGGCAGCCTTCAGCTCGGTCACCGAGTCGCGCTTCTCGAAGACATCGGCCAGGCCCTTGACGGCCGCGAGCTTCCACTCGCGCAACACCGTGGCAGCCACTCCGTACTCCGACGCGAGCTGGTTGAGCGTCTTGGTCTCCTTGAGCAGGTCCAGAACGGCTTGGGCCTTGAACGCGGCAGTGTAAGACTTTTTCATAGACCTATGCTACCGAACCCTGGCCGTCCGAGTGTGCAGTTTCCTGGGTCCACTATACCTTCGTGCGGGTGCGGAGCATCAGCTGTACCTCGGTGTCGGTTTTCATGGCCCCTCCTTCTGAGGGCCATGGTACGGGGAAACGAGACAAACGGGTGAGCCGCGAAGGGAAACTTCTAATCGTCATGAGGTGCTAGTTTACTACGTCATTGGACACCCCTTGCTCTGGGCGATGTCCACGGCGCGCTCGCCCTGGGACGTGCGCAGAGTACGCCAGGCACCCGGGGCGAGCAGCCGCTCAACCGCATTGGCTGGGGCACCGCCGTGGGCGGCCTGGTGGAGCGCGCTGTAGCGCGACTGGCCGCCAGGCCGGGGCGTGTTGACCAGCGACGGATGTTTGACGAGGAGGGCGAGGGCCGCCGCCCAGTCATAGGCCTTCGCCGCGTCGGCCACCTGCTGACGCAGGCCGTTCGCCTCGGCGCTGAAGGTCTCCGGTTGGGTAACGCCATCCCATTTAGGACTGCTTATAGACTTATCCTCCTGCTATGCGCGCACGTAGAATCCAAAGCTCCTCAAATGCGGCATAGGAGATAGGCTGATAGTGCGCAATGGTGTCTCGCACCTTTTTCGCACGGTCAACCAGGAGCTTCCAACGATCCCACTTCGCCGCGTTGTCACGTGAGTCAATAACCTTCTTGAGGTGACCAAACTCGCAGGAGTTGGGATTCTTTATTAGTGCTTGGTACTCTCGTTCATTATCAGGTGGCTGCACCAACTTCGGCCAGTTTGAGCCGTAGACTGTTGCGAGATGATCGCATGTCGCGAGACGTAGACCGTTAACCATCGGGAGTACATACTGAACCTGCCCGCGCCAGAGACGGTAATTGATCAGGTCATCACGCCCGAGGTAGGCCAAGGCGGCAATGTTCAATTCGACGCCGTGCTCGACAGTCCACTGAAGCGCACCCTGCTCCCACAGCACACGAAATCTCGGCTCAATGGATATGGATGAGGATACTCCTCCTAAGGGCTGGTGCAGGTGAGCCCAGACGCCCTCTGCCCCCCACATCTTTAGCTTCTCCAGATTCCATCCACGACTGTCGGCATACAAGCAAAGGTGATGTGTGAGCCGATCCCACTCGTCGATGATATGGTCCCAGAAGAAGGTAATGAGATCAACATCCCCACTTGCGACTGTCGGGAGCACGTACTCACGCCACGCCTCGCGGCACTCTCCGCCAAGGGTCTGCGCCCGGCACAGCAGGCGTGTCTCGACAACCGAAGGCGCGCCCCACCACCAGCGCATTTCAAGCATCTGACTGTGATGCAGCACGCGCCCATCCCAGGCCGTGGCCTGAACGATTGCGCACAGAGCGATCGCTCTCTGTCCCTGGTTGACGCGCTGACGCATGATTTCTGCCCAGTGCTCCAGAAATACATACCATCTATTACACGTTGCGAGCGTCGCTTGGTCAAACTGGTCAAGGTACAAGACATCCGGGTACTGCCCTGCCCGGTCAGCCTGCGCCAGAACAGCCTCGATTGTTTGCGGCCCATTGACGGCGGTGATATGGACACCGAACGCGAGCGCGAGCAAGTCAGCCGGTGTGCGCTCTGTCTCCAGCGGCTGCAGGTCACGGATATCAGCGTCGCGGCGGCCAAGCTCTGAGCGTAGTAAGTCCCAGACGTCGAACGGCAGGATGCCAGCAGGTACTACGACCACTAAACTTCGGCCTGTAGCAAGTAGCACATCGCTCATGTTGTCCACCATCTGGCGGATGCTTGGTGCGAATAGCGCAGCGTCAGCGATGTTCATAGCTGCCCCATGAGCCGAAAGATGATAGGGTCTAGCATCACAGTCTCACTCGTCAGGCGCACATAGCCCATACGCTGGAGGTAGATGAGCGCGGTGTCACAGTCGTCGCGGGTGATGCGCGGCTCCCCCAGATATTCCGGCTCGATGAGATCGAGTGTTGCTTCGCCACCAACGTCCCGATGAAGAAACTCGATGAGGCGCCGTGCAATAGGAGGAGGAGGAGCAAGCCATTCGCGAAAGCTCGAGATAATCTCCGAGCCGGGCTGTAATAGCTCATGTGCGATAGCCTGGGCGGCAGGACGGGGGTCATCACTCTTGCCACAGCGGCGGAGCAGATCATCGAGAAGCGGTGCCCAGCCACCAGTCGCTTCCATGATCTGCTTACAGACATCTGGTAGCGTGAGCTTATTGTCGTAGAGTAGGCGTTGTCGCACCGCATGCTCACTCCATGGCTCTAGCGCGATGACGGCGTCTACCCTGCTCTCAAGATCGGCGCGCTGCTCACGCGGCAACTGAAGCCAGACAGCAGCAACCTTCGGATCCAACACAAACCCTACGCGCACGAAGGGCTTGTGCGTGTGATTCTGTCGGCACCATTCTAGAGTTTCATGTACGATTGATGCCAGTTCATCCGATTCGATACTTGCTAACCGCGCCGTAAAAACCAGCCGCTCCTGCTGCGGATATCGCTGCTGTTGCTCAGCGAGCCAGGTGCCGATCTGCCTTTTTCGAATAACCGCCAAGGGTATTCCATGATCGCGAGTCTCCTGTAATGCTTCATCTGAGAGGAAGCGCATGAAGGCACCTGGGAGCCGGGCTAGGCCGCTGGCATCCGAGGCGAAGACAAGCACAATGCCGGAGCGATTCTGATTGAGCAACCGCTCCTGCGCGTACGTCAGCGGGCTGTAAGGCTTCGGCGTCTCAGCGATGTCAAGGAGCGCGTGGTAGGTTGCGATATCCGACTCAGTAACTGGGTGGATCTGCTGGAGTTGAGCAAGCTCGCTGTTGATATCCCGGTCGGTGCCAAGCAAGCGTACAAGATTAGGGTTACGCAGCCGGTAAGCGCCTTCCGGCGTATAGACCAAGATGCCGAGACCACACATCTCATCCAACAAAGCACGGAGCGCCTCATCATTGACCGTGCGGAACCCCTGGGGCCACCACACAGTTACGAGTTGGCGGATCTCACTGAGCCGATAGGTGCCAGCGTAGAGATGTGGCGCACCTATCTGGTTCGCGATTACTGCCAGTGTGATGGCTTTGTAGCGAAGGTCGAGGCTCAATGTTAGGTTGAAGCGTTCCTGGATGATTGGCTTAATACGGACATAGGTCTGATCGATATCTGTCTGTTCAATGTAGATAGGCGGCTCTGCTGAGCGCGGGCGGCCCTGGAGATGCCGTAGCAGATCATCGCAGAATATCTGGAGCAGGCCGGCATGGTAGTTGGTATACGAGAGCACGCGAGCAACGCTTGTCGTATCACGAAAGTGATAACCGAGCGCTGCGAGCGGCAGAGTTACAAGTGCAGCGGCGTGGGGCGGCTCGAGGGGTCCGACGCAGATCGGCGTTCCAAACTGTGCGAGTGGCTGGTTTGGCAAGCTGGCGAACCGCTGTACATTGTGCAAACCAGCGAATACTACTTTGAAACGTCCACGAGTACTGCTCATAAGTCGGCATAGATCCAGCACCACTTGGAAGCGGTCGCGAGAATCGGCGTCGAGGAAGGCGTCAGCCTCGTCGAGCAGTATGAGGACGTGACACTCCTGGTTTTCATCGAGCACCCGCTGAATACGGGCTATGATGTCATCAGGGCGCTCGGTCTTTACCTGTCCGGTAAGCTTGAACTTGTCTCGGAAGGCGTTGCGAATGCGAATCCATAGGCTGCTTGGAGGCTGCTCCGGTGACTCGCCAATAGCGTAGATGTCTTCAACCGTGGCATAGTGAGCCTGTAGTCGCACAAAGCGACGCCCTGCTTCGTACAGTAGCGCTGACTTGCCGAGCTGCCGCCCACCATAGATGATGCAACTACCCTGAGGATCCTGGAGGCTCTCTGCCAAGTCGTTTCTGCCAAAGAAGATCTCCGAGGGAATATTGCCACGGTTGTTCGGCATGTATGGGTTCAGCAGCGTAGTAGGTAGGCTGTAGTGGAGAAAGAGCCGGAAGCGCAGCAACGCCTCCTGCTCCTGAGCGAGTGCGAGCAGCAGCGGCTCATCTAGGGCGGCGAGGGTAACGGCTGATTGCTTTTCCGTACCGCGCCCGAGGCGGGAAATATCGCGCCGCTGCTGGGTATTGAGTGTGCCAAGGTATACCAGGATTGCCTGTCGAGCCTGGACACTGATGCGCTGGATAGCGGTGGTCACACTCTCCTGGCTCTCCCACAGGACGATGATTGTTTGTGTCGGGGAGAGCGAGCCAAACTGTGGGATAGGCTGGCTATTGGGCTGCGCACGGCTCACCTGCGCTACCGACCATGTGCGTCGCAGTGATGGTGATGAAGATGCGGTCTCACTCACCTCCGCATTCTCAAAGCCAAGGAAGGCAAGAAGTGTCTTGAGGTGGGTGACCACCAGCTTGCCTGGTGTCTGCTTGAGATTGCGCCAGGATTCAAGCGCCTTAAGCCCATCAGCAGAGACGGGTTGCGCTACTCCTTCAATCGCTTGACCAGAACGAAGTGCACCGGTGACCGTGCTAAGACCAGGCTTCAGTGCGGCAACGAGCCGATCACGGTTGCGGAGGAACTCGATCTGTCGCTCACCCAGTGCCGGCATCATACTATGGGTTCGCCAGTACTCATCTACCGAGCGCCCGCCAAGAATACGTCGCACGAGATCGAGTTCCTCCTCGATCAGGCGGGGATCGCGACGGTGCAACACCTCAGTAACTTTGTGTTCGATTATCTCCCGGTCATCAACGCTGAGATTGCGCTCGGCGAGCCTAATGTGGAGATCCCTCCACTGTGTCTCAAGTACTGCAATACGGCGGTCGCGGGCTTGATCCAGAAGACCGTCAAGCTCACGCAGTTGTGCGTGGTCACGGCGATACGTATCACCGCTGGCAGGTTCGATTGCTTGGATTTGGCTCGTTATCTTCGTCCGCTCGTACTCATCAATGATGCTGTCGGCAAAGGCAAGGTCGAGCTTGCTACGGCTCGCTTCGACGTGTGACCGGAGGGTCGCAGTCGAAGCATGGCGCGCATCTTGAATTCGTCGTGTCAACGTGTCGCGCATAGCCTGATCAGTAATGCTCGTCAAGAGTGAATCGACGAAGCGATAGTCCTCAGCCTCTAGCCAGGCATTGATCGCCTGGATGACAGTCCGCTCTCGGATCTGCTGGTGACTGATTAGGCTACCGATTGTCTGCAGCGCTTGCGATTCAGGCTCGTCATTGTCACCTGGTGCAACCTCCGGCAGCAGCCACAGTCGTCTTGTAAGGCCATCGCGCAGCCCATCGTTGAGTGAGGGAGCAGACATTGGGCTAAAGTCCGTCTTCGTACCTTCTTGTATTGTGAGCTTAAGGGTGCCACAAAGCTGCACGATCGCCCGACGTAGAGTGGTTGCAGCAGCAGCGATAAGCGCTGGTGCGCTCCTCACGAGATCATCAAGAGAATCCCATATATCAGGTAGCGCGTGCTGTATGTCAGTACACAGACGCTGAGTATGATCGAAGCGCCAGCCCCCGCTGCCTACCGTGTTATTTGCGTGTGAAACAATGGCTTGCCACCGCCCGGCGAGCGTGCACGCCTCCCCAATATAGCGCTGGAGACGATCTAGCACATCAGGATCGATCTTATTCCAGTAGACACCACGTAAGCCGCGATCAATTGTGTTGATGCGCTCTAAGGAATGGTCGTGGTTTCGCCAAGTGTCTAATTGTTCGCCAAGTGTACTTAGTTCAGCTCGCCGGTTCTCGCTAACAATCTTTACTAGTGCGCGAATCTGGCCGTGTGGCCCAACCAATTCGCCCCAGATGTTGGTTGCTGGTACATATTTGGTGCGATAGCTCGGCGCGTCGCGCAGCCACACACGCGCTTCAGCGACAATCTCGTTGATTGCGCGCTCGCGCGACTCGGCATCGACGACGTCAGTTAGATCCTCCGCCCGCATCGTGATCTTACGATCTGCGAAGCGCCTGATAGCGGCGGCAAGCGGCTGGAGTGCAGGACAGATCGATGGGCTCGTTACCCAGTTGATCAGCCCCGCACTAGGTGCCAGGAGTGCCGGACGGAGACTCGCCGCAAACGCGAGCAGCTGGTGCGTGTGATCCTCATCTACTTCGTGGAGCAGCACGATCTCTTGGAGATCATTGACCAATAGACCTACGCCCTCGTGAGCAAAGGTGAGTAGCCGAGCACCATAGACAGCGGCAAGAAGCCAATCTGGCACGGGCGGATCTTCACCTCGCTCCATGAGTGATCGTGCAAGCCAGTAGGCAAGCGGCAGATCATCATGGTCGATGAGGTCACTAAACAAATCTACCGCCGATATGGGTTCCTCTGAAGCTCTAACCGTTGTAGACGCCTCGGGAGCTTCTTCAGGGGGGAGGATAGATTCTTCGGAAGTCTGTACTAGGGCTATTTCTCTTTGGGCTGGCTCATGGAGCGATACCGCATCTGGTGTAGCAGGCAGATCAACATCAATCTCCTCATGGTTGGCTACCTCAGCTGATGGCACGAAGCTCAGCGGGTGCGCTGCAAGCGGCGTAGCTGGGGGCGAAAGGTTCTCCGCTGAGGCATCGACTGTCGTCTCAGATCCTTCGGCTTGTGGCTCCACGGGATCTATTGAGTCCGCCTCTAGAGACGGTATCTCAGCCAGAGTGTCGGCAGTCACATTCTCAAGCACGTCCGGCTCTTCCGGCTCAGCCACTACTGTCCGTATGTCTTCGGGCAATGCAACGGCCTCTACATCAGAAGCAGCCTCTTCGATGGATACCGCAACTGGTAGCACTTCAGTTGTGGCATGATCATCCGAATGCTCGGGTTCTTCTGTAGGCTCAGTGATGTCTATGTCAACATTCAGCTCATGCTGATCGCTATTAGGCTCATCCTGATCGGCGGCAAAAGCAGCGCTCAAATCGCTGTAGATCTCGCGAACCGTGCTTCCTAGCTCCTGGTTTTGCTGGGTGAGCGTTGCTTCCTCGTTGTAGTTAGCCGCCGCCATGATTTGGCTACGCACAGAGCGATGTTCAGCGAGGAGCGTGCGTAGCTGGTCGATCTGGCCAGCCCGTTTGCGGCCCGCGGGCCGTGGGCAGGCATCTGCCGACCATGCCCTGGCCTCAGCCATACTAAAGTAGGTGAGCTGCGCCCCCTGCTCTTCGTGTAGCGCGGTAAGCGCCTGCTCAAGCAAACTGTACCCGACGTCACGCTCCTCCCTCTTTTGCCGGGCAAGTGTGAGCACTTCTGCAACGAACTGCTCCGTAAGTTCATCGTCCCACGCCATATCGGTGGGGTTCAATATAGAAAGAGACACGAAGAGGTCGCGCCAGATAGTCGGGGATGTACGAAATGTCGGACTTTCGGTGTGCTTTTCGCTTTCCATAGTGCTCTGCTCAGTTTGCTCGATCGGCATATGACCCAACAGATAGATAACCATCAGCTCTATATCCTGCACAAGCGTATCTGGCAGTGTTTGTTGTACCTCATCCCGTAGCGCTGCAATGCTCAGTGATAGAGGCTTGTTTTTCTGCGAAAACGCCTGATCATCCAGGGATGTTCGGTGTTTTGCCAGCACTACTTCAACAGCCTGGCGTAGAGGTGTTTGTTCTTCAGCCCATACGCTTAAAACAATGGCGACCAGCGGCGGAAAGCCTTTTGCCATCTCCGCAACCCGGTCGTTGAGCTCCTGAAGCCGAGCCGAGGTAATAGCTTTTTCGGCTGCGCGAAATCCATCAATTTTGATATGCTTATTGATAAAGGCTATCAGCTGTCGTGTCCACAGCGACTTCCGTGCTTGGGTCGCCAACAAAGCCTTACGCACGATCTTTGACCACATGCCTTCAATTAATACGGGCTCGATGGCGGAAAAAGAAACTCCTGGCGCTGCGTTGTGCTGCATCATATGGCCTCAGTTTCAGGTGTGTCGGTGGTGCACTTTCCTTATTTACCTATACTACCACTCCCATGAGTCTCTGACATAGCATCAAAATAGTCTCCTGTCCCGCCGCCTTCTTGGCCCTGACCCGAGATTCATGTCACCAGCCGCGTTAATCGAGAACGTGTAGGCGTCGCGCTGCCAGGCCTGCTCGCAGCGCGCATGTCATGGACAACGCTATCGAAACAGTTCACAACGTTCAACGTAGAGACCGGAGAACAAGAGATGTGCTACCGGTTGTCTGGTATACCCTTCGTGCTCCACGTGGTCAATGACGGTGGTTGGT
>Ga0163146_10008694_pt1 | contig 10745 bp, 9 predicted proteins | sample OliLakLV19MP7G1_FD_148648 | JGI IMG/M metagenome (GOLD analysis project Ga0163146, IMG submission 148648) | Freshwater microbial mat bacterial communities from Lake Vanda, McMurdo Dry Valleys, Antarctica - Oligotrophic Lake LV.19.MP7.G1 | ecosystem: Environmental > Aquatic > Freshwater > Lake >... | reverse complement strand
CGCTCGGAGTGGCTGAAAAGTTTAAGGACGGCGGTAGCCACCTGGCCTTCGCACGAGCAACCCTTGTGGCCACCCTGCTGGTGATGTTGTCGTTTCTCCTGCACGTTGCTCATCAGATCACACTGGTCCCTCGTACACAACGGACGCGGGAGCACTGTTGTGCGTGGCAGTATTCGTCGCTGATCAGATGACGAGTTCCGCGATCTCGCGCAATGCAGAGGCGTCTCATTCGGTCACCGGGGGTCTTTTCCCCCGCTCGCCCCACCAATCTGTGCGCCACGTGCTGGCTCGCTCCATTCGCCCTTGAGTGCCATGCCGACCCGGCTCATGCCATCCCGGCTTCGCCGAGTGTTGGATCAGCGATCGTGATCGCCTTCTCATGTGCAGTGGCATCGTTCCTGAGGCTGGCCATCTCGATGACCTGACGGAAACGCACATCCTCGTTCTTCATGCGCGAGAAGGCATGGCCGATATCCTGCATCCGGATTCTCTCGATCCGCGGGCGAATGCCATGGGTCGCCGACAGGTTGAGGATCTCCTGGGTATCGGCAACGCCGCCAATCAGCGAACCCGCCAGCGTCACATGCTGGAAGACCATAGTTGCAGAGTCGACATTGTCGAACCCGAGAAAGTTGCCGACCACGGCAATCGCACCCTTGGGTGCGACAAGGGCAAGGTACGGATTGATGTCATGCTTGTAAGGGATGGTATTGACGATCAGATCCATACTCTGCACATGTCTCTCGAGCGCGTCCTTGTCATCCATCGTGATCACCTCGTCCGCCCCGAGGCTTCTGATGGCCTCTGCCTTCTCCGGGCTGGTGGTCATCGCCACGACTTTTGCTCCGAGCATTTTGCCGATCTGGACTGCCATATGGCCTAAGCCGCCAACACCGGCGACACCAAGGACCTGCCCTTTCCTGAGCCCGAAATATTTCATCGGCTGATAGGTTGTAATGCCCGCACACAGAATCGGTGCGGCCTCGGCCGGATCGATGACATCGGGGATGGAGAGGACGAACTCCTGACGAACGACGATGGCGGTCGAATAGCCGCCATAGGTATTGGTACCGTCAGGCTTCTTCGGGCCGTTATAGGTCAACGTGCAACTCCTGGGGCCGGTGCAAAATTGCTCGTCGCCCATCTTGCACTGGTCGCATTGCTGACAGCTGTCCACCATGCAACCGACACCGACAATGTCGCCCTCGGCAAACCTGGTCACGCCGATTCCGACCTTGGAAACAGTGCCGACCACTTCGTGCCCTGGCACGCACGGCCACACCGAAGTTGTCCAGTCATCGTTCACCTGGTGAAGATCGGAATGGCAAACGCCGCAATGGGTAATCTCGATCGCAACCTCTCCCGCTCGTGGGTCTATGCGATTGAACGTCATGGGAATCATGCTGGCGCCAGCCGAAGGCGCTCCAAAGGATAGGACTTTCATGCATAGGCTCCGGAATCCGGGTGCGTTGCTGCACAGTGCGTCTTGCGCGACTGTTCAAAATGGGTGCAATTGCCGTACCTGATCGCGTCGAGCCCTCGTCGTACGATGCTTGATGAAGTTGGTTACCAGCGTGAAGCAAATCAGCCGAGCCTGCCGGCGCGTGAGGTTGCTATTGACGGCTTCGCCCCGTTTCGTCGTTTGGTACAGCCGAGGGTCACCTCAATGACAGAGGCAAGCGGAGTTCAGGGCGCGCCAACTCGGCTAAATTGTTCGCAAGCGCGAGAGGGGACTCGCCTCGACATGGTGTCCCGGTCGGAGCCGCTGCTGAAACGGTGGGCGCACGTCATCTGTCAAGCCAATTGGCCACTCGTGCCGGCGGACCCTGCGGCGACTGCGTTCGTCGATGCTGCCCATCGCCAACCGCTCGTGTAGAACCCACGCATCCCGGATGCATACAACACACCTAGTCGAACGCGCCCACTCTTCAACTTCGAGTTCGGGCGCGTCCGTTCTGATGATGGGCAAGGCAGTGTTGCATGCCAACGACACGAAGCAAGAAGGTGCGGTCCATGGGTGAGGCCCAACCCATCGGCAAGAGATCTTACGATGCAGTGACCGTGAAAGCGAAGTCCCATGGCGCATGGTGATGACCACACGCCAGCATGCAGCGTGCGTTTACTTTTCCCTCAGTCCGGTATACACGACCCTCCAGATCCATCCGCCTTTGTCATCGGAAATGTAGATCGAACCATCGGGTGCCTGTGCCAGGCCAACTGCGCGATGAGCCGCGCCCGTCGGTGTCGGTGTGCCCCCCGCAAAGCCATCAGCGAAAGTCCTGTAGCGCCCGTCTGGTTTTCCATTGCGCGAGGGTACGAACGTCACGACGTAGCCCGGACCCTCCTTCTGGAGCGCCGTGTCGAAGCGTGATCCATGGAAAGCAATGAAGAGCCCGCCTGCGTACTGTCTGGGGAATTGTGTTCCTGTATAGAACAGCATGGACAACGGGGCCCAGTGTGCGGGATACTCGTCAACCGGAAGCGCTCGCGTGCCGCAACGACCAGCGATTTTCCCGTCGCCTCCATATTCCGGTGCCAACACCTTCTTTTTGCGCTGGCCGTCGTAGAAGCAGTAGGGCCATCCGTACGCCTGTCCGCGGTCGATGCGAAACAGTTCTTCCGCCGGCATGTTGGCATCGTCGCGTTCAGTGAACAGGTACGGCCAGTTTTCGAGCAGTTGATCACGGCCGTTCTGCACACCGTACAGTGCGCCGTCTGTGGGGTTGATGGCCAAGGCATTCATGTTGCGAAGTTCAGTGGCAAAACGACTGCCGCTTGCCTGCACCTGTCCGGTTGCATTGGCATCGAAGTGCCAGACGCCGGCTCGAATCGCCAGTTCTGGACACGGATCGATGCCCGGCGAAAAAGGCACCCGATTCTGCACCTGGCAGGAGTTGCTTCCCGACCCGATGTTGACGAACATGCCGCCCACATTGTCAAGGACTACCGTCTTGCGATGATGATCTCCAGAAGTTGGCAGCGCGGATACCACAGTCACTGGCGGCCCTGCGGGCAGCAAGGCACCATTGCCAAGGTCGTACCGGATCACGCGGTCGTCGGGGGCGAAATGCAAATGATTGCCGCGTAGCGCAATGCCGTTGCCGCCGGTGGGTCCAAATCGCACCTGCACATCGGCTCGGCCGTCGCCATTGCTGTCGCGAAGCCCCAGAATGCCCCCTGTGACACTGCCATCGGGTGCATTGTCCAGTGCGACATACACATCCCCGTTGGTGTTCACCACCATATGACGCGCACGGCCCACATCCTTCGCCACCACCACTGCGCAAAAGCCCGAGGGAAGTTCCAACCCACCGTTGTCAGCATCACAGACAATCGAAGTGGTGTTGTCCACTGTGTGATCGTAGGACGTGGTGATCAGCTCTGGTGCACTCGGAGCCAGTTCTGCGTTGACGCAAGCCCCAAGGACCGTGAGCATACAACCGTACACTGACGCACGGGAAGGTCGAAATGTGGGAGAGACGTTCTGGCACACATCGTCCGAACGAATCTTCATGATGGTTTCTCCGAAGTGGCTGCGACGAATGTGGGCGCGTATGTCGACTCATCTTGCGTGACGTGACGTCGCTGGCAAGCGCATGAGGCACGGGTGTGCGAGCATACTCCCTCAAGCGGTGTCATCACAGCGAGCATGTGACACACTCCAGATGGCTGGATTTCTGGAGACAACGTCGAGGTCGCTGCTAATCCAGCCATGAGTAAGTTTCGTGCAAGTGTCGTACCTCAGCGCGAGCTGCCGCACCACATTCCTGTGATCGAAATGGGTGTGCTCGAAAAGAGACTATTGGCGCCCGTGTCGCACCGACTGGTGGTGCTGACCATTTCCAGGATGCCTCGTGTCGGGTGCCTGTCTCGTCGTCGCCTTCTCGGTGCGCTCGCTCGCGTTGCCGCGCGCATGCTCACCGCCGCCGCCTTCCGCACGCTGACGGGCGAGCGTGAGCAAGCGTCGGCATCGTCGCATCCTGCAGACGGATGGTGCGCGTGACCGACGGGCACCCGCGGCTGTCTGGCCCGCGACGGCAATCCCGTTGACGACATTCAGCAAGCATGCAGCGGCCATCCCTGCCCGATCACGAGTGGATCTCCTGCCTGGGCGTCGACGATCTCACCCCTGCGTGGCTCGCAGCACTCGGAACCCGTAGCGTTTCGGGCCCGACAGTTTTATGCTCCATCAAGCCGAACTGCCTGGACCACACCGAGCCCATCGCCGTTGCCGAAGGATCCGAACCCATCAGCCCGTTCGACGCGGCCCGCCGAGGTGGTTCAGACGCCCCTGCTGCAGGGCACCGTCCGACTGGCCGCACATGGCATCGCGAAAGTTCTCGGTGATCTCGAGGCACGCATCCTCGAGGCGATGTGGGCGCTCGGCGTGCCTGCGTCCGCAAGAGTCGTCCACGAACGGATCGCGGCCGAGCACGCCGTTTCGCCGCTGACGACGATCACCGTGCTCAACAAGCTGGTGACGAAGCGCGTGCTGACCAGACTCAAACGCAACGACCTTTATCACTACGCGCCGATTCTGTCTGAGTCTGCCTTTCGGGCGCTGGTCTCGCGGCGCGTGGTCGAAGGAATCCTTTCGTTCGGTCCAGAGGCGGTGGCCAGTTCGTTGGTGGATGTGTTGGCGGAGCAGAATCCGGAGCAGTTGGAAGAACTGGGCCGCCTGGTACGTCGTCGTCTGCGCGAACAAGGCTGACGGACGGCAGACAGACAGATGGCAACGACCGCATCGTTCCTTGCGCCACCCATGCGCGACCGCGAGCAGCGCCACCGTCGTGTGGTGCTTGGCGGAGTCGGCGGGCTGGTCCTGCTTAGCCTGAGTCCGATTTTCGGGCATCATCTTTCGGCGCGCGTCGATGCTGCCGTCATTGGACAAGATCATCTCTGGGGGATGTGCCTGATCGCGCTGCACCTCCTGGTCGCGCCGATTCACTCCGCGTTTCACGGCTTGCTCGTCGCCGGATTGGGGTATGCGATCTGGGATCGCGGTCGGGCGTGGCTCCGGGTACGTCGGGCGCTGTCATGGCTGCCCGTGCCGGCCTCGGCTGTCGCCCACGCCAACCTCGATACGAGCCTCCGCCGCGCCGGGCTGACGCGCGGGCAGGTACGTGTCGTGGACGGTTTACCGAATCCGGCGTTCACGGCGGGCTTTCTTCGGCCCATGGTGTTCATCTGTCGCACGCTGCCTGAGACGCTCAGCACCGCAGAACTGACTGCGGTTTTCCAGCATGAGGCACGACACGTTCGCCAGCGCGATCCTCTTCGGCTCTCCTTGCTGCGATTTCTGGCGTGTACGCTTTTCTGGATTCCGGCGTTCCGCCGGCTCGCCGCCGATGTGGCCGACGAGACCGAGATTGCCGCAGACGACGCCGCGGCACGCGAGAACCCCCTCGCGCTGGCATCTGCCATCCTGGCCCTGGCGCAGTGGCGGGATGTGTCGCGTCGCTCGTCGTTCAATCGCCTGAGTGCGGGCGATGTGACCGGGTTGATGAGCACCGGCGGTCGCCGCGCGGCCGGTGGCTTCGATACGTTGCTCGAACGGCGGATTCGCCGGCTCGCCGGTGAGTCAGTCCCGGTGGCAACGCGCCTGACTCGGCGTTCACTGCTTGGCGCTGCGCTGATGCTCGGACTCGTGTGGGGCTCCGGCGTCATCGTTGCTCATCCGATGCCGGGGATGGCCCACGCGCCAGGCGTCGCGCACTGCGAGCACCCCGATGTGAGCGCGCTTTGGCACCTGTTCTGTCTCCGGGAGGCGGCGCGAAGCGTCACCGGAGCGGTCGAGTGTCCGCACGGTCATTCCCAGTAACGCGCGTGGCGCGCGACGGAATCATTGACGGCGAGTCGCGGGTGCTTTACTCTTCGTAAAATGCTACGGTCGTCGGTTACAGCCTGGTGCCTCACGTGTGGTATGCGCATCCACGTCGCGGTGGCCGGTCACCGATGACGCACCGCCTGGTGCCGCCCCCGGAATTCCTCGTTTCCGCGTCTCGGATCGCAGCCTGCTCAGTGCACGACGGGCTGATGCGCACTGGGCGCGGTGGGCGCGTGAGGTCGCATTGTGGCCGCGCCGTTCGTCTGTTTCTGTTCGCCCTCGCGGTACCGTCGGGTGCACACGCGCAGATGCGTCCGTTGCACTCATCTCCTGGTGCTGGCGTCATGGTCGATGTCGCACCGGGTGATGTCGCGCCGGGTGATGTCGCGCTTCGCGCTGTGCGCCTGACGATTTCCGAGGGACCGGACCGCGGCGATGCGTCGATTGTGCTGCTGCAGGCTGATGGCAGCGTGATGGCGCCTTTCGCGCCGTCTGATTCGCGGGCTTCCACATCACAGTCCACGTCTGGTGCGGAGTCCGACACTGCTGCAACGCACCACGATCCGTCATTGATGCCCGAGTCCGACGATGATGACGCGTTCGGGTCGGAGTCGCCGCTGTACGCTGCGGTCCGATGGCTGCAATACATCGGGTTGCTGACGGTCATCGGATGCACGGCGTTCGGCACGCTGGTCATCGGCTCCATGGTGCGGTCGCACCCGGTGGATGCGGGTTTCGTTCGCGATGCTCGGATACGGGCCACGCGTATTGCGCTGAGTGGCGTGATGCTCGTCATGCTGTCGGCCGGGCTGCGCCTGGTGGCACAGCTCTACGCCATGCACGGGACCACCGCCGCATTCACGTGGACCAACGTCGCGAGCATGCTGCGTGACACATCGTGGGGAACGGGTTGGCTGTTGCAGATCATGGCCGTGATTCTGACCGGCGTCGGCGTCGCCATGGCCGCGCGGCAGTCGCGCAGGGCACCGGCGGATCCAGATCTCGCACGGCGCGCACCGTGGCCGTGGTGGGGCTGGTCTGTCGCGACGCTGGGCGCGGTGGCGCTGGCCTTCACGCCCGGCCTCGCCAGTCACGCTGCGTCGGCGCCGAGATTCAGTGTACTCGCAATGGTTGCCGACGGGCTCCATGTGCTCGGTGCTGGCGGGTGGTTGGGCAGCCTGTCGGTCGTGGTGCTGGCTGGCATTCCGGCGGCGTGGGTGCTGCCGGAGGACTCACGGGGTAGAGCGGTTGCCGATCTCGTCAACGCGTTTTCGCCGACGGCACTGGTGTTCGCGGGCATCGTCGCGACGACCGGTGTGTTCGCGGCGTGGTTGCACGTCGGATCGGTCAGTGCACTGTGGATGACGACCTACGGCCGGATCCTGCTCGCGAAACTCGCAGTCGTATCGCTGGTGGCGGGCACGGGGGGGTACAACTGGCTGCGCGTGAAGCCGGCACTCGGAACCGCGCTTGTGGCGCCGCGTATCAGGCGCACGGCGTCGATGGAAGTGCTCATCGGCCTCATCGTACTGATCATCACGGCGGTCCTGGTCGCGACCCCTGCTGGCGCGGACCTGCAGATGTAGTCACCACGTCAATGGTACCACCGAAGTGCCGATGTCGCCCATGCACCAGCGTTGCGTGTTCCATTCGGGAACCCGCGGTGCATCTCCTTGCAGACTTTCTCAGGAACGGTCATGTCCTCCATTTCACGAATCGCAGTGCGCGCACGATTCAGTCGTCCGAGAGCCGGGCTGGTATTCCTGCTGGCGCTCGTTGCCACGCCGGCCTACGCGCTCTTCCACGCGGTCCTGCGCTCCTCCGCGCCATCCGCTGGCGCGACCGTGGCTGAGTCGCCGCGTGAGCTCCGGCTCACGTTCAGCGAAGCCATCGAGATGCCCTTCACACGTGTCACCGTGCTGGCCGGCGGTCGGGATACAGTGGTGACCGGACGGATCGCGCATGACTCCAGCGCGCACCAGATTCTGGTAGTGCCCATCACGACGTCGCTGAAGCCAGGATCCTATACGGTCAAGTATCGCGTCGCGGGACACGATGGCCACCCGATGGGCGGGTCGTACGTCTTCACCGTCGGTGGCCGGAAGTAGGCAGTCGCTTTTCCCCATCGAGGTTTGTCTGCGACGACCTCAGAATCCGCGCAGCCCATTTCACATCGGAGATCCACCATGTCGACCAGCCGAGCGCTATCTGCGCTTTTCAACCGCGCATTGCGTGTGCTGCCACACACTGTCGCGACTGCCTTGCTGGTGCTCGCATCAGTGTCGGACGCGCACGCGCAAGGCATGACACACCCGATGCCTGGCGCAGCGTCGCCGGTGTCGGCCCGTGCCGTCGAGGCAACGATCCGCGCTCTTTTCGCAGCCGCTGAGCGCAATGACTACGCCGCGCTGGATACGCTCTACGCCGGCGACAGCCTGACCGTGATCGAGGGCGCCGGCATCAATCGCGGTTGGTCCGACTACCGTGACCATCATCTGATGCCTGAGATGAAGGAGATGAAGAACTTCCGCTACCGTCCCAGTGAGATCATGGTGCATGTCGCCGGTGACATGGCGTGGGCGGAGTTCCGATACGCCCTGCAAGCCGACGTCAAGGGTCGCGCGGTCGACGTCGTGGGCCGCGGTACCGCAATCCTGACGCAGAAGATGCCGAAGCGCGCTGGCGATACGGCGGGGCAGTGGGTGGTCCGTCATACGCAGACGAGTGCGCGTCCCCGCCGCCCTGCTGATCCGGCGATGCCGTGAGTCGTGTGACGGTGTTTGCACCTCCGGTGTCCGTTCGTGTTGCAGTGAATGTCAGCCGCGTTCGGCAGCGATCGGTCGCGTTGGGCCTCCTCCTCGTCACCGCCCTTGGCGGCTGCGCGCGTGCGAGGCCCCGCGATGGTTTTTCGGATGTTGATCGTCTGGTGCGTGCGCGCACTGGCACGGGAGCATTCTGGAGCAGCGACTCCGCCGCGGACGCCGCGGCAGCGGACACCGTTCGGGCACTGCTCGCCACCGAGTTGGGCGCAGAGCAGGCGGTGCGTGTCGGGCTGCTGGCCAGCCGCGACCTGCAGGCGACGTATGAAGCGCTTGGCATTGCGCGTGCTGAGGTGGTGCAGGCGGGGCTGATCCGGAACCCCGTGCTGACGCTCGAGCGGATCAACAGCACCGGACCCGGCGAATTCGGACTGGCGCAGACGTTCGTCGACATCCTCCAGCGTCCGATGCGGAAGCGGCTCGCCAGCGCGGAGTTCGAGCTGGCGAAGGTGCGTGTCGCCGACGCGGTCTACCAGCACACGACCGAAGTCCGGTCTTCCTTCTATTCGCTGGTCGCGGCGGAACAGCGTGCCGATCTGCGGCGCGCGATCGCACGGTCCGTCGGTGCCTCCGCCACCGCGGCGATGGCCATTCGTGCCGCCGGAAACCTGCTCGATGTCGAGTTGGCGACCGAGTTGGCGCTCGCCGAGCAGTCGCGGGCTGATGCGATCGAGGCCAACGCGGAGGCGGTGGTCGCGCGAGAGAAGCTGGTTCGGGAGATGGGCGTGGCAGCCGCCGGCACAACGTTGCAGGTGGCGGCGCGGCTTCCTGCGTTGCCGGGTGCCGAGTCGTCAGTGGATTCCCTCGTCGCGCTTGCCGTGCGCAGCCGCCTGGATCTGATCGGCACGTTCGCCGCCATCGAGGTAGCGGGTCGCTCGCTCGGGCTGACGAATCGGTTCCGATTGCTGTCGGACGGATCGATCGGTTGGAACGGCGAAAGTGATCGCGGGAAAGATGTGCAGCAGGGACCGACCATTTCGGTGGCGATCCCGTTGTTCGACCGCGGTCAGGCGGCGTCGGCCGCGGGCCGCGCCCGCCTGCGGCAGGCCTCCGCACGGCACGAGGGACTCGCGATCAGCGTTCGCTCCGAGGTACGCGGCGCCGCTGCCCAGACGGCCGCGATGCGTGCTCGGGCGGAAGTGTATCGCACGCGGATCGTCCCGCTACGAAACCGCGCGTTGCAGGAGACGCTGTTGCAGAACAACGCGATGGCGGTCAGTGTCTTCACGGTGCTGCTGGCGAAGCAGGCACAGATCGAAGCTGGCGTTGGTTACGTGTCAGCGCTGCGAGATTACTGGCTGTCACGCGTCGAACTGGAACGCGTCGTCGGTACCGTGTTGCCGAGCGCGCCCGTGGTCGACGTACCGATTGAGCGGGATATCCTCGGTATCGACACGATGAGTGTCAACGGCCAGCGCTTGCCTCGAGACTCCGCAGGTGACGCCACGAAGTCTCGCGGCGACTCGGCAACGCCGATGAACCCCGCGAAGTCGATGAACCATGCCATGCCCATGAACCACGCGATGCCGATGCCGATGCCAGTGAAACCTTCGACCTCCAGAACGGGGGGTCCGCCCCGAACCGCCGCACCACGAGCCGCCCCGTCGACACCGGTCGGGAGCAAGCAGCGAGGCCGCGCGACGGCCACCGATTCCGCATCAACCAGAGTACCACGCCCATGAGTACACCAAAGTCAGAGCCCCGCGGCGTGCGCATCCCGCCGGATTCGGACGCAGTGACGCGACAGAGCGGGTCCGATTCGACCAGCGACACGCCGATGACGCGACGTGAATTGGTATCGCAGAGCGCCGCAGTAGTCGGTGGCCTCGCCCTGTTTGGCACGCCGGCGGGTGCCGCAACCCATTCTGCACGCACCAGCATCGGCACGGCATCATCACCGCTGCATCTCGCGCCGACGACCGTACCGCCAGACGTGTTGGCAGCCGGCACGCTGGCTCCCGGTGCGCCAGGCCGCGACTATCGCCCAGTGGTGGTTCCGAATGGGGCGACGCTGCCATTCCGCATCGTCGACGGCGTGAAGGTGTTTCATCTCATTGCCGAGGAATTCGAGCACGAGTTCGCGCCCGGACTGAAGGCAC
>Ga0163146_10008685_pt1 | contig 10755 bp, 8 predicted proteins | sample OliLakLV19MP7G1_FD_148648 | JGI IMG/M metagenome (GOLD analysis project Ga0163146, IMG submission 148648) | Freshwater microbial mat bacterial communities from Lake Vanda, McMurdo Dry Valleys, Antarctica - Oligotrophic Lake LV.19.MP7.G1 | ecosystem: Environmental > Aquatic > Freshwater > Lake >... | reverse complement strand
AATATGAGAAGTCCGGCAGAAAAAGCATCAGGCAAAAAAGGAAATACCGTTTCAAATCTGTCTTCTACACGTGCTTTACGTGATGTGACTGAAAAACACAATGGAAAATACAGCGCTTCTGCTGTAGGTGAAGTAAACGTTGTGAAAATGATGAAAGAAACCAATGCCATTATTGGCGGTGAAGGAAATGGTGGGATTATTTTACCTGAATTGCATTATGGAAGAGATGCTTTGGTTGGAATAGCCTTGTTTTTATCGCATTTGGCAAAATACGGAAAGAGTTGCTCTATGCTGCGTTCAAGCTACCCTGATTATCATATTTCTAAAAATAAAATAGAGTTGACTCCTGAGATTAATGTGGACGCTATTTTAGAAAGTATTCAAGAAAAATATAAAAAACAGCCCATAAATACAATTGATGGTGTGAAGATAGAATTTGATAAAGAATGGGTGCATTTACGCAGATCAAATACTGAACCGATTATTAGAATTTATTCGGAAAGTGAAAGTGAAACCACAGCTGATAATCTCGCTAAAAAAATAATGGCTGATATCCGTGAATTCATAAAAATGCAGCAAATTACTGCTTAGGTGATTCGCCAATAAATTTATATTTGTACTTTTTACAGCTAACGAATAAAAAAACGAATATTACGAATCGTATTAATAGAATATTTTAGAATACACTGATTTGTAAAATGCGTAAAGATTAGCTATCCGAACTAAAAGATAATCACAAACCGATAAATAGTTCTTTAAGATGAAAATTTATTTTGACAACGCAGCTACAACAGCACTTGATAAAGAAGTATTAGATGCTATGTTACCCTACATGACTGAGCATTACGGAAATCCTTCTTCTATCCATTCTTATGGAAGAAAAACACGTGCTGCTATAGAAGGTGCAAGAAAAATTGTTGCCAAAACATTAAATGCATCTCCTTCTGAAATATTTTTTACTTCCGGGGGAACCGAAGCAGACAATATGGCTATCCGTTGTAGTGTTCATGATTTAGGAATAAAGCATGCTATCACTAGTAAAATTGAGCATCACGCGGTATTGCATACATTGGAAACGTTGGAGCATGAAGGAAAAATAAAATTGAGTTTTGTTAATACGACCCCTGATGGTCATATTGATTTAAATCACCTCGACCAATTGCTAAGCGAAAATGAAAGAACTTTGGTTTCCTTGATGCATGCAAATAACGAAATTGGTAATTTGATTTCATTGGAAAAAGTTGGAGAAATTTGTGCGAAGTACGATGCTGTTTTTCATTCGGATACTGTTCAAACCATGGGACATTATGAAATGGATTTGCAAAAAATAAATGTGCATTTTATTACTTGTGCGGCACATAAATTTCATGGCCCAAAAGGAGTTGGCTTCTTGTATGTGAATGGGAAAATAAAAATCAATCCATTGATTTATGGTGGAGCTCAGGAACGCAACATGCGTGGCGGCACAGAAAATCTTTATGGAATTGTAGGTTTAGGAAAAGCGATGGAAATTGCAATGCGCGATTTGCATGAACATCAAAAACACATCACTGATTTGAAAACTTATTTTGTTGAACAATTAAAAGCAAGTATTCCGGGAGTAGAATTTAATGGTTCTTGCACAGATAATTGTTTATATACTGTTTTAAGTGTTTGTTTACCTCATACCGATAAAGCAGAAATGTTATTGTTTGATTTAGATATAAAAGGAATTTCTGCATCAGGTGGAAGCGCTTGCACATCAGGAAGTGATGTAGGTTCACATGTTTTGCGTGGAATTGGAGCGGATGTAACTCGTCCTTCTGTTCGTTTTTCTTTTTGTAAAAACAATACAAAGGCAGAAGTAGATGTGGCCGTAAATGCCTTGAAAGAAATATACGGTGTAAAAGTACCCGTAAATAATTAATCAGAATATAACTGATTGTGAGAGTCTCGAGTAGTCTACTCGGGACTTTTTTATTAACTTAGCTTTTCAAAAATAATTTAAATACAGTGCAAATAACTTTTTTAGGAACAGGAACTTCTCAAGGTGTACCCATCATTGCATGTCCATGTAATGTATGTGGTTCAACTGATTCCCGTGATAAACGTTTGCGCACATCTATTCTAATAGAAACAAATAATAAAACATTTGTAATAGATACCGGTCCAGATTTTCGCCAACAAATGCTTCGTGAAAATGTGAAACAAATGGATGCCATTATTTTTACACACGAACACAAAGATCATACTGCGGGTTTTGATGATATTAGAGCTTTTAATTTCATCAACAAAAAAAAGATGGAAGTGTATGCATCCGACCGTGTGCAAGAAGCTATCAAAAGAGAGTATCCTTATGTTTTTGATGGAACAAAATATCCAGGAATACCAGAAGTAAATCTTCATCTTTTAGAAAACAAAAAAATAATTATTGAAGGTGTAGAAATACTTCCGATAGAAGTGATGCATTATAAATTACCTGTATTTGGTTTTCGGATTGGTGATTTCTCTTATATCACAGATGCGAATTATATTTCCGATGTGGAAAAAGAAAAATTAAAAAACTCAAAAGTATTGGTGTTAAATGCACTTAGAAGAGAAGCCCATATTTCGCATTTTACATTGGAAGAAGCAATAGAATTGGTAAAAGAATTGAAACCCGAAAAAGCTTATTTTACTCATATTAGTCATCAGTTAGGTTTGCATTCAGATGTTCTGAAAGAGCTTCCAAGTACTATTGAAATTGCTTATGATGGACTAAAAATCAATTTGTAAGTATGCCAAACGAAATTCCATCACACCAACTAATACAAACGAATATTATGCCTTGCAAAGTAGCAAGACTTAATTTCACGGGTGGACACGGTACAGATGACGCACATCGGCATAATTGTTTTCAAGTGTTTTTGTTTACGAAAGGTGGAGGAGAACACATGATCGATTTTAATTATTATCCGATTGAAGATAATAGTTTGCATTTTGTTTCAGAAGGACAAGTTCATTCGCTTAATTCCATTGATGGCACTGATGGTTATGTTATTCTATTTACAAAGGAAATTGTTATTCTCAATAGTGCTGACAAATACATTTTTAACGATTTTCCTGTATTTAATAAAAGTGTTTCTCCAATTCTGAATCCCGACAAGGAAATGTTTGCTGATATGGAAAACATGCTATTGATGATGATTTCGGAATACGAAAAAAACAATACTTACAAGGAAAATATTTTAGGCTCTTATATTTCTATCATACTTTTAAAAAGCAAAACAATTATTACAGAAACATCTGATTACAAACGAACAGATAGCTCATCACAGGAGCTTTTGCAAAAGTTTAATAATTTAGTGGAGGAACATTTTATACAAAATCATAAAGTAAACGAGTATGCCGACTTATTAAATGTAACTCCCAATCATTTGAGTGAAACCATTAAAAAAGTGACAGGGAAAACGGCTGGAGATATTATTCATCAACGGTTGATATTGGAGGCGAAACGAAGATTATTGCATTCTTCAATTAGTGCAAAAGAGTTGGCTTATGAATTAAACTTTAACGACCCTTCTTATTTTAGTCGTTTCTTCAAATCCAATACCGGCCTATCTCCGGAAGCTTTTCGGAAAGAAATCCGTGAAAAGTACCAGCATTGACATTTTTTGTCCATTTACCTTCAATTTAAGACAACTAACTTTGTATCCTAATTTATAGACTATGAACATTTATAAAAAAACCATCGTATCTGTTTTTGCAGTTGCAATAGGAACAATTTGTATTACAGATTTTACTTCTACAGCGCATAGTAATGCAGGAGGTGCGCCAATAGCAAGAACGGGTTCTCCAGGTGATGGAGCAAATTGTGTCGGATGTCATACCGGAGCGCTTGCGTCTTCAGGAGGCTCAATTACAAGCAATGTGCCTGTAACTGGTTATATTCCTGGAACGACTTATACCATTACTGCAACAATTTCTGCTGCTGGCATCAATAAGTATGGTTTTCAAGTATCTCCTCAAGGGACAACAGCTACTCAAAAAGGGACACTTGTTGTTACAAATGCGATAGAAACAAAATTAATCGGAACAACAGGAAAATATATTACGCATAAAACAGGAGGCACTACCGGAACAGGAACAAAAACGTGGACGTTCAATTGGATTGCTCCAGTTGCAGGAAGTGGCAATGCAATATTATATGGTGCTTTTGTTGCTGCAAATGGAAATGGATCTAATTCCGGTGATCAGGTATTTTTAACAAGTTTATTGATTCAAGAAAATTTAACTGCCGGCATAATGGATATTGCTAATAATGCAGATAGCTGGATTGTTTATCCCAATCCTGCTTCAGACAACATTAACATCGAATCGCTAGATGTTAGAGCTGAAATTAAATCTCTTGACTTATATGATATCACAGGTAAACGACTTAAATCCATTAGCTATGAAACTTTTTCTCAAACTCAAAATTTTGATATCGCTGATTTGCCGAGCGGTGTGTATGTATTGAACATACAAACAGATAAAAGTGTAATTACTAAAAAGTTTATTAAAAATTAATCTTCAAGGGAGATGAGTAGCAAATCAGAAAAGAAGTTTATTGTAATTGCAGCAATTGAATAATTGTATAATAAGATAATAATCAAATGAAAAAAGCACTATTCCTTTTCATACTTTTTTGTTCATCAAACTTGATAGCACAAAACTTAGTGCCTAATCCGAGTTTTGAAGACACCTTGAATTGCTTTCCTAATTCACCTGAACTGGCTTGTCTGCTTGATTGGAAAGATCATTCCGAACCAATTAATCCTACTTTAAATACCGCTGATGTTTGTTATAATACCGCTGTTTTTTTTCCTCCATCTTCCATTCCTGCATTTGATGGTACAAAATATATCGGAGTGGATTGTCAGCCCATAAATTCTGAATATATACAGGTTCAATTAACACAAGCCATGGTAGCCGGAACGACTTATTGTGTTTCATTTTATGCATCCGTTTGTGATCAAACTCCGATTATCGCTCCGTCAATGGGTGCACGTTTTTCCGTAACTGAAATTACTACCAATCCTTATAATGCTGGAATGTCAGCCCATGTGCAAGGTGTTGTTCCGTTTGATCCAACCATCTGGACTAAAATAACAGGAACTTATACTGCAATAGGTGGAGAAAAATTCATGACTTTGGGAGGATTTCAAAACAATGGTGCTCCCAGTTTCACCTATATGTATATTGATATGGTAGAAGTTTATCCCTTAACGGCCTTGAATTTGGGTGCTGATCTGCCTTTGTGTGCCGGGCAAACAATTATGTTAAATGCCGCTACTGGTGCAACCTCATATCTTTGGAGCACTGGTGAAATAACATCCGGAATATCTGTTAATACATCCGGAGTTTATTGGGTAGAGCAGATAAGTGGCTCTTGTTCACAAGTTGATACGGTAGAAGTATTCAATGATAATTGCAATGGAAACCCTGTTGTTCCAAGCAATCCCATAGAGGGTACTTTGTTTATTCCAAACTCTTTCAGTCCAAATGGCGATGGCAACAATGATTTTTTCGGAGCGGTTGGTGAAAATATCAATGATTTTGAGATCAGCATTTTTGACAGGTGGGGAGAGCGTATCTTTTTGTCGACCAGCCTTTACGACCAATGGGATGGAACCTACCATCAGCAGAAGGCAGAACAGGGCGTTTATGTTTACAAGTTAAGCTATAAAAATAAGGCACGATACATTTTCACAACAGGTCATGTGATTTTAATCCGCTAATTTTTCAATTATCAATTGCCATTCTTTCTGATAAATTAATTTGCCTTTTAGGGTTTTTTTTCTTTTCTTTATCATATAATCACAAAACCCAAATGCTACATGACTATTAAAAATTACACACTTGCTATAATGATGTTAGCATCGTTTAGCCTAACAGCATCTGAAGGTGGTATTATTTCTAATGCCAACAAAAATGATGTTCGTTTTATTAAAAACACTAAACGTTTGCCGGATGTTGCTTTTCAGCAATCATTGCGCGAAACAGCGGAATGGCAAAACTTTGTTGCTACAAACGGCACTTGGTATGTAATCTTTAATGAAGAAAACGCTAAACCTCATCGTGCATACGGTAAACCAGTCCCTGTTTTTGGAATGGATCCTCAAACAAAAGCAATGAACTTTATCACTTCTAAACTTTCGGGTTTTAATATTCCTGTATCTGAACTAAACTATGCAGGTGGCGGCACTTCCGAAAACTTTCAATATGTACATTTTAATCAGTTCCACAGTGGATTAAAAGTATTGTACAGCGATGTGTATGTAAAAATGACTCCATCAGGAAGTGTTGTTACTTTTGGTTGTGATGTCTATAATGACATTACGATTTCTATTAGTCCGACCATCTCAAGTAGCGATGCCATCACATTTGCAAAAGTTGGAATTTTGGATGCAGTTGTAAATACATCTGTTAAAAGCGATTTGTTTATTTTACCAGTTCCTGAATTCAAAAAAAATATTTATCATTTAGTTTACGAAGCAACCATTGAAACGGTTGATTTGTCAGGTGTTCCTGCTAAATACTTAACATTGGTAGATGCGAATACAGGTGAAATACTTTCTCGTACTAACCAAGTGTTACACTACGATGCAAAACCAACAGCACCTCCAACTCCTCCGGCTGCAACGGATATTACTATAACAGGAACTGTATATCCAACAAATCCTTATGACCCAAGTCAGATAAAACCATTGGTAAATATGGAAATGGTGCAAGGAGCAACAACTTATAATACCGATGCTTTAGGATATATTGGATTGCCAAGTGTAACTCCTGTGAGTGTTACTTTTTCATTACAAGGACTTTGGTCAAAGGTAGAAACAGGTGGAGTAACACCTACGTATACTGCAACTGCAAATCCGGGAACAAATACCTATTCATTTAATGCAGATGCAAACATTCGTGAATTATCAGCATACTATCATGTGAATATTGTTCACGATTATATGAAAACTAAATTCCCTGCTTTTACGGATATGGACAATGCATTATTAACCAATGTAGACGAAACAGGTACTTGTAATGCTTTTTACAATGGTGTTTCCATTAATTTTTATGCAACAGGTGGTGGATGCAATTCATTGGCACAAGTAGGTGATGTTGTTTATCACGAATATGGTCATGGGATTAATGATAAATTTTATACTTCACAGGGTGCCTCATTTGATAACGGAGCAATGGGTGAAGGTTATGCTGATATCTGGGCACTGGGAATAACTGCTAGCCCTATTTTAGGAATTGGATTTGATGATACCGATCCAACAGTTGTTGTTAGACGTTATGACATCAATAAAAAAGTATATCCTCAGAATTTAGTAGGTGAGGTGCATGCAGATGGTGAAATTATTGCCGGCTGCTGGTGGGATACCAATTTGAATTTTGCCAACTTGCAAGAAATGATGGACTTGTATAAAGAAACATTTTATGCTACAATAACAGGCCCTAATGGATCAGAAGGACAAGTTTTTGTAGATATTTTAATTGAAGCATTAACTACGGATGATTTACCAATCAATGGTGGAGATAATGATATTACAAACGGAACGCCAAGAGATAACGCCATTGTAGATGCTTTTGATTTACACGGCATCACTCTTTTATCAAATGCAGTTATTACTCACACACCTGTTACAGCTTCTGTTTCTACTGCAGGTATTCCAATCAATGCTTCTGTAAGTGTTGTTTATCCTTGGGCTTTAACTTCTGTACAGCTGTATTATAAAATTAACCGTTTGGGTGCATGGACAAACACACCAATGACGCTTGTAAGTGGAATAAATTATACAGCAACCATTCCTGCTCAACCAAATGGAACTGTAATTGGTTATTATTTAGGTTTGATGGGAACTACTGGTAGCTTAAGTGTTGTGCGACCTGCAGGTGCTGATGATGCCAATCCAAACCTTCCTTATTTTATTTTGAATGGCGTTTCCTTAATGGTGGAAGAAGATTTCGATGTTAATTTTGGTGCTTGGGGACAAGGTGTTGCTTCTGATAATGCAACAACAGGACAATGGTTGGTAGATGTGCCGGTTCCTTCCTACGGAACACCGGGAACACCTTCTACAATTTGTCAACCTGGCTCACAAACCACTCCTGGTGGAAGTATGTGTGCAATCACAGGAAATGCTCCAACCAGTACAGCCGGTTTGGGAACAAACGATGTGGATGCGGGAATCACAACATTAGAATCACCTATTTATAACTTGAGTACTTATACCAATCCAATTTTTACTTACAACCGTTGGTGGAGTAATAACTCAGGCGCTAATCCTGGACAAGATTATTGGCTCACTCAAATCTCAAACGATGGTGGAGCTACTTGGGTTCCTGTTGAGGCAACACAAATTTCTGATAAAAGCTGGAGACGATTTGCTTACAGAGTTACCGATTATGTGCCATTGAGCTCAACAGTTCAAATGCGTTTCATGACTTCTGATAGTTTAATTACCGGAGCATATTTAAATGGTGGTAGTTTAGTAGAAGGTGCATTGGATGATTATTATTTGTACGAACAAGCTTCTGTAGGTATTGATGAAAATACATCTGTAGCTTTTGTTAGTGTTTATCCAAATCCAGCAAGCAACGTTATTAATGTTTCTTATGAATTACTAAACAGCGAAGATGTAAGTATAGTTCTTACAAATGCTATTGGACAAGTTATTTTTACGCAAGCTGTGAAAGAAAGTAATATTGGACGACACTCTTTGAAAATTGATACAGATGCTTTTGCAGCAGGTATTTATCAATTGAACATTAAAACAGGTAAAAAAGATCACGTGCAAAAAGTGGCTGTGATTAAATAAGTATTTTCTAATTAAAATTTTCAAAAAAACACTTTGCCCTAATGGGCAAGGTGTTTTTTTATGAATTATGGTTATATGACTTGCTTTTATTCCTTGCTCATGCGACTTCAGCATAGCTACGATTTAATTTTCTGCAATTGGGTGCTTTTCATTTTCTACCATTAAAATTAGTAAAACATTCTTTTGTTTTCTATTTTTAAACTGGCCGAATTATAGGTGCGCTTGCACCCTATTAATGTTAGCAGTGATAAGCTTGGAAATAGTTTATTGAAAGAAAAATATTAAATTTATATTTATAGATGATTTGAAAATAGAAACTAGATGAAGTATGAAAAAGAATAATATACTTATAATCGTTCTGTGTCTTATTTTTTGTAAGAATTTACAATCTCAGAATGCAACAATTACTGTAAAAAACAAATCTGATCGTTACATGTATAAGAAAGTAATGAAAGGGCCAGAAAAAAAAGCTATATTATATAAGACAGATAGTATTGCTCCAAAGGGCACATTGGTCTTTGATATTGCAGAAACAGGTTTGTATTTACAAAAACACGAGCCATTTTGTATGACAAAAAATATCCAGAGAAAAACGACACTATTTACAGCCAAGACAGGCCAATGCAAATAATTTCTGACAAAAAAGGAGGATATAAACACGAAAAGACTACGACAAATAATTTACTTATATTAACTCACTACTCTAACAAAGGCAAGCGCAAAAAGCGCATTCCGCTTCTTAAGACAATTTTTCATAAATTTATTAAATTGGGCTTCGTAGAAAATTAATAGTTTAGAAACGCTTTCTGTGCCCGCCATAGAGCCCTAAGGTATAATAGAAAATTAGACAGGGTGTATCCTTATCACAATAAAATAAAGCCGCGAATTAAAAATAGCAAGCTGCTTAAGTATAAATATGTTGATGACTATAAAAGGATTTCCCTTTATTGACTCTTGCATTTTTCAACTGAACCAGTGATTAAGCCGATTAAAGAACATCGATTTGAAGAATATAAAAAGATTCTAGAGGATCTTGTAAAGAAATAAACATCAACTTTTGCTCTCTCAATTATTCCTTAGAACAGATTCGAAATCAAAAAAAAAGCAGAAGAAAATTTCTCTGCGTTTCTCTGCAAAACCTGCCTGCCGGTAGGCAGGTCTGCGAGCAACTACTATTTCATATTATGATAAACCGTCTGCACATCATCGTCTTCCTCCAACTTACTCACTAGTTTCATAACTTCTTCCACTTGTGCATCGCTTAACTCAACAGTTAAATTTGGAATTCTTTCTAACTCAGAACTGATGATGTTGAATTTTTTTACTTCCAATGCTTTCTGCATGTTACCAAAATCGGTGAATGCAGTATAAATTACAATTTCTTCTTCATCGCTTTCTATTTCATCTGCACCGAAATCAATCAATTCCAATTCTAAGTCTTCTGCAGAAACATTTTCATTTTTAATGCGAAATACACCTTTGCGGTCGAATAAGTAGTCGAGAGAGCCTGTTTTGCCTAATTCTCCACCGTATTTATTAAAGTTCATGCGAACATTCGCAACGGTACGAGTTGGATTATCGGTTGCACATTCAATTAAAATCGCAATTCCATAAAGACCTTTCCCTTCATAAACAACTTCTTCTAAATTGGTTGAATCTTTTGAAGTGGCACGTTTTATTGCCGCATCAATATTCACCTTTGGCATATTTAATCCTTTGGCATTTTGAATTGCCACACGCAATCTGGAATTACCATCCGGATCTCCACCACCAAGCTTTATTGCTATTGCAATCTCTTTTCCAATTCTTGTAAAGCCTTTTGCCATTTTATCATAGCGTGCAAACATTTTATACTTACGCTTTTCAAATACTCGTCCCATAAATAGAAATTATAAATGTTGAATTATAGATTATTAAATTACATGCAAAAATA
>Ga0163146_10008680_pt1 | contig 10758 bp, 9 predicted proteins | sample OliLakLV19MP7G1_FD_148648 | JGI IMG/M metagenome (GOLD analysis project Ga0163146, IMG submission 148648) | Freshwater microbial mat bacterial communities from Lake Vanda, McMurdo Dry Valleys, Antarctica - Oligotrophic Lake LV.19.MP7.G1 | ecosystem: Environmental > Aquatic > Freshwater > Lake >... | reverse complement strand
CTCATGTACGAAGGGGCTGTCGTCCAGCAGCAGGCCCATGTCATTGAGCACGGCCATCACCGCGGCGGTGCCGGTTCCGCACGGCGAGCGGTCGACCTCGGCATCGGCAAAGATGGTGACGTTGCGCAGGTGGGCATCGGGCCGCTGTGACGGCGCGGTGAAAATGGTGCCGTAGATGCCCTCAAGGCCGGCGTCATTCGGGTGAACGACGCGGCGCAACTTCTCCACTTCCCGGGCGATCACCATGCCCAGCTTGCGCAGCTCAGGCAGGTGCGCGCCATCAATCGGCACGCCGGCCGCCTCGGCATCGACAATGGCGTAGAACGCGCCGCCGAACGCGACATCGACGGGGATCTTCCGGTTCCCGACCGGGACCAACACCGACGGCTCGAAGACGAACGACGGCACGTTGCGAAACGCGACCGATTCGACGCGTACGTCGTCGCCGCGACAGGTGACCTGAGCCGACGCGTCGACACGTCCGGCCGGGGTGTCGTACCGCACCTGCACGGTCGGCGGCGTGCCCTCCTGCCGCGACCAGATCAGGCCGCGCTCGATCGCGATGGTGGTCACGGCGATAATGCCGTGGCCGCACATCGTGCTCCAGCCTTCGTTGTGCATGAACAGGATGCCGGCATGGCCGTCGCGGGTGACCGGTTCGGTCAGCAGCGCACCGTACATGTCGGTGTGACCGCGAGGCTCGAGCATGATCGACTGGCGCAGGTGGTCAAGCCGCTTCTGCGCCCAGGCGCGTTTCTCGAGCATGGTCCGGCCTTCGGGACTGGGCAGGCCGTCGGTGACCAGCCGGAGCGGCTCGCCGGCGGTGTGCGAGTCGATGGTCTTGATGCGGTGAATCAACGCCGATGAGTTTATCTCAGGGCCGCAGATGACACAGATTACGCAGATTCAAGACTTGGCCACTGAGGTCACAGAGACACAGAGACACACATTGTGTGGCCCATTCGACGCGACGCCAGAATGGCGCCGCTGCGGTGCAGCGGCCCGCGACGAAATGAGTGGGAGGGTCTCATGCTGCGACCACTCATTTCTCGGCTTCCGCTGCACCGCGACGGGCCGGCCTTCGGCCGGCCTCGTCGAATGGGCCACCAGTCTGCGTCATCTGTGTTATCCGCGGCTCTGATATCGTCATCGGTGTTGCGCGCCTACTACTCCGACCACTTCGTCCTGCCGTTGCCAGAGGGCCACAAGTTTCCCATGGCCAAGTACTCGCGCCTGCGCGAGCGGATTCTGTCAGAGGGCATCATCGCGCCAGAACAGTTGCACGAGGCGCCGGCAGCCGACTGGGACGATCTCCGACTCGTCCACGATCCGGTCTACGTGGACGCGGTGGCCAACGGCACGGTTCCGCCCGACGTACAACGGCGCATTGGCTTTCCGTGGTCGCCGCCGATGGTTGAACGCGCGCGCCGATCGGTCGGGGCCACCATTGCCGCAGCCCGGGCGGCGCTCGACGAGGGCGTGGCGGCAAACCTGGCCGGGGGCACGCATCATGCGTTCGCCGATCGCGGCGAGGGGTTCTGTGTGTTCAACGATGTCGCCGTCGCGTCGCGCGTCTTGCAGCGCGATCATCACGCCCGGCGGATCGCCATCGTCGACCTCGATGTCCACCAGGGCAACGGCACGGCGGCCATCTTCGCCGACGACCCCTCGGTGTTCACGTTCTCGATGCACGGCGCCCGGAACTTTCCATTTCGCAAGGCAGTCAGCGACCTGGATGTGCCGCTGGTCGACGGCACCGAAGACGAGGAGTACCTGGCGTTGCTGGCGCGGCATCTGCCGGCGGTGTTGAACGGACACCAGCCCGACTTCGTCTTCTATCTTGCCGGCGCCGATCCCTACGAGGGGGATCGACTCGGCCGTCTCAAGCTCACAATCGATGGTCTGCGCCGGCGCGACGAACTGGTGATTGGCGCCTGTCGTCGTGCCGGACTACCGCTTGCCATCTCGATGAGCGGCGGCTACGCTCCCGACATCGACGCCATCGTCACCATTCACGCCAACACCATTCGAAGCGCAGCCTTATGGCCCAACACTTTCGCCTCCTGACCGAACAACAAGTGCAGTCGCTCTTGCCGATGGCCGACCTGATCGCCGCCATGGAGGCGGCACTGGCGCGCTTCTCGGCCGGCGAGGTGCTGCAACCGGTGCGCTCGGTGCTGATGGTCGGCCCCACCAAGGCATACTTCGGCTTGATGCCGGCGTACGTGCCCCACCCTGGCAGCCTTGGCGCCAAGCTGGTGACGGTGTTTGCCGACAATCCGTCGAAGCAGCTGCCATCGCACCTGGCGACCATTCTGCTGCTCAATCCGGAGACCGGCTCGCTGCAAGCCCTGATGGACGGCCGCTACATCACCGAAGCGAGAACCGCGGCGGTCTCGGCCGTGTCGGCGCGCTTCCTGGCGACGCGTGAGGCCGCGACGCTGGCGATTATCGGCAGCGGCGTCCAGGCCCGCAGCCACCTGGAGGCGTTCGCCGAGGTGCGGCAACTGAAGGAGGTGCGCGTGTGGTCGCCAACGGCTGCCAGCCGCGAGCGTTTCGTGAGCGACATGAGCGGACACGTCCCGGTCTCGATTCGTGCCGCTGACACCGCGGAAGCGGCGGTCCGCGGCGCGGACCTGATCGTGCTCGCGACCTCATCCGTCACGCCGGTGATCCAGAGCGAATGGGTTGCGGCAGGGGCGCACGTCGTCTCGGTCGGCGCGTGCCGTCCGGATCAGCGTGAGATGGATCCAGCGCTGGTCGCGCGCGCACGCCTGTATGTTGATTCTCGCGCCGCCGCACTCGTGGAGTCTGGCGATGTCGTGATGGGCATGGCCGACGGGATGTTCGATGCCTCGCACATCCGCGGCGAGCTCGGCGAGGTCGTGCTGGGCCGTGTTGACGGGCGGCAGGGTGATCGCGACGTGACCATCTTCAAGTCGTTAGGCATGGCGGTCGAGGACGTGGTCGCCGCCGACCTGGTGTTACAGCGCGCCATCGAAACCGGCACCGGGACGGAGCTGACGCTATGACCGACCTGGACGGCGCACCGCCGAAACCCAAGCGCACCTGGATCTGGATCGTTGCCGGCGTCTTCGCGTTCTTGTTCGTTGCCGGCCTTGGCGGAGCGGTCTTTACCGCTTACTGGCTGAGCAACCGCCTGGAGATCGTGGCAACCCAGGCACCGGATGCCGCCAAGTCTTTCGACGAAGTGCGAGCGAAATTTCCTGGGCAGCAGCCCCTGCTCGAGTTTCAGGACGGCGGGCCGCGCGCAGTCACGAATCAGCCAGCCACGGCGTCAGCTGTCAAGCTGACCACCTTGCACATTCTCGCGTTTGCCGCCGATGAGAGCCGGCTGGTGCGCGTTGACGTGCCGTTCTGGCTGCTGCGGATGAAATCTGGCCCAATCGCCTTCAGCTCGTACGCCAGCGGCTTCGACGATGAACGTGTGCGGTTGCGGGTGGAAGACATCGAACGCCGCGGCCCTGGCATTGTCCTCGACGTGAATGAGCGGCGCGAAGGCCGCGTGTTGATCTGGGCGGAATAGATTTGCACAACCCGATCGGCGTCGGCCTTGGAGATCGCAGAATTTGCGATCTGTAAAATCTTTCCTCCGGTCCCTGTTTCCGCTTGCCCATCCCGCGCGACGATGGCATCGTCGTCGGTGGTCAGGCGTGAAAGAAGAGGGGATCATGTATGCGAGGAACGCCCACACAGCGTGCACCGGGATGAACAACGACACCAGCGTCATTACGATCGTCACCGAGCGGTTCGAGCGTCGCTTGAGCGAAGAGAATGGCCGTCTGCGCGTTGACATGGCGACCGAGTTTGGCAGGATGCGCAGTGACATGGCGGTCGAATTCGGCAGCGTTCGCTGCGACATGGCGGTCGAGGTCGGCAAGTTGCGCAGTGAGATGGCGACCGAACTGGGTAAGTTGCGCAGTGAGATGGCGACCGAACTGGGCAAGTTGCGCAGTGAGATGGCGACCGAACTGGGCAAGTTGCGCAGTGAGATGGCGATCGAAATCGGCGGCGTGCGCGCCGAGATGGCCGATGGCTTTGGCAAGCTCAGGGCGGAGATGATTGACCGCAACGCCGAGCTGCTGAAGTGGGGGCTGGTGTTTGGCGTTACCCAGACCGCCACCATTGCTGGCATCGTCGCGCTCCTGCGCTGAAAGGGCTCAAAGATGCAGATACTGACGCATGCGCGTCAGGAGGGTTTGCTTCGCCTCTGGCGAGGTAACCGTGGCGGCTGAGGCGCGCGCTTCATCCAGGCCGGTGCGACGCGCGGTCACCACCCCGGAAATGTGATCCAGCAACGCCGGATTGGCGACCACCAGCTCGCGGATCTCGGCCGCCGAAATCTCGAGCGCTCGGGTGTCGTCGATCGCGCGCACGGTGGCCGTACGGCGATCGCCGGTCAGCATCGACATCTCGCCAAAGAATCCGCCGGCCGGGATGATCGCCACTTCTTGCCCGGACGGTTCGATGGTGACCCGCGCGCGGCCACTCATCAGGACGAACATGGAGTCGCCCTCGGCATCTTGCCGGACCATGGCTTCGCCCGCCGCGAACAGGTGATGGCGGGCCGCCGTCGCCAGGCGGTGCCGTGTCTCAGGCGTCAGCGTCAAGAACAGGTCAACCGCGCCGAGCCGGTCGGCCGCCACGGTGACGTGCGTCTCGGTGCGCACCGGCTCTTCCTGCCGCTCGTACTGGATCTGAATCGGCCACGGGATCTCGATGCCGCTGCGCCGGAAGGCATACCAAATGTTGCTGCGGACTTCGTCGCGGGCCTCGCGCTCCTTGCCGTAGTCGTCGATCCAGAACAGCACCTGGTAATCAAGCGAGGAGCTGCCGAATCCCTTGAGCAGCACTTTCGGCGCCGGCGATCTCAACGCCAGCGGAGCGTTGGCCACCGCCTCGAGCAGCGCCCGCTTGGCGTCGTTGGGCGGCGTCTCGTAGCCGGTGCCGACCTCGATGCTGACGACGTTGGCCAGCGTGGGTTCGGAGTAGTTCAACACCGGGTCTTTCGCCATCACGCTGTTGGGCACGATCAGGAACTCGCTGTCCTTGGTCCGCAGCTTGGTGGCCCGCCACGTGACCTCCTGCACCTGCCCATCGCGCTCGCCCACGCGAATCCAGTGACCCACGCGAAACGGCTTTTCAATCTGGATGGCGAGGCCGGCAAACAGGTTACCAAGCGTGTCCTGCAGCGCGAAGCCGACGACGACCGCGCCAACCGCGGTCGTCGTCAGCAGTTGCTCGCGCAGCAGCACCGTGCCGATCGCCATGAACAGCGCGATGACCGTGACATCCTGGACAATGCCTGGGAAGCGATCGCTCGGGCGGTCGTCACGCCACTTGTTGGCCGCCACCGCGACGGCGGCAATGACGAGCGCCAGCACCAGCACCAGCCTGGCCAGGGCCGACAGCAGCTCGACCTCGCCGAGCCCCTGCCGGGCCGCTACTTCGAGCAGGACGAACCCGATCAGCAGCCAGCCAGAAAACAACAGCCGGCCGCGAACGTAGCGGCCTACGGCAGGCCTCCGTCTTTCTTGAACGCCGCAAGGTCAGCCGCGACGAGCTTGACGGGCACCACCTTCGGGTTGGTGCCGCCCTTCGAATCCTTTTCCGGGTCCACTCCTCGCGCGCCACCTGATGCCGTGACCTGCGCCGACTTCTTCTCGCCGCCGCCGGTGGGCAGCATGCGGCTCAGGCCGAACCCGCGCTTCTTCGGCTCTTCGGTCTTCGCGTCTTCCTTCTTTTCCCCCGGCTTCGCATCTTCCTTCTTCTCCGCGGCCTTGGCATCACCGCCCGCCAGTCCCGCCGCGCCCGGGTCGACCGTGGCAATCGCCGTGACCGGTACCGGCTTGTAGGTGATGTTCTTCGCGTAGCGCGGCTGCACGGTGGCCGTGGCCGTCAGCTTCTTCGCGGCGACCAGCTTGGTGATGCGATCGAGGCGCTCCTGCATTTCGGGATGCGACGCAAACAACCCGCGCTTCTCTTTCGACGCCTTGTTGCGATCCTTTAACGTCGTCAGGAAGCCGACCAGGCCGTTCGGCGCGTAGCCAGTCTTGTTGGCCAGCGTCACGCCCATCTCGTCCGACTCGTTCTCTTCGGCCCGGCCGAAGCCGCGCTCGACGATGTTGTCGTAGGTGGCGGTGACGACGCGCTCCATCAGGCCGGCCGAGCCCGACAGGGTCTCTGCCGCACCCATCTGCACCGCCTTGCTCTTCTGAATGGCGCGGATGGTGTGCTTCTCGGTGACGTGGATGATCTCGTGACCGAGCACACCCGCCAGTTCTGCCTCGTTCTTGATCAGCGCGAGCGCGCCGCGCGTGATGTGCACGTAGCCGCCGGGCGCGGCAAAGGCGTTGACGCCGTCGGTGTCGAGGACCACGAACGTCCAGGACAACGCGGGACGCGTGCTGCCCTGCGCCAGGGCTGTGCCGACGAGCGCCAGGTAGCGATGGACATCGGCGTCCTGCACCACGCCGTAGCGTTCGCGAATTCGCTCGCTGACGGCAGCGCCCAGCTCCTGCTCTTCGGCATCGGTCATCTGGAGATCGCGGACGTCGTTCGCCTTCTTGGCAATCGAGATGCCCTTGCCGATCTGGCCAAGCTGTCTTCCGCCTTCGCCTCGGCCGGAGGCCTCGGCTACGGCGCGACTCGGCCCCGTCTCAGTCGAGCGGGCCTCGGCCAGTCCAGCCGACACACAAGCCAACGCCACCCCAAGAATTACTGTCCGCATCATGGTGCTTTGACCTCAAAAATCGCGACCGGTTTGCTTTTGCCTTTCACCACTACATCGCCGAGGGGATGAATATCATACCGCCCCTTCAGCCGGGCGCGGGTCGCCTCGCTGATGATGATCCGGGTGCTGTAATCCTTGTTCAGTGACTCGAGCCTGGCGCCCAGGTTCACGGCGTCGCCAATCACCGTATAGCTCATGATCGTGTCGGAGCCGATGTTGCCGGCCACCATATCGCCGGTGTTGATGCCGATGCCAATGTCGAGGGTCGGCCGCCCCTGGCTCTGCCATTCGGCATTGAGCTCGGCGAGTGCCGTGGTCATGGCCAGCGCCGTCTGTACCGCGTGCTCTGCATGGTCCTCGTCGTCGAGGGGCGCGCCGAACAATGCCATCACCATGTCGCCGACGAACTTGTCGACCGTGCCGCGGTGTTCGAAGACCACCGCCACCATGCGCGAGAAATACTGGTTGAGCTGTGCCACGACCTCTTCGGGTGAGCCCTTCTCCGACATCGCCGTGAACCCACGCACGTCGGAGAACAGCACGGTCATGGTGCGCCGCGCACCGCCCAGCGCGGCCAGCGATGGATCGGCCACCAGCTGGTCGTAAACGTCCTTCGAGACATAGCGCGAGAACAGCTTCTTGACCTGGCGCTTCTCGCGGCCTTCGACGACATACTTCCAGGCGAGGTCGCCGACGAACGCGAACACGATGGCGAGGGCTGGAATCGTGAGCGGAATCCATGTGCCACGCGCGACGAACGCGAATGCCTGCCAGACCAGCAATGACGCCAGGGCTGCGGCCGCGGCGCCGGTGAGCCAGGCGTTGAGATACAGGCCGGCGATGCCGACACCGGCGGCGCCGGCCAGCGCGAGCACGACCGTGAGCCAGGCAGGCGATGGCACGATCGAGCGATTCGCCAGCAATGCGTCGATCACGTTGGCGTGTACTTCAGGGCCGGCGATCGCGCCTTGCGGAAACGGGGTGGTGAAGGCTTCTCTCAGCCCTTCACCGGTGCCGCCGACCACGACAATCCGATCCTTGAAGAGCGTGGGATCCAGGGCCGGCTTCTGCCCTTCGATCACCTCCTGCTGCGCGCGAAACAGATCGTAGAAGGAGTAGTAGCGGAACGTCGGCTGACCATTGGGATTCTCGGCCGGGCCGCGCCACGGCACCAGCGCCGCGCACTGACCGTTGTCCTGGATGACCGAAGGCATCGCACTCACGCCGGCCGCCATCGTCGTCGCGAGCGACAGCGACGGAATCGTTCGCTGGCCCACTTGCACAACTGGAGCGACACGACGGACCGGGCCATCGGAATCGAGTATGAACAGCGTGTGGCCGATGGCGCGTGACGCCTGCGCCAGAGCCGGGAAGGGTGGCGTCACGCGCGGGCGCGTCTCCACGCACGGCGTCGCCGGCACCGGCACGTTGAGTGCGGGCGCATCGAGATTCTCGGCCAGGGCGCGAGACGCGTCGATCAGCTCTGCGCTTGACGCTTCGGCGACGTGCACCACGTTGCCGGCCTTGCGGGTCGAGTCGACGAGCGCGGCGTCTGATTCCTCGCCCGTCCACTCGGTATCGCCAACCATGAACTTGCGGAGGTCGCGCTCGGCAAACAGGATGTCGTAGGCAATCACCTTCGCGCCGGCGGCGGCAAGGTAGTCGATCGCGGTGGCGTGCACCAGCCGCGGCCACGGCCAGCGGCCGACCAGCGGCTCCATGCGGCGCAGGCTGTCGTTATCGATCAGGACCAGCGAGATGCCGGCGGCGGGCGCCGCTGGCCGCGCGGTCGCGGCGACGCGCAGGTCGTAGGTATCGAGCTCGATGTTGCGGAAGAACGGCAGCAATCCCAACCCACCGGCCAGCAGCGCGGCGGCGAGAGGAATGAGTCGGTGCATCGGCGTTTAGTCTATGCCACGACGTGTCGGCACCCGCAAGGCTCGCATGACCTCGCTTCGCCTCTTACGAAATCACCGGCCCCCTTGGAGATGGCTTGCCATGAGCGAACCTTCGGCTTGCCGCAGGCAAGTTGAAGGTGAGTCGAATGGTACCGCTACGGGGATTCGAACCCCGGTGTCCAGACTGAGAATCTGGCGTCCTGACCCCTAGACGATAGCGGCACTAGGGACTACGAACTTCTGATCTTACTTGCGGGACGCCGCAGGGGTCAACCGGGGCAGCTTAGCCCTGAGCGAGCCCGAGGGCATCGTCGCCCGGGCGAGTCGAACGGGTGAGATAATGGCCGAGTGCCGTTTGTTCGACGCAGCGTCTGCCTGATTTTGCTCGCCGGAGCGTTTGCCTGTGGCGGATCGCCGCCCACAGCGCCGCCGGCCGCAGCCGTCACGGTCACCGTCAACTTTGAGGGCCCCGCGCCGACGCCGGTGATGATGCGGCTCGACGGCGACAAGCGGTGCGTGGCCGAAGTCGGCGCCGATGAGCGCGCCGACGAGAGCATCCTGCTCGGCACCGGACCCGCGCTGCAGAACGTCTTTGTCTACGTGACCGACAACCTGACCGGCCACGTCTTCCCCATTCCAACCGAACCAGTGGTCCTCGACCAGGACAAGTGCCGCTACGCGCCACGCGTGCTGGGCGTGCGCGTCGGCCAGCCGCTGGCCATCCACAACAGTGACCCGCTGCTGCACAACGTGCGGGCCGAGGGCAAGGTCAACCAGCCCTTCAACATGTCGACGCCGGTCGAGGGCATGAGCTTCAACCGCACCTTCGCGACCCGCGAGGTGATGGTCGACATCAAGTGCGACGTCCACGCCTGGATGCGCGCCTTCGTCGGCGTGCTCGATCATCCCTACTTCGGCACTACTGGCCAGGACGGCCGCGTGGCCCTGAACAACCTGCCGCCGGGCACCTACACGATCGAAGCCTGGCACGAAGTGCTCGGCGTGAAGACGCAGCAGATTACGGTCGGCCCGAAAGAATCAAAGGATGTGGCGTTTGCCTTCGCTCGCCGGTGACTTCGTCACGCTGACCAAGCCGCGCCTCAACTTCCTGGTCCTGTTAACGACGGCGGCCGCCTATTCGCTGGGGTCGGGTCCCGAGTCGACCTTGTCGCAGTTCCTGCACACCTTGCTCGGCACGTTCCTGGTGGCGGGCGGCGCCTCGGCGCTCAACCAGGTCTGGGAGCGCGACACCGACCGCCTGATGCGGCGCACGCGCATGCGCCCGATCGCCGACTTGCGGCTGCCGTCGTCGGCCGGCATTGTCTTCGGTCTCTCGCTGACGCTGCTGGGCGCCACGGAACTGGCGTACTTCCTGAATCCGCTCACGTCGGGCGTGGCACTGTTCACCGCCGCCAGCTACGTGTTGCTCTACACGCCACTCAAGACCCGCACGTCCCTTTCGACTATCGTCGGCGCGCTGCCGGGCGCATTGCCCGCGGTGATTGGCTGGGCGGCGGCCACCAACACCATCTCGATCGAGGGTTGGGTGCTGTTCGGCATCGTCTTCATGTGGCAGATGCCGCACTTCCTGGCGATTGCGTGGATGTATCGCGATGAGTACGCGGGCGCCGGCATGCCGCTGCTGCCGGTGATTCAGCCGGACGGCCGGTCCACCGGACGGCAGGCGGTGATCTACACCGCGGCGCTGATTCCGCTCAGCATGATGCCCACCGGTGTGGGCCTGGCCTCGCTTTGGTTCATGGTGGGCGCGCTCACGCTCGGGGCCGTGCTGATGGTGCTGAGCCTCGAGTTCGCGGCCAAGCGAACCATTGACACCGCACGGCGGCTGTTCTTCGGATCGATTCTCTACTTGCCCATCCTGTGGACTCTCCTCGTGCTCGATCACCGAGCCCACTTTTAAAGGAGGCCAAGAGTAACTTGGGTTCTTGACAATGCTCGGCTCCTCCTCTCTTGAACTCCTGTTATGACCAGCTCTGCGCTCGAAGTTGCCGACCTGCATCACCGATACGGTGAGCGGGAGTCGTTGCGTGGACTCAGCTTCTCGGTCGCGCGTGGCGATCTGTTCGCGCTGCTGGGCCCCAACGG
>Ga0163146_10008679_pt1 | contig 10760 bp, 9 predicted proteins | sample OliLakLV19MP7G1_FD_148648 | JGI IMG/M metagenome (GOLD analysis project Ga0163146, IMG submission 148648) | Freshwater microbial mat bacterial communities from Lake Vanda, McMurdo Dry Valleys, Antarctica - Oligotrophic Lake LV.19.MP7.G1 | ecosystem: Environmental > Aquatic > Freshwater > Lake >... | reverse complement strand
ATTTCGGGCAATTGGGCAGCGCCTTTGTGCTCCCACTGCTGCTCAGCCCGCTGCTCGCGGTGTGTGTCGGCGCGACGTTGTATGTCGTCTTCCGCTTTGCGCGGCTGCGTCTCGGCGTGACGAAGGAAATGTGTGTGTGCGCAGGTGTGGAGGAGCACGTCATCGCGCTCCCGCAGCCCGGCGGCGTCTTCGCCGCGCAAATGCTGCCCGCGCTTTCCATCACCGTGGACAATCCCTCGGCCTGCTCGCAGCGCTACGCCGGTCGCGTGCTCGGGGTGAATGCGCGCGCGCTTCTCGATGGCCTGCATTTTCTCAGCGCCGGAGCGGTGAGCTTTGCGCGCGGGCTGAATGACACGCCGAAAATCGCCGCGCTCCTGCTCGCCGCCGCCGCGCTCGACATGCGCTGGGGCCTGCTCGCGGTCGCCGGCGCAATGGCGCTCGGCGGCGTGCTCGGCGCGCGTCGCGTGGCTGAGACGATGAGCCACAAACTCACGAGCATGAATCCCGGCCAGGGCTTCGCCGCAAATCTTTCCACCGCGCTGCTCGTGACCACCGCGAGCCTGCACGGCCTGCCCGTGAGCACCACGCACGTCAGCGTCGGCTCGCTGCTCGGCATGGGCGCCGTGACGCGCCAGACGCACTGGCGCCCCGTGCTCGGCGTGCTCGCCTCGTGGGTCGTCACGCTCCCGTGCGCCGCCCTGCTCGCCGTCGGCGCGGGATGGCTGCTCGCACACACTTTTTCACAATGAACCGCTTCGACGAAAAACTCTCCGCGCATTCGCTGCGCCTCACGCGCTTGCGCTTGCAGACGCTGCAAATCAACGTGGGCCGCAAGTGCAACCAGACCTGCCGCCACTGCCATGTGGATGCCGCGCCGTGGCGGACAGAGATGATGGACGCGGAGACCGCGCACCGCGTCGGCGCGTGGATTCAGGAGCATCGCCCGGAGGTCGTGGACATCACCGGCGGTGCGCCGGAGCTGAGCGAGCACTTCCGCTATTTCGTCGAGACCGCGCGTGCGAGCGGCGCGCACGTCATTGACCGCAACAACCTCACCATCATCGAGACGGCCGCGTTCGCGTGGCTGCCGGAATATCTCGCGGAGCACGAGGTCGAAGTCGTCGCGTCGCTGCCGTGCTACTCCGCGGCCAATGTGGACGCGCAGCGCGGCGACGGCGTCTTTGCCAAAAGCATCTCCGCGCTCCGCAAACTGAACGCCGCCGGCTACGGCACGCGGCTCCCGCTTTCGCTCGTCTATAATCCGCAGGGCGTAAATCTGCCCGGCCCGCAGGCCGAGCTGGAGGCCGATTACAAAGAAGCGCTCCAGCGCGATTTCGGCATCGTCTTCACGCGGCTGTTTACCATCACGAACCAGCCCATCGCGCGCTTCGCCGAAGACCTCCGCGCGCAGGGCCAGTGGGACGCTTACCTCGAACTGCTCGCGAATTCCTTCAACCCCGGCACCGTGGAAAACCTCATGTGCCGCTCAACGCTCAGTGTCGGCTGGAAGGGCGAAATCTACGACTGCGACTTCAACCAAATGCTCGGGATGCAGCTCCGCAACGGCAAGGCGCTGTCGCTCTGGGACGTGACGCCCGACTATCTCGAAGGCCGCCACATCCTCACCGGCGTCCATTGCCTCGCCTGCACCGCCGGGTGCGGGAGCAGTTGCACCGGGGCGACGATCGAAGCCGAACCGGTTGGTGCGGCCGCAGATTGATCGCGTGGCGAATCCCCTCAGAAACTTAAACGACTGGCAACCGTCGGAGCGCACACCAAAGCGATGTGACTCACGCATCGTCTGCAAAGTGCGGACGAAGGTTGTGATGGCGATGAGCCTGGTGGCGCTGCTGGTTGCGGGGTCCACGGTGGCGGCGACCTTTTACTTCCGGCGTGCGCAACTCGTGAGCGATTACCGGGTCTTTGTCCGCAGTGTCGCCGGGACGGCAGCCCTCGCGCTCTCGGGCGACGAGCTTGCCGCCATAACCACCTCGGCGAACGGGAAATCTACGTGCTGCGACCATTGTCACCCGACTGCAGGACGACGGAGTTCGTCGTCTCTCTGGCTCCGGACACCGGCCCCGGCGTGCGCTATTCGGTGAACGCAGAGAATCTGCCGCCATTGCGCCACGCCTGGGAAGACGACCCGCCCACGCACACCGGCATTTACCGCGACGCGCACGGGGAGTGGATCAGCGGCTACGCGCGCGTGCTTGATGCGCGCGGTGAGCCGGTGGCGATCGTCGAAGTGGATGCCGAGACCAGCGCGCTCTTCGCCAAGGAACTCTGGGAGCTTTGCCTGACCGCCTTCATCGGCGTCGCCGCATTTCTCGTCGCGATGGTTCCGGGGCTCTTCCTCGCGGGAAATATCACCCGCTCATTGTCCCGCCTCTCGACTGGAATCAAGCTCCTGGAAACGGGCGAATACGAGGTGCATGTGGCGGTGCGAAGCGGTGATGAAATCGAGGATCTCGCCAATGTTTTCAACCGCATGATTGGCTCGCTCCAGGAGAAGCTCGCATTGCTGCCGTTTGTTTCGCGCTTCACCGCCGAGGCGGTGCGGAGGAGTCGCAGCGATCCGGCTTGGCTCACGGGCACGGAGCAGGAAGTGATCGTGCTCTTTGCCGACCTGCGTGGATTTACCAGCTTCTCCGAGGAGCGCGACGCTCCTGATTTGGTCCGCAGCCTGAACCAGCTCCTGGCGGCGGAACCCGATGTCGTCATAGCCGCCGGCGGTGACGTGGGCAAATTTGTCGGCGACGCCATCATGGCCGTGTTCCTGGCCAGCGAGTCCTCCGCTCACTCCGCGTTTTCCTCCGCGCAGCAAATGATCGCGCGGGTGCGTGAACAGGCGCTCGCCAATGGCTGGCCGCTGGCGCTCGGAGTCGGCCTGCACAGCGGACGGGCGGTTGTCGGCGCGATCGGCTCCGACACGCGGCGCGACTTCACGGCCATCGGCCACGCGGTCAATCTCGCGTCGCGACTCTGCGACCATGCGGAGGCGTGGCAGATTCTGGTCAGCGCCGATTTCCTCGCCTCCCTGCCCGGCGAAGAGCAGGCGAGGTTTCAACCGACGGAGCCGATTGCCTTCAAGAACATCCAGCACGCGGTCCGAACCTATGCCTGCACCGTGGCGCTGGAAGTCCCGGCTGCGGATTCCATGCTCTCGCCCAAACGCGACGTCCGATTCATCTCCAGGCCCGGCGGAGATCACCTGATTTTTAACCCCAGATACCTATGAATATGAAAACCGAAAACCGTCTCCCACTCGCACTGCTGCTCCTTCGGCTCGGCGTCTTCCTGACCATGTTCATGTGGACCATCGACAAGTTCGTTCAGCCCCAACACGCCTCCAACATCATGGAGCATTTCTATTGCTCTCCTGGCGTCGGCAACTTGGTGATCCAAGTCATCGGCGCCCTGGAACTGGCGCTGATCGTCGCCTTCGTCGCCGGGATCGCGAAGAAGTGGACCTACGGGGCGGTGCTGCTCTTGCACGGCATCTCGACCCTCTCTGCCTACAAGCAATACCTGCATCCCTTCGAGCCGCACAACCTGCTCTTCTTCGCCGCCTGGCCGATGCTGGCTGCCTGCTTCGCCCTCTACTATCTGCGGGAGGCGGATGTCCTCTGGACGTTCAAAGGTTCATGCACACCGCGTTGACTTTTGCTGGCGGCGACGACCAGTGGCGGTCTTGATTGCTGCCGCGGATGGGCGTTCGGCACGCGCGCGGTAGCAACGAGTGTGCGGGGTGCCGTGCCGGGGTCGCGCATCAGAAACTGCGCCGAAGACGGAACGGCGCTGCGTTCCGGGTGCGCAATCGTCGCCTGGCGGTGGCCGAATCGCCGCAGCCTTGGCACCTCCCACCGAGCCGGGCCGATGGAAGACGCCGGGTGAGGCGGAGGCGGGTTAATCGCGCGGGGCGCGGTAGGTGATGAGCGGGCCGTTGCCGACCTGGCGCGTTTTCCAGACGTATTCCGGTTCGCGCGTCCGCGTGGCCGGGGCGCGGCCCACGCCGCGTTTACAGGCATAGACCGCGATGGTGGGCGTGGATGGGCTGGGTTGTGCGGACTGACGCGCGAGGGCGAGTCGGGTTTGCAGTTGCGGATTGTCCGCCGAGGCGGTGGCGACGCCGAGAGCCGCGCCGAAGGCGGCGAGGAGGGTGGACTTAATGAGGGTTTTCATACGCCAGATATGAACGATCAGCCCCGCGCCATATTCCCTCCGGCCTGCGCGGAGTTTTGCTCAAGCGAAGCGCCGCTCGTATCCGTGGGAGCCACTAGCAGCAGTGGGTGCAAAAAGCCCCCGGCACATCGGTGGCAAAGGTGCCCTGCATCGGGAACGGTTTTGCGCCGCCTGTCTGGGCGGGTTCGAGGACGAGGCAACGCTTCACTTCACCACTCACCACGTCGATCTCGTGGAACGTCGCATCGAGGCTTGCCATGATGTAGAAAAACCCGTCGCGTTTCCATGAGGTGTGCCCTTGCGTGCGCCTTTGCGGCGTCGCGTCAGAGTTGCTCACCACGATGTCTTTGATGCGCTGGTGAGTAGCGCGATCGAACACAGTCACGAAGCGGGCTGTGTGATTGATCGTGATGCCGAAAGAACGCCCTGCGGCATCAATAAAGCCGGTATGTCCGTCGCCCGCGCCTGTGACGATCTTGGCCACGAACGTGAGCGTGTCCTTGCGGAAGACGTAGGCGTGGCCTTCTGCCGATCCAGCATACAGGTAGTCGCCGGAGAGATCTACGTGATGGCCGCCACTGCTGCCGATGAGGGAAGTCTCCACGGGTAGGAATACGTGAGCTTCGACGGTGAACCCATCACCCGCAGGTGTGAGCTTGAGGATCGAAGGCGGAACTTTCGCGAGCGGATTTCCCTCGCACATGGCGTAAAGAATCGGCGGGTCCGGCTGTGGGTCAGCCACGAGGTGGTGGCAGCTTGTCGGCGTGTTCAGCGTCCAGATCGGGTCGTCCACGCCGAACCGGTAAAGCACGAGTCTCCGGCGCAGGCGGTCGATGAGGAAGAATCGCTCCGCATCCACCCATCGCTCGTGCCCGCAGGCGAGCGAGCCGCCGAAATCCTCGACCTTGCCGGTGACGGCCTCGCCGTAGGAGCGGAGAACCGTCCAGGACCGCGAATCAATAATGCTGGTGATCGGCTTGTTGCCGCCGGAGACGAGAATCAAGCCGGTCTCTGGATGGATCGTCGAAGAGCGAGGAGTGTGGGGGAGGGAGATCGCCGGCAAGGCACTCAGCGAACTGATTTCAATCGGTGTGACGGAGTTTTCCTTGCGCGTGGACGCCAGCACAAAGTTGGTGCCCGCCCGATCCACGGGATAGGGGCCAAGGCCCGTGGGCACGCGGCCCTTGAGGCACATGGCGTCCACGTCGATGACCAGGACTTCGCTACCTTCGGAATCGCCGTAGAATGCAAGAGTGCTCATGCCCGAGAGATAGGGTCCGGCTACGCCATACTGCAAGCCGTGAGTGCTCGCGTTCCGTCGCGGGTGTCAACTCACTTCTTCAATTGAGGCGGCGAAGATGGCCTTCCATCAGCGAGCAAACCGGCCAGGGCTTTCACTTCGGTCACGGGTAGTTGGCAGACGAAGTTTTCGCAGACGAAGGCCGTGGCTGCGCCTTTGGCCGGCGCGACGCTTTTGATGAACTCGACGTGCGAGGCGAAGAACTGCTGGCCCGCTGCGCCATCGGCGAGGACGAGCACGCGGTGCGCGATGAAGTGGCGATGCACTTCGCGCAGCATGGCCTGCGTGTCGTCCGCGCCGGGCTTTCCGGCGATGACGATTTGCTTCGGCTTGGATTGCAGCCAGCCGTGGGCGACGAGCATCTGCGGCATGGCGGAGGGCGCGCGTTCGAGCTGGGCATGGAAGGCGTGCAGGGTCTTCCCGGCCAGCGCGCGAAAGTCCGCGCGGTTGAGTAGGCTCGCGAGGCGCAGGAGATTCACGGCGGCGGTGGAATTCGGCGAAGGCTCCGCGCCGTCGTAATCCTCCTTCATGCGCAGGAGCACTTTCGGGTCTTTGCCGGTGGTGGAGAAGTAGCCGCCCTGCTTATCGTCCCCGAAGAGTTTGTTCTGCTGCTCCTGAAGCTCCAGCGCCCACGCGACGCGGCCCGTGTCGAAGGAGGCTTCGTAAAGGTCGAGCAAGCCCTGAATCAAAAACGCGTAGTCATCCGCAAAGCCCGGCACGTCGCTCGCGCCCTCGCGATAGCTGCGGAGCAAGGTGCGGCCATCGTCGCGGGAGAGTTTCGCTTTTACGAAATCAGCAGCGCGATTCGCGGCGTCGAGATACGCGGGATCGCCGAGCACCTGCGCGGCGCGGGCAAAGGCCGAGATCATCAAGCCGTTCCAGGCGGTGATGATTTTGTCGTCGAGATGCGGGCGCGGACGATTCGCGCGCGCCTCGAAAAGCAGCTTGCGGCTCTCGGCGAGGAACTGCGCCGCCTTCGCTTCATCGAGACCGAATTTCTTCGCGGTCTCCGCCGGCGTATGGCGCTGGATGAGGATGTTCCTGCCCTTGAACTCGCCCTGCGGATCGCTGCCCGCGGGCGCGTTGCCCTTCGCCTCGACGCCGTAGTGATACGTGAAGCCCTTCGTCCGCTCCGGCCCGAGCACGCGCTCGATCTCGTCCTTCGTCCAGACGTAAAACGCGCCCTCCGCGTGCTCCGGCTTGCCCCTGGCCAGCAGGCTGTCGGCATCCTCGGCGGAGTAGAAGCCGCCTTCTTTGTCGGTCATGTCGCGCCGCACGTAGTCGAGGATGTCGCGCGCGGTCTGCTCGAAAATCGGCTCGCGCGTGATTTGGAACGCATCGAGATACGCCGACGCGAGCTGCGCCTGGTCGTAGAGCATTTTCTCGAAGTGTGGGACGTGCCAGAACTTGTCCACCGAGTAGCGGTGGAAGCCGCCGCCGAGATGATCGTGGATGCCGCCCTCGGCCATTTTGCGCAGCGTCACGAGCGTCATCTCCAGCGCGCGTGTGCCGTCCTTTCCCTCGCGGTCGGCGGCGTAAAAGTGCAGGAGGAAATTGAACGTGACCGGGCGGGGAAACTTCGGCTCGGGTCCGAACCCGCCGAGCTTTTCGTCGAAGCTCCCGGCGATTTGTTTGTAAGCATTCCGACCGATGTCCGCGCCGAGTTTGCCCTCCGATTTCTCCTGCTGCGAAAACCGCTGGAGCGTCTCCACGATTTGATTCGAGCTGGCGACGATCTTCTCCCGTTCGTCTTTCCACGCCGCGGCGAGCTTCTTCAGGATGCTCTTGAATCCGGGTTGGCCCCACTTGTCGTCCGGCGGAAAATAAGTGCCGCCCACGAACGGCTTGAGGTCCGGCGTGAGCCACACGCTCATCGGCCAGCCGCCGCCGCCCGTCGTCGCCTGGACGAAGGTCATATAAACCTTGTCCACATCGGGCCGCTCCTCGCGATCCACTTTGATGCAGACAAAGTGCTCGTTCATCAGCCGCGCGATGTCCTCGTTTTCAAACGACTCGCGCTCCATGACGTGACACCAATGGCACGTCGAATAGCCCACGGAGAGGAAGATGGGCTTGTTCTCCTTGCGCGCCTTGGCAAACGCCTCCTCGCCCCACGGATACCAATCCACCGGATTATGCGCGTGCTGGAGAAGGTAAGGCGATTTCTCGTTCGCGAGGCGGTTGGTGTGCTGGGCGGGGGTAGCCTTTTCCGCTCCGAGACACTGCGGGAGATGGGGCGCGAAAAAAAACGCGCTGACGGCGATGCCGCTCGCAATGAAGTGGGTGAAGAAATGTCGGGATTGTTTCATCGGAAAAGAATGTTTCTCACTCGCCGTGTAGTCGGCACCGGTTCACGATCCGCGCTATCCTTTAGCAAGCCAGCCGAGTTCCGTCCACGTCGCGAACCACTCGCGGACTTTGGCGGACGCCTCCCCGGCGCTGGCGGAGGATTTCGCGAAAGCGGACGCGCACGCGCCTTCGAGCGAAGCGCCCGCATTCAGCGCGGTCAGCAGCGTGAAGGCTTCGAGATCGAGGCGCTTGAAATACACGGAGAGATCGACGCGATGGATGGCGAGGTGAATCGGGTCGGGCAAGGCATTTGCACGCAGCACGACGGGACGACGGCGGCGCGGACTGGCACCGACGGCGTTGCTGGCCGTGCCGGTCTCGGCGCTCGACTGGCGCAGCTTCCGCAGCAGCGCATCGACGGGATGCGCGAGGGCGAGGAGCGTGAGGTAAGGCTGGAGGCGCAGGCGGATGGTCGCGGGCGTTTTGCGTGCAAGCGTCGCGGGGTCGAGCGGCGGGAGCGCGGGATCGTCGAAGGCGACGATGCGCGCCCACTCGACGCGCGCCATGTCGAGCGCCAGCGCGGTGTGCGGCGCGGTGAGGGCGTGATGGTTTTCGAGAAAAGCAGGAAGGAGCTGCCCGAGGTTGCGCAAGGACCAGGAAGTGGAGCCGTGGGCTTCGAGATAGGCGACTGCGAGATGATCGAACCGCCGCTCGCCGAGCACGGCGCACACGCCGCGAAAGTCTTCCTGGAACGAGCCGAGGATGCGCCACCAGTATTGCTGATTGTAGATTTGCAGCCGCTCAAAGGAGGAGAGCCGGTCGTTGGGCTTGATGAAGCTGCCGGCGATTTCGGCGGAGGGCGAGCCGTCCACCCACGCACGCTGCGAGCGCTGGCCGGAAGTGAGCGGGCGCATCACCGCGCGGGCCATGAGGCGCTGAATCGCATCAAGGCCCGTGTCCGTCCTACGCGGCGGCGTTCGCTTTTTCATCGGGCAGATACTTGGTGGCTTTGAGCGCCTCGCGGTGAACTTCATCGAAGCTCGGGATGCGGTCGTCCCATTCGAGCAGAGTGGCCGTCCGTCCGCAGCGCTCGATGGCGCGTTTGTAGAGCTTCCACACGGGCGGGATGACGGGATGGTCGTGTGTGTCGAGAATGTAGCGCTCGTGCCGCGTGTGGCCGGCGATGTGGATTTGCGCGACGCGCGCGGCGGGCACGGCGTTCACGTAGTCGAGCGGGTCGAAAGTGTGATTCTGCGAGGAGACGTAGATGTTGTTCACGTCGAGCAGGATTCCGCAGTCGGCGCGCTCGACGACTTCATTCAGAAACTCCCATTCGCTCATTTCCGAGGCGTGGAACTCGGCGTAGCTGCTCACGTTTTCCACCGCGACGGGCAGTTCGAGAAAATCCTGCACCTCGCGGATGTTGAGCGCCGCTTTCTCCACCGCCTCCCAAGTGTAAGGCATCGGCAGCAGGTCATGCGTGTAGCGCCCGTCCACGCTGCCCCAGCAGAGGTGGTCGCTCACCCACGGCGTGCACGTGCGCCGCGTGAGCGCCTTGAGCTTTTTCAAATGCCCGCGATTGGGCCGCGCGAAGTTGCCGAAATACATCGAGACGCCGTGCTGCACGACGCGGTAGCGCTCCAGGATGCGGTCGAGCACCGCGAGCGGCTGTCCGCCATCCAGCATGTAGTTCTCCGAGATGATCTCAAACCAATCCACGCCGGGGCGGCGGTCGAGGATGTGCTGGTAATGCGGGATGCGCAGACCGATGCCCACGCCATAGTCGGCGTGCCCGGTAAATCGTGTGGCGGACATAAAAAGCAAACGCCCGGCGAGGCCCGGCGACACGCGTCGGAGCCCCACGCGGGCGAAGTTTTTGCAGACTTACTTGGGGGCAACCGGCTTGCCGTCTTTCACGGCGCAGCCACCCTTGCCTTTGCAGGAGTTCTTGCCGGCGCAGCCGTTTTCACTGGTCTTGCAGCCGCCCTTGCCCTTACAGGAGTTCTTGCCGCTACAGTCGTGGGTCTCGCCTTTCTTTTCGTCGGCGAGGACGCCCGCCTGCTGGCTGTCGGTCTGCTTGGCGAAGGCCGCCCCAGTGTTGGTGGCAGCGTTGGCTTTGGCGGCAAAGCCGCCGGTGAGGATGCCCGCGAGCGCAGCGCCGGCGAGGAGTGTCTTGGTGTTCTTCATGTGATGTTGTTCGTTGTCTGTTTTGTTTTTGCTTTTGGCGAAACGTGAAAACCGCCCGGTGACAGGCAGTTTCCGCGCAGCTTCCATCGCGGATGAGACGGTGCCGGTGGAAGTGAGCAGACAGCCCACAGGTTTATTCCCACTCGATGAGGATGATGTCGCTGCAGGGCACTCCTCGGCGCCAACGCCAGCGGGACCGCCGCGCTGAAGACCTGCTTCCCGGGATCGAAATTGAAAACGGGGCGCACGACAATCTCATCGGAGGGCGGACGACCGCGGATCGGAACCTAATCTCGGGAAATGATCACAACGGTGTGCTGTTGCGGGGCAACACGACCCTGAACAACCGAATCGAAGGCAACATCGTGGGGAGCAACCGAATCGGCACGGGGGCGTTGCCCAACCGGTACGTGGGGATCGAACTGTTTGAGGGAGCGCATCACAACACGGTGGGCGGGACCGCGTCGGGGGCCGGGAATGTGGTGTCGGCGAACAATTACGAGGGCATTCGCTTGAACGGCACCGGCGTCGCCAACAACACCATCCAGGGGAACACGGTCGGCCTGGATGCCACTGGCAACGGCAGCCTGGGGAACGGATTCTTCGATGTGCCCACGCACCAGTTCGCGCCGGGCATCGGCATCTATGGAGGGGCGTCGTTCAACCGCGTCGGCGGCACCTCGACCGGGGCACGGAACGTGATCTCCGCGAATGCCGCGTATGGGGTGGCCGTGAGCGGGAACGGGACGGACTGGAACGTGGTCGAAGGAAACGTCATCGGGCTGGACGCCACCGGAAC
>Ga0163146_10008678_pt1 | contig 10760 bp, 10 predicted proteins | sample OliLakLV19MP7G1_FD_148648 | JGI IMG/M metagenome (GOLD analysis project Ga0163146, IMG submission 148648) | Freshwater microbial mat bacterial communities from Lake Vanda, McMurdo Dry Valleys, Antarctica - Oligotrophic Lake LV.19.MP7.G1 | ecosystem: Environmental > Aquatic > Freshwater > Lake >... | reverse complement strand
TGTTCATCGGCCAGCGATTTCTCCGCGCGAAGGTTCTTGAAATCCTGCACGGCGTTGGGCGCGGTGCCGCCGGCGTCCGCCCCGCCGCGGGAATCGCTGATCGTCTTTGAGAAGACGTAAGAAGCCACTAGACTCAAGCCCTGCGACATCCGTTTCTCTACTTTGATTTGAATAGCGTTGTAGTTCGAGTTGCCGCTGAATTCGCGGCGGAACGTGTCCGCCAGCGACGGAATGACGTAGCTGAGACCGGGCACGGCAAGCGTCGTAACCGGGCGGCGCGCATTAATATTTCCCGGTCCCGGATCTGGTGCGTTCGAATCGAATCGCTGCAACAGGCGATTGCCCTTCGTACCGGCGTAGCCCAGTTCCAAAGCCAGATTCGCGCCCAGTTCGCGCTGCACCGTGAAATTCCATTGCTGCGAGTATGGCGTTCGGTTCGTCCGGTCCTGCGAAATGGTTTGCAAGTTGGAAACGCCGGAGGAAGTGGCGCCGGCGGGGAACCCATCGCGCAGCAGAACGGTGGGCGTGATGGAATCCGTGTTGAAGCCCGACTGATAGAAGAACGGCGCGGAGGCGTGCAGATAGCGGTCGCCGATATGATCCACGCCTCCGTAGTAAATTCCGTAGCCGGAGCGGATCACCGTGCGATTGTCCATCCGATAAGCGAAGCCGATACGGGGCGCGAAGTTCGCGTAGTCCGGCCGCAACGTGGAGCGGTCGGCGATGCCGCCGTCTTTCGCCAATCGCAATTCAGGTCTGGCTCGATTGGCGTCCAGATCGAAGTTCGAATAGCGATTGTACTTTTCAAACCAGGGACCCACGTATTCGTAGCGCAAGCCAATATTCAGCGTCAGCCGGTTGGTCCATTTAATGTCGGCTCGTCAGAAGAATCTGTGGGTAAGCTCCGGTTCGGGCAGCTTGCCAAGTGAATGATATAAAGCCATTTCGGTGATTCGGAAGGTGCGGAAGCCATAGGATTTTCTCATGGTGACTTTGACCTTGTTGTTCAGACCTTCGACAACACCGCTGGAGAACTCTTTGCGGGCGCGAAAGTAGTTGAGAATGAGGGGGCGGTGGGCACGTAGCATCTTCGCTACTTTTTTCAGCGGTTCGATCTGCGAGCGCATCACCTGATGACACCACTCATCGAGGAATTTTCCAGCCCAGGCGGGAGACACGTAACCCCAAAACTGGTCGAAGTGTTCTTTTAACAGATAAGCGCGCACGCTCCGCAGGTTGTAGCGCAGGAGATCGCGGAGTTTGATCTTCTGTTTGGATGTCAGGTTTTCGGGGCGCTTGAGAAGCACCCAGCGGGATTGCTTGAGGACCGGCTCATACCCGTCGCTGACAAGCCGTTTGGCTTCCGCCGCGCGCACCTCGTCCACGGCTTCCTGCAACTTCTTCACAATGTGGAAGCGGTCCAGGATGTGTAATGCCTGGCCGCACTTTTCGCGAATCACCCGCAGATACGGCTTCCACATGTCCGAACAGACGAACTCTATCGTTGAGGAGATCTCCGGACCGATCATGGTGAAGAACGCTTCGAACGTTTTCACCGTCCGTTCCTTGCCGATCCACAACAGACGGGTGCAGCCGACATCGATCTGATAAACCAGCGTGAGATATTTATGGCCTTTCGCATACTGGACTTCATCGACGCCGATCGCGCGGATCGGTCCCAGGACGCGATGGTCCAGCCCCCACTCCACCAAATACTGGACCGAATCATGGACCTTGTCCCACGTGGTGCGGAACGATTCGGCGGTTTCCTTCCAGGACAGCTTCCGGGCCCAGTGACCCAGGAAGTGCATATAGACACGGGTCAATGAGTGCTTGCCCATTCCCCAGGGAACCTCTTCGACCATGACCCCACACTGCCCGCAGTCGACCCGGCGCATGAAATAGACGAAGAACACCACAAAGCCCCAGAGTCCGATGAATTCGAATCGCCGCGGTTTCTTCGACTGATCGTAGCCCGCGGCGGGGCGATGGCACCCCGAGCATGTCGCGCGGGATCCCTTGCGGGGGCAAATGGGGATGAGAATACTCTGACCGTCATCGGCAAAGCTCGCTTGCCCGTAAACGAAGCCGGGGAAACGATGGCATTGGTTGAGAATAGTGGTAACCTGCATGGCTGCAAATTCCTATTCTCCAGCACCGCTGCTTGTCGCCCTCGCGCCCTACCGCTGCGATCTCCATGAGTGGCCGTCAAGCTGGATGGGTGATGATCGGGATCTCGCGCCCGGCGAGGAACTGGTGGAGTGCTTCACGCCATTCCTTTTTCATCTTGCCCAATCCGGATTGTCAAAAAAGACCGTCCAGAAACACATCGACAATCTGTGGCTGCTCGGCGGCGAGATCATTCGAGATCTTCAGGAAACTCCAAAGCTCAGGAAGAAGCCGGTCGCCGATCTAATGCAAACCCTAATAGAGTATGACGGGCCACTCCTCTATCATCAAGACTCGGAGGAACAGCAACGGTCCTTTGACTCCACCTGCCGCAAGCTCCACCGCTTCCGCTCCCAACGACTCAGACGAGACTAAAACCGCCCACAGATTTCCCAGACGAGCCAGTTTTTTCAACTAGAGCGGTTCGATCTACGAGAGCGCGAAATGTCTGGTCGCTTTCTACGAGAGCGACGAAGGATCCGGGACGACGTAAAATGCCCTCAACACGGGTAAGCTCCGGAGTATCGGGCGAGTCCTGAAACGCTTGGCGCTGAAGTGCATCACCGAGCGTGGTACGCAACACGCTTGGCGTGAGCCATTCCGCATACTCAAACGTCGCATCGCCGAGGTTGACCCAGCGATCGCTCGGCTGGTCCGGACGTTGAATGTTCTGCAAAAACCGCCGCAATAGTTCAGCAGCTACATTTACGTCGAGCGCACCTCGAGAGGACATGATGATTGGGCGCGCAGGCTCGTTCGGCGGCCCCGGAAACCAAGCGGCTAAGATATCCCCGTACGCTTTTATCAGCGCCGATTCAAGTAAGGGGTATTTGGATGCGAGTTGCCATCGAACATTCTGTGGATTGGCGATACCTACGAAGGTAGGTCGCCCCAGTTCGCCTGTGCTCACAAACACGAAGCAATTCAACGACCGCATGCGATCTAGCAGTTCGGAAATGATAAACAGTCTCGATGTAAGCCACTGATCCCCAGCTCCGAGATCAATGACCGCGAAATCCGCCCCGCTGCTGCCGGAAAGTTGCTGGATGAGATCAGCCGTATTACTATCGAACATCTGGGCTGCACTAAGCCTCCGCACGTCCACTCCGCCTGCCGACCAGTTCGTCGCAAGTTCAGGAACTTTGGCGAACTCTATTGAAACGCTCATGATGGCGATCTTGGATGTACGCGATGGCAACTCGTTAAGCAAACGAAAAAGCGGTGATCGAAGTAGCACGAGAGCAATTCCGGCTACGGCTGGCCACGCGATGGCATTTACTAAATCGGCAACGGATTTCAGACCGTCGCTTTTATGTAACTCAGCGGGGCCGTGAATCTCCACTCGGAATACCGACGCATCGCCTGCTGCGCCCGTCTGCGTCCCTTTCGTGGGTTGACACAGCGCCGGGATGCAAAGAAGTGAGATTGTTGCGACTACGGTACTGAGAACCTGCACAGCTCGCAAATTTACCACAGGTGTTGGTGCCGGTGCTGCTGGCTTCGGCGCCTTGACTTTGACTTTTCGGCGAACGAAGCGGCATCCTGAGCGCCGGCGCCGAGCATCAGTAGGTGACCCGTTCCAAGGTTCGCCAAGTCGCAGCTAATCAGTTCCATGGCTTGCACAAAAGCATTGAGAATGAGAACCGCCGAGGCGTCTGCGATCCACTCGGACGCGTAGTCGCCGTTTCGTTCGTTGGGAGTGGTCCTCGGCTCGCGCGCAGAGTCACAATGAACGATTGGGCGTTTCCGGTCAAGTTGACCGGACCCCACCGAACCAAGATCAAGCCGAATCGCGTATGCGAGGAGGTGGTGCAGGCAGACCGCAGCCGCGGCAACCCTGCGCTCCCGTCCGACGTGGCATCCGTACGCGCGCAGTAGCCCATCATGAGCACACGATGACGCCGTTCACCAATTCGCATCGACCGGTGGTGTTGTTCGATTTGTGATCAAACTGGCGCATCGGAATCTGATACTGTTCGGCCAGCGCCTTCACTGCCTCGCGGAACTTCTCCGTGATCTGGCCAAGCACCACCGGCGATGGGAGTGGTTTGCCCAACTGCTCCCGCATGAAGCTCACTAGCCCGCCCGAAGTTGCCAGTGTTCCGATGTACCCATTCAAGTACAACCGGTCCGAGCACTCCACTTCCAACGTGACATCTCCGTTCAGCAGTTCCGGGATGCGGAGGTGGCCGCCGGCGAAAAAGTGAATCTGTCGTTTCTCGGTGGCGAGCCCCTGTTGAATCGCGACGTCCTGCGCGCGACAACCGAGGCTGCGGTTGCGAAAGCACGCGCTTCCGGCGTGCGGCTCAGCCTCGCCGTAACCACCAACGCCACGCTGCTCACGCCTGACGACGGCGACTTCTTCGAGCGGCACGGGTTCGCGGTCACCGTGAGCCTCGATGGCATCGGCGACACACATGACCAGCTCCGCCCGTTCAAGAACGGCCGCGGCAGCTTCGCCACGATCCTCGATCGCGTGCGACCCATGCTTGCCTCGCAGCGCAGGATGCAGGTGTCGGCCCGCGTTACCGTGACGCCACGCAATCTCCATCTGCCCGAAACACTTGATCAGATCATTGCTCTCGGCTTCCACAGCGTCGGGTTCTCCCCGATGCTAAGTTCGTCGACTGGCAGCGACGAGATGCACTCCGCCGGACTCGACGCAATGCTCGAACAGATGATCGAGTGCGGCGGTCGCATGGAAAACGCGGTGGTCGCGCGCCGCCGCTATGCGTTCTCAAACCTCGTCACCGCGCTCGAACAGCTCCATCGCGGCACTCATCGCCCCTATCCCTGCGGAGCCGGCGCTGGCTACTTCGGCGTCTCCGCCGACGGGCAGCTCTCGGCCTGCCACCGTTTCGTCAACGATCCGGCCGACGCCATGGGCGACCTGGAGCAGGGCGTCGCTCCCGATCTCCAGTCGCGCTGGCTTTCCCAGCGTCACGTCCACTATCAGCAACCTTGCCGCGACTGCTGGGCGCGGTACCTCTGCGGCGGCGGGTGTCATCACGAGGTGATCCATCGCGGACGCCCGGCATGCGACTACATCCGCGGCTGGCTCCACTATTGCCTCGAAGCTTACGGCCTCCTCCTCTCCAGCGCGCCATGGTATTTCGAAACCTCCGCGTGATCCGGTTCGACGCAGATGTTGCGATCGTTGGCGCTGGGCCCGCGGGCGCGACCGCTGCGCTACGGCTGGCCTCTATCGGCCACTCCGTCGTCATCGTCGAAGCAGCTCCGTTTCCCCGAACCCATGTAGGCGAATCACTCACCTCCCGCGTCGTCGAGCTGTTCGACCTGCTGGGAGTTCGTGAACAAATGGAGTCGGCCGGATTTCTCCGTCCATGCGGTGCGATGGTCCACTGGGCCGGCGAAACACGGCTTCGCGAAGATTTCGCCGAAGGATTCCAGGTGGACCGCGCCCGCTTCGACGCTATTCTGCTCGGCGCGGCAATTCGGCATGGGGCGCGAATCTTGCAACCTTCCCGCGTCGCCGCCGTGCGCCGGCTGGGTTGCGGCGGATGGACGCTCAAGCTTGGCGCTGGCGAGACGGAACTCCACGTCCGCTTTTTAGTCGACGCCGCCGGACGCCGAGGCTGCCTCCCTGGCGCGCAACGAATCAATTTGCAGCCGGTCACCATCGCCCTCTACGGTTACTGGACGAATACGGGCATCACGGGGGCGGAGACTCGTGTCGAAGCCGGCGGCGGGCACTGGTACTGGGGTGCGCCGCTCCCTGACGGCAGCGTCAACGCCAGCGTCTTCATCTCTCCGCGCCTCCGGGCGGAGCGGCGCTGCCGCGCTTTGCGCGATCTGTATCTGCAGCTTCTTACCGAGTCCCGCCTGCTTTCGGAATGCCTCCGTGGCTCTCTGCGCGATAGTGTTCGCGCCTGCGACGCGACAGCGTCGCGCACGCTCGATGTGGCCGGAGACGATTGGATCCGCATCGGCGAGGCCGCGCTCGCCTTCGACCCGCTCTCGTCGCAGGGGGTGCAAAATGCCATTGCCGGCGGCTTCCAAGGCGCCGCGGTCGCGCACACGTTATTGATGGACATCGGAATGCGCGAGGCCGCGATCGAATTAGCGCGGGACCGCGTCCGCGAAGGTGCCGAATCGCACACGGCCACCCTCAATAGCTTTTATCGCGCACAGGCGAAGGTGGCGCCGCGCCCCTTCTGGCTCGACCGCGCAGAAGACCGGTGGTGTACGCCTCACCCTGCCGCGACGGAAGTCGCGCCGGCGCTGACTCCGGATACTCCCTTGCACCTCGATCCCGCAACGAACGGGCGTCAAAGGCCGGTGTTGGCCGGAGACCGCATCGTGTCGCAGCCCGCGCTTCAACTACCCGGACGCCGCCCTGTTGCATGGCTCGAAGGGGAGGAACTCACCCGGCTCTGCGCGGTCTTCGAAGATGGCCCTTCTGCCCAACAAGTGCTCGAACACTGGTCGGCCCGCTACGACCGTCCCCGCGCCGCCGGCATACTCTCCATGCTATGGAAGGAACGCTTCCTCCGCAGCGCGGCCGCTTAAATCGGCATGCGCCCGGAATTTTCATTGAGCGCAGGCTTCGGACGCAGCGATTTCGTAACGCCACTTGGGTGGCCGGTGCAAGGCGTTGAATCCGAACAAGTAATGCCCAGCTGAGCTTTCCGGTCATTCCTGCAAATTTCAGAAGGGGCTTGCTTTTGCCTGTGTCTGCCACTATTATTAGTGGCAGATGGCAAGCGACCCCGAACTCGATCTCCGCGGCAGGCTCATTCGCGGTTTGGGCTCTTTGCGGGAGATGCTTCCCGGCTCGTTCGTCGAACGCCGCCGTAAGTGCGGCAAGCCAAACTGCCGCTGCGCCGACGGCCTACAACTCCACCGCGAATTTCTGTTGTCGGTCGTTTGGGAGGGCAAGCCGCAAACATTTCATCTTTCCGCCGCGATGGCCGAGCAAGTGCGCGCCAAGGTGGAACTGCGGAAACGCTTTGAAGAGTCCGCTGACAAGATTGCTAATCTGAACCTGCTGCGCTTCCTCCGTCAGAAGGAGGAGAAGTAGCGCCGTGGTTCGCCGGCAGTTTGAGACCTATCTCGACAAGGTGTTTGGCTTCGCCGATCTGGTAGCCGGTATGCCCGAGGGGAGAACGGATCCGCTCCACCGTTGGGGGAAAGTGTTCGACGCCGTATTCCTGGGATCGGCCTGCCAGTTCGCCACCGTTCATCGGATCGAGTTCGAGAGTACCGATGGTGTCCTTTCCAAACGGATTGGGCCGATCAGTGAAGATACGCTCGGCTACGCCATGCAGCGCCAGGACATCGATTCGCTGTTTGCGCTTGGCTGTACGATTGCGCAGCGGTTGAAAAGAAACGGCGTCCTGCGTTCGGAGTGGGCCATGGGACGCTTGGTCGCCGCCGTGGATGGCATCGAGATCTGTAGTTCCTATGCCCGCTGTTGTGACACCTGCCTGGAACGGAAGGTAGACGGCGAACTCCGCGAGTGTCTTCAGTATTACCACCGCGTCTCGGCCGTCACGCTCGTTAGCCTGACTTTCGCAGTTACGCCGATTCGAGCCAGCTAAGCCTTTTAGAATCAGTAAATTGATACCGTAGGTCTTCACCACAAGAGTGAATCAACCTGCGACAGAAGCAAGCGCGGGGTGTTCAATCTTGGCCGAGGTGATCCGTGGAGGCGGTTGAGCCGGCAGGGCCAGTCGCAGTTTATCGAGCAGGATCTTAACGTCCGTTTCCGGCTGGGTATAGCGAGGCAAAATCAATCGGCGGCCATCTACGGTCGGCAGATGAACGTCGATCATCTGAATGGTCGCCAGCTTTTCCAATACCGCCGCCGGGGTTAGGCCCGGTGCATGGATCAGCAATCGGTGCTTCAACGTCACTTGCAACGAATAGGCCAAAAACGCCACTAAAATGTGCGCATCCACACGATGCTCCAGTTGGTGATAAATCGGTCGAATCCCCAGTTCACTCTTGAGCGAGCGGAACACCGCCTCGATCTGGGTCAGTTGCACATAGCGAGCCCAAAGCACCGCCGGGTCGCCGTCAGTCAGATTCGACCGCAGCAAATAGTGCCCATCGCGCCACTCGGCCTGCTTGCGCTTGTCCCGGTCCACCCGAAACGAAAAGGACTCCCGCGTCACCGCCTGGCCAGCTTCAGGCACACTTATCTTGACGAACCCATAAGCCCGCCCCGCCTCCGTCTTGGCCGCGCCCAACCGCATGAGCAATTGATCCCGGGATGGCAAGCTCCTGCGCATCGCCCGCAGCTTCACCAGTAACCGGGCCAGCCTCTTGCGCCGCATCGCAATCTCCTTGGCCTGGCGACCCTCGCTCTTGGCCAGCACATACAACTCGCCGTCCTCTTGGTATAGTTTCACTTCCACCGAATCGCGGACGCTCTGCCAGGGCAGGTTCAGCCAAAGCTTCTCGTGCTTGCCAATCCGGCTCTTCGGTGTGCCCACCAGATACGAAATCTCCCGTCCGGGAGCACGCATGGCGGCCAACACCGCCTCGGTGGGAATCCCGCGATCCATCACCCACATCCGCTTGGCCTTGCCATAAGTGTTCTCGATCTTGTCGAGAAAGCCGCTCAGCGTAGTCGAATCTATGGTGTTGCCGTTCATCACCTCATAGGCCAACGGAAAGCCATCGGTGGTGACAACGAGTGCGATCACCACCTGCACGCAGTCGGGCCGCCCGTCGCGGCTGTAGCCTCGCTTGGCTTTTGGATTTCCATCCATTTCGCCCTCAAAGTAAGTGCTGGTGAGGTCATAAAGCAATACTTCGAAGTCAGAATGAAACAGATCGGCCCACTTCTTTTGCAACCAGACAAAGAGATCCTGCTTGTGTTCGAGCAGCCGGTCCAGGCAGCGATAGAGACGATCCTTTTCGGCGACGGCGAAATCGACTTGCAGTAACTCATCCATGGCGGTAGATAGGAACCACTGGCGATGCACATGGAACTCGCTCGATGGGGCGACCAGACGATTGACGACCAACAATTGGAGCACCTTTTCCCAACTCACCATTTCCCGCCCATCGGGTATCTTCCGCTGCCAAAACGTGTCCAACTCCAGTTGGCGCCATAACTCACAGCCCAGCCAGCAGCTCCCAAACAGACGGGGTCGATGCAACTCCATTTGCCCGAGCTTGACTTGAATCGAGTCGAGGTCACCGGCGGGAATTTCACGGTCTTCCGGGAACAAGCTGAGGTTGCGGGAAGCTTGCCCGTCTTCGTCAAAGACCTGAAGTGTCTTGCGCCAGGCGGCTTCTTGTTTGTCGTTGATTTCGCCAAGGTAGAGAACAGTTCGTTGGACCGTCTTGCCAGAGCTCAGCCGTCGATTCTCGACGACGCTGAAGTAGCGATGAGCCTTGCCGTCCTTTTTCCGGTTCGTTTGACGCAGAAACATCGAAACAGCAGAATGCCAGAATGTTTAGGCCTTTGCTAGGGGGTAGGTCTTCACCGCAGCCGTTTTGAAATCGCCTCGTTGCAATCATTGAACTTAGTCGCCGTTTTGAGCCGAAATTAGCCCAAAATGCCCGCGAACTGCGAAAGTCGGGTTAGCACCCCTTTTCCGGTATTCCTGGGAATTCGTTTTCAGCAAGCCGGCGAAACCGAAGTGGCGTGCTCTCTGGACTTACTGCGGCGACTAAATACGCAACTGGGGCGGCGGTTTTTCGATGTGCTCGTCGCCGACGCCATCTACCTGCAGACGCCGTTCGTCGCCGCCATCGAATCGTTGGGCTTGGACTGGGTCATCAATCTGAAAGACAATCAACCGGCTTTACTGGCCGAGGCCGAACGTCTCACTGTTGCTCCCGCCACGTGCCAGTGGTCTGCCCGTAACGAGGAGTTCTCTCTTTGGCATTTGCCGGCAGTCGACTGGCCTGTCGCCAACCGCCTGGTGCGGGTCGTCAAAACAGTCCGCCTCCAACAGATCAAGCGAGTCAAGATTAAGAGCCCCGGCGAGCCTCGCGACAAACAAAAAGAGCAGGTCCCGCTGGAGAACACCAACTTCTATGCGAGCAATGTGGAACTGGGCTCCATCTCTCCGAAGTTCATTCACCAATTGGGCCGAAGCCGCTGGACTATCGACGCTACCGCATTCCAAACCCTTACGACAGACTCCCATCTCAAACAGCCTTCCGTGCACAAGGACGTCGCACTCGTCGTGCTGACGACGATCCGAATTCTGGCCTATACTCTAACCACCGTTTTCTATCATCGCCAGATTCGCAGCCACTGCCGGAAACGGCCGCCCAGTTTTTGCGAGCTGGCTAGATTGCTGGCGCTGGCTTTGTTCGCCGATGCCCCTGATACCAGTTAGATCTGTCCATGGACTTGCGCCACCGCCCTACCTCCCGGCGCTTGTCCGACGAGTGCCTGCTCTTCATTGCACCCAATGCCGTCTCCCTCCTTTGCTGACCATCCCCCTGCCTGAAACCACCGCTCCGAAGCCGAAAAACCACCGGCACCTTTGATTGGCTCGTCTGGGAAATCTGTGGGCGGTTTTAGTCTCGTCTGAGTCGTTGGGAGCGGAAGCGGTGGAGCTTGCGGCAGGTGGAGTCAAAGGACCGTTGCTGTTCCTCCGAGT
>Ga0163146_10008677_pt1 | contig 10761 bp, 8 predicted proteins | sample OliLakLV19MP7G1_FD_148648 | JGI IMG/M metagenome (GOLD analysis project Ga0163146, IMG submission 148648) | Freshwater microbial mat bacterial communities from Lake Vanda, McMurdo Dry Valleys, Antarctica - Oligotrophic Lake LV.19.MP7.G1 | ecosystem: Environmental > Aquatic > Freshwater > Lake >... | reverse complement strand
GTACTTGCTCATCTACGGGAACATCTATCTGATGAACGTAGAAAAAAATTCAGAGTTGACAATGAAAAGTTACCAGCAGGTAGAGTCAGTGATGAAAACTTTTTCAGAAGATATTCCAAGTGAAGAGACAAGGAGCATTTGCGTACATCTTCAAAACTATTGCCTAAGCTTAATTAATAAAGGAAACAAATATTACTTGCGAGATTTTTTTGAAATCATTACTTTTCGAATAACGAACAACATTCTCCTTGAAGATGGGCGTATCAATCCTCAACTTTATAAAAATGTTATCGGAGTTGCCCTAATGTTAAATGAAATAGAGTGGGCAATGGATTTCGCCAATGATTTCAAAGAGAAACTCCCAGTAAAATTGAAAAGTGATTACTATAATGCCTCAATGGGTCAATTATTTTATCATAAAAAAGAATATGCTACAGCAAGTAAATATCTAATTGCAGCAAGTCACAATAAAAGCGATGTTTATTTCGCATTATCTATAAAAAAACTTTTGCTGAAAATCGGACTTGAATGTAATGAAAGTCCGTTTGTTCTTGAATCCCATATGGATGCTTATCGCAAACATCTTGAACGCTATCGTAATAAAATTGGAGAGAACGCTCCCCTTTTAGAAAAATTTTTTAAATACTACCGTTATCTTGAAAGAACGCGGTGGAATAGTAGCGAAATGGAAATTCTACTTAACTCGTTAATTGAGGAGGAGAATTTCCCTGAAAAAGAATGGCTCATAAAAATGACCCAAAACAGGCTAAAAAAAAATGTCTCGAAACCACAACCTATGCCAACAGATTAATGCCTTTTTATTTTACAAGAATGCTCTCAGAATATTGCAAGAACTTACTGTTTGCAACTGCAAGGTAAGGACCTGCTGCAAGATTGCTCAAATTATGCGTACATGTGGAACTCTGTAGGCAAGTTTTGGAAGTAACCAACTGCCCGCTCAACGTATAAACTCTGATTGTCTTCATCGGGTCATCTGGATTATTTGAGTTTGCAATTAAGAGTTCCCCATTCATATCAATATTAATCGCCTCCACATGCAAGGGCGTTTTTGAAATCGTTGCAACGGAAGTCAGCAAAAAAAGGCAGGAAAAAAAGAATAAATGTTTCATGACTAAATATTTTTTGGGTGTTTTAGAATTATTGCCTGCATTGGCTTTCAGCGTTATTGCAGGCTAACGAGGACAAGGTATGACAGGAATATTCTCTCTGCCACAGCAACTGAGGAAGGCGGCAATTTGACTGAGCGAAGCGATGATTGAACTGAGGATGCGTTAGCTGTGCAGCTTCGTCATTGCGTGTTTAAATGCAGTAACGGATTCAGCGGAGAGATAAATCGCTTTGTCTATATGCCGCAGATGCACTGTGCGGTACTTCAGCAGACTCACATGCCGCAGATTTACAATCGCGCTCTTGTTGCAACGGAAAAAACAACCGTATTCCTCAAATTTTTCCTCGAAGTATTTCAGCGTTTTTGAAAAACGCAATTGTCCTGTGTTGTTGAACTTATTGATGGAAAGCCTGTAATCAGTCGTGAAGTATATCGCGGAGTAATTATCGTCTCCCTCAATGAGGATGATGTCATCCACTTTCGGATAGATGATGATGCGCTCGCGTTCATTATCGAGCTTGTCACGGTGGTCGAATGACAGCGTGACGATTTTTTCCCAAAAAGGCATATTTCTCATAGTAGCAAGCATTTTTTGTTTGCTAAATGAGGTGTCCGTTTCACAGGCATTAATTGCTGAAATATTTTTCTTTAAGCAACTTTTTTTCCGTTTTTTTCAAATTTTAAGTGATATTGCGTAGCGCTATGAATTACTCTTTGCTTGCCTTAGCGCTCGCGCCTGTCGTTGCGGTAATGCTTTATATCTATTGGAAAGACAAGCATGAAAAAGAGCCGATGGCGCTCTTGCTAAAATGTTTTATCGGAGGCATGTTCAGCATTCTGCCGGCAGTGGCGCTGGAAACGCTTGGCGGAAGATTAGGATTCGGCATTTCTCAAAACTCCTTCGGCACAATATTCTATGCCTTTGGCGTAGTTGGGTTCAGCGAGGAAATCTGCAAATATTTTGTTGTGCGAAAACTTGCTTACCGCAACCCCGCTTTTAACGAGCCTTTTGATGGCATTGTTTATTGCGTGATGGCGAGCATGGGCTTTGCCGCGCTCGAAAATGTGCTTTATGTTTTTGAAGGCGGAGTTGCCACCGCAGTGGCGCGCATGTTCACTGCCGTACCCGCACATGCTACTTTCGCTTGTATCATGGGGTTTTTCATGGGCAAAGCAAAATTCTCCGGAAGGAATGAATTTCAATTGAATACCATCGGTCTGCTGGGCGCAATTCTCTTTCACGGAGCTTATGATTATTTTCTTTTTGAAAATAATATTCCGGGAATTTATTCAGGCGCATTCATTTCTCTGATTGTGGCGTTATCCTTATCAAGACGCGCAATCAAAATTCACCAGAAAAATTCTCCTTTCAGAATTTCATGAGTAAAGCCTTTGATAAAAAATCACTCAAGCGTTTATTGGAGTCGAAGGTGCTGAAATACAACACGCCCGAATTTATTCCCGATGACCCTATTTGCATTCCGCATCAATTTTCCAAGAAGCAGGATATTGAAATCACGGGCTTTCTTGCTGCCACGCTTGCCTGGGGACAACGCAAAACCATCATCAACAAATGCAACGAGTTGATTCAGTTGATGGACAACAGTCCGCATGCATTCATTTTAAACCACAAGGAAAAAGACCTGAAGCGTTTTTTGAATTTTCGCCATCGCACCTTTCAACCTACGGATGTTCTGTATTTCATTTCCTTTTTCAAGGATTATTATTCAAAGCACGAAAGCCTTGAAGATGCCTTCAGTCAGTTTATGCAGCCGAATGACGCGAATACGCAAAAGGGATTGGAGGGATTCAATCAACTTTTTTTTTCTTTAGAGCATGTTCCGCAACGAACGCGCAAACACGTTTCTTCTCCGGCAAAAAATTCTGCTTGCAAACGCCTGAATATGTTCCTGCGATGGATGGTGCGCAATGATAAAGCAGGTGTTGACTTTGGAATTTGGAAATCCATTAAACCCTCACAGTTATTGTGTCCGCTTGATGTGCATGTAAATCGGGTTGCAAGAAATTTCGGATTAATTCAGCAGAAAACAACCGATTGGAAAGCAGCGCTTGAACTCACAAACAATCTGAAACAGTTGGATAAAAACGACCCGGTAAAGTATGATTTCGCTTTGTTTGGAATAGGCGTAACTGAAAAAATCTGAGCAAGGATTTTGATGGGAACTAATATTTTACTATTTTTTGAAACAATTCATCTCCGTGGAAACAGACGATACGATAGAAAAAACCGCTTTGGCTTTGCGGAATCAGTTTGGAATGGCGGAAGTAGATTTGCTGCCGGGGGATGAGCAACAGCGCATTGAGGCGCTGAAGAAAGTATTAGCAAAGCGGCTTGCAGAAATGATTGACCACGAATTTGACAACTTTGTGAACGCGCTCTACCGGATTGATATTGATGAAGCAAAGGTGAAAAAAGTGCTTGCGAAACAACCATTCAGCCACGCCCTTGAAGAAGTAGCTGAATTAATTATTAACAGACAGATTCAAAAAATTATCACCCGTAAACAGTATTCTACCCCCGCGCATGACATGGAATTTGATATGTAGCATCCCATTTTTACAAGCAAATTTTTTTCGAGATGATTTAGTGGTTCTCCTCATCCTGCTGGGCGCGTTTTATCTCGCGTTATTTATTTTGCGGTGGCTGCGTTTTTTAAAAAAACGAACATGCCCCTCCTGCTCCGGAAAACTCAGCAGAAAAAAAAGAAAACCGTTTGATAAATTACTTGTGTTGCTCATATTAAATATTCTCCCGCTTAAACGCTATAAATGCGTCCATTGCGGATGGGAAGGATTGCGGTGGAGCAAGCGGAAACCCGGAAGCAGTGGACCCTATTAATATGAATGACTTTCGCTTTCAAAAAACTTCTTTCCAGAACTGATAATTTGCGGAATCAAAAAAATCTTCGATGAAACTTATCTCGTACCTGAATGAAAAAGAGCTTGACCAATTAGCAATCCTTGTGGAGAATATGGCGTATGACGCCAATACCTGCGATAGTAATCTTCCTGCGAACATGAATGATTTTTTGTGGGAAGGCGATGACGCGATGGAACTTGCCAAAGAATGCGACAAAAAAATTAAGTCGGGCAAAATTGCGAGGAGTCAGGGCAAGCCGATTGAAACACTTCAATTAATTGCTCCGGTTCCCTTTCCAACTTCTACGCGCGATGCGTATGCTTTCAGACAGCATGTGGAATCTGCAAGAAAAAATCGGGGTTTGGAAATGATTCCTGAATTCGACCAGTTTCCGGTTTTTTATTTCACGAATCATAATGCTATTCAGGGACAAGGCGATGTGGAACTGATGCCCGACCATTTTCAGCAATTAGATTTTGAATTGGAAATTGCAATCGTAATCGGGAAAGAAGGCAGGAATATTCGCGCTGATGAAGCCGATGATTACATCGCGGGCTATATGATTCTCAACGACCTCAGCGCGCGTTTTTTGCAAATGGAGGAAATGAAATTGAATCTGGGTCCGGCAAAGGGAAAAGATTTTGTGAACCTGCTGGGTCCGTGGTTAATTACGCCTGATGAGTTGCAGAAATATTTAGTGAAGCCAAAGCAAGGGCATGTCGGCAATTTGTATGATTTAAAAATGCAGTGTCTCGTGAATGGCAAATTAGTTTCGGAAGGCAATACAAAAGACATGGACTGGACATTTGCTGAAATCATTGAGCGCGCATCTTATGGTGTTGACCTGTTGCCCGGTGAAGTGATTGGCTCAGGCACAGTAGGCACGGGTTGTTTTCTCGAACTGAACGGCACAGGCAAGCGCAAAGACCCGAACTATCAGCCGCAATGGCTTCAGGCGAATGATGTTGTGGAAATGGAAGTGGAGGGTTTGGGCAAACTCGTGAACACGATGAAAAAAGCAAATACAGATTACTCAATTCTTTCCATGAAAAAATAATTCGCGTGAAGATTGACCCGAAAAATATTCCGACAAACAAGCTGCACGGCTATCTTTTGAGCGCAGTTGCCCCGCGCCCAATCGCATTTGCAAGCACGATGGATGCAAACGGAAATCCGAATCTCGCGCCTTTCAGTTTTTTCAATGCGTTTAGCTCTAATCCGCCCACGCTCATTTTTTCTGCAAACAGGAGAGTGAAAGACAACACCACCAAAGACACCTATTCCAATATCAAAGCGACAGGAGAAGTAGTGATTAATACCGTGAGCTACAAATTCGCGCGGAAGATGGCGCTTGCGAGCATCGAATATCCGGCTGATGTAAATGAATTTGAGAAAGCAGGACTTACGCCTTTGCCTTCTGAAATTGTAAAACCATTTCGCGTTGCCGAATCATCGGTGCAGTTTGAATGCAAAGTGAAAAATATTATCGAATTGGGAAACGAAGGCGGTGCCGGAAATCTTTTTATTTGCGAGGTGTTGCTGATGCACATTCACGATGACGTGCTGGATGCGCAGGGAAGAATTGACCCGCATAAAATTGATTTGGTTGCAAGAATGGGCGGACCTCTTTATTGTCGCGCTTCGGGCGATGCAATTTTTGAAATCAATCAACCTTTCGACAAATTCGGAATCGGCTTTGATAACTTGCCGGCAAAAATTAAAATGAGCAAAGTGCTCACCGGCAATGACCTTGCGGAACTCGCGAGTATAGAAATGCTGCCCGCTGAATCAGAAATTGAAGCGTATCGAAATAACCCTGCTTATCTTGAATTAGCAGAAAGGTTTAAGAATGACTCCGAATCGCTTGAATGGCATATCCACGAGTATGCAAAGCAACTTTTGAAAGAAGGAAATATTAGGGATGCTTGGAAACTTTTGCTCGGTTAATAACCCAAGATTTTCCCGCAGATGTCCGCAGATTTATGATTCGCTGATTTCCGCACAATTCTATCTGCGTTATCTGCGCTGGGTTCAATCCGTGAAAATCTGCGGGGAAAATATTTAGAAGCTGATGCTCTTGAAATAATTCTCTATCAACTGGCGGTAGTATGGCTTCATTGCCGGAGGAACAGTTTTGTACAGTTGAATTTCCGCCTCGCGTTGTTTCAAATATTCTTCCAAAGAGGGCGGCAGTTGTCTTGCCATTTCTTCACCCACCTGCGACTGGCGCTTGTCATCCTGTTCGCGCTCGCGCATAGATTTTTCAACATCAAGCAGTCGCGTGAGAATATCCTGCTGCCGCTTTTTCATTTGCTCGGTAAGTTGTTTGTTGTAAAGTTCCGTTTCGGTTTTGTTCATGTCATCAATCAACTTCTCTAAATCACCAAGACTGCCATCGCCATTTTCGGATTCATTCAGTTTCTTCAACGCTTCGCGGATAGCAGCCTGCTTTGCTGCCTGCTGCGCAACTTCTTTGCTCATGCCGCCCTGCTGCCCTTTTTCACCCGGACCTTGTTTTTTCATTTGGTCTTGCATCTGTGAAATCTGGTCATTGAGTTGCTTCTGCATCTCCCCAAGTTTAGGCGAGGGCATCCCTTTACCCTTTTTTTGACATTGCTGATTTCCCTTCATTTGAGAAGCCATTTGCTGCTGCATCTGTTGCAATGTTTCGCTGAGCATGAGCGCAAGATTGTTGAAGCCGGTCATTACATATTGCTGATGCACAGTCGCATCATTCTTTTTTCTGTCAGCTAACTCCTTAATCGTTTTTTCGAGATTTTTGCCCACCTCTGCCACCTCTTTATTTATGAATGTTTGCAGTTGAAATACGCGCTTGCTCAATGCAAACAAACTGTCTTTCACCAACTCGGTGTCATCTTTGATTTTGAATTGTTCCTGCGTAAGCGCCACATAGCGCGGGTCGTTGATGCTCGTTTTGCTCACTTCTGCCATCAATGCTTCCTGGTCGAGCGAGAGCGTAACAAGGTTTTCTAACAACTGGCGAATGGCGCGCATATCCATCTCCATTTGCTCCATTTCCATTTCACCTTGCATTTGCGCAAGCTGCTCTGACATCTGCTGCATTTTTTCAGCCGCGCTCTTTTGATTTTCCGATGCCTTTTTGTTTTTGTTTTGCTTCAGATTTTCAGAGCCTTTGCTCATCTCTTGCTTTGTCTGTTCCGCATTTTCCTTCGTGTCGTTGAATGCGTCTTTGTCGCCCAATTCTTTTTTGATGTCTTCCAATTCCTTCAGCGATTCCTGCACATTCTCAAATTCTTCATTCAGCTTTTCCTGTTCCTTTTGCAACTCTTCGTTGCTCTTTGATTCGTTCTTTGTTTCTTCGCTCAACGCTTCTTGCTTCTTTGCAAGTTCTTCCAGTTTGTCAACTGTTTCGGTGAGTTTCTGCTCAAATTCCAATTGCTTGAATAATTCCAACATGCGGTCAAGCTCTTCTTCCAATTGCTCCTGCGACAATTCAAAATCTTTCAGGTTTTCCATCATCTCTTCCATGTCCATCTGCTCCATCAGCGACTGCATTTTCTCAAACAGTTCTTTCATTTCATCTGAAAGCACCTGATTGAACAACTCCTGCAATTTCTGCTGCTTCTCCATAATTTCAGGGCGCACGTCTTTAAATTCCTGCTGCTTACTGATATTGTTGTTGAATTCTTCCTGCAATTGCTGAATCGCTTCCTCCATGCTTTTTTGCTTGTTCAGCAAATCTTCCATCGTTTTCTTGTCTTCCCAATTCAGATTTTTTTTCTGCAATAATTTTTCCTGCGCATCCTGAATTTCTTTTTTCAGTTCCTCCGCTTTGGAAATCGTTTTATCCAAATCGCCTTTGATTTCCTCGTTGCTTTCTTTGGTCTCTTTTTCTAATTCATTCAATGATGGCATCTTGAATTGCAACGTAGTTGAGCGCGTGGACTTGCTGCCGTGAATCGCATCATTATCCCACACTTCAAAGAAATAAATCACGCCTTCGCCCGGCTGTAAGCCAAGTTCTTTCAAATCCCAATAGTGTGAAAACTGCGCATATTGCCCTTTGGCAAATGAAACAGCGATGGAAGCATATTCTTCTTTTGTGTCATCATTTTCTTTTTGAATCTTGTATTTCAATTGCAGCTTGCTCAAGCCGTAATCATCAGAAATTTCACCCATGAAATATAAGTAGCGCATGCTCGCTGAATCTTCCAGCGGCTGCACGGAGATTGCAGGATGTAAATCAGGAACAACCAGGATGGAGTAAGAAATAGAATCTGCATCTTTCAAATATTCGTTGGATATTTTTACGGTGTAATAACCGCTTTCTTTCGGACTTTCCGTGAGCGTAAATAACTGCTCTCCGTTACGTTCGGCTGCAAGTTGTTTTCCGGCAAAAGCAAATGCGATTTCATTGGTGCTTTTAGCATGTAATTCCCAGCGCACTTTCGTGCCAATGGGAATATTCAAGTCGCCAATATTTTTTACAGACTCGTCTTTCTTGCCCGTGTATGCAGGGTAATCCAACTGCACGTCAAAATTTACAATCATCGGCTTGGGCAGCACCTCAATCGTGTAGGGCTTGGAATCAAAGCCCGCAGCCGAAAGCACAAACTCCTGCGTTTGCTGAAGATTAAAAAAGTTGTACTGAAATTCTGATGCGTTCTTCCTGTTCATCTTGTAAGAATAGCCGTCCACTTTGATGAAAAGATTATCCGGCAATACTTCTCCATCCACAGACACATCAAGCGGAAAATTTTCAAACTGCATCACCTTCAATGCCGGATTTTTCACCGTGAATTTGAAAGGCGCAGGCTTTTCAAAATCAGTGCCGTTGTAAACGAGGCGCTTTGTGCCGTCTTTAATAATATTTGGCGCGCCAATCATAATCGCCAAAAACACGAGTAGCGGCAATACGAGATAACGCAGATATTTTTTGTTTTTGCCCAAATCAATTGCCGAAGTAAACGGCACAAGCTTGATGCTTTCCGTTTTCTGATTGATGCTGGCGAGAATGAGTTCTTTTTCTGCAACAGATTCTGATTGTTTTTTCAATTGCAAAATATTCAGCAGTCTATCCTGCACATTGGTAAAATGGCTGCCCACAATCTGCGCTGCCTGTTCATGGCTGATAATTTTTCCAAGGCGGTAATAACGCAGCAGCGGCTCGGCAACCAACTTATACAGCAATGCCGCGCTGCCTGCAAGAAATCCGAAGAACAAAATTTTTCTGCCTGTAGCGGGAAGGAAATAACGATACTCAATGACATTGAGCAAAAGGAACGTAGCGAGAATGATTGCACTCGCATAGATTAACCCGCGCAGCAAGTGATTGAGATAGTGCTTGCGGATAAACGCATCTAATTTATTAATGAGTAAGGAGTAGTTGTCGGACATGCCTGAGAGAAGATGAAATTTCCGCTAAAAGTTCACAAACGCCCGCATGAAAAACGCGCAAAAGCCGCAATCATTGCGGGCGGAAAGGCAAATTAGGCAAAGGGGTGGAGATTGTCCATGAACCAGATTCCAAGGGTGTAGGACAAATTGCATCGGCTCGCACGGTGGGCTTCTCTCCGCCTTAGGGGAAAAGCCACGCTCGTTGCAATTTGTCCTACACCCAAATCCCAGGCTTACTTGAACCATACCTCCCGATACAAACGAAACTCCATCGCATTCTGCGGATAATTCTGCACTCGTGATTGCAACAGGCGGTAGTCTTTGTAATAATAAATCGGCATGATGGGCGCATCGTTTATCATCACCTGGTCAGCCTGCGCATAGAGCGCAAAGCGTTTTGCATCATCCACTGTGTTAATCGCCAGTGTGAACAGCGAATCATAAACGGGGTTGCGATAGCGCGTGGAATTCAAATAAGATTTGTCGCTAAGTTTTGGCGGAATATGTCCGCTGAAAAACAACGTGAGAAAATTTTCAGGGTCGGGGTAATCAGCAATCCAACCTAAACGCCAGAATTGCGTTTTGCCTGTTTCGAGATTTTCTAAATGCTGCGCAAAAGGCAGCTTGGTGATGTTCACGCGGATGTTGAGCGTTTCCTGCAACATCTTCTGTACGGCTTCCGCGATTTGTTCGTTCGTTCCTCCTCCCGAATTGATTTGCAGTGTGAGTTCGGGAAAACCTTTTCCGTCAGGATAACCTGCTTTTGCAAGATGTGTGCGCGCCTTTTCCGGATTATAATCGTAGCCCTTCACTGTATTGGCATCATAGCCTGTGATGGAGGGCGGCACGATGCCATTGAACGCGGGCAACGCGCAACCCTTCACCGTGAAGTCCACAATTTTTTGGCGGTCAATCGCATAGTTGAATGCGATACGCACGTCTTTATTGGAAAAAACAGTGTCCACATTCAGAAAGCCGTAGTAGAGCGTGGCGAGCGTTGACTTCACCTGCACTTGAAATTTTTGATATTCGCCAAGCAAGTTTCCCTGCTTGTCCACGATTTCTTCCACCATTTCAAGCGGCAGTTTATAAACAAAATCAAGGTCGCCTTTTTTGAGCGCGAGTAATTCGGCTTTTTGTTCTTTGATAAAAGTGACTTTGATTCCGCTCAACAACGGCAGTTGATTTCCGAATTCATCTTTCCCCCAGTAATTCGGATTTTTTTCCATAATCACAACTTCATCTTCACGCAATGCCTTGATGCGGAAAGGTCCGGTGCCTACTGCTTTTGCACGCAAATCATTCCCGTATTTCTCCACTGCTTCTTTTGGAAATACCGCGGTGAACGGCAGCGCAAGCATTTGCAAAAATC
>Ga0163146_10008670_pt1 | contig 10767 bp, 18 predicted proteins | sample OliLakLV19MP7G1_FD_148648 | JGI IMG/M metagenome (GOLD analysis project Ga0163146, IMG submission 148648) | Freshwater microbial mat bacterial communities from Lake Vanda, McMurdo Dry Valleys, Antarctica - Oligotrophic Lake LV.19.MP7.G1 | ecosystem: Environmental > Aquatic > Freshwater > Lake >... | reverse complement strand
TAGTATAACACACCATTCCCCCGCCGTTATAGTGTTTTCGATAGCCAGATGTAATCCCCATCGTTTTCAGAATGTTGATTGCAAGGTCATGCGCCTCATCAAACCGCATGCGAACGTCATTATTTTTCAGTACGACATACACCCCGATGCTTGACCCTACGATAGTCATAACGCGCATGGGCGGTGTTTGTCTCGATAACGATGTGTTGGTCACAGCGTCGGCTTCGTTTACTTCTATCGTGGTTTTCTTGTCTTGGCGTAAAAATACGCGGATAGCGTCATCGCTCATTACGAATCCTCTCTAAATAGATAATCGGTCACAACTGTTCCACACTCGCAATGCCCCTCATAAGCCTGAACGAGCATGTTATTCCGTAACGTCACCGTTTTTTTGTGAGGAATGTCGGTCATTACCCCACATCGCGGACACCATGACGTTAGAGTTTCAGGGTAGACCAAACTCCGACGTACAACTGCGCGCTCATGCGCTTCTTTCACATCATTTATCGTCATTCCATCTCTCCAATGCAAACTAGTGTGTCGGTTAAATCGAGTGTGTAAACCTTAAAGCCGAAGAAAGTCAGCTCTGCGTCGTCAAAGTCTTTCAGGTCGCTTAGCGAAACTATCGGACGCTCTGCCATGTGGGGCGCAAACATCGCGCACCCAACCGCGTTTAGTGTGAAGCGCACCCACAGCCCCACGCTGGACGAGGGGTTAATGTCTGCGCCATCGTCATCACCATCATCAGCAATAGCTACCACCGCCGTAAAATGGCTGTATTTGTCTAGTTCGCATATCGTGCCACCGCGTATCTCAAAAATAGCGTTAGGGTTTGACTCGCGATAATCTTCTAATGTGACGATAAAATCTTCTGTGCCGTACTTTTTGCTGATGTTTCTGAATGTCTGTGTCATCTTAGTTCTTTCCGCCGTTGTGGCTTTTGAGGATATAAAGTTCAAAGGCTTCGGCTGTCCATGGCAGGGCGGGCTTAAAGAAATGCTCATAGATAGCTTGGGCGTATACGCGAATTTCGTACTGGGCATCACTTGCCATGCGAAGGCGTAAAAAGTGCATTAGGTTATGGGCATCTACTTTAACCACCCAAGTGTAATACACACTGAACCCTGGAAGAAAAAGTCGTGCGATTTCACGGGCAACGCCTGCTTTAAGGGCTTCTTGGTAAAGCGCGTACCCTTGTTCGTAGTGCGCGATTAGTTTTTGCGTGAGTGCGTCGTTTTCGTCATTACTCACTTCGCCTTCACTGGCTTGCTTGTTGTCTTTAGATTGTTTACGCCAAACACTAGGCACGTAAAAATCATCCTCTTCAAAAGGTGTATATCGTCCTGATTGGGCGTTCATGTTCCATGTGCGATGACGCACCCACTGCCACCAAGTGACTAATGGTGCATGTATCCTAAACTTAAACTCTACCATTTCAAATGGGCTGGTATGATGGTTAAGAAGTAGGTAAAAGAGCAATTTCTTGTCTTTATCTTCGCCTTTACTTTCGCCCAGAAAACTTACTCTAGCAGCGTTGACAATGGCTAAATCGCCAGAGACTTCTGCATTGGGGTGAGGCATCAGGTCAAGTAACTCTATCCAACCTTTATCGAGTACGTTAATGCGCTTGTTGAGTAAATCGGTCATTTTAACCTTCTCTCGTCTGCATGCACAGTTGGTCAGCCATCACCATCACCACCCTCATCATCAGCATCAGCGTCTTCTGGGAAATAATAGTCTTCGCCCATGTCAAAGAAGGGGTCATAATCATAGCCCTCATCAGCATGAGTATCACCCTCACGCGCGCCATCGAAGTCATTAAAATACACACCCTCACGCCATCCGCGCAATTCGTCTACGTTAACCCAATCGTCATGCCATTCCGCACGTTTACTCATTGTCCTCACCACCCTCATCATCATCATCGCACCCGTCACCCGAATCACGGTCGGCAAAATGCCCTTCTATTATTAGAACTTCGCCATCATCACTTACCGTTTGCGCCATCGCCATCACCAACATCTGCGCACGACACTCTGGACACAAAAAACTGTACGCTGAACTGAACTCCCCGTGCATCATGCACTCATGAAGAAACTCTGGAAACATGGCGTCACTCTCATCCGCATCACTCTCATCGCTGGCATCAGTTTCAAACTGCGCATCAAAGTTTTCCCAAAACCCGTCCACAAACATGGAGTCTGTTTCTTCGCCAAAGTAAGGCTCATCATCTACCGGTTGCGTCGCATGCACGCGCGTACAATCGGGGCAGAGTAGGTTATCCTCTGCTGGGAAAAATCCCGGTGTTCCACACACAAAACAAAATTCGCTTGCGTTCATTGTATTCCTCATCCGCCCATTCGGGCAATAATTTGTCAATTGAGCAGTTTCATGTGATGCTCGGCACACTTATTCGGGTTGCGATTAAGGTGAAGTGTAGGGTATCCCGTAGTGATTACATGCTAGTCGGTCTTGCTCTTCTTGAATTGCAGGAATATCAAGCTCTTTGATGACCGTCTTTGGTTGTTCCCAGCAGTGTTCGGCTACATCACCCAACGCCTTTACACGCGCACGGGCTAGTATCAGCAAGTAGGCTAGTTCGAAAAAGGGCAACACCAAATACTCGCCACTTGAAGTAGCTATCATTACCCCGCCGTAAGACCGCTTGTCGTTGTAGTTGGCATAGTACGAAACGACGTTCCCAATTCCCGCATGGAAAACCACTTCTGTATACTCCGCATCGCGCTTGTAGACGGGCGCGGGTACAACGAGAAACTCTTTTGGATAAGGGGATAGACCGATAAAGCTGGGATTTTTCCCGTCTGTAATGGTGATTACAAAATCTTTATTCGTGACAACCCCAAAATAAAAGGGTAATCCGCGCCCCTTAGCAAATTCAAGGGATACTTGCTGAAGGCGTTCCTTCATGTCCATAGCGTCCAACCAATCCGCCACTTTTTTGGCGTTAGCAACTTCTTCAGTTGTGTTACTCATCATCATTCTCCTTGTTTACGAACAGTGAAACATTTACTAGATTGATTGAATAAAATGACCAACCCTGTATGAGAAACTCTTTCCCTTTGAGATGAGCGTAGAATTTTTCACTCATAGCAGAGTGGTCTAGAAGCTCGCCACATTGGACGATGTAAAAACGGTCTTGGAATACCAACCGCAAAGTAACGTGGTTCACGACAACAATGCCGTTGCCAATGCTACACAGAAACGGTGTGTCGTCTATGCCGAAGTGTGCCATGTGAGCATTGTGAATGTTGCTGATACGCTCCATGTGCGGGGAGAGCAAAGTAGCAGATTTTGGCTGTGTGTCTGCTAGCGCGTTAATGTTTATCATGAGCGCACCAATTCAAACACTAAAACCCACGCCTGATAACGGTCATGCGGGCGTTGGTACAGGTAGTCGGGCGTTATGCCCGTTAGGTCAAAACCTTTTACGAGTGCTACGTCGTGCATGGTTGCCCACGCTTTGATAAACTCGTCGTATGAGCTGAACCCCTCGCGGGCGATGTCGCTCTCATCAAAATAGCGAACATCACGGTTTTGTATCTGCACGATTCTAATCCGCTGAACGCCCCCCTGCCCGCGCGCGGGTTGTACTCGGTACGTTGCGCCCACGCGGTATTGATAGCGATTGTTTTGCATAACCGATACAATAGCAATCCCGTCAAGCACTGCCTCTGTATCGGATTTAATCAAACGCGATGTTTGCGTCGTTTCCCCACTTAGAACTTTTTGCGTGTGTTCAAATATCATTGTATTCTCCGTTCCTCATTTTTGATGTATACTGATTTTGGGTATTGTTGCGCTGGAGTGACTTTCTTACCCCAATTGCCCCGTCATAGGGGCATCAAACTTTTTTGCTACTCCCCGAATTGATATAACCGGTCTCCCATAGACTCTAGAAAGTCAACCGCAAAATCATTTAACTCGCCGTCATCAACCGCCGAACCCTGCTCGTTGGTAATTTGATACCCGCGTTCGGATAGCGCTTTCAGCAGTTCGGCGGTATGGTCTTTCAGAGTGTTCTCTAAAATTTTACGTACCGCTGATGCGGTGGACTCAACAATATAATCAGCGATTTCACGGTCACCACCAGAATATTGAGATGGATTAAGGTTGTAAAGCGCGAGTGTGATAACCTCTCGATTGCCCTTGCCTTGCGCAAGCATCGCGTCAAGGTTCGCCAAAGCCACTAGCTCGGTGGGGTTTTTCAGATTAAATTGTGCCTGAACGTGGCGTGTGTTTTTAGCCATTCGAGACCCCCCTACGATTCTTGCCCATAGTTTGGCTCATGGCAAGGATTGCCAACCCGCCACGTGCGTTAGCAAACGCCATGTCTTTCGGGGTTTCCGCGAGAAAGATGTTGCTGCCGAAAAACGGCTTATGTTGTACTCTCAAAAATGACTCAATAAGCGCACCGCCACCGCCCGTTATCACCAAGCCCTGCGAAGACGCATACTCGGATGTCTTCATGAGCATAGATACGTTGTTCGCTAGAGCGGTAAATAGTTCCACCAATTTCGGCGCAAGCTCAATTTTGTGTCCCCCAATTTGGATAAAGCGGTCTTGGAACGCTTGCATCAAAACCGCGTCATCAAAGTGGGGATTATTTGCCATCGTCACGAGTTCATTTTGAGTATTGTTGATGTACTCGCGAACGCTGTTCATCAACCCGTTCACCCCCAGCGGGACGCTCACGAAACTTTCTACTATCACGTGGTTGTTTTGAATCCCCACCACGTCGGTAGTGTTCCCGCCCACGTCTAGAACCAGCAGATTCTTGATTCCCTTGAATCGCGGGTCGGGTACGGGTTTGCTGGTTAACCAACTGTCACCGAGCATCGCGCGAGTTAAACCACCCAAAGGTTCGTCTAAAGTGGTGACGGGTCCCACTTGGATGCTAGATTTGCGTGGTTTGCGGGTTTGCCCGTGATATGTAATGACCTCAAACTCGCCCGAAACCGCACTGTACATCTGGTTACGGAACGCAATGTTGCGTGGGGGATGCAGAACCATTGCAGAAATTTGACCAGACACTTTTAACCGGGCGCAACCGAACGCGAGAATTGCTCCAAGAAAATCGCGTGTATACCGGGCTACATCGCGAGTACCAATTAGAGAATATTGTAGGGCAGTTCTGCCAAACGCAAACGGGATGCCATTGATAACGGCATAATCCCCCGTCTGCTCGCTCCGTGCGACCACGTTATCCCACTGCGAACGAGTCAATGGGACGCAGAAGGACGGCATGAAATAGTCGTGAATCTTTCCGTTAACCAACGCCGAGATTTTAGTCCCAGCGTTTCCAGCATCGACCGATATGGGGGTGACCATCTATTCACGCTCCTTCGCTACGATTTGCCAGTTTTCGCCGACCACGAGGACTGTGTCAAAATTGACGAAGGCTCCCTTTTTTACGAGGGTTGCCAGAACTGGCACACCGGGTACAGCGTACACATCCCCGCGAAGGATTGCATCACGAACATCGTCGGGGATGCCAAAGGCGTGCGCCTTTTGGTGAAACAGAATGAGCTTAGATGCGCCACCAGCGTAGCTTGCGCTACAAGCCAAGTGGGGTTTGCCGTGTTTATCCGTGTGCAGGTAAAAGTCGGATAGCTCGCCCTCAAAGGATGCGCCTTCTGCGGCTGTCGGTTTGTCGGTGCGTGGCGAAGATTTAGATTTAGTGGCGATAGGGGAATCAGCAATCTGTTCCCCGTCCGCATCATCGTTAATGTCATCAGTGCCGAAGCCAGCCAGCCCCAACGCGCGACCAATTGCCTTAGTCTCGGCTTTTTCGAGTGGGGTCACTTTGCCCTTAACTTCTGAACGCAAGCATTCGCCGTGCGCGACTGCCAGAACACAACCGTCACCGCTTATCACGGTGGCTTTGAATGTGTAACGCTCGCCATCAGCAATCAGCATTTCAGTTTTGATTGCGCCATTTGGGTGCGCGCGTCTAAAATCTAACACGCGCCCTGCCACTAGCCGGTACTCTTTCCCTTGCAGGTCTATTGTGTAGCGGTCGTTTGCCATTGTTGCCTCCTAAAATGGAATTTCCCAGAATTTGGTGTTCAAGTCAATTGCTACGCTTCGATTACGAAGCTCAATCAGGAACGCCTCAACGTCATCCTCTAGGTGTGCATTCGATAGCCATGTGTGCAGGGGGCTGTCAGGATTCACCCCAACGTAATAACCATCACCCTGAAGCCACCGTCCGCCAACGCGCGGGGCGTAGTCTGTAACCACGATGTGGTACGTTTCCAGCATGAGCTGACTGATGTTATTGCGAACATCGACCACAGCCGTGACGGGTCCGTCAAAACGGCTAGCTAGCGATTCACGCGCCTTTTTTATGCGCACCTCCATAATTTCAACGACAAACGCTTGTTTGACAAGAAGGACGCCCTCCATTGCAAGCATAAGCTCAAGTTTCTTTATTTCTGCCAGCACCGCCACAGTGGGGTGGGCATCGTACGGGTTTTTCAACATACTCTCTCCTAGTGATTTTGTCTGCTATATATGTTTTCTATAACACATATAACCATATAGAAGAATTATACCCCAAGCCCCCCTCAACATGAGAAACTCTCATAATGCTATAATGTAATTCACTTGATTACAGTCATGCGGTCGCGTATAATGATAGTATATTCAGTTAGCCAACAGGAGTAACCGCGATGATGACATTCTACACCGCCCCAATTAATGAGGAATCCAAATTTGTTGAGCTTAATTTTAGCGCGTGGGACGAAGTCGCGACCTTCTTGGCTAGCTCCCCCCTCGTAACTAGCTTCGCGCAGTTCTGCGTGGAGTTAGACCAAGCCCTGCTGGAACAGGGTGAGGCGAGCATCCGCATGCAAGAACTCGAACCCCTTGCCGAACTTTGGAACAGCATTCGGTTGGGCTTCAACGCCTAGCGGGTCTTTGGTTGGTTCAGCAATGCGCCAACCTATTTTGTTTTGTAAGAGTTTCAATGCCCTCAACGGGGCTGATGGAGGAAGGCAATGTTTAGGAACGACGCAATCACCCGGATAAGCTTTTTCGCGCAACCCGACAGCACGGGCGCATACCCCCACCCAGCGGGGGGATGGCAGGTAGAGCTGCACATGATGAGCGACTTTGCCAAGCGCGATTTTAAGAACACCCCGAACGTGGTGAGTATTACCGATGGCGGCTGCACGCCGAAGGGGTACGTGACCCTCATACACCTGCAACATTCTGTGAGCGAGTGTCTCGCAGAATGGGTGACCGCCCGTCTCGCAGAATAGCGGGGTGGGCTTTTATGTAGAAGGCGTTCTATATGTGTTTTATATGTTCCCCACCGCGCGCTGTGTTGGATTGCGTGTGGTAGGGGCAGGACGGCAAATAAACGCCGTGTAGCGAGTGTCGGGCAGGACGGGTTGAGCGACCGCCGAACAGCGTGGGCAGACCGCAGACCCTTTTTTGCAAGAACATGCCTAAGTAATAACCATAAGTAATAAAGTGATTGCGCTGTCGGACGCGGTCGCTTTTTATTGTGGGTTGTGGCAGGGGGGGCTTTTTTGCAAAAACATGCCTAAGTACTTAAAGAGTCTCTTTTATAATACTAGCCATGTTTTTGCAAAAAAGGGTAACGCGCGGTTGGTGGCTTCACTGTGATACTACGCTAAAAAAGTGGGACCGGTTGTTATTGAGCAACGGGCTGACAGTGCAAACGGCAACGGCACGCGCGCGATTCTTTGGCGAACGCTAAATGCCAAACCTTTATAGTACTTAGTACTTGTATTTAGTAATTAGCCATGTTCTTGCAAAAAAGCCCCCCTCGACCAACATCGCGATGTTCAGCGTGCTACTGTAAACCGACCCCTGTTTTTGCAAAAAAGGGTGTGCGCGTATCAAAAATCTTTGATATTGAGTGACACTCATAATGCTCTAATGTAATAAAGGTCACTACACTGGTATAATGAATACATCAAACAATCCATCGCCCCTTCGGGGGCAGAAAGAACATCCCTCATGAGCGCATACACAGTAATGGACATCCCAACGTTCCGTCCCAGCACCCCCCCCACCGAAGCCGTTGAAGAAGCCGTAGCGGAATCCTGCTATTGTATTTTTGAACCTGAACCCAAAGTAAGCCTGCGCGTATTTTACGCGCGGTTAATGATGAAGAATCCAGAACAGCAGGAGGAACTTCAAGCCTTGTACATCTTTGAGCTACGCCTAGCGCGTGAGGGGCGTGAAGCCCTTAAAGCTCTCATTAAAGCGCGTAAGGCACTTAAGCCTCTCGATTTTTCGCCAGACTGGTAAGCCAACACACTACACAATCAAGCCTGACAATTTCGTTAGGCTTTAATCGCCCCCCACGTGGGCAGAGAGACAAACAACAATGGCAACATTCAGAAACATCAGTGACAAGTACAGCGATGCCCACATCGTCACAATCGGCGATTATCGCAAACTAGCACCTGAATCTCTGTTCGCCATTCGCAACGATGCGATTTGGGAACTAGACGCGGATGGCAATTTCCTCTGGGTCGTTGCCCGCGCCGAAGCTGAAGACGCTGAAAAAACTAAAACAGTGAACGCGCTTCTTGCGCTAAATGCGCTAGAAAAACTTGTGTCGGATAGCGCACAAGAAGAAGCCGAAGAAGAAGAAACCGTTGATGCTCTCAATCACTACAATTCGCACTACAACAACGAGACGTACGACGCAGTGGCATATGCGCTCGTACGCGATTTGTGTGGGACATATCAATCCGACGTCCCCAAGTTTCTAAAAATCGCGTTGGGGTATCCGAAGATTAGCGAGTTACTCGCCTTACTCACAACGGTTTGCTTGGAAATCTCTGGGCATCCTGAAATGGTAGGACGGCGCGAACGCCTCATTACCGCGCTAGCGGTCACCAACATCAGTGAAGAAACGCTACTCCTCATGTCTCAACACATGGAGGATTTTGAGGAAATGGGCAGTCAGTTTAGCGCAGATTTTGAGAACACCATGCTGGCACTTTTGTGCCTACAAAAGATTGACCTTTCGTTGGCGAAAGCTTACGCTGGAGCGATTAACAGCCCGGCGGGAACTTCCGCCAACGACCTAATCGCATCCGCATCGTATCAGCTGGAATTGGCTAAGCGCATTCTGGGAGGCGGACGGACGCCTTCACAGGCGTTTATAGGCGATATGCTACACCAAGCCGACCGCCACTTTGGCGATGCCATGAGCAAACTGCTCAAGCCCGCGACCCCCGCGATGACGCCATACAAGACGATTTTGCTAGCGAGCGATGGAACGCATGTTGGGTTGGTGACCGCGATTGAAACAAATTGTATCCGAATTGTGTGGTACAAATGGGGCTTCACCAGCAAAGAAGTGGTGCGCGATTGGTCGCACTACGCCGAGTTGCACAAGCTAACCATCATTACACCCGAAGCCTGCGCCAAGAGATTCGGGGGTTTGCCACCTGCGTACAACGCGGAATAGCAATCGCAACGCAACACAAGCCTGACAATCCTGTTAGGCTTTAGAAAAACTAGGAGATACACAATGGTAATGGATAGCATGAAAGATAAGGTAAAAAAATCAGCTTTGGGACTTGCGAAAGCTGGCAAACTTAATAATGCTCTTAGAGAGCTAACATATTATGAGATGTTGTGTGTAGGCAAAGAGGACGTTGAAGCACTAACAAAGGAAGTGGAGTTAGCCTACCTTGCGAGCCAAGCATCACCAGTGGAGGTGGCGACCAAAGCGCTAGCGCATGCGGACGAAATGGTACGCCAAGTGACTGAAATAGTCACTCTCACAATGCCATTGGGGCGCATGTCGTTAGATAAGCGTGATGAGGCATTTGAACTCATCTATGCAACTGCTAGCCAGTTGGGCGCGCAAAACATCGACGCCCGCTCAACGGGCTATATGCAGGATTCCGACGTTAACGTTAGCGTTGGCATACGCGACGTGGAACAGATTGTCTGGGATGCACTAGGGGAACTTTCCCCAACCGAGAAGCGGGCAATTATAGATAGTAACCGCAAATTTCAGAATAGCTAACCTGTAACACAAAGCCTAACAATCACACAAGCCCCCAGCGATGGGGGTTTTATCGCATATTATCTGGAGGCATAAAAATGACACAAGAAAAGTTCGCATATTTGTTCAGCTTGAAGTGGGGCATCGTGGGGGACACCTTGCGGGTTACCGATTTAACCTATGAGAATCATGCGTGGAGTGCTGATTTGGATTACATTTGGAGTAGCACGAATCCGCTACGGCTTGCGCATGCTATGCGCCTGCTTGCGCTTCTCGAATTGGGGGAATGCGAAACTGTCGCAATTGATGGCACAGTGTATAGGATTGTCTGGACGAACCACGTCTGCGACAAGCTGGAAGCCATCGTCTCTAACGCCACTAAAAAAGAGATACGTACCCGCGTAACTACCACACATTTGGAGTAGTTAACATTGCCCACCCACAACCCCCTCGAAATCAGTGGGGGTTTTAAATTAGTCTCTTTACAAAACAAATTAAATCGCGTATCATGCAAATGTGAGCCTGAACCAAGCCCACGCAACAGAATCTAACGGATAACCACGTTGGGCAATCGAATATGCAACATGAAGTGCCTTTTGAGGGGCGGAACTGTACGAGTGATGGCGTGGTAGCTATCGAATACTCGGGGTTGGGCAGTTAATTCCCTCAATTGGCATTTTTGTTTCTACCCGTTTAGTTATTTTCAGAGGTTAACATGGTCGCACTATCCTACCCCCCCACCC
>Ga0163146_10008651_pt1 | contig 10788 bp, 7 predicted proteins | sample OliLakLV19MP7G1_FD_148648 | JGI IMG/M metagenome (GOLD analysis project Ga0163146, IMG submission 148648) | Freshwater microbial mat bacterial communities from Lake Vanda, McMurdo Dry Valleys, Antarctica - Oligotrophic Lake LV.19.MP7.G1 | ecosystem: Environmental > Aquatic > Freshwater > Lake >... | reverse complement strand
GTCTTCGTTCGCTCGCGAGACTTTCACACGACCGTAGTAACGCTTCGACTGTAACAGCCCAAGTGTTTCACGGAATACCGTACCGGATCGCACCCCGTCACGTCAAGGGCTTCCGGCCAAGAGTTGTAATCTCTTTACCAAAAATCGCTGTCTTCCTCCAAGGTTCAAGCTCAGCTCCTCATCCGTTCTAATTTTGTTCGTATTTTGATGGTATTGCGCTTGGATCTGCCGCCATTTGAACGGATCTCCGCGCCCAGATCTGAAAATTTTTGATTTTCCATGAGGGCGATTTCACAATCTCATGCTATCCTTTGCACTCTTGGGCAACGCTCGCGTCGCGTAAGAGATGTAAACGTTTTCGTGTGCCCACCGCATGCCCGAGCACATCGGCCGCATGAGTGGGCGTTTAGTCCGTCCTTTCACCTTGAAGTGGGAGTTCATATATGAAGAAGTCGTCCTGTATCGCTGCGGCCGCCTTGGTCGCCCTGGCCGGTCAAGCTCTTGCCCAGCCCGTCATCGACGGCCAGCTCGGCTCGGGCTACGGCGCTCCTCTCTGGATCAACACGTTGGGCACGGACTTCGGCGACAACGTTCCCACCGGGCTGGGCAACCCCGCCGCGGTGACCACCGGCGTCGAGCTTCGCATCAGGCTCGCCGATATTGGCAGCCCCACCGGGGCTATCGGCCTGTGCGCGTTCGTCAACGGCGGCGGCAGCAGCTTCGCCTCCAACCAGTTCGCTGGGCCCCTCCCGGCCAACACCGGCAACCTGGGTGAGCCTCGTGCGATCAACCTCGTCAACATCACCGGCAACCAGTTCATCACGCTCGCTGGCCTCCCGACCGGCACGCCCACGATCGACGGGCAACGCGATGCCGCGTACGGCACAACCGCCATCTCCGGCTCGGTCCAGACGACCTTCACCGGGTTCGGCAACGCGACCCACGGGCTGATCGACAACGGCGCCTCGGGCAACGGCTCGGAGATCGACGCGGTCTACGCCTGCAAGGATGCGACCTTCCTTTACATCCTCGTCGCTGGCAATCTCGAAGCCAACAGCAACACGATGGAGTTCTTTCTTGATACCACGGCTGGCGGGCAGAACCAGCTCGACGGGCTCTCGGCCTCGGCCCGCCTCGCCCGCATGGGCAACGACGGAACCAACCCCGGGCTGAAGTTCGACGGCGCGTTCTCTCCGGACTATTACATCGGCATCAACGGCAGCAACAACGGCACCGACTACGTCGTCTACGCCGACGCGGCCACCATCCCCACCACCGGCGCGGGCACCGCCTGGTACGTCGGTTCGACCGTCGGCTACGGCAGCGCCGCGAACTTCATCGCGGGCGACGTGGGCGCTCTTGACGTCCTCGCGACCGTCAACAACACCAACATCGACGGCGTCATCGGCAACCCCACCAACATCCCCTCGCCTGATGTCTCCAACGGCTCGGAACTCGATAACGTCTACGCCCGGGTCATCGGCCAGAACCTCTACGTGTTCATCGGTGGCAACCTCGAGTCGTCGTTCAATAAGGTCAGCCTCTTCTTTGACACCACCGCTGGCGGCCAGAACGTCCTTCGCGGCGATAACGTCGATATCGATTTCAACGGGCTCAACAACCAAGCCGGGCTGATCTTCGATGCCGACTTCTCGGCCGATCAGTGGCTCAGCTTCACCAACGGCAACCTGCCGGTCGAGATCTACAACAACAGCGCCGTCCTCCGCACCGACGGCCCGCGCCAGGACTTCTCCGGCTTCCCGACCGATTACGGCGCGTTCAGCGGCGGCCCGAAGACCACCAACAACCCCAACTCGTTCGACGGCCCGCGCATCGACGCCCAGAACGGCAGCGCGACCTCGATCTTCACCGAGTTCTCGCCCCGCCTGGCCGGTGACTCTTGCTTCGCCACCCCGCTCGCCCCGGTCGGTACCGCTGGCCAACTCGACTGCTACATCAACAACCTCAACGTCGCTGGTGTCCCCGCGTTCCCGGGCACCGGCTCGGGCGCCGCGGTGACGACCGGCATGGAGTTCCGCATCAGCCTCGCCGAGCTTGGCTGGACTCGCTCGGGCCCGATCAAGATCGCTGGCTTTGTGAGCAACGGCGGGTACAACTTCATCTCCAACCAGGTCATCGGCGGGCTGCCCGCCGCGACCGCCAACCTTGGTTCGCCCACAGGGCTCGACTTCAACTTGATCGACGGCCTGCAGTACGTCAGCGTTCCCTGCCCGGCTGACTTCGACGGCGACGGCTTCGTCACCGGCGACGACTTCGATTCCTTCGTCGCGGCGTTCGAGATGGGCGATGTTGCCTCTGACTTCGACGGCGACGGTTTCGTCACCGGCGACGACTTCGACCAGTACGTCGTCGCCTTCGAGGCTGGCTGCTGATCGACACGTCGCCCTCACTCGATGAGGTCAGATCAGGTCTCGTCTGATCTGAAAGTTCGCTCCAAAAAAAGGCCCCCGGCATCCGCCGGGGGCCTCTCTCGTTTTGGCTCGCTCGACCGCGTCGATCCGCACGTCAACGCGCGATCAACCGGCGATCCTTCTCACCTGCTCGCGCTGGTTGGCCAGCACGTAGTCGCAAATCCGCCCGGCCACGAAGTCCCGGTGCGCGGCGTGAAACGAAAAATCAAACGCCACGCCCAGGTACACGTTCTGCCCGCTGTCCATGTGCGTGTGCGCGACCTTGGCGGTCATGGCGATCGGCGCCGGAATGTGAGGCCTGAGATCTAGCCGCAGCCATAACGCGCGGCTCTTGTCCGGGCCGATGGTCTCGCCGCGATCAACCAGCAACCCCGCGCCGCCACCGCCGATGTTCACCATGTGCGCCTTGAACGGCGGGCCGACATCCGGAAGCACCAGCGGCTCGTCGGAGTTGGAGTTCAACGGCTTAATGGCTCCGGACAAGAGACCAGTGATCAGGGCTCGGTTGGCGACCTCGGCCGCGACGACCGAGGTGAGGTCGAGCAGCGACCAACATTGCACCTCGGGGAGGTGAAGCTGGGCGGTGGACATGCGATAGAAATTGCGTCGCTGACAGCGTTCGACGTGGACCGGCATGGCCAGCCTCAGCCCGGCGATGGGCCGCCCGTGAGACTGCCCGATCTGGGCAAGCCCAACGACGTCGGTCTTGAACATCCAGCGGTTCTGCCCGATGGTGAGCCCGACGATGAGTTTGGTGCCGACATCGAGACAGATGGATTGCCCGAGCGCCCCGGGCTGCTCGACGACGATCTCGTCGTCATTCAGGCCGAGGATCCGCACGCGCCAGATCAGGTCCGACGGTTGAGCGTTGCGTTCCAATCTCGGCGTGGTCGCGCTGAGGTGTGGACTTGGGTTCGCAAGCTCGCAGAGAGCCTCGCCGCGGTCGATGCTGATCTCCAGACCGCCGTTGCGCTCGTAGACCTGATCGAGACTCTCACGCCACCGATCGGTGCGGGACCTGTTTGCGGGCATGGCTGCTTCTCCAAGGGTGCGAAGGTGCCGACGAGCATCGTCGCGGGCGAGCGCACGCTTGAATCGTGCAACGGGAAACCCGGGCCGATAAGCACACTACGCGCCCGTGGGCTGGGATACGCCGGTTATTCCGAGTCAACCGCCGAACGAGGGGCCGGTCGGGCCGGGCCGTGGCGCAGGTCAAGAGCGGCTCGGCGCGACGCTTCGATCTCGTCAGGCGTGAGCTCGCGCAGCCCGAACCTGGCCGCGTAGTACAGGCTCGCGGCCTGTCGCAAGGCTCGCGACGCTGGCAAGGACTCATTGATCGCGTCCGCGTGGTCGAGCGGCGGCCTCCAGTCGGGCTTGGCCATGCCCAGCTTGCGCAAGTTCGCGAGAATGTCGAAGTAGAACTTCGAGCGTGCGTTGATCTCGCATAGTTGCGGTTCGCCCCAACCGCGCGATCTGCGCGGTGAAGAACGCCAGCGTGAGAGGAAGAAACGGACAACCCAAGTGCCGAGCCAGCCCAGCAGCGTGAGCGTGAGTACAGCGGTGACGATCCGAGCCACCGCACGCATGCGAGACTGCGCGTCAGAGTTGCGGAACTCGGCCATCCAGCTCGCCACGTGCTCGTGGACCCACGAGGCTGGGTTGGCGTCAGCGCCCAGCAACTTCTTCCGCGATTGCTCGTCGAAGGTGACGACCGAGGTTGACCAGGCGTTGTCGAGTGAATCGAGCCAGTGCTGCCAGCCCGCCAGGAACCGCGCGGGCGGGCGGATCTGCTGGAGCAGACCGTCGGGCGGCGTGGGATCGAACGTCATCCAGACTCCCTCGCCGACCATGGCCTCGACCCACGCGTGGGCGCTGTTCTCACGCACGGTGTAAGTCTCGGTATCGAGCGAGAACTCGTTGGCGACGTACCCGGCCACGACCCGCGCGGGGATGCCCACGCTGCGCGTCATCGCCGCCATCGCCGACGCGAAGTACTCGCAGTGCCCGGTCTGATTCACGAACAGAAACTCTTCGATAGGGTCCTGACCGGCTCGCACGGGCTTGGTATCGAGCGTGTAGGTGCACGTGACACGCAGGTGTTTTTCCAGAGCCCGGCACGCGTCCAGATCCCACGCGGGAGGGCGCAGGTCGGGGTCCGGCTCGATGCCAGCCTCGGCCAGCACACGACCGGCCTCGGCCGTAATCCGAGTCGAAGAGAACTGCGCCGACGTTCCACGAACGACCTGCGAACGCTCGTCATCGACCCTAGGCGCGACCGAGGTCACCGTGTAGGCGAAGCGCCCGGCTCGGCCGTCGCGCGTCAGCGTCCGCGCCGAGTAACGGAACGCGAGCTGCGCGTCGGCTTCGAGTTCGATGGCAACGGGGTTGAGCGCCGCCAGAACCGGCACGCCGCTCGACGTCACGATCCTCTGCACCAACGCCATAGTGCCCTGCGTGGGTCCGATCTTCCATGACGTGCCCGCCTGCACTTTCATGTCCGTCACCGGGCCCGAGGCGGCGGACTTGGTCCACGCTCGGCCGTCGAATAAGTCCAGCACGGCACCGCGCAAGTACACATGCCGCCCCTCGGTGCCGATCGAGAACCCTTGACCGTTCTCGATCCGCAGATCGAGCACCGCGCGCGTCGATTCAGTGATCAGCCCCGATCTTCGCAGATCAACACGCTCGGTAAAGCCTGTACGTCGCCCGCCGAACTGACCCAGCCCGCCGAACTCGCTCTCGCCGATGCCACGCGGCATGATGACCCACACCACCACGCTCACCACCAGCCCCAGAACCAGCGACGTCACGCAAAGCGAGAGAAAACTACCGCGGATCGGGCGAGAAGCGTCCGCGTCGACCGCACCGGACTCCCCAACCGCTCGCGCCGCGACCGACAGCCGCTCCACCCCCACCGCCACGTGAAAGCTCATCACCGCGAAGATGCTCACGACCACGTTCAGGATCACCGCCAGCCCCACGCCCAGCGTGTTGGCGGTCAGGATCGCGCCGATGGTCAGGAAGATTGAGAGCGTCAGCACCTGCGCGATGTCGCGCGCGTCCTTGCGGTCCCACAGCTTCACCAGCAGTACCAGCACCAGGAACTGACAGAACACCGAGACCGTCAGACCCTCCACGCCGCGGTCCGACACGACGCGGTAAAAGCTCCACACGATCGCGACCGTCACCAGCAGGTTGATCGCCAGCTTGGGCACCGGCGTCAGACGTTTGATCTCGGTCAACCACCACCCGAGCAAGGCCGCAGGGATCGCCGCGGCCGCCAAGACCATGAAGCGATCGGCCAGCGCGTACGCGACGATCGAGATCGCCACGCTGACAAGCGTCGCCACGCGCGAGACTCTGATGGTGCTCATCGCCCACCCTCCGAGACACCGCGGATCGCGGCCGCGTCAGGCCGAAGCGAACCAGATTGCACGATGCGGCCCGCGGGGCTCTGCACGCTCACGACCAAGGCCGATTCGCCCGGCCTGACACGCCGCACGCTCGCGTCTGCGCTTGCGTCTGCGCCCACACTCGCGCCCACACTCGCGCCAACATCGATCTCACGACTTCGCACCGACGAGATCACCGCGAGCGTGTCGAGCATCGCTTCGATATGTCCGCGTCCGTCGCGCGGCGCGGCATGCACACCCTGCGAAGGCACGCTCAGCCCGACCACGATCTCGCGCGACGAGGCCCGCAGGATCGCGGCCGTCGCGACGCGGATCAGTCGCTCACCTAGGTCCGGGTCGTCGTTCAAATCTAGTTCTACCCACACCCGTTCGGCCGCGGCCGCGGAGTTTTGCCGCACGATGGTCTCCCCCGTGCGTGCCGACCGACGCCACGCGATCGCACGCGGGCTGTCACCCGACGCATACTCGCGCAGCGCAAAGAACTCGTGCCCGTCGAGCGAACGCAGGGGCGCGGACCGGCCGGTGCCGCCGTCAATCGACCGATCTCGGGCCAGGTTCGGCGCGATCTCCGCTGGCTCGGGGCGAACCAGCGCCACGCGAGTCCCCACGAACGTCACCGATTTGCGCGTGAGCCCGAAGGGAAAAACCGTCCACACCGCGACGCAGCGGAACCGCGCCTCGCCGCGCCGCGTGGGCTTCACCAACGCCTCGACGCTCACCGTTTCGCCAGCCCGGATCAACGGAACGAAGGCGAACGGCTCGGGCACCCGCCCCGCCCAGTTGGCGCGCGTGTCAGGGTCGCGGTCGGGCCCGTGCTTGGCCCGCTCGCTGATGTTGATCGAGAAGGCCGGGAAGATGCGGTTGTTGTTGCGGATGCGGTAGCGGATCCGCATCACGCCGTTGACCTGCGAGGTCACGATCGGGTCGCGCGCGATCTCGATGCCCATCAGCGAGGCGCCGCTGACGACCCCCGAGACGAGCATGCCCGCGACCGCCAGACCGAAGGCCCAGAAGAGCAGGTTGTTCTGACTGTTGATCGCGCCGATCGCGAGGAACACGGTGGTGATCGCGTAGACCACGCCGGGGAAGTGGAAGTGGTACCGGCGTCGGACCCTCTTAAGCGGTTCATCGAGAGGCACACCACGAGATCGAGCGAGGCTCGACGCCAGCGAGCCCATAGGGCTCGTGGGGGTCATGGAGCTCATGAGGCTCGTGGTGGGTACCGCCCGATCGTGCACGCACTCACTCGCGCTTTCTGTCATCGACGTTGGCGGACACACTTGGCGCGGTCGGAGTTGCGACCGGAGTCGCGCCCGGGGCCGCCGACGCCGAGGCTGCGCCGATATTCTTCATTACCACCAGCACAAGCTTTTCCCTGTCTGACAAGTAAAAATCGCTCCGCAGCGGCAGATATCCCTCGTTGCGGGCCGAGAGCTGAAGGCGGTCACGACGCATGATGCTCTCGCTTATGGGGAGCGAGAACTCACCAGACGCGTCTGTCGTGGCCTTGCCTACGAGTCTGGACGCCGCGTTCGCGTCCTTGGTGCGGATCTCGATCTGCGCGCCAGCGACCCCGGGCTGGTCCTTGCGGCTGTCGTCATCAGACACGGCCGCGATTACCCCGGCCTGCCCCTGCACCACACGACCGCGGATCGACTCGCTGTGACACCCGCCCAGCAGCAGTGTGCCCGCGGCCAACGCCGCGAGCGAGATGCAAAGCTTCGAAACGACACCAAGGCCTGAGCGGTTGACTATGCGCACGTTCATGAACGATCCTCCGTGACTACCCCCCGGCCCGAGCCCAGCACGGCGCCGGGGTCGGTGGCAGTCGGTTCGATGTTTCGCTCGGGCTCCGCGGCTCCATCGGTGGAGACAAGGCGCTCGGGCGCGAGTTCAGACTGGACCGCCGACTTCACGCTCTTCCCGGATCCCGGGTGAGCGTCCATCAGCGGACCCAGCTTCAACTCGGTCATCGACGGCAGGTCCTTCAGCGAAGACAGACCGAAAACATCCAAGAACTGCTTTGTCGTTCCGTACAGCAACGGGCGGCCCAGTTCCTCGGCCCGACCCCGGATTGTCACCAGGCGACGATCGATCAGCGTGCGCAGCACCTCACCGCACGCCACGCCGCGGATCGACTCGAGCACCGCACGCGTGATCGGCTGCTTGTACGCCACGATCGCCAGCGTCTCGACGCCCGCCCGGGTAAGCCGCGCCGGCTGTCGCGAACGATGGAACGCCGCCACGGCCGGGGCAATCGACGAGACCGTCATCACCCGCAACCCGCCAGCGATCGATTCGATGCGGAACGATCGCCCCGTAGACTCGTACACCGCGTTGAGCGACGCGACCGCCTCTTCGATCAACTTCTCCTCGTCGCCCGTGGCCGAGGGCGGCTCTGGCGACACCGCGTCGTCGGGCGTCTTGTGCGGGCGGCGCACCACGCCAGCCGCCAGCGCGGAGACCGTGATCGGACGGTCCACGCTTAGCAGGATCGCCTCCACAGCCGAGGCGATCGCCTGAGGGGTTGGCGCTTCGGTCACGGGTTCGGATTTCTTCACAGCCATTCGATCGATGGTATGCCGGGAGGTCGCCTGTCTGGCCTTAGATCCGGCTCGCCGCAGACTGAGACGGATCCCTAACTCAGCTTCCCCTCGGTCGTTCCCCACCGGAAATTAAACCGCCCGAAGATCGGCCCCAGCAGGTTCGCCACGCTGATCTCCGGCCAGGGGATCGGCGTCGTACCGCCACCGATCCGAGCCACCACCAGCCCGAGAAAAAGCCAGACCGCGTTCAGGGACTCCTTCAAGTTCATCTTGGGCGCGCCCTCGGCCGTGTTCCGCATGAGCAGCACCGTCGCGTCGTCACCCAGATTCTCTGTCCCGGCGTGCTCGTGGATCTTGCGCACCAGCGCTTCGATAAGTCGATCCGGCTTCGAAGCGTCCAACGTGGACAAGATCCGCAACAGCCCGGCCGTGCCCAGCATCTGGCCGACGATCGGCCCGGCTTCGATCAGCGAATCGGTGTAGATCAACACCAAGTCGTCGCGCTCAAGCCGTGCGCCGAATTGGTCGTACCGCGTCGGGTCGAAGATCCCAAGCGGGATGTTCGCAAGGTCGCCCGCCTTGGAATCTGTCATCGGCTCGAGTAAATCCCACGATTTCGTGCGGGCCCGGTACCGGAACGGCGGCGGGTGCCCGGCGTTGCACGTCACCAGATACTGCGTCGGGGCCCAGTACGTCCCCACCACCGCCGTCGCGAACAGCCCAGAATCCGTGAGCCCCGCGAACTCGCGGTTGAGCGAATCCACGAACTTAGTCTGGTCAAGAAAGTTCACGTAGCGCCGCATCAACGTGCGCAGGTTGATCGCGATGTCGTTCACCGCCGCCCCGTGCCCGCTGACGTCCGCAACCAGCAGCCGCGCGATCCGACCCGTGCCGCAGCGCGACAAGTAGTGAACATCTCCGCCCCCCGCGTCGCCCTTGTAAGGCCGACTGTACACCCAGGCATCGAGCCCGGGCATCCGCATCGTGCTGTCCGCGGCCTCGTTCCCGCCCCAGACCTCCATGCACTGCATAGTGTGCCCGTCGCCAGAAATCTCGGGCGTACTGAGATTTTTAAGAACCACGGCTGACATCGGAACTCCAATCGCCCCGTGGCGCTTGCATTTCCGCTCGTGCTTTCACAGATTCGCGGAACTCTTTACCTCAGCTTCGATGCCGGGCAAACCGCATAGATTCTTCGTGAAAAGACATACGAAACCCGTGCAGAACCGGATCTCAAATCAGGAGGCCTATGCCAGCACCGCCTCCAGCAACTCCGTGATCCCCTCCCCGCGCGTCGCCACCGTCTCCACGATCGCACGCCGACCCGCGACATCGCGCAGGTCTCGCACCAGCTCGTGCTCGCCCGGGTGGTCCGCCTTGTTGCACACGAAAATATCCGCGATCTCAAGGATCCCGGCCTTGTCCATCTGCACCGAGTCACCCATCCCCGGCGTCAGCACCACCAGCGTCTTATCCACGTGCTGCCGAATCTTCGTCTCGTTCTGCCCCGCGCCGACGGTCTCGACAAACACGAGATCGAACGCCTCGGCCCCGGACTTCGCGCCGCCGATCAACGAAAGAACCTCGGGCAGCCCGCGATAATCCTCGCCGCTGATCGCCAGGCTCCGGTAGTACGCGGCCTCGTCGAGCGTGTTGAAATCCACTCGCAGCCGATCGCCGAGCAACGCCCCGCCCGTGATCGGGCTCATCGGATCAAACGCGACCACCGCGCACCGCCCCGCGACCTTGCCCTCCTTTGCGAGCCGCGTGAACTCCGTGACCATCGCCGCGACCAGCGTGCTCTTGCCCGCGCCGGGCGAGCCCGTCACGCCGATCACTTTCTTGGGCCGACGCTTCACCGCGTCAAGCCGTAGCGCATTGCCGTCGTGGATCAGCGAGATATCGCGTGCCAACTGAGCCGTCGGCGTGCTCGGCCCCGGCAGCTTCGCGGCCTTGGCGTTCGTCGCGCCACGCACCGCCTCCACAATGTCCATCAACCCCGTGCCCGTCGTAAAACACTTGGCGACCCCGGCCTTGAGCAGCACCGGCAGATCGTCCTGCGGGATAATCCCGCCCATATAGATCAGCAGGTCGGGCCGCCCGAGCACGCGCGATTCATCCACCAGCTTGGGCCCCAGCACCAAGTGCGAGTTGGACATCATCGACGCGCAGATCACGTCGCAATCCTCGTCCCGGGCCGAGATCGCCAGCGACCGCGGCGTCTGCCACAGCCCCGAATAAATGACGTGAACCCCCGAATCCCGCAACGCCCGCGCGATGACCTTCACCCCGCGGTCGTGCCCGTCCAGCCCCATTTTCCCGAGCAAAACCCGAGGCCGATGCGGCAGGTCGGAACAGCGGTCCTTCTTCTCAAACTCGGTGGTTGGGACGTTGAGA
>Ga0163146_10008649_pt1 | contig 10791 bp, 8 predicted proteins | sample OliLakLV19MP7G1_FD_148648 | JGI IMG/M metagenome (GOLD analysis project Ga0163146, IMG submission 148648) | Freshwater microbial mat bacterial communities from Lake Vanda, McMurdo Dry Valleys, Antarctica - Oligotrophic Lake LV.19.MP7.G1 | ecosystem: Environmental > Aquatic > Freshwater > Lake >... | reverse complement strand
GGGCAATTGGGAACGGGACACCGCGGCGGCGTGAAGTTGCGCCAGCCGTTCGGAAAAGGGTCTTCGAGGTCCATGGTCGCTTGTCCTTTCTAGGGGTGCGCGAGATGCGCACCATGGACAAGACGAGCGGCGGTGGCGGCGGTTGCGGTTCAGGCGCGATTTTTCCGTCGCGGATCCGCCAACGAAAGGGGCCAGTATCCTTTCGGCTTGGCCTTGTTCATTCAGTTCCGTTCCTAGCTGAATGAACCGCAACCTACTCGATCCCATTCATGTGCGCAGCGCCGTGGCTGTCGATCGCGATCAAGGCCCCCACGTCACCGTGACTCCTTGCGTCAGGTTGTACGTTTCGGCTGCACAGAACACGCTCGAGTCGCGGTACCAGCATTGGTAGTGGCGCACATCGCCGCTCGACGTCGCGCCGCTGATGTGAATCGGATTTGGGGTCAAACCGCCGGGGTACGTGGCCGAACCGCTCGCGGGGAACACGACCCCCATCCGCGTGATCGTTCCACCAGCGCACAACAGACCGTCACCGAAAGTGAGCCCGCTGCCGCCTGCGAATTGACTCGTGCCTTGGAAGAAGAGACCCGGGCCGCTGACGTCGCTCGCCGTCAGTGTGAGTGTGTCGGTAACCGCGGATGCGCCTGCTTTTCCCGACGCGGTGAGACGCGCTCCATTCGCGAAGCTGGAGCTCGCGCACCCTCTCCCCGCGAGTCCGCCGTTCGCGCACGGGCAAACCGTGCCGCTGCCGTCGCCCGAGCAGAACGAGGTCGCGGCATTCGGCAGCGCAATGACGAGGATGCAATTGCGGTCCACGCCGGCCACCGTGACGATCGCGCCGAAGCTCAAGTGCGTGTTGCCCACCGTCAAGGAAAGGCCGACCGTCTGCGCTTTGAAGATCGACGTGGCTTCGACGATTCCGTCGCCGTCGAAATCGACCGTGTCGCCTTCTTTCAAGAGCAGCGTGTTGTCGACGAAGATGCCGGTGATCGATCCGACGGTGTCCCACGCGTAACCGATGTTGCCGGCGTCGTTCATGTACGCACCCGCGCTGGCCACGGTGCCGAAGAGCGTGAGTCCGCCGACGACTTGGCCCTCGCGGTAAAGGATGACGCCGTTCTTCACGATGAAACTGTTGGTCGCAGCGGCACCGTTCGTGTTGCCCTCGGCAAACCAATCGCCGGCTTCGTTGACGCCGAGCGAACCGAAGTTGAGCCAGGCTTCTCCGCCCAATCCACCCGCAGCGATCGAAACCAACGTGCCCTCGGACACGCGATTGCCGCCTGCGTCCAACGCGATCGCGCCGTTCACGACGATGTGCGTATTGGCCGTCGCCACATCCGTCGTCGACAGGCCTTGGATGTTGTACGTTCCGAATTTCGAGAAACGCACGTCGAAGTCGGTGGCGCTTACGAACGACGTGAGCGGAGCCGGCGCCGGATCACCGGTCTTGGACAAGCATGTCGCGCCTGCGCCGTAAAAGATTCCGTCGCCCTGATTCGTGTTCGTCGCGATGTCGTTGATGCCCGAAACCCAATAAGGGATGCCGCTCGCGGTGATGCCCGGACGGCTGGCGAAGCGGTACTTCATGCCCGGCAACGTCGGGATCGGATCTCCTTCGACGGCGAGCGGAGTGGCGTCGACCCACGCGCAATCGAGTCCCGTCACGAGCGTCGTGAGGTTCTTGCACGTCGGGCTGTAGCTGATGTTGCCCAAGTCGCTGGCGCCGAAGAATCCTTCGAAGGCCGATTGCTCGTACCCCGAGATGACGAGTTCTTCTTCCCGTACAGCACTCCACTGAACGAACTGGCCGCACCCCAGAACGCATGATTGGTGCTGCTCAATGTGACGCGCACCACAACGCCGCCGACTTCATTCGCGGACGTGCCGCCCAACGTCGTCACCATGACCCCCGGTGCCGCGCCGATGGGAGCGTCACCGACGCGCAGGATCGCCGAAGCGACCTGAGCTTGCGTCGTGGAAGTGAGGAGGAGCAGCGTCGCGCCGGAGGAGAGGAAAGCTCGATGTCGAATCATGGGGAGAGTTCTCTGGACGGTGTTCGAAGGCTCGAATCGCGACGAGTGCGTCGCGAGCAATCACGTGCACGTTCATCATACCCGTGTCGCCGCCCGTCAGAATTCTCCGCGTTCGGTGGCACTGGCGAAGTCCGCGTCGCTGATCTCTTTGAACTCCCCTTCCCATTTGGCGACGACCACGGTCGCCAGACAATTCCCGATGACGTTCGTCATCGTGCGCGCCATGTCCATCAGTTCGTCGACACCGAGGATGAGCGTGATGCCGACCAGCGGAAGATCGTAACTGGCCAACGTTCCGGCGAGGATGACGAGCGAAGCCCGAGGCACGCCCGCGACGCCTTTGCTCGTGAGCATCAAGGTGAGAAGCATCGTGATCTGTTGGCCGACCGTGAGCTCGATACCAGCGGCTTGAGCGACGAAGACGGCCGCGAGCGAGAGGTACAAGGTCGTGCCGTCCAAATTGAACGAGTATCCGAGCGGCATGACGAAGGACACCACGCGGCGCGGAACGCCCAAGCGTTCCATCACTTCCATCGCGCGCGGTAGAGCCGCTTCACTCGAGGTCGTCGAGAAAGCGATCATCGACGGCTCGCGCACAGCGCGCACGAACTTCCGTATGGGCACGCGGAAGATGAGCGCCACAGGCACGAACACGAAGAGGATCAGAACGAGAAGAGCACCGTAGAGCGTGAGCACCAACAGCCCGAGGTTCTTCAACACCTCGATGCCGCTGTGTCCGACCGTGTACGCCATGGCTGCTCCCACGCCGATCGGCGCATAACGCATCACGATGTTCGTCACCTTGAACATCGTCTCCGCGAGCGCCTCGCAGAAATGGAGCATCGGCTTGCCTTTATCGCCGATCATCCCGAGCCCGATTCCGAAGACGATGCTGAACACGACGATCTGCAACACATCGTTCTCGGCCATCGCTTTGATGACGCTCTCGGGCACCAAGTGCAGGAAGATCTCGCGCCAACCCTGCGCTTTGCCCGCGATGCCGCTCGGCTCGGTGGGGAGCGTCAGCCCATCACCCGGACGAACGACATTGACGGCGACCAACCCGATCACGAGCGCAATCGTCGTCACGATCTCGAAATAGACGAGCGCCTTGAACCCCATGCGACCGACTTGCTTGAAGTGGCCTGCGCCCGCGATGCCGGCTACCAGCGTCGCGAATACCAGCGGAGCGATGATCAGCTTGATCATCCTTAGGAAAATCTGGCTGAACGGACGCACGTTCTCGATCCACGTCGGGTTTTGCTCGTGGATGTACCAGCCGAACACAGCTCCGAGACCCAATCCGAGGAAGATCTGCTGCGTCAGCGACAGGCTGAATCGGCGGCGGGGCGAAGGGTTCGCTGAGAGAGTCTGCATGCGTGCAGTTGACCGTCGAGCGAGCGCGCGGTCCACCTCTCGTCGAGTAGATCCAGCGAATCGGGCTCACGCACGGCGGCGGAGAGTCCGTGAACACAGCACACGCGCGACTCTCACGCTCAGCAGGGATCGTGTCGAGATCGCGAACGTGTCCGCCGTGGTCGTCGCCGATGGCGAACAGAGAGCGCTCGACCGTAGCTCGATACGGGTCTGATCCGCGCATGCGCCGTGGAAGCGGGTCGTCCGTGTCGATCACTCGATCGTAGGCTCAACCGGATGAGCTTCATCAGGCTTCCAGCGCTCGTCTGCTCCATGTTGCCGGCCATCCTCGGTTTGCTTGCGACGCGGAGTTGCGGATCCCGCACGGCTCGTTTGCCTGTGCTCGTGACAGGCCACTGTGTCGACGATGAAACAGGTGCAGCTGTGTCGCAGCGCACGATCTGAGTGCCCGGGTTCAAGGATGAGCTCGGCAAAGAGACGTTGGGACAACACGCGTCGATCGAGCCGGATGACGACGCAACGTTCTCGATGAGGCTCGCGACGCCCCCTGTCCGACTGCGGATCGCCGACACCTCGGGCACCTACGCACTCCTCGAGCGCACCTATACAGCGACCGACGGACGCTTGGATGTCGAAGTGAAACTCGCGCCGACGCAGTGGATTTTGCTGCACGGCCAAGTGCTCTTTCGTGACGGCGCAAGACTACGGCCCATCCAAGAAGGCGACGGCAAAGTGAACAAGACGCTGCTCTTCGTGGGTCGAGCTAGTGTCGACTCGGCAGAGGATGACTCGTACTTCAGGAAGGTGCCGCGCGCGTTGCTCCCAATCAGGACGGTGAGCAAGAACCGCGCGATCCATCCGAGTTCGATCGACTTGCGCGGTGCGACGGAAGCCCAGCGACAGATCGACTTGATCCTGGAACCCCGACCGAGGTGACTCGAATCCGGTTGTCTCCGCTCGTGCAGACGAACGAAACCGAACAGGTCGCCGATGCGCGGCGGCGCCGACCGACGGACTCGTGGTGCGCAAGATCCTTGGCAGCCCTCGGGATCCCGACCGAGCCGCCACGCATCGCGCCCGCTCGCGCGGCTCCTCAGATTCGAGTTCGCGGAGTAGCGGGCTGGGTTTTGGAGCGTGGTTCCTGAGCAGGCTCGGACAGGCGGAGCCATGCTGTCACCCACACGAGCCGACGGCGAGACGACCTGCCGAAGCTCCAACATGAGCGCTTTCAGCCAAGCAACAGATCGGAAGACGCTCTGCGCGCGCCGCGAGGCGCCCAGCACGGCTTCCGCGTGACTCCGGGGTGGGCCGGGCACCGAAGGATCACGCGCTCGGAATTCCTATCCCCACGCAGCCCGGACGTCCTGCACGCTCCCTCCATTCTGTCAGGCGCACGCGACCCTCGCCGGCGCACGAGTACGTCGCGGGCTCCGGCGGACCCGACCTTTGACAACGCGCCGCGGCGCACCTACCGTCGGCCGCGCCGCAGCCGGGCATCTCCCGCACGGCTCACCCGCCCGAGAGCACCGTGATGTCGAGCCGAACCGGTGCAAAAGCGCGAGACGTCGCGAACAGTGCGGTGCTCGAGTTCCTCGCGCGGGTCGGTCTGCTCGCATGGGGCGTCGTCCACGTCGTCATCGCCGTCCTGGCGTTCCAGATCGCTTGGGGGGCTTCTACTCAGGAGAGCCCCGACCTCGTCGGAGCGCTGCGCGCGGTTCGCGATCAGCCCCTGGGCGGAGGCCTCCTGTGGATCGCCGTGATCGGGTTCGCGGCGCTCGCGCTGTGGCAGGCGAGCGAGGCCGTCTTCGGACACCGTGATCGGGAGGGATTCGAGCGGCTGCGCCTGCGCGTCGCGAGCGGTGGCAAGGCACTCATGCACGCTGTGATCGGAGCCACCGCGATCTCGCTCGCGCTCGGGCTCGGTTCCTCGGACGAACAGACCAAGAAGGACGCCATCTCCGGCGTGTTGGCGTGGCCCGGCGGCACGGTGATCGTCGTCGTCGCCGGCTTGATCACCATCGGCATCGGCGTCGCGGGCGTGACGCGGGGTGTCACCATGTCCTTCCGCGAGCAGCTCGACACGTCCTCCATGTCGCAGGGCGCTCGCATAGGGCTGGAGCGCCTGGGCCAAGTCGGCTTCGTCGTCAAAGGCGTGGTGTTGTGCCTGGTGGGAGGGATGGTCGGCTATGCGGCGCTGACGTTCGATCAGGAGCAGGCGTCGGGGCTGAACGACGCGGTGTACGCGATCCTCGCGCAGCCGTTCGGGCGCATCCTCCTCACGGCGCTGGCGCTCGGCTTCGCCGCGTTCGGCCTCTTCACGATAGGCTCGTCGCGGTATCGGCGGATGTGAGTCGTCTCCAACCTGGGCCTCGACCACCTTGGACAAGCGCTCCGGGCTGCTGCACAGGGCACAGGACATTCAAGCGCATGAGCCCACGGTCACCGGCCTGTAATGGGACTTCGGAGTGCGGCGTTCGTCGGGTCGGGCCGCACTCGACGGCGTTGTCCCGGCAGCGAGGTGGCTGCAAGAGTGCATTGCGGCGCCTCGGCCGGTCGCTTGGACGACGGCCTGAGTTCCCGGGTTCAAGGAGGAGCTCGGCAAAGAGACGTTGGGACAACACGCGTCGATCGAGCCGGATGACGACGCAACGTTCTCGATGAGGCTCGCGACGTCCCCTGTCCGACTGCGGATCGCCGACACCTCGGGCACCTACGCACTCCTCGAGCGCACCTATACAGCGACCGACGGACGCTTGGATGTCGAAGTGAGACTCGCGCCGACGCAGTGGATTTTGCTGCACGGCCAAGTGCTCTTTCGTGACGGCGCAAGACTACGGCCCATCCAAGAAGGCGACGGCAAAGTGAACAAGACGCTGCTCTTCGTGGGTCGAGCGAGTGTCGACTCGGCAGAGGATGACTCGTACTCCAGGAAGGTGCCGCGCGCGTTGCTTCCAATCAGGACGGTGAGCACGAACCGCGCGATCCATCCGAGTTCGCGTGGCTACGGAAACGTCGTGTCTTCTCCTGGATTCCCCACCAGTCGCGTCGCCGCTCAAACCCCTGCTATCGCCACTCCACTTCGACCGCGTTGGTCAGGTTGAAGAAAGCCGGCGTGCAGAAGGCCAGCGCCGAGTCGCGGTACCAGCCTTGGTAATAGCGCATCGAGGTCCCGGCCGGGATCAAGCCTTTGATGTGGATCAGCGTCTCGCCGGCGCCCGGATACGTGGCGGTGCCCGCGGGCGCCGATTCGACCGCCAATCGAACCACCGAGCCTCCAGCGCAGAGCACGCCGTCGCCGAATGTGATCGAAGTCAGAGCCGTGCCTTGGAAGAAGAGCACGCTCGTTCCGATCGTCATGCCGGTGATGTCGAGTTGGAACGTGTCGGTGATCGTGCGCGGAACGCCCGAGCCCTTGATCTGTGCGCCTGCCTTGAAGATCAGGGAGTTGAGACAACCCCGTCCAGCGTTGCCGCTGTTGCCGCACGGACAGACGAACCCCGGTGACGAATTCCCGCACACGTTCGTCGAGAAGGCGCGGTCGAGCACCACGATCGAGTCCGCGCCCGCGCCCGAACCGGTCGCGACGTACAGCTTCGAACCGGAAGCGTCGAAGTCGAATCCGCCATTGACCGTGTTGTGACCGATCAAGAGCGGGGCCAGATCTTGCGTCGCGAGGATCGCGCCGGTCACCTTGTCGAGCTGGCGCAGTTGATCGTCCTCGCACAAGGCGTAGAGCCCACCGGTGAACGGATCGAATGCGATGTCGGCGTTGCGTGCCGTGAGACCGACGACGGGCACGGTCAGCTCGACAGCACCCGTGTTCGAGTTGAGGCGCAACAGTGTCGAGCCTCCACCTGCGACCGTGCCCGAAGCGATCCACAGGCTGCCGGCGAAGTCAGCGCCCGTCGCACCGAGCGCGCTCGGGTAGGAGGTCGCTGCTCCGCCCGTGTGTGAGAAGAAACCGGCCACCGACTGCCCGAACGAGCTGAAGGCGATCAGTCCGGTGGCTCCAACCGTGGTGAGTGCGTCTGCGCCGCCCGTGAAGCCGGGGATCACCGCTGGGTTGACGGTATCGATCACGACGCCAAGCGTGTTCACCCCCCACACGAGTCCACCGCTCGTGCCGTCGGCGACCCACACTTCCCCGCCGGCAAACGCCAGGTCGCCGATCGAAACGATATTGAGCGCGCTGATGTCGAACGTTCCTCCCGCTGAGAGGGACAGCACGCCGGCTTGGCCGAGCGTGGATGCGGTGAACAGTGCTGCGACGCAGAGGCTGAGGCGGCGAGTGAGCGACATGGGAGCGTTCCGAGGTGAAGGGGCCTGGTTGCGGCTCGCACATGGCCGCGTCACCTGGGTCTGTCCGGCTCGCGAGCGCCGTTTTCAGGCAATCCGCTCCAAATTTCGCCGCCTTGCGGGAAAGCTCCCCGCGCTCAGCCCGAGCGTTTCATCGGCGCGTCGAGGCGCTCGGTGACGTGGCCCACTCCGATCAGGGACATCGCTTCCGGATGGCGCACGCGCGAACGCAGGATGCCGTCGCAGGCCCACACGAGCGGCGTCGTCACTCCGCGTCGCAGGGATCTGCCCGATGAGCTCGTACATGTCGATCTCGGGCCGGTGGGACCGTCCGGACCCTCGGGCCAGACCTCCACGCTGCAGGCCGCGTTGATCTAGAAGAATCCCACCCCCATTTGGGGGGACGTTGCAGACGGTCTCACTGCCGTGGGCCACACGGATCGCCTGGTCAGGTCCGCCGCGGTCCGGACGGTCGAAGAGACCTCCGAATCGGACCCGCGAACCCAGCCGCGAGCATGGTGGGCGACCACACGCTGCGAGCGCAGCGCCCTCACGCCGCAATGACTCGAGTCGCTGCGGCGGTTCGTTTCAAAGCGTCCAGTTGACGGCCAGCGCGTTAGTCAAGTTGAACGTGCTCGCCGTGCAGAATGCGGCCGAGTCGCGGTACCAGATCTGGTAGACGCGCTGTCCGGGTGCGGTGACCTGTCCCTGCACCGAGAGCGACGCTTCCGACCCCGCCGGGAACTGGGATGCCGTGCAGATGTTCGACTTCACCGCCATGCGCACGATCGTTCCTCCCACGCACAGGCGACCGTCACCGAACGGATTTCCCGTGACCAGCGTCCCCTGGAAGTAGAGGCAGAACGAGTTGGGCATCAACGATCCGTGCAGGATCGCCGTGTCGTTCGCGAGCGACGCCGTACCGGTGCCGACGAGGACCGCACCGCGCGGTTCGATCGAGTTCGGGCAACCGTGCCCGCTCGATCCCAGTGCTACGCTCGGGTAGCACGGGCAGGGATTGGTGATGTCGTCGCCGAAGCACACCGGGACACCGAGGGTTCCGACGCACGGCGGGGCCAAGTTGGCCTTCACGACCCAATTGTCGATGCCGACGGCTTTCGTACCCGGACCACCGACCGAAATGAACAAGGTCTCGGTCATGTAGCCAAATTGCATCAGGCTGCCTGAATTCGTGAAGTTCGGATGCACCGGACCGCCGCCCGCGATGAGGACGAAGTCGCTCGAAGTCAAGCCGCTCAGCGCGTACGGGCTCCATGTCCCAGAGAAGACGAAGATCTGCGGACCCATGTAGTAGCCGGAGCCCTGCCACACGGCTGGACGCACAGTCACTGGGCCGACGAGCGTTGGTGACTCCTGTCGTGCATCAGTCGAGAAGTCCACTGTGTACACGGGCTCGACGGCAGGATCGTGGAACCCGAAGCTGTACAGGTGCGCCAGGATCAGGTGGCCATTCCAATATTGGTGCACCGTCTGACGGTAGTCGGTCGGATTGCCGCCGGTGGCGAACGACGTGTTCGACCACATCGCGAGGGCACTCGGCGTCGTGTCGAGGACCTTGACCGGGATCCACAGACCGTTGTAGAGCGTGTCGTCGCTGTACGTCGCCACGTCGAGGTGCACGGTGACGAGCCAGTTGTCGATGCCGCTCACTTTCGTGATAGGCCCGCTGCCCGCGGAGTTGCCGGTGAGAAACCCGAACTCGATTGGACCGCCGTTGCACGAGAAATCAGGGTGCGAAGGGCCAGCGCCGGCGTAGAGGGTGAAGTCCTCGCTGTGCAGGTTGGGTTGAACGAACGAAGCCCAGCCCGTGTCGAACACGTTGATGGGCGGCCCACCGTAGGTCGCGCCGCTCTGACGCAGCGCGAGTCGATACTCGACTGCCCCACCGACGCTCATGCCTGTGAAGTGAATCAGCGCCGGAGCGAAATCGATCGCGCAGATCGGCGTCGTCGAGGGCGTCAGCGTGTACTGCGGATCGATGTGGGCCACCCGGATCAGGCCGCCTTGGTAGGTTTGCGACGTATTGCGGTAGGAGCCTGGAATGCCGCCGAGTTGTGTCGTGCTCACGAAGGTCGCGGCTGCGCTCGGGGTCGTGTCGACGATTTTGCTGCTCGTCCAACCGGCGCCGAAGTCGCCGTCGGAAAAGACGACGGTGTCGCCCGCTCGCGCGCCCTCCGTGAGCGCGACGAGAACGAGCACGAGAGGAACGAGGCGCTTGGCGCGTCGAGGCATGGATGAAAATGAGGTTGCGGCAACCCGCATGAGCGGTGTGGTGAAGCGGAACATGTCGATCTCCAAGGGTTGGGGCTTCTGCCGGTGGTTCGGGCGCGCGTGAGCCGGCGGGTACCGCAGGGTTGCACTACGAGCTAGACCCACTCCTGGCCGACCCGGACGCGCAATCCGCCGGAATCGAACCGCCTCCGCGACGCTCTGCTAGGCTTCAGAGAATGAGTGCCGGAGGCGAGGACACTGGCGGAGGCAGCTCGCTCCGCGCGCGCCTTCTCCAGGCCCTGCCGGTCCTGACGCGCTTCGTGCGCCGGCGCATGGGCCCCGCTCTGTCCGCGCGCGAATCGTCATCCGACATCGTGCAATCCACCTGCCGTGAGCTCCTCCGGAGCGCTTCGAATTTCGAGGACCGCGGCGAAGCGAGCTTCCAGAGTTGGATGCACGGCGCGGCCGAGCACAAGCTGCAGAATCGTGCGCGTCACTGGGGCGCTCAGAGGCGCCAGGGCTCGGGCGCGGCGGAAGATCTAGCTGCAGAGGAGCCGAGTGCTCCCGACAGCTCGCGCCCAAGCCACGACGCGCAATTGAGCGAGGAGGTGGAGCGCTTGCAGCGCGCTTTCGCAGAGCTCTCGCCCGAGCACCGCCACGTTCTACAGCGGTCGCAGATCGAGGGCGCAAGTCATGCTGAGATCGCAGCCGAGCTCGGCAAGTCCGCCGACGCCGTACGCAAGCTGCTGTCGCGCGCCATGGCCGCGTTGTCGGCCGAGCTCGATCCCGAGTGATGATCCGTGCGGATACTGGCCCCTTTCGTTGGCGAATTACGCGCGAGGCGCTACCC
>Ga0163146_10008645_pt1 | contig 10792 bp, 9 predicted proteins | sample OliLakLV19MP7G1_FD_148648 | JGI IMG/M metagenome (GOLD analysis project Ga0163146, IMG submission 148648) | Freshwater microbial mat bacterial communities from Lake Vanda, McMurdo Dry Valleys, Antarctica - Oligotrophic Lake LV.19.MP7.G1 | ecosystem: Environmental > Aquatic > Freshwater > Lake >... | reverse complement strand
GGCAAAGGGCGAACTCGTATCGGCCCTGATTCGCTCGACTCAGGGCGGCGCGTCGCGCGTTCGTAAACCGGATGGTAAAATCGTAGAGATCAGGCTCAATCCAGGAGAATCCGTCCGTGTTACCCCCGGGGTGGTCGCGCCAGCCAACCTTGACAAGAGTCCATTGAACCGACCCAGTGGGGTCAGTCGTTAACAATTAACAAATTTTGATCCACGATTCGCCTTGAAAAGGTTGAGTTGCCGTGCCGTAATAGTAGAAAGTCGCTTTGTGGAAGACGGCTTGTTTAATATTGTTAATTCAGTGCCATTTTCGACCGACCCCATGAACCCGACATGAATACTCTCCGCTTCACCGGCCCCGGCTGGGTCTCCCTGTCCGCGCTGCTGCTCTCTTTGCACTGCGGCTCGTTTGTAGCCCATGGCCAGGATCGTCTAAAACCAATGCGCATCGTCTTTCCTCCGGCGGCTTTTATTGAGAAAGGCGGCGTGGTGATCGATGCGACCAAGCCCCCTTATAAGGTCAAAGGTGACGGCAAAACGGATAACACCGAGGCTTTCGTCGCGCTTTTCGAAGCCATACAGGACCGTAACGAGGCAAAGAAACCGACAGCGATCGTTTACCTGCCAAGTGGCACCTACCTCGTCTCCGACACCCTGGCGCGGCGCACACGGCTCAGCCCGGCCCCTGATTTTAACTACCGGATCATGGGCGAGGATCGGAACAACACGATCATCAAGCTTAAGGACAACCTCCCAGCCTTCGCCGCAGGAGCAGACAGGCCCGTGCTCACTTGCAACCCGAGCAACTCGAATAACGGTGGGATGATGTGGGGCCATCAGCTCCGTAATCTCACCATCGACACCGGCAAGGGTAATCCCGGCGCGGTCGGCATCACGTGGCGTGGCGCCAACGCCACCATTATCGAGAACGTCACGATCCGCTCCGGCGATGGCCAGGGCAGCACCGGCCTGTTCTTCCGTGAGTGGTGCGTACAGGGACATTTCAACGATATTACCATCAAGGGCTTCGACGTGGGGATCCGGACACAAAGACCCTCCGAGACCAACCCGACAATTGAATACGTGACCCTCAAAAACCAGCGGCAGGCGGGCATCATCGTGGATCGTTCCACCCCCTGCTTCCGGAGGATCGAGAGCATCAACTCCGTCCCGGCGCTGAAGATCATTGGCGAAGGCAGCCATTGCGTGATCATTGATTCGAAGTTTGTCTCTGGTGCTCCCGGAGTTGCCGCCATCGAGCTGGTTGACTCCACGACTTCGCAACTGTTTGTGCGTGACCTTAAAGTCTCCGGATACAGCACGAGCATTTTGATGGATGGAAAAAGTGCCGCTACGGGCAAGGTGACCGAGTGGCTCTCCGGTCCACTCTTCAGCTTCGATCCCAAGGCAGAGCCGAAGACGCTGCGCCTCCCAATTGCCGAAGTTGATTTGGTACCGTGGGAGTCGGATGTCAATAATTGGGCCAGCCCGGACGATTTTCCAGGAGAGAATGATCATCAGAAAATCCAGGCTGCGCTCAACTCCGGCAAGCCCGCCCTTATTTTTCCGCGTCCGTTTAAAGTTGAAAATGGTCTTGCGCCGTTGAAGGTGCCCGCCACGGTGCGGCAGATCGATTTCCTGAACCTCGATCACAAATGGGGATCCGGATTCGAGGTCACCGAGGCGTCGAACACGACACTCTGGGTGGAGAACCCGGGTGATCGCCCGTTGTTCAACATCATGGCCAAACGGAATTTTAACGCCCGCTATGGAACCGTTAAGAGCAGAGTCACGACGGATGAGCCGGTCATCCTGCAATTTCAAGCCATCTGCCGATTTGCGGAATCCTATCATCCCCGGTTCTGCCCGCCCAACGCGACGATCTATGGCCGCAGCATCAACGAGGAAAACTGGCACGACAAAATCACGCCGAACTTTGTGATCAATGGCGGCACGATGTGGGTGCTCGGGTTCAAGACCGAGGCACAACACACGGCCTTCCACGTGAAAAATCGCGGTCGGCTGGAAGTGCTCGGCGGTTACGTGAATTTCGCCGGCAAGCATGCCCTACAGAATCCGGACCTCATCAACGAGGACTCCGAGGTCACTTACATCGGCACCAATTACATGTCGCGCACCCATTGGATGGGCATTCGCGAGATCCGCGGCGGCATGGCCAAGGATTTTCCGCTCAAGGTATTTCCGGTTCGGAAAAGTGGGCAACCGAACAACTACTTCGTGCCCCTTTACGTGGGCCTCATGGATGCCAAATTTGAGATGTCACTTATCAGGTTCCCGGCAGGGACCAAATTTGAGTCCAGCTTCAAGACGGATAACGGCAAGGGCGCCGACCAATTGTTTGATGGTGATCCCGATACCTGGATTGCCGGCGCGGGCGGCTCCTACCAGGATGTGTTGACTGCGACTTCCGTGATCATCCGCTTTCCCAAGCCGGAAAATGGGATCGCTGCGGTCCGGACAGGTGCCTCGGACAAGTTCCACAACTACTATCCCATGGCCATGGAGTTCTGGGCCGACACCACCGGTGATGGCAAGTTTGACACCAAGGTGGGCGCGACCACCGCTCTCGGGCCTGACAAAAAATCCGAGGGTGTCCATAAATTGACGAAAGGGGTCAACGGTATCCACGCCTTCGAGATCCGCGTGACCAAGCAGCACACCGGTGGCGGAGGCCGGGCCTGGACCATGAACGAGATCGCGCTGCTCAAGGCGAATTAATAACAGTGTGTCCATGAAATTGCTTCTTCCTTCTCTCTCCACCACCCTTGCTTCTACATCTCCGATGTCAGCAATGGAACCCGCCACCTTTAATAAAATCCAGCGGAGTCAGTCGCCAACATTTAACAAACTTTGATTCACGATGAGCCTTGGAAAGTTTGGTTGCCGTGCCGAAATAATAGACAGTCGGCTTGTGGAAGACGGCTTGCTTAATGTTGACGACCCTATTGATTGTTTACTGAGTGTTGAAGGACAGAGCCGCTAGAGAAGGACTCTAAGCCCCTGCTTCGGCTAGAGACGCAGATTTGGTCGCGCAATTTCTTCCTACAGACAGGTTTATTATTACGTTTTATGCTTTCGGGCACAAAGTTTCTTGAACTAAAATCCTCCATGCAAGAATCCATCGAGCAAGCTCTCTCCGTCGGTGACATCATGCGCACGGAGTGGCCGGAGCCTTCCCCCACGCACCTGAATTTGCTTCTCGGCAACGGGACGATGGGGGGATGCTTCGACCGGTGGGGACTAATGAATGAACCCTTCCGGAGCGGAGAAATGATGCGTGGAAACAACCCCACAGTCCTGAGCTCCGCAAGGCATTGGTTTAGAGACTCCATGGCATTTGACTGTTTTCTGCCGATCCTAAGTCTCGGCTGGTCCAGCTCGGCTCCATCGATTCCGAAAGATTATCACCAGCACCTCCGACTCTTTGACGGAACCCTGACCACTAAATGCCGTGGCGCGGATTATGCATTGGAGGTGGTGACAGCCCTTTCTCCGGCATTCGGAGACTTGCTGGTCTTTAAGATCCAACACCGCGGGCCTGCGCCGCTTCCCGGACTAAAACTTTCGCCGGTTCTGGAGTTTTCCGCTGGCCAGCAACAGCTTCATGGCTCGCTCATCTCCGTTCTAACCGGGGAACGCCGGTGGGTGGGCCGCCTCGAAATGGGCGGGACTACGACACAGATCGAAGTTGAAATCGAGGTCACCCAGGGAGACATCGTGCTTCGCCCCGAGTCGGATAATCTCCAGATTGACTGCCTCGGGACAAATGTCGATTTTCGGATTCTCATCTCGATCGGGGGAGCAATTCCCGACATGTCTGATCGATCAAGCCCTGATTTGCTCGAGCAATTTGCGATTGGGTGGAAAACGCGTTGGGGGGACAGCTATGTTTGCCTTCCGCTGCGGGAGCACCAGGCGCTTTGGGCGCGCTCGATGTTTTATATGTTAGCCGCGTATGGCGTCGGGCGTCGCTCGCCCGCGCCTCCGATGGGATGGGCGGGTGAAGGATGGTGGCAGCATTTTCCCCAGGACGTTTCGTTTATCCTTCCAGCCCTGCTGCGATACGGACACACCGACATTGCCCGAACATGGATCGAGTTTTATCATGACTGGATCCCGGAGATGCGAAGGTATACGAGGCGGCTTTTTCAGGCTGACGGGGTGATGTGGGCCTGGCAGTTTCCTATCGGTCCCTGCTCAGAGCTGGGACCTGAGAGTGGCGGCCCTGCTCCCTATCGCTTCCAAATTCATAATTCAGCCTATCCGGCCCGCATGGCCTACGACACCGCGCGGGCGATCGGGGACAGCAGTTGGTCGTTGAACATTGCCTGGCCCATCGTTTATGAATCTGCCCGGTTTTACGGGTCAATTCTGCGTCAACAACCGGACGGAACGTGGGGCATTCATCTGGTTCCCTCGTTCGGCCAGGAGGAATTCGGCGGGAGCGACGCACCGAACTACCTCTGCTCGCTATTTGCCGCCCGCTACACATTAACCACCGCGCTTGAGATGGTCCGCTCGCTCGGGATAACAGTCGAAGAGGAACTTCACTGGAAGTCCATCCTCTCCGCTGGGTTCGCTTTCCCTTCCCTGCTCGACCCGTTGCTCGGCATTTATTCGACGAACGGCGCAACGACAGCGACCGAAATCTCAGGGAAGCAAAAACACCCCATTCAGCTCAGTCCGCTTGCGCTTCTCCCGCAGGGCGAACCCGACCAACCGACGCTCATGGCGTTCCACCTGCGAGCCGATCTTTGCCAGGGATTCCATGAAGGGAAAATCTGGGGGTGGACAATGGTGTTGCACTGGCTGGCTGCCGTCCATCTCGGACGGGGTGATGAGTTCATTCGCGAGTTCGATCTTGCCGTTTGCCACAAGCTGATCGACCGCGAATGGATTCAGATCTATGAAAGCACCAGTTGGGGCATGTTCTATGTCACTTCCCACGGCCTGTTTCTTCAGGCCGTCGGAGATGCCTTTGTTCACAGTTTTTTCGGGGATCTTCGAATTGAAAAGGGCGTTCCTTCCGTCTGGGCCCGGGCCACCTATCATAACCTTCGAGGCCCGGATGGCACCAAATATAGCGGAAGCATCGCCGGTTGAGCCGGGCGCAGCTCCGAAAAACGAAGGATAAAAACCAAATCACCTGTGGGTCAGTCCTCGAAACCTGACAGATCGATAAAAGACCGCAGAGTGTGTGGATGGCACGTAAACCTCGGGTGGAGTATGCGGGGGCGGTCTACCATGTGATGGCTCGTGGTAACGAACGGGCACGGATCTTTATGAGTGCGGAGGATGCCCGGATGTTTCTTGAGGTTTTGGAACCGGGGCTCCAGCGATTCCAAGCGGTGGTGCACGCCTACTGCCTGATGCCCAACCATTTCCATCTCGCCCTCCAGACCCACGAACCCACTCTTTCCCGCCTGATGGCCTGGGTGCAGACGACCTTCACGGTGCGATACAAGCGACGGCATCGCCGGGTGGGTCATTTGTTTCAAGGCCGCTACCGGGCGGAATTGGTGGACGCCGACGCTTATGCCATGACCTTGGTGCGTTACATCCACCTCAACCCTGTGCGTGCCCGGCGTCGGGGCAAGATCGTTTATACCGGCACCTTGGAGCAGCTCAAGATTTACCCGTTGAGCAGCCACCGGGCCTGGTGCGGCCTGGAGAAGCCCACCCTGAAGGCTCTGTCGGGCGAATGGCTGCACTACTAGGCTCGTTCGGCAGGAGCGGCCCGCCGCGCCTACCGTCGGGACATCGAAGGGTAGATGGAGAAAGAAAGCCCCATGGATTGGAAAGCGTGTGTGCAAGGGGGGCTGGTGGCGGGGGATGCGCATTTACAAGAAAAGGCCCGGGAACTGCTCGCCATGAAAACGGATCATCTGAGTGAAACATGGAAGGCGCAGCAACAATTGAGCCGACGCGGGGTGGTGGCCGCTGGATTGCTGGCCCAGGAGAAAGACCCCCGCTGGCGCATCTGGCTGCGGGTGGAAGGGCTGGGAGAAGCGAAAGTTGATGTGGCCCGGGATCTGGGTTACCGGGACGGGGGAAGTGTGCTCCAAATCCTCAAGCGGATGGAAGTGCGCTGCCAGAACGACAGGGAGTGGAAACAAAAGCGTGGGAAATACCGCCAACACTTGTCAAGTGTCGAGGACTGACCCCGTTGTTATCCGAGCCGCAAATAAAACACAAATTGAGTTGACTTTAAAGTCGCTTTTCTTTAAATTACAATTCAACTGAAAAATCCTCTCTGTATGACTAATGCTTGCCACACTTTCTCCATCGTTGCTATCGCCAGTGGATTACTCATCGGCCCTTTGTTGTCCGCGACGATGGGCCAAGCGACGCCATTCAACCCGGACAAGCCGAATTTTGCGAAGGGCGCGACCGTTACTGCGGAGGGGACGACTGATGCTCCCGGCGTGAGCGCAAAGAACCTCACCGACTCGGAGGTCTTTTCAATTTGGAAGGGAACTGTGCCATCGGTAATCACTCTGGATCTCGGAGAAGTGAAAGACATCTCCAGCCTTGACCTTTACATTCCTCCACAATATGTAACTCCCCGCAAACAGGAGATCGAGGTAAAGACGAGTCCCGACGGCTCCACTTACACCGTAGCTTCCGCGAAGAAACTTCAAGTTTTTGAGCCTCAAACGAAAAATATGTTGTCGATCCCGTTAACCACCAAGGCCCGGTATGTTCGGGTGACCATCACATCGAGTGATCAGGACGGCGGGGAAGCTCTATTGAGCGAGATAAGCATTCCTCACTGAGTCGTCACATTTTGATTATGAGTTCCTCCTCCACTGTATGAGGCCCTCCAATTCCCGGAAACAATCCTTTGATGTTTTGGTCATTGGCGGCGGTTCGGCAGGGGTCGTTGCCGCAATCCAGTCTAGCCGCTCTGGAGCAAGGACGCTCCTCGTCGAGAAGAGTGCTCGACTGGGAGGAACGACCGTCAATGCGGGGATCAATCGCCCGGGGCTTTTCCATGCTTGGGGCCGGCAGATCATCCGGGGGATCGGCTGGGAACTGGTGACGCGGACGATCAAAGAGAGCGGCGGATCGCTGCCGCAGTTCCAAGCCGGGGGTGCTCACTTCTGCAACCAGATCTGCGTCGATCCGATGACGTATGCCCACCTTTGCGATCAGCTCGTGCTGGATGCGGAATGTGAACTGCGCCTGCACACGATGGTGGCCTCCATCCGGGAAGACGCACAGGGCTGGGAGGTCCAGCTCTGCGGTAAGGAGGGGCTGGTGCCGGTTCGTTGCCGGCAGGTTATCGATTGCACCGGCGACGCCAACGTGGCTGTTTTGGCCGGATATGAGGTCTGTTTTCCCGAAGCCACCCAGCCGGCGACGCTCAGTTGTCAGTTGAGCGGCTATATTTTCGAGGAGATCGACGTGGACGCCGTCAACCGGGCGTTCCGCGATGCCGTGCAGAGGGGAGAAGTGATGGCCACGGACGGGTGCTGGTGGACGGACAAGATCGACGTAAGTGGTTTCCTGAAAAGATATGGGGCCAATGGCAACCATGTGGTGGCCGGCGGGGACGCCCGGGACAGCGTCGGACGCACTGCCTTCGAGGTTGAAGGACGGCGAGCAGTGTTCCGCATGGTGCAGTTTCTCCGCAGGCAGCCCGGCTTCGAAAACCTGCGAGTCGACGCCGTGTCGCCGGAGGTCGGCGTCAGGGAAACCGTGACCATTCGCGGACGGACGACGGTGAGTATCGAGGATTACCGGTCCGGCCGGGTCTGGGAGGACGCCGTATGCTACAGCTTCTATCCGGTGGACCTGCATGGCGTGGATACGAAGTCCTGGTATCTGGTGCCCCTCGAATCCGGAACAGTGGGCACCGTGCCGCGCGGTTCCATGCTGCCCGAAGGCAGCCGGAACTTCCAAGTGGCCGGGCGGTGCTTTTCGAGTGACCGCTACGCCAATAGTGCCATGCGCGTGCAGGTCTCGTGTATGGCGATGGGGCAGGCGGCCGGCGCAATGGCGGCCCTGGCTGCCTCCCGGAATTGCGACCCGGAGGAACTGCCGATGGCGGCTGTGTGGGACCTGCTCGAAGCGAACGACGCCATCGTTCCCGAGCGGGCTCCTTTCTCATCATTGGCGGTCGTCTGACAACTAGAGCAGGCTTAAGTCGAGAACGGAACGAAGGAACATCGAATGCTTTTCCACAGCTTGTCCTGTCTGCCGACCGATCTCGGGGTGGGCACTAACCACCCGCTCTGGAAAAACGGGCGGCTTGGCTTCGCGAATTTTTATTGTCGTTGGGACAGCATCCGCTACGCGAACACATTTTCGCTCCTGTTCTAACCTCAAGGCGCGCGCGAGATGGCCAACCAGCCACTTCACATTGCGAACCACCAGGGCTGGCTGTTCCACGCGCCTCTCGCACACTGAGTTCTGGGAATTCTGCTAAGCTTGTTTAACCCCGGAGGCCCGGCAATTTAAACCGTTCCGGGGAGATCTTCCATCACTTTTGAGGAAACGAACTTTCTATCTGCAATGTTGTAGGTGCCAAATTCGAGGGACACGACGGCTTTTAACGGAGTTGTGAAATTGAAAAGCACGCAGAAGCGCTCCGCGTTAGCCGCGAGATGAAGCCCCCAGGTTGTCTTCTCCGTATTGGCGCGAAGCCGCACCGCGTCACCTCCGACACGATAGATTGCCTCCCCGCCACAATGGAAAACGGTGGAGGCATTTTTCACGCTCAGGATGCTGTCGGTCGTGTGCCAGAAGCCGCCGGTGTCAAACTCTGCCATGAGCACACAGGGCATGTCGGGAAGGCCGTCTTTTGTTTGAAGGTGCAAGTCGAGGCCCCCGCTGGTTTTGCGGAGCACGATCGAAATGTCCAAACGCGGCAGCTCCCACATCTCGCGCGTTTTGATGATCTCGTAGTATTCCGCGTGGCTCGGATAGGGCACCGGACGACCCAGCGGCAGAAACCATCCCGGTGCGCGCTCGGGATGGGACTCGATCAGTTGCATTCCGTCCTTCTGGGGAACCATTCCGGAGATGACAAATTCCCGACCAAAATACGGAACGAAGAAGCGCGTCTGCAGGAGCCGTAATTTCCCCCAATCCACAGAGACGATATTGTTTTGCCCGACAGCTGAGAGGGAGGCGAACCGGCCCGACCTGATCCGCCAGAGGCCGGAGTGCTGGAGATGTTTCTCCCAGCGTATGGGCGACTGTTGTTCGCTTGGCATCGGTTCTCCTGCATGGTCTTCCAATGCGATGAGCGAAAAAGCCAGGCCCCCGATATTATCGTGCGAGGTCATATTGCGCCCTTGCAAACCAGCCAGGCGTAACCCCTCGGCCATCCACTCGCCGTTCTTATCCCGCATGGCCAGATCGAGGTAGGACTCCGCCAGCATGGTGGCGAAGTGCCGGGCGTCCTTGTCCTGCCTTGTGGAAACCGATGTCACGATGGACCCATCCGGTTGCGTCAGGAGAAGGCTGAAGCGCAGGTTAGCGCGCACCGCATCGAGGAACTCCGGACGTCCCAGGCCCCGTGCCAGAAGGCGCAAACACCTGTTATTTACCGCGCTGTAAACGGCCGAACTGCGCTCGCTGAACTCGCCGTCGCCATTGACGTCGATTGTCTCAGCCAGGGTCTTCTCGATGTAATCCGCGTAGAACGGGCGTTTCTCGGGAAACAATTCACCGACCAGTGCCAGGGCGGAGATCGAGACCCAGCGGTGATTTGGGGTGATGAATCCGCGTCCGTTGATTCCGTCGCCCGCCGCTTGCAAAAACAGGGCCAGCTTACCGCAGACATCAGACTTCCCCTCCGCGCCGGATTCGCATGCCACAAGCCAGCGATAGGCTTCTCCGAAAAACTGCACGGCGAAACCGGTGTCGGGAGGCGAGCGGAAGTTAACTTTCGGCAGGTCGATCAATCCCTCTTCACTCTGGCACGCGAGCACGAAGTCCAGCGCGGCGTGGAGCCGTCCCAAGAGGCCTGGATCGCCAAAACGCGGACTAAGGGGATGAAAAACGAGGATCACCAGGGAGGGCAGGTAGCTCCCGGTCGCCGTATGATCCGCCGAGGCCAGCCCGTGCTCTTCGCCGCGGTTGTCCACCACATAAGCTCCATAGTCCGGGTGCGTGGCATCCAGGGATTGGCAATACGCGACGGCGTCGACCGCGGTCTCCATGCGGCGAAGGATCGCCCCGATCATCTGTTGTCGGGGGTTCAAAGTTTCGTGAGGTTCGGTGGGGTGAGTGGGTGTATTCATTTGAAAATTTGCTCCGCATCTTCCAGCAATTCCCGCAAGCGGTCGTAGGGAACGTCCTGCACGGCGACCCCCGCTTCGATGGCAAGTGCTGCGGCCAGCGCGGCGCTTTCGGCCAGAACCATAAATGCCGGTTCCATGCGCACCGATCCGTAGGCGATGTGCGATGCCGACAGGCAGACCGGCACCAGCAGGTTCGGACACTCGCCACGCTTGGGCACAATGGAACGATAGCTCACTGCATACGGGCCCGCGTTGGGAAGCTGCACATCCCCCTCATTGAGCACTCGCCCGTCGCGGACAAAACGCTGACAGTTGTGGCTATCCATCGTGTAGGAACCCATTCCCACCGGATCATCGGCGTGGCGGTGATGTTGGGTGTCGGCCTCCGTGAGCACGTAATCTCCCAGCATGCGCCGGGCTTCCCGCACATAGAGCTGATGCGGCCAGTGCCCGGTATCGGGGAATTCATCCCTCGGCAACCCAAACTGGGCATAGATCTCCCGGTAGCGGTCTGGAAT
>Ga0163146_10008635_pt1 | contig 10798 bp, 7 predicted proteins | sample OliLakLV19MP7G1_FD_148648 | JGI IMG/M metagenome (GOLD analysis project Ga0163146, IMG submission 148648) | Freshwater microbial mat bacterial communities from Lake Vanda, McMurdo Dry Valleys, Antarctica - Oligotrophic Lake LV.19.MP7.G1 | ecosystem: Environmental > Aquatic > Freshwater > Lake >... | reverse complement strand
CGGCCGCGCCGCGATCGCAAACCAATCCATGACCCAATCGCTCGCCCTGTCTGTGCAACGACCCTCACTGGCTCCGCTGGGCGCGGAACCGTTCCGCGCGGCGATGGAGTTTGCATGGCACAAGCTGGGCAAAACGCGCCAGCAACGGCACGGCGACGGCCACCCTGTTGTCATCTTTCCGGGTTTGGGCGCGAATGGTTCAACGGTGGCCGCGCTGCTCGCTCACTGTCGATCGCTCGGGTATGAGGCGATCCATTGGGGGCAGGGATTCAATACCGGGCCGCAAGGCGATCTCGACGCCTGGCTTGCGAATCTTGAATCGCGTGTAACGGACCTGCTGGCGCACCACGGCAAGCCGGCGACGCTCATCGGATGGAGCCTGGGTGGGCTCTACGCACGCGAACTCGGCAAATTGATGGGGCCGCGCGTCAGGCAGGTGATCACGATCGGCACGCCGTTCAATGCCGATGCCGACTACACCCACGCCGGTTGGCTCTTTCGACTCCTTAGCGGAACTCCAGCCGCAATGGATCCCGCCTTGATTCTGCGGCTGCGCACGCCGCCTCCGGTGCGGACCACCTCCATCTACAGCAAATCGGACGGTGTCGTCGCCTGGCAAACCTGCTGCCATGACAAGCGCTACAGGTTGGTCCACGACATCGAAGTCGACAGCAGCCACATAGGAATGGTCTGGAACCGGGACGTCCTGTCGGCCATCACCGACCGACTGGGCCAGCAGACCGGGCCATGGCGTCGTTATGTCAGTCCCCTTTGACCAGAGGTGTACGAGCGCGAAGATCGTTCCACCGGGTTGGCCGATGCGGCTGCAAGCCGTGTATGTCAGCGGCTTCTTCGAATTTGTCGGCGCTTTGGGGCTACTGCACCAGCGATCCCGGCGAGCGGCCGGAATCGGCCTGTTCTTCCTTACCATCGCCGTCACGCCTGCGAACATCTACATGTGGCTCCATCCGGAGCTATTCCCCCAGATCCCTGCTGCGATCCTGTCAGCACGTCTGGCGGCGCAAGTTGTTCTGCTGGCGTGCATCTGGTGGGCGACGCTTCCCTAGCAGCCTGTCGGGCTTAGGAATCGTCGGCTGCAAACCGGCCGCAGCGGTCCAATTTTCACCGCCTTCTTGTCCCATAGCTGGGCTATGGGCCTTCGAATTCGGCAAAAACTGTCCTCGCTGGGACCGATTTTCGCTTTCGACGCCCTAAGTCCGACAGGCTGCCAGCCTGCCGCACTCAAACGCAGCCGCTGCGCTCGGGATACGCATGAAAACGCGTGAAAGCGCTCGCGCCCAAATGCGCATATACGGTCACCCCAAAAAGCAACATGGGGTGTTCAGGAAATCAGGTACGATTCTGCTCTGACCCCTATTGTCCTGTGGTCCGATCATGCCTTTGCCAAACGCCCCTGAAACCCGATGGATTTCACCCAGCCATGAAGAAAAACATGCACCCGGCGGTGACGCCCGCCCTGCGCAAATCCCCCACGGGCATTATTGGCCTGGATGAAATCACCGGCGGCGGTCTGCCCACCGGGCGGCCGACGTTGGTGTGCGGGAGCGCGGGGTGCGGGAAGACGATGCTGGCCATGGAATTTATCGTGCGCGGCGCGGTGGAGTCGGGCGAGCCGGGCGTGTTCATGATGTTCGAGGAAAATGAGGCCGAGCTGACGGCCAATGTCCGCTCGCTCGGCTTCGATCTCGACCGGCTTGTGAAGCAGAAAATGATCGCGCTCGATCACGTCCACATCGAGCGCAGCGAGATCGAGGAGACGGGCGAATACGATCTTGAGGGGCTCTTCATCCGGCTCGGGTACGCCATCGATGCCATCGGCGCGAAACGCGTGGTGCTCGATACCGTCGAGGCGCTCTTCGCCGGGCTGCCGAATCACGCCATCCTGCGCGCGGAATTGCGCCGGCTTTTCCGCTGGCTGAAGAACCGCGGGATGACGGCGATCATCACCGGCGAGAGGGGCGAGGGCAACGCCATCACGCGCTATGGGTTGGAGGAATATGTGGCCGATTGCGTGATCACGCTCGACCACCGCGTGACCGAGCAGATTTCCACCCGCCGGCTGCGCGTGCTGAAGTATCGCGGCTCGGCGCACGGCACTAACGAATACCCCTTTCTTATCGGCGAGCGCGGCTTCTCGGTGCTGCCGATCACCTCGCTCAAGCTCGATCACGCGGCGCCGGCCGAGCGCCTTTCCACCGGCGTCGCGCGGCTCGATGAAATGCTCGGTGGCAAGGGTGTCTTCCGCGGCAGCAGCGTTCTCGTCTCGGGCGCGCCGGGCACGGGCAAGAGCAGCATCGGCGCGAAATTCGCGGACGCCGCGTGCCGCCGCGGCGAGCGCGCGCTGCTGTTCGCCTACGAGGAATCGAGCGCGCAAATCCTGCGCAACATGCGCTCCATCGGCATGGACCTCGCGCCGTGGGTGAAAAAGGGGCTGCTGCAAATCCACGCCTCGCGCCCCACGCTGAGCGGGCTGGAGCAGCATCTTGTGGCGATGCACGACACGGTGCGGGCCTTCCGCCCGGCGGTGGTCGTGGTCGATCCGATCAGCAATCTCACGCTCGAACGCAGCGAGGCGGAAGAGAAGCCGACGTTGATGCGGCTCATCGATTTGCTCAAGCGGCAGCAGATAACCGCGCTCTTCACCAGCCTTACCACGAGCGGCAGCGGCACGAGCGCGCTGGAGGATTCGCAGGTCGGCATGTCGTCGCTCATGGATGCATGGCTGCTGCTGCGCAATGTGGAGTTCAACGGCGAGCGCAACCGCACGTTGCACGTGCTGAAAGCGCGTGGCATGGCGCACTCCAACCAGGTGCGCGAGTTCGTGCTCAGCGACGCGGGCATCGATCTCGTGGACGTGGTTCTCAGCGAGGACCGCGTGCTCACCGGCACCGCGCGCGTGGCGCAGGCGGCGCACGAGCGTTACGCCACCGAGGTGCGCCGGGAGGATCACGAGCGCAAACTGCGGCAGCTCGGCGCCAGGCGAAAGGCGATCGAGGCGCAGGTCGCCGCCTTGATTGCGGCGGGCGAAGCCGAGGAAGCGGAGGTGAAATTCGCCATCGCTCAGGAGGCTTTGCATGAAAAAAGCACGCAGCAAAACAGCGTGGCGCTGGCAGAACGTCGCGGCGGCGCGAAATCCGTCCACAGGCCCACGAAAGGCAAACGATGAAGAAACCCGCCACCTTCGAGCTGCGGCTCTACGTCGCCGGGCAGTCCGCGAAATCGCTCGCCGCCTTTGCCAATCTCAGGCGCATCTGCGAGACCCATCTCGCCGGGCAATACCGCATCGAGGTCATCGACCTGCTGAAGACGCCGGCGCTCGCCGCGGGCGACCAGATCTTGGCCGTGCCCACGCTGGTGCGCCGGCTGCCCGAGCCGATCAAGAAAATCATCGGCGACCTTTCCAACGAAGAACGCGTGCTCGTCGGCCTCGATGTGCAACCGGTGACGGTGTGAGCTTCTCATGAAGGAAAAAAGTGCCACTCCGAATCACCTCGCGGCCTTTGAAGCCGCCGCCGCGCAGGACACGACCCGCTACGTCCTGCGCCTCTACGTCACCGGCTCCACGCCGCGCGCCGCGCGCGCCATCGTGAACACCCGCAAAATCTGCGAGGAGAATCTGCACGGGCGCTACGAGCTGGAGATCGTGGACATCTCCCGGCACCCGGCGCTGGCCCGGGGCGAGCAAATTCTCGCCGCGCCGACCTTGATCAAAAAACTGCCGCTGCCGCTGCGCCGTTTCATCGGCGACATGTCGCAGATCGAGCGCATCCTGCTCGGGCTCGATCTGCGGGTGACGAAAAACTCACATCCGTCCCCCGCGCAATAGCCGACGGACAGCATGCTCTCCGACAATTCACCCGAAGCACAGCTCCGCGCGGAAAACGCCGACTTGCGCGCGCGCCTGCAGGAAGCGGAGGAAACGCTGCACGCCATCCGCAGCGGCGCGGTGGATTCGCTCGTGGTCAAGACTGCGGGCGGCCCGCAGATCTTCACGCTCGCCAGCGCTGACGCCACCTCAAATCGCCTCCGCGGCGAGATTCTCTCGCAAGTCCGCGACTCCGTCATCGCCATGGATTTCGAACAGTGCGTGATCTACCTGAACGCCGCCGCCGAGCGGCTATACCGGATCTCCGCCGGCGACATACTCGGACGTCATTTCAGCCGAATCTTCTCCCGGCAGTGGCCGTCCGCGGAGGCGGAAGCCGCAACGTGGGTTGCCCTCCGCGAGCACGGCGAATGGCGCGGCGAGGTCATTCATCGCACGCACGATGGCCGTGAGTTGCCGGTCGAAGTGTGGTTGACGCTGCTTCGCGACGCCAACGGCGCGGATGCCGGGATGGTCGCCGTCATCCGCGACATCAGCGCGCGCAAGCAGGGGGAGGACACGCTCCGCGAAAGCCAGCAGTTCACCCGCAGTGTGCTGGATAATCTCCCTGCCTTCGTCGGCTTGATGACTGTGGACGGAACCTTGATCGAGGCGAACCGCTCGCCGCTGGAGGCTGCCGGCATCCTGGCCAGCGAGGTGGTCGGGAAAAAGTTCTGGGACTGCTACTGGTGGAACTATTCCCCCGAGATCCAGGCGCAATTGCGGGACGCGTGCGAGCGTGCCGCCGGCGGCGAACTCGTCCGCTACGACGTCCCCGTGCGCATGCGGGGCGACACGCGGACGTGGATCGATTTCCAGATCTCGCCGCTGCGCGATGCGAAAGGGCGCATCACGCATCTCATTCCATCGGCGATGGACTTCGCTGTGCGCCACCATGCCGAGGAAAAACTGCGCGCAAGCGAGGAGCGTTTCCGCGTGGCCGTGAGCGCGGTGAGCGACATCATCTGGACCTACAATGCCGCGGGAGAGATGGAGGGCGAGCAGCCCATCTGGAGCGCGTTCACCGGCCAGCGCATGGTGGATTATCGAGGCTACGGCTGGTCGAAAGCCGTGCATCCAGAGGACGCGCAGCCGACTATCGACGCCTGGAAACTTTCTGTCGCCGAAAAGCGGGTGTTTGAGTTTGAACACCGCCTGCGGCGGCACGATGGACAGTGGCGGCTGTGTTCCATTCGGGCCAAGCCGGTGCGGTATCCGAGCGGGGAAATCCGCGAATGGGTCGGCGTCCACACAGACATCACCGCGAGCAGGCACAGTGCGATGGAACTGGAGCGTGTCAGCTCCCTGCTTGCCACCCTTCTCCGCACCGCGCCCATCGGCTTTTGCTTCCTCGATCTTGATCTGCGCTTCGTGCATATCAATGAACGTCTCGCGCAGATGAACGGCGTTTCCGTCGAGGCGCACCTGGGCCGGCATGCCTCCGAAATCGTGCCCGCACTCTTCGAATCCCTCCGCGACTTGACCGGCCGCATCCTGACGACGGGGGACGCCCTGTTGAATCACGAGTTCTCCGGCGAGACCTCTGCGGCGCCCGGCGTGACGCGCTTCTGGAATGAAAGCTGGTATCCGGTGCGCGACGGGGCGGGTGAGGTCCTGGGTTTCGGCGCGGTCGTCGAGGAGATCACCGAGCGCAAGCGGGCCGAATCGGACCTGTTGGCAGCCAAGGCTCACGCGGAAAAGGCGAATCGTGCGAAAACGGATTTTCTCTCCGGCATGAGCCATGAGTTGCGCACGCCGCTCAATGGAATCCTCGGGTTCGCCCAGCTCCTGGAATCCGACTCGTCGTCCCCGACGCCGTCCCAGAAACGCAGCATCGACCAGATTCTCAAGTCCGGCTGGTACCTGCTGGACCTGATCAACGAAATCCTCGATTTGGCGCTGGTCGAATCAGGCAAGGTGATGCTGTCGCACGAGCCGGTTTCGCTGGACGATGTCATGCTCGAATGCCGCGCCATGATCGAGCAGCAGGCTCAGAAACGCGATATCAACGTACAGTTTCCGCGCTTCGATATTCCCTGCTTTGTCACGGCAGACCGGACCCGGCTCAAACAGGTGCTGATCAACCTCGTTTTCAACGCTGTCAAGTACAACAAGCCGGCAGGCACGGTGGCCGTGGAGGTCACACTGAAGCCTCTGGATTCCATTCGTATCTCTGTGCGGGACACCGGTGCGGGGCTGGCGCCGGCCCAGCTGGCGCAATTGTTCCAGCCGTTCAATCGGCTCGGCAAGGAGGGTGGCGCGGAGGAAGGCACGGGCATCGGCCTTGTTGTGACCAAGCGGCTGGTCGAACTGATGGGGGGCACGATAGGCGCCGAAAGCGCGCTCGGGGTGGGTAGCGTGTTCTGGATCGAATTGAGCGCGGCGGCCGCACCGCAGCTTGCGGCTCGTGACCTCGAGCTTGCTGCGCCGGTGCGAGCGCAAATACCGGATGGCGTGCCGCAGCGCACGCTGCTATATGTAGAAGAAAATCCGGCCAACCTGGCACTGGTCGAAGCACTGATTGCGCGCCGTCCCGACCTGCGGCTGATCTCCGCGGCGGACGGCGATCTCGGCATCGAGTTTGCACGCGCTTATCAGCCGGACCTGATTCTGATGGACATCAACCTGCCCGGCATCAGCGGGATCGAAGCCATGCAAATCCTGCGCAAAGACCCATCGACTTCGCATATCCCCGTGATCGCGCTCAGCGCCAACGCGATGCCGCGCGATATCGGGCGTGGCATGGAGGCAGGATTCCTCAACTACATCACCAAGCCGATCAAGGTGAATCAGTTCATGGAGTCGCTGGACGCAGCGCTGACATTTGCGCAACCAACATCGCGCGGCGCCGTGCCACAAGAAACGAACCAATAGAACAAGCACCAAGCTGGCGGGGCCGCGGGCTTCAACGCTTGGCGCCGATGCCGGTACCGAGGCGCTTGATCGCGGCGGTAAGGGGCTTCCCCGCCCTGGCATATCCTCCTGGCTAGGCTGATGCGGTTTCAAGCCGTGTATATCACCGGGTTTTTCGAATTGGTCGGCGCTCTGGGGCTGCTGCACCCGGGATACGCATGAAAACGCGTGAAAGCGCTCGCGCCCGAATACGCCAATTCGGTCACCCCAAAAACCAACATCGGGTGTTCAGGAAATCAAGTACGATTCTGCTCTGACCCCGATTGTCCTATGGTTCGATCATGCCTTTGCCAAACGCCCCTGAAACCCGTTAGTTTTCTCTCAGCCATGAAGAAAAACATGCACCCGGAGGTGACGCCCGCCCTGCGCAAATCCCCTACGGGTATTACCGGCCAAGATGAAATCACCGGCGGCGATCTGCCCACCGGGCGGCCGACGCTCGTGTGCGCAAGCGCGAGCTTTGCATGAAAAAAAAGGACGCCACTCCGAATCACCTCGCGGCCTTTGAAGCCGCCGCCGCGCATGACACGACCCGCTACGTCCTGCGGCTCTACGTCACCGGCTCCACGCCGCGCGCCGCGCGCGCCATTGTGAACACCCGCAAAATCTGCGAGGAGAATCTGCACGGGCGCTACGAGCTGGAGATCGTGGACATCTCCCGGCACCCGGCGCTGGCCCGGGGCGAGCAAATTCTTGCCGCGCCGACCTTGATCAAAAAACTGTCGCTGCCGCTACGCCGTTTCATCGGCGACATGTCGCAGATCGAGCGCATTCTGCTCGGCCTCGATCTGCGCGAGACGAAAAACTCACACTCGTCCCCCGCGCAATAGGCCGACCGACAGCATGCTCTCCGACAATTCACCTGAAGCACAGCTCCGCGCGGAAAACGCCGACTTGCGCGCGCGCCTGCAGGAGGCGGAGGAAACGCTGCACGCCATCCGCAGCGGCGAGGTGGATTCGCTCGTCGTCGAGACCGATGAAGGCCCGCAGATTTTCTCGCTCGATGCCGCGGAGGCTGCCTCGAACCGCTTTCGCGGCGAGGTCCTCGCGCAAGTCAGCGACTCAGTGATCGCCGTGGATCCCGAAGACCGCGTCACGTTTTTCAACGGCGCGGCCGAACGGCAATACGGGGTGCGATGCGATGAAGTGCTGGGGCGCAACATCTCCGAGATTTACACCCGCCATTGGCCGAGCCCGGATGCCGAGGCCGCGCGGTGGAAAGCCCTGCGCGAGCATGGCGAATGGCGCGGCGAAACCGTCGAGCGCCTCCGTGACGGACGCCAACTCCATGTCGAATCGAGCGTGACCATGTTGCGCGGCGCGGACGGCACGAATGCCGGGATGGTCGCCGCCATTCGCGACATCACCGAGAAAAACCTGGCGGAAAGGCGGCTGCGCGAGCAGGAAGAGCGGCAGCGTTTTGCCATGCAGGCGGCGGGTGCCGGCTCGTGGGATTGGGACATCGCCGCAGGCGACATCATCTGGTCGCCGGAAAACTACGCGCTCTATGATTTCGATCCCGCGCCGCGATCGCCGGCCTACGCCGATTGGGAATCGCGCGTGCATCCCGACGATCTCGCCCGCACGAACGCATTGGTCCGCGACGTGGTGGAGGGAAATGCGCCAGAGTTTCGCGCCGAATTCCGCGTGGTGCATCGCGATGGCCGCATCCTGTGGCTGCAGGGCCTCGGGCGCGTTCAGCGCGATGCCACTGGCACGGCGGTCCGCCTTTCGGGCATCAATCTCGACATCACCGCGCGCAAGCGCAGCGAGGAGGAATTTCAGCGTCTCAGCGTGTTACTCGAAACCCTTTTACACAGCGCGCCCATCGGCTTTTGCTTTCTCGACCGGGAACTGCGCTTCGTGCACATCAATAAACGTCTCGCGGACCTAAACGGCATCTCCCCCGAGGCGCACTTGGGCTGGAATGTAGCCCAGATATTGCCCGCATTCAGCGACACTCTCCGCGCCGTGACCGGCCGCATCCTGGCGACGGGCGAACCGGTGTTGAATCACGAGTTCTCCGGTGAGACGCCCGCCGCGCCCGGCGTGACGCGCTGCTGGAATGAAAGCTGGTATCCGGTGCGCGACGGCGCGGGAGAGGTCTTGGGTTTCGGCGCGATCGTCGAGGAGATCACCGAGCGCAAGCGGGCCGAACTGGAACTGAAACTACTCCACGAAACACTCGAGCGGCGGATTGAGGAACGTACCGCCGAATTGCGCGAAGCCTATGAATTCAACCACCAGATCATCAATAGCGCCCAGGAAGGCATCGTTGTCTGCGACAGGGAGGGGCGCTTGCTGGTATGGAACCCCTACATGGCGCGGATGAGCCGCATGGCTGGCGAGCAGGTCACGGGCAAACCGGTGACTGGGGTATTGCCGTTTCTGACTCAAGAGTCGTTGGCGCAGTTCCTCGAACGCGCCTTGAAAGGCGAAGTCGTCGATACGCCCGATTTGCCCTACATCGTAGCCGACACGGGCGTCTCGGGCTGGTGCGCAGCGCGCTTGGTGCCGTTGTTCAATTCCCAGAGCAATATCACGGGTGCAATCGTCACCATCCGCGACACTTCCGAGCGCAAGCATGGCGAGGCGATGCTCGCCCAAGCGTCCACCAAACTACGTCAATTGAGCGTGCACCTGGTACAGGTACGCGAGGAAGAGGGCAAACGCATTGCCCGTGAAATTCATGACGAACTCGGCGGGCTGCTCACCGCCATTCAGGCGAATGTATCCGTGGCCATTGAACGCGATGAGCGTGGCGGCGGAATGGCCGGCGCGGAATTGATGAAGGCAACGAAGTTGGTCGAAAGCGCGGCCGATACGGTGCGCCGGATCATTGCCGATCTGCGCCCCAGTGTGTTGGATCAACTGGGAATATGGGCGGCGCTCGAATGGCATGTCGGCGAAATCGCGAAAAGCGCCGGGCTGGCAACCGAAATTGTCATCGACGACGACGCCGCCGCGATCGAGCTCGATTCCGAGCGCAGCACGGCGCTTTTTCGGATCGTGCAGGAAACGTTGACCAACGTGGTGCGCCATGCGGCGGCCACGCAGGTGGCAATCCGCGCCTGGCATGATGGCGATGCGGTCGTGGTCGAAATTGAAGATAACGGGATTGGCATTGGCGAAGCGCAACTCAACAAGACCGGCAAGTGGGGTCTCCTGGGCATCCAGGAGCGCGTGCACCACTTTGGCGGCACCTTTCGCATAGCCAGGGGGTCCGCACACGGCACTGTAGCGGTGGTACGCATGCCGCTTCAGCAACCGTCAGAGCGCCGCGCGGCGATCGTCGATGACCTCCGCTCATAAAGTCAGAATCTTGCTGGTAGACGATCACGCGGTCGTGCGCGAAGGCGTGCAGCTGATGCTGGGGACATCGGACGATCTCGAAGTCACAGGGGTCGCCGAGCGCGGGTCCGAGGCCTTGAAGCTTGCCGGCGAGCGGGACTTCGATGTCGCGCTGATCGACATCGCGTTGCCCGGAATGAACGGTCTCGAACTGCTCAAGCGGCTGCGCGCGGAAAAGCCAAAACTCCCGGTGCTGATGCTCAGCATGTATTCCGAAGACATCTACGCCGTGCGCGCCCTCAAACTCGGCGCCGCCGGTTACCTGACCAAGAACAGCCCCCTGCCCACCTTGCTTGCGGCGGTGCGCAAGGTTGCTGGCGGCGGGCGCTATGTCAACCCTGCGTTGTTAGACCGGCTTGCCGCTGAAATCGGCGACGGCAGGAAGAGCGCCGATGCAGCGCTGACGAATCGCGAGCTGGAAGTGCTGCAACGCATCGCATCGGGTCAAAGTCTGTCGCAGATCGCCGACGCGCTGCATTTGAGCCCGAAGACCGTCAGCACCTATCGCGCCCGCATCCTCGAAAAGCTCGACATGACGAGCAATGTCGAACTCGGGCGCTATGCGCTGGAAAACGGCATCCTGCCGTGAGGGGCTGAAACACCACCCGGTACGGCGCTGCGCTTGGCGGTCTTCAAAGCGCTGATCGA
>Ga0163146_10008625_pt1 | contig 10806 bp, 8 predicted proteins | sample OliLakLV19MP7G1_FD_148648 | JGI IMG/M metagenome (GOLD analysis project Ga0163146, IMG submission 148648) | Freshwater microbial mat bacterial communities from Lake Vanda, McMurdo Dry Valleys, Antarctica - Oligotrophic Lake LV.19.MP7.G1 | ecosystem: Environmental > Aquatic > Freshwater > Lake >... | reverse complement strand
ACCGACCTCGCAGCGTCCCGAGCCCACGCTCAGCGCTGGTCTCCGGGTCGAGTTCGCGGCGGACCTCGGCGCTGCGAGCCTGGCCGTCACGCGCGGCAACATCGGCATCGAATCGCCGCTCCCGCCGCTCGGCGAGTGGCGCTTCGGCGCGGATCTGGCCTCGGAGTGGTCGTGGTACGACTTCGACGACTTGCCTGCCGCAGCAGGCGGGCTCACGTCGCCGCTCGCGCATGGGCAGAGCTCCCTGCTCGGCCTGTCCCTCGTGCGGCCGCTCGGCGACGGCTGGACTTTCGTCGGCCGACCCGTGATCGCGTTCAGCGGGGACACGGAGGCGGAGGTCGGCGATTCCGTGCTCTTCGGCGGCTTCGTGACGATCGGTCGCCGGATCACCGACGCGCTGTCCCTGTCCGTGGGCGTGTACGCGGCCGAACAGTTCGAGGAGGACGCCGTTGTCTTCCCGATCGCGGGGATCCAGTGGCAAATAGACGAGCAGACAAGGCTCGCCTCGCGCGGACCGGGCCTGCGCCTGACGCGCGGGCTCGGCGAGGGCTGGCAGGCATTTCTCGAGGGCACCTATCGGCCGCGCGACTACCGATTGGCGGAGGACTCGAGCGTCCCCGGCGGGGCGCTCTCGGACGACTCGATCCCTGTCTCGCTGGGCGCGGAGTGGCAGCCGCGGCCCGCGTTCCAATTCAGCATCCAAGTTGGAGCTCTGCTCGCGCGCAGCGTCGAGTTGCGCGACGATTCCGGCGACAGCGTGTTCGAGGAGAACCCCGACGCGAGCGCGTTCCTCGGGTTCGGGGTGCGCATCGGGCTCTGAGAAGCAGCCTTACGCGCCGAGGAACTTGCGCGCGGCGATCCGCGCCCGCGCTCTCTGCCGGGCGAGTTGTGCTGAGACGTCGATGGTCACTCGGCCAGCGAGAATCGGAAGGGCGGAGGCTTCGAGGGCGGCGGCCGGGGGAGAGCGGTGCTTCCTGCGAGAACGCGTCCGGATCCAGGGCCGCCTAGGCACCCAAGCCAGCCGCCGTCGGCAGGAACCGGCCTCGTGAGTGGCCCATGGCGTCATTCGACAGCCGTCCTCGCGGTCGAGGAGGCTCGTGGGCGTCGACGCTGCCTCATGAGCAGGGGCCTCGTCGGAACGTGCGGACACCGCAGCGGAAACCGTATCGTCGGAAGGGTCGGCAGCGAAGTGCGTCGGAGCCGGCTCGATCTCCGACGGTAGTGGCGTCCGCGATCGCCGTTCTCGTCCTCCGCATGCACGCGCGCTCCCCGAGCTTCCGGCGTCGCACATCACGCGGTCCTGCTGCACACAGTCCTCCTGCAACCCCCAAGGTCTCATGCTGGCACTCCTCGCAATCCTGCCGCTCTGCCCGACGCAATCCGTCTCGATCCACTTGTCTCCGCCGGCGGCGGAGAGCGTCGCCTCGGGCGCGCACTTCCGCGTGACGGCCCACTTCGACGACGACAAGATCGCGGCCGAAGCGCTGGCGGCCGCGGAAGCCGCGTGGTCGTGGACCGTCGACCTGTTCGGCGCACCCCAGATCGACGAGGCGAAGCCGCTCGAAGTCCATCTCTACCGGACCATCGCGGACTACGAGGCGGCGGAGGAACCGCTGACGCACGGCGCCTACAAACGCAACCTGGCCTTCACCAGCCACGAGACCGGCGCGGCCTACATCGCGCTGCAGCCCGACGTCTCCGACTCCGTGCTGAAGCGCATCGGGTTGCCGCTGCTGACGCGCCAGCTCATCGCGCACGAAGCCGTGCACGTCATCGTCGGGCGCGCTTGGCAGAACCACCGCACACTGCCGCTCTGGCTGAAGGAGGGATCCGCCACGTGGATCTGCGAGCAGGCCATGAAGAAGCAGGGCTGGATCCAGAGCGCGATGGACGATCCCATGAATGCGGCGAGTGCAGTGCGCGTGAGACGGCTCGAGGCCGACAAGAAGCTCCCGAGCCTTTCCGCGGTGTTCGACGACCTGCTCGGAGAGCTCGAGTTCAACGACCGCTATTCGGTGTGGCAGGTGACGTTCGCGTACCTGGGCCAGGAGAAGCAGTCCGGCGCGCTCACGCGCATCCTCGCGGGGGCGCGGCAGATGGGCGGCGGGGAGACGCACGCCGCGAGTGTGGCCGATCTAGCGCGCGCGGAACTCTCGAGCGGCGGCGATCTCGCGGCGCGCGACCGCGAGTTGACTGCCTTCGTGCGCGCTCTCGCGCCGCGCTGGGACGAAGTTCACCGGTCGCTGGACACGCACGACGACACGTTCGTCCAGGCCGCGTTCACAACGTCGAATGCGATCTGCTGGCGCACCGAGGACGTGGGGGTCGCACGCTACGAGATCTCCGGCGAGCTCGAGATCTTCCCAGGGAATTCCCACCAGCAGAACCTCCTCCTCGCGCGCACGCGCAACGGCTTCGTGCAGGTCGCGTTCACGGCGGACTACGGCGTCGACGTGTTCGAGTACGACAACCGGCGGCTCGGCTCGGCCCAGTGGAAACGGCTTGGCACGGCCAAGGTCGACACGGTCGTGGCCGGCAAGACGATCGAGTTCCGGGTGCGCGTGTCGAAGTCGAAGCTGAGCGTGGAGGTCACCGGCAAGAGGGCCTGCGAAGTCGACACGGGCGACCACGCGATGCAGGGCGCCTACGGGCTCGGCGCAGTCGCCGGCTCGGCCGGCACCTGGCGCAAGGTCCAGCTCAAGAAGAGTTGAGGCTGGGCGCACCGTCGGGGAGGATCGTGACCGACGCGGCGTTCGTGCACGCGAAGCCCGGCGGCGCGCTGTCCGGGCGCTCCGGTCACCTCACCCTCAACTCGCTGCTGCAGGACCGCGAGCCTCAGCCGCCCGATCTCTTCGTCTACCTCGGTGTCGGGCGAGCCGCTGATTCACCAGTGCTCCCACCTGCCGTCGCGTGCGGACCGCCGCCGGCCTAACGCGCTGGGATCGGGTCCACGCATGGGTTGAGAAGGCGCCGACGTACACCAGCCTCACCATCTGCCCGGTCTGCTTCAACGACGACTAACCCGCGCCAGACGACGAAGAAGAGGAAGCGGGCCCAGCCGAGCATGATTCGAGGCTGTCGCGCCATCCGCCGCCCTGATCAAGAGCGCTAACGCGAATCAAGTCGATTGACCAATGGGCCCGCGAGCAGCGCGATGCCCGTCAGCGCGACCAGCACGCCGAAGTCGCGCTTCAGGCTTTCGGGTTTGATCGAGCCGACCGCAAAGAGGAGCGCAGCGCCTAGGCGACACCATCCATGCGTCGTCGCGCGTGCGGTTCGCACAGCGTGCAGAGACATCGTGCTGCAACCGCAACCGCGCGCGGCGCCGTTCGAGGAGGCCAGTGATGGCACTTCGAAGTGGAAGGAATGGGCGCGTCCTCTTGCAGCTTCTGCGCGCTTCTCCCCCGTTTGCAACAAGGCGTAGAACTTTGGAGAAAGCACAAAACGTGCTCCAGGACGCACACCGCGACTTGAAGCTCGGACGTCCCGAATCGTGACGCGCGGCGGTCAAGAAACTGGCGGCACTCGGAACGCGCGCGGTCTGCGAGCTCGTACTGGAGGCGTTGGCGGACCCCGAGGGCAAGCGGGCGACGAATCACCCCTCGCGATCGCGCGCGTGAAGAGTGCACGACAACACGCAGCGGGGGCGCGCTACGTCTCCGCGCCCGTGACCTCGCAACGGCCAGGACGATCTGACGAGCATCGGCCTTGCGACAGGAGCCACTCCGTCGGGGCCAGGTGGCACGCGGCGTGCACTGTACTTTTGTAAGCATGTACATGCCCCGGGCACGACCCGCCCAGGGCATGAAGTGTGGGTAGAGATCCGTCACGGGCACACAGCCGAGAAGAAGCAACAATGTCTACGCAAACGATCGTGATCATCATTCTGATTGTTCTCGTGTTCGGCGGCGGCGGCTGGTACTGGCGCGGACGCGGCCGCTGAGTCCAGCATTTCACGTCGCGGAGGCGGCCGTTTCGAAGACGCCGCCCACACGCTCGATCAACTCCAGATCGTGTTCGGCGAGTCCCATCCAGCGAGCAGGGATCATCCGTGATCTCGTCGCGCCGTGTACGGACAACAAGAAGCGTGACGCAGCGCCGCGCGCTGAAGCTCGCACCTGAACCCTCTACGGGGTAGTCCAAAGACCATGACGAAGCCCACACGAGGCAAGCAGCCGAAGAAGCCCCGTGTCGTCACCGGCATGCCCAGTGTCGAACTCTCGAAGGCGGAATTCACACGCCGATTCCTGGAGCGTTTCTACGACCCTGATTTTGCGGCCGTTTCCGCGTCGATCGCCGAGGTTACCGAGGTCGCGTGGAAGAACTACATCGAGTACCACAAGAGTCCGCGCGCAAAGGCTGCCGGCCGCGGGTTCGCTGACCCGAGCTTCGAGCTGCCGCTCGAGTGGCTGGAGGCGCGCTCCGAGATCCGCGCCGCCGCGAAGCGCCACAAACATACGCGCACGCCTTCGCGCATCCTGATCGTCAATGGCTCTTCGCGCAGCGACAAAACGTGTCCGGGCGAGATGTCGAAAACGTATCGGCTGGCGAAGCTCGCGCAGCACACGCTGGAAAAGCTTCCGCGATTCGAGGTCGACTTCCTCGACCTGTCTGTGCTCGCTTCGGAGTACGGCCGCGTGATTCATCCGTGCAAGGCGTGCGTTTCGACGGCGATGCCGCTGTGCAACTGGCCGTGCTCGTGCTACCCGAACCACGCATTGGGGCAGACCAACGATTGGATGAACGAGATCTATCCGCGTTTCACCGCAGCGCATGGCGTGATGATCTTGACGCCGGTCAACTGGTACCAAGCGACGTCGCCGCTCAAGCTCATGATGGACCGGCTCGTGTGCGCCGATGGTGGCAATCCCGATCCGACCAGCACCGGCGGTAAGGATCCCGCGCGCGCGAAGGCACTGGAGCTCGCGGGATGGGACTATCCGAAGCACCTCGCCGGCCGAGCCTTCTCCGTCGTCGTTCACGGCGACGCGGCCGGCGTCCTGGAGCTGCGGCGGATCCTGTGCGACTGGCTGACCGACATGGAGCTGATTTCGGCCGGACCGACTGCGGAGCTCGGACGCTACCTGGGCTACTACGAACCGTACGCCACGAGTCACGACGACCTCGATCGCGACATCGCGTTGCAGACGGAAGTGCGCAACGCGGCTAAGAGCCTGGCCGAGCGTGTGCGACAGATCCGCAGCGGTCGCCATCGCGCGGCCGACGCGAAGGTGCGCTCCCCGCGCGAGAAATGAGTCCGCCCGCTCATCCCGAGTACCCGTCCTTGCGGGACTCGGAGATGCTGACCGGCGAATCGGTGCTACCGCGTGCCAGGCACCGTACACGCCGCGGTGTGTGACGCCGTCGAGGTCGTAGGAACGAGCTGAATCCGCGCGATTCAGGCCCGCTCCGCAGCGCCGCGTTCTGAGCGGCATTCTCTCCATTCGCGCTCCTTGGTCCTGCAAGCGCAAGCCCCGCCGACGGGTCTGCACCTCTGGATGGACCGGCAGAAGAGGTGCGATCCAGGTCGTGAGCCCGTGCGGCGCGAGCCCGAAGGCAGCATGCAGTACGAAGTCCTGCGCGAGCACCTCGCCACCTTCTTCGCCCGCACGACGTCGGACTGCGGCCCGGCTCTCCCCGCCTTCCTCCGCCGTGAGCTGCGCCGCCACATCGATGGCGGCACTGATTACGCGGATCGTCGAGGTACACCTTCCACGCGACCGTGTTCGCGCCACCGGTGTTGATCCACTCGAGGCGCTCACTGTTCCCGACTCCGAGCGATAGGTCGGTGGCATTCGCGTCGCCGCCGTTGACCCTCAGTTCGGCGTCGATGTCACCCCAACCGTGCGTGAACGAGAGGTCGACCGTGAGCTTCGCGCCCGCCGGCACGAGGATCTCGTTCCAGTCGGGGTCGTAGTACTTGACGATGCGATTCGTATAGGTGCTGACCGCGATGTCGGGCACGCCGCCGCACGCATCGTTGGGCTCGAGGGAGTCGTCGCTGCCATCCGCGAGCAGGCCGCCGAGCGCGTTCACTTCGCCGGCTTCCTCCAGAGCGTCTCGTCGTTGCTCGCCCCGAGCGTCCCCGTGCCCAGGTAGCCGACGTACTCCCAACCTTCGTTGGCGAGTCGCTGGGCGACCTCGATGCTCACGTCGCTCACGACCTGGTGCTCCCACTTCGGGGCGGAGGGTGCCGGTTTCTGGCTCATGACCACGAGAGCGAGCGCAGCGGTGCCGAAACCGGCGAGCAAAGACGCGGGGTGCAGTTGCAAGGACTTCATTTAGGTTCTCCGATTCGCGCAAGAAGGGCGGCAACGTGCCGGCGGTCGATGGTGAGCGCGGTTAGCAAGGTGCCTCGACCCGCAGCGAGGTCCATGCCATGTCCGAGCGAACGCTCGCGGCGGATGGCGCAATCGGCTGCGAAGCTCGTGGTCAGGAGTTGGCCCCCGGGAGATGTGCTCGAAGGCGAGGCTCCTCGGCGCTGGCGCGACGGCCTCTCCGCGATTCCGTTCGAGCCGCTCGACTTCCTGGCCCGACTCGCGACGCTCGTTCCTCGGCCGCACTTGTTGACGCAGCACGGCGTGGTGGCGCCGGCGGCCAAGTGGCGCGAGCTCATCGTGGCGCGCTCGCCGAGTTCGGCGGATGGCGCGCACGGCGAAGAGCGCCACGCGCCGAACTCGGACACCCCTCCCAAGGCCAAGGCTCGGCAACCCAAGCGCCGCACGCGCTCGACCGGGCCTGAGCTGATGCAGCGCGCATTCTCGATCGACGTCTTGACCTGCCCGAATTGCGGCTGACTGCGTGAACGGACTCGCGTTCCAAGTTCCAGGTCGTTGGTGAAGGCGATCGGGTCGGGCGTGTCGTGAGACATCTTTTCCAGTGGTCGTGTGATGACTTCCATTGGGAAAACGGCGCGTGCTCGCCACGTTCAATCACTTGGCGGCGCGTCCCCAACCATTCAGAAGCCTTTCATGTGACGGCCACTCTCTCGCTGTCCGTCGTGCCCTTCGTGCGGAACTTTCGGCGGTGTGGCGCCGACATCGAGTCCGTCGCGCTCCAGTTCCTTCGGATCCGCGAGCGACGCGACTGTGCCCGGCGGATTCTCGTACCAACCGGGATCTTCGTAGCCCTCGAGGCCCTCACGCACCTTCAGGATCGTGAACATCCCGCCCATCGTGATGTAGTCGAACTGCCCCTCGGCGCCGACCATGGGCAGGCTGTTCGGCGGCATCGGCATGGCCATCTCCGCCATGTCGGCCATGCCCGCCTGACCCATGCTCATGTATCCGGGCAGCAGTCGCCGCACCTTGCGGTCCAGGTCTCCGACCTCGACCCCGATCATGTTCGGGATGTCGTGGCCCATCTGGTTCATGACGTGGTGCGTCATGTGGCAGTGCAGCGCCCAATCGCCGGGTGCGTCGGCGACGAACTCCACCGTCCGCGTGCTCCCGACCGACACGAGCACGGTGGTTTCGGGCCAGCGCGCGGACTCGGGGATCCGGCCTCCATCCGTTTCGGTGGTCAGGAACTGATAGCCGTGCAGGTGGATCGAGTGATGGTCCATCGCGGAGAGGTTGCCGAGCCGGATGCGCACGTGCTCCCCGAGCCCGGCGACGAGCGGCTCCGTGCCTGGGAACGCGCGTGCGTTCATGGTCAGCAGGTTGAAGTCGGTCATCTCGTTCGGATCCGGGCGACTCGTGCCCGGCACGACCTTCCACTCGCTGAGCATGATCGCGAAATCGCGGTCGGGTCGCGGCCGGTCGGGGCCTCGCGGATGGATCACGAAGAGGCCCATCAGCCCCATGCTCATCTGCGTCATCTCGTCGTGGTGCGGGTGGTACATGAGCGTTCCGTGCTGCCGCAGGGTGAACTCGTACTTGTACGTCTCACCCGGTCGGATCGCGCGCTGGTTCAAGCCCGCCACTCCGTCCATCCCGTTGGGAAGCAGCACGCCGTGCCAGTGCACCGAGGTCGGTGCCGCGAGCCGATTCGTCACGTAGATGCGCACGCGATCACCTTCGACCGCCTCGATCGTCGGGCCGTGCACGCGGCCGTTGTAGCCCCAGCATTTGGCCTTCAATCCCGGCGCGAACTCGTGATCGACCTCTTCCGCGACCAGGTGGTAGACCTTGACGCCGTCGACGAGCTTCCACGGTAGCGTCGTCCCGTTCGGTGTGATCACGGGCGTGTAGTCCCGGCCGGGCTCCCCGGGTGCGAGGCCATCCGGAGGGACCTCGAGCCGTGACGCTCCGCCGCCCTGATCTTGTGATTGCGCCCGTGTGCCGCCGGATGCCAGCACGACTCCTCCGGCCAGCGCGCCGGCTCCGCGTGCGATCAAGTTCCTGCGCGTGATCATCGGTCGTCCCCTTTCGTCCGTTCAGCTGCTCCGGCGCCTGTCATCCTGTCCGCCATCGAGCTCGGAATCTGCGCTTCCATCGCCGGCCGCACACCGCTCCACAGGAGCTCGAGTGCGTCGCGGCTGTGCCAGTAATTGCGCACGCTCTCGATCCAGTCGATGCCGGATTCGATCTCGGCTCGCCGTGCTTGCAGCAGCTCGAACGCACCGACCTGCATCGCGTTGTACTGGAGTTGCGTTTCCTCGACGACCTGTCGACGCAGCGGCAGGACCACGCTGCGCAGATGCTGCGCGCGAGCTTGCGCGTTCTGCAACTTGGCCGCAAATGCCCGCACTTCCGCACGGATCTCGATCGCGGCGGCCGCGTAGAGCGAACCACGCTGTCGCAGCGCGGCTCGGCCAGCGAGGACCCGCGCGGCGCCACCGTCGAACAACGGCAGCGGAATCGACAGCGCGGGCCCGACGCCCCACTCGCCGTCTTCCGACTCGCGCTCGGCGGCGATCCCGATCTGACCGTCGGCCAAGAAGCGCAGGCTCTCGGCGATGCCCAAGGTGCGCGCGGCCGCTTCCATGGACGTTCGTTCCAGCGCGAGGTCGAGGCTCGACTCGATCGCGCGGTTTTCGGCTCGCTCCAGCGACACGGGCTCGTGCTCGGGATCGGACAGTCGAGCCACGCCACGCCAGCGCGCTTCCTCGCCCCAGAGCCCGAGCGCACCGTCGACTCGCGCGCGCGCGACCGCCGCTTCGCTCTGCGCCGCCGCCAGCGCTAGTCGGGCTTCCTCGGCCTGGACGCGCTCGTTCGCGAGATCGAGCGCACGCAGGTTGCCGGCCGCATGGATCCGCTGCGCGAGCTCGCTGGCAGCGGTCAAGGTGTCCAGCACATTCGACTGCAGCTCCACGATCTGTTCCGCAGCCTGCCAGTCGCGGAAAAGGCTGCGGACCAGGCCGATGGTCGCGAGCACTTCGCGCGTCACCGCGAGGCGGGTGGACTCCAAGGCGCTCTCTGCTCGTCCACGTGCGAGTGGCAGCGTGAGCACGCTCACGAAGTCTTCGACGAGGCTCAGCTCCAGCGCACTGCGGCCGCCGCCTTCGGGGAAGCGCACCTCTGCATCGAGGATCGGGTTGGGCAAACGCGAGGCTCGCGCGACGTCCGCGCGCCCGATGCCGAGCTCCTCGTAGAGCGCTTGGAGGCGCGGGCTGCGGGCGAGCGCGACTCGCACCGCGCTGCGCTCGTCCAGGTCCTTGTCGAGAAGCTCACGGACGAGTCCGTCGTCCTCTCCATCCGCGTCGAGCTCACGCCATGAGATCTTCTCACCCGAGCGCTCGGCGACCGTGCGCGCGACCTGTTCGAAGTCGTCACGCGGATCGATCGTCGCGCAGGCACTGGAGAAGAGCACTGCGGAGGCCAGGGCGACAACCCTAAGGACGGCCATGAGTGCGCTCCTTCCGAGAACCTCTGTCGCCGTACAGGGAGCTCTTCGGAGTCACGGGCTCGAGGTCCATCTTGCAAATCGGGCAGGTGCCCGGACGGTCTGACACGACCGCGGGGTGCATCGGGCAGACGTATTGCCCAGGCGTCGCAGGTTGCGCTTCGTGCTCGTGGGCGTCGGTTTTCTGCGGCGTATGCGGCTCGACCACGACCTGTCGGGAGAAAGCACCCGGTACTCCCGGCATCTCCGCTTCGGTCGCTCGCGGGCTCGCTGGGTGTTCGGGGCCTGGGTCGCGCATCTGTGCGGAAGGGCTGCGGCAAGCCGTGATCGCCAAGCTCGCGCAGAGCACGAACACCTGGATCGGAGCGCTCCTGGCACAACCGAACGGCCGTCGTCGAACCAAGATCGTTCTCATTGCAGTCCTTCCACTGAACGTCCGCGGTGACTGCGTCGGCGCGCCACCCGCGCTCGACATCCACGTTCGAGCGCCTGGTCGACCCTTCGCCGATGAAGCAGGATTCATGCCCAAGCCCGGATCGACCGTGAAGCACGCGAGAAAGGCGCGCTGGGCTCGACGGACGCAGAGGATCGCATTCGTTCCCGTCCCAATTGAAGAAACCGCGTCGATGAGTTCCACGCCTCAGACCTAGGTTCGCAGGTCGACCTTCACGAGTGATGGTGCCTGCGGGAACCGAACCCGGCGACGCGCCCCCGTGTGCCAACGGCGCTGTATCGGCGACGCTCCTCGAGCACCTGGCGCGCCGGCACCACGCTGATCGTGTTCGAGCCGCTCGACTTCGTGGCCCGGCTCGCGGCGCTCGTGCCGCGGCCGCGAGCGCACTCCGAGCGAGTGTCGATCGTCGAGCGTGAAGCGTGCCCCAACACGACGGTGTACTACGCAACCGCGCGCTTCAGCCGCAGTGCATTCGCGATCACCGACACCGACGACAGGCTCATCGCCGCGCCCGCGATCATCGGCGAGAGCACCCATCCGAACGCGGGGTAGAGCGCGCCGGCCGC
>Ga0163146_10008622_pt1 | contig 10808 bp, 6 predicted proteins | sample OliLakLV19MP7G1_FD_148648 | JGI IMG/M metagenome (GOLD analysis project Ga0163146, IMG submission 148648) | Freshwater microbial mat bacterial communities from Lake Vanda, McMurdo Dry Valleys, Antarctica - Oligotrophic Lake LV.19.MP7.G1 | ecosystem: Environmental > Aquatic > Freshwater > Lake >... | reverse complement strand
GGATGCGTCAGTTTCGGGGAAGCTGGGCGTGGTGGCGGAGTGTGCCGAGTTGCTCGGGATGGATGCATCAGTTCCGGGGAAGCTGGGCGTGGCGGCGGAGTGTGCCGAGTTGCTCGGGATGGATGCATCAGTTCCGGGGAAGCTGGGCGTGGCGGCGGAGTGTGCCGAGTTGCTCGGGATGGATGCGTCAGTTTCGGGGAAGCTGGGCGTGGCGGCGGAGTGTGCTGAGTTGCTCGGGATGGATGCGTCAGTTCCGGGGAAGCTGGGCGTGGCGGCGGAGTGTGCTGAGTTGCTCGGGATGGATGCGTCAGTTTCGGGGAAGCTGGGCGGGGTGGCGGAGTGTGCCGAGTTGCTCGGGATGATGCGTCAGTTTCGGGGAAGCTGGGCGTGGCGGCGGAGTGTGCTCGAGCGCTGGTATCGAATCGTCCCTTCCGGCGATGTGTGCCGACTGCATGGCGGAAGATCCGGACAAGTATTCAGAACCGGATCCAGATGAGATCTGCGCACGAATGTTGGATGGGTCGACAGCGCGAATCGACCGGAACTCACGCTTGGGTGCTACGCGGCTCGAGAGTAGTTTCCTCAGCGGAGATCGCTGATGACTTTTCCTCTCTACCGTGCGCTTGGGCGACGTCACGCGCCTGAACGATTCCAACCTTCGCGCCGCTCGTTCTTGAAAGGCGCGGGCGCGCTGTCGGCCACCATGCTGATCGATTCGTGCGCAGCACCCGTGTGGCAGCGCAGGAACGCGCCACGCATCGTCGTACTCGGCGCTGGATTCGCCGGGCTCGCGTGTGCGAGCGAATTGACGGCGCGTGGGCACTCGGTCACGGTTCTCGAAGCGCGCGGTCGCGTCGGTGGCCGCGTGCACAGTCAGCCCTTCGGACCCAGTGAGAAAAACACCGAGGCCGGCGCAGAATTGATCGGCTCCAATCATCCGCACTGGATCACGCTCGCCGAACGTTTTCGTCTGCAACTGCTTGATGTCGGCGACGATGTTGGACTCGAAGCACCGATCGTCATGAACGGTCGCCGACTCGCGCCCCAAGAATCCGAAGTGCTGTGGCACGAGCTCGACGAAGCGTTGCAGCGCATGAACGCACTTGCACGATCGGTGAACGGCGACGAACCGTGGCTCTCGGAAAACGCGGCAGCACTCGACGAGCTCTCGGTGGCCGACTGGATCGATGCTCAGGAGCTGTCGGACCTGACGCGTCACGCGTGTCACGTGCAAACGACGGCGAACAACGGTGTTTCGACGGAGCGCCAGAGCCTGCTCGCGATGCTCGCGCAAGTGCAGGGCGGCGGAGTGGAACGCTATTGGAGTGACAGCGAGCTCTACCGCTGTCGCGGCGGCAACCAACGTTTGGCCGAAGCGCTCGCGAGCACGCTGAACGTGAGTGCGTTGCATTTGAATTCTCCCGTTGCGAGCGTCGAACGCCAGGGCAGTGGTGCGCGCGTCGTGTGCAGCGCTGGGCGCGCGTTCGAAGCCGATTTCGTCGTCGTCGCACTGCCGCCGAACACGTGGCACCGGGTGCGTTTCGAAGTCGCCGACATCGCGCTCCTCGCGCCACACCAGGGTCTGTCGGTGAAATACGTCGCCGGTGTCAGGCGTCGTTTCTGGCGCGAACGCGGACTCTCGCAGTACTCGTTCACCGACACCGAAGCCGCGATCACGTGGGATCCGACGATGGGCGACGACGAGGGCGAGGACGCGGCGCTCACGATTTTCGCGAGCGCGGATGCGGCACAAATGAGCCGCGCACGATCCGGAGCAGCCCGCCGCGCGAACTACGAGCGCGAACTGGACGCGAGCTTTCCCGGTTTCAGCACGGAGTCGACGACCTCGCGCTTCTACGATTGGCCGGCGGAAAAATGGACCGGCGGCGGGTATTCGTTTCCGGCTCCAGGCGAAGTCACGACGAAGCTGTCTCTATTGCGCGAATTCCACGGACCGCTGCTTTTCGCCGGTGAACACACCAGTTCGGCATTCGTCGGCTACATGGAAGGCGCGCTGGAGTCCGGAGTGCGAGTCGCGCGCAGGCTGGACGCGCGAACGAATGCGTAAATCAGACCGAAAGAGAAGGCTTTTCTCCTCCCCGCGCCGCGTTCGATACTTCTCGCAATGACTCTCCTCGTCGTCCTCGGCTGCGTCGCACTCGCACTGATCCTCCTCTACAACGGCCGCGGATTCTGGGCGTGGGTTTTGCCCGCCGCAGTGTTGCTGGCCTTCTTCGCTTGGCGACAGCCGGAGTCGCGCACGATCGTCACGTGGATCGGCGTCGCGCTCTCCGCACTCGCCGTGATCTTCGGACTCAGCAGCGTGCGACGTGTGTTGCTCGGCGGACCGATCCTGAAATTGCTCGCGCCGATCTTTCCGAAGATGAGCGACACCGAGCGCATCGCGCTCGAAGCCGGCACCGTGTGGTGGGACGCGGAACTGTTCTCAGGCAAGCCGAATTGGAAACGCATCGTCGAGTTCGTGCCGCAAGCGCTGTCGGAAAAAGAACGACGCTTCTTGGACGGTCCCTGCAAGCGCTTGTGCGAGATGGTCGACGACCAAGCCATCCGTCGCGACGGCGATCTGCCGCGCGAAGTGTGGGACTTCATCAAGCGCGAGAAGTTCATGGGGATGATCATCCCCGAGAGCTACGGCGGACTCGGTTTTTCGGCGATCGCGAATTCGAGCGTCGTCGCGATGTTGAGCTCGCGCAGCGTCTCGACGTCGGTGACCGTGATGGTGCCGAACTCGCTCGGGCCGGCGGAATTGCTGCTGCACTACGGCACCAACGAGCAGAAGAAGCACTACCTGCCGCGCCTCGCGGTCGGTGAAGAAGTGCCGTGTTTCGCGCTGACCGAGCCACACGCCGGATCCGACGCGGGCGGCATGACTTCGAAAGGCGTCGTCAAGCGCGGGACGTTCGAAGGCAAAGAAGTCCTCGGCATCGAGCTCACGTGGAACAAGCGCTACATCACGCTCGCGCCGATCGCGACCGTGCTCGGTCTCGCGTTCCGCATGTTCGATCCGGACAAGTTGCTCGGCGGCGAAGCAGACCTGGGCATTACGTGCGCCCTGATCCCGACGAAGACGAAAGGCGTCGTGATCGGACATCGCCACGATCCGCTCTCGATCCCCTTCCAAAACGGTCCGACTCGCGGCGAAAAAGTGTTCGTGCCCGTCGAGTGGATCATCGGCGGACCACAGATGGCAGGCCAAGGTTGGCGCATGTTGATGGAGTGCCTCTCCGCCGGCCGATCGATCAGTTTGCCTGCGAATTCCGTGGGCGGAGCGCAATTGGCGACGCGCGTCGTCGGCGCGTATGCGTCGATTCGCGAGCAGTTCAACATGTCGATCGGACGCTTCGAAGGCGTCGAAAGTCCGCTCGCGCGCATCGCCGGAACCATGCACTGGATGAATGCGTTACGCGTCGTCACGGCAGGCTCGGTCGACGCGGGTGAAAAGCCGGCCGTCGTGTCGGCGATCGCGAAATGTTGGTCGACCGAAGCCATGCGCCGCGTGATCGACGACGCGATGGACGTCACGGGCGGTGCGGGTATCTGCAAAGGTCCGCGAAACACGCTCGGATCCGCGTACCAAGCCGTCCCGATCGGCATCACCGTCGAGGGCGCGAACATCCTGACGCGCACGATGATCGTGTTCGGTCAAGGCGCGATCCGCTGTCATCCGTTCGCGTTGAAGGAGATGCGCGCGGCGTCGGCTCGCGACGTGGCAGCCTTCGATGCAGCGTTTTTCGGTCACGTGAATTTCGTGGCGACGAACGTGGTGCGCTCGCTCGTGTTGGGCGCGACCGGCGGCGCTTTCGCGAGCGTTCCGCGCGGCGGACGAGCGGGTCTTGCGATGAAGAAACTGACGCGCATGTCGGCGTCGTTCGCTCTCGTATCGGATCTCGCGATGGGCACATTGGGCGGCACGCTCAAGCGCAAAGAGAAGATCACCGGCCGTTTGGCCGACGCGTTGGCGTGGATGTACATCGGCACGGCCGTCGTGAATCGCCACTGCGCAGAAGCGCAGCAGAGTGATCACGCGCTGTTCGATTGGGCGATCGACGAAGCGTTGTTCAACACGCAAGAAGCGTTGCGTGGCGTGCTCGACAATTTGCCCAATCGCGCCGCCGCGACCGCGATTCGTCCGTTCGTGTTCCCGATCGGAGCGCGCCGTCGTCCGCCGACCGATCGCACGTCGACCGCGTGCGCGCGAGCGTTGCTCGACGGCAACGAAGCTCGCGTACGCTTGACGCGCGACATGTATCTGCCTGGTGCCAATGATCCCGGGCTAGGGCGTCTCGAGCGCGCGCTCGCACTCACGATCGAAGCCGAACCGTTGCGCAAGAAACTGCGCGACGCGCAGAAAGCGAAGATCCTCGCGCGCGGTGCTGAACTCGAAATCGTCGACGAAGCCGTCGCGAAGAACGTGCTCACGGCCAGTGAGCGCGACAAAGTCAAAGTCGCGTTCGAAGCCCGCGACGACGCGATCCAAGTCGACGATTACGCGCCCGAGGCGTATCGGTCGCTGCGCGGTTGAAACCGGGCGAGCACGGTCAGCGCGCCGGCGCCCGCTCGAGCTTGCCTGACAGTTGATGCAGGAACATCCCGACGTCGGTCACGATGCCGAGCGTCTGAGCACTCCCGCGATCGGCGAGTTTCGTCACCACCGCCGGATTGATGTCGACGCACACGACGCGCACCCAAGAGGGCAGCATGTTGCCGACGCCGATCGAGTGCAGCATCGTCGAGAGCATCACGACCATCTTGCAGCCTTCGAGCGCGCGCGCGTAACCCTCTTGCGCTTCGATCAAGTCCATCAGCGTGTCAGGCAACGGGCCGTCGTCGCGGATCGAGCCGGCGAGTACGAAATCGACGTTGTTCACGACGCAGTCGTGCATGATCCCGTGCTTCAAAATGCCTTGTCTCACCGCATTCGCGATCGAACCGGCGTGATTGACCACGTTGATCGCGCGCATGTGGTTCTTGTGGCCTTCCTCGACCGGTGAACCCGTCGCGAGATCGACGCCGAGCGAAGTTCCGTACAGCGCGTACTCGATGTCGTGCACGGCGAGCGCATTGCCCGACAGCAGCACGTCGACCCAACCCTTGCGCACCATGTCGCCGAAGTACTCGATGCCGCCCGTGTGGATGACGACGGGGCCGGCGACGAACGCGATGCGTCCGCCCGCAGCGCGCGCCTCGTGCATCATCGCGGTCACTTTCGCGACGCTGACTTCGACGCGACGCTCGGAGCTGATGTCGTTGCTCATGAACGCGAAGCCGTGGCGATCGCGATCGCGGTATTCCGGCAGCACGCGCACGCCTTCGACACCGCACAACACGCGATCACCGGCGACGATGTCGCGCAGTTTTCTGCACACGAAGCGCGCGCCTTCATCGACGACGACTGCGTCCATACGCTGACGTTCGACCTCGACCCAGCGGCCGTTCTTGCGCGCTTGCGTACGATAGTTCGTCGTCGAATAGAAATCGTGCGGCACACAGCGCGCTTTCGGAGCGAGCTCGAACCGCGCATCGCGTTCGTTCACGAGTTCCGCGCCGAACGGCACCAACTCCTTCAACAGCTCGCGCAACAGATCCGGCGACGCGGCCGTGATCTTGAGTTGGATGAAGCTCTTGTCGTCGTTCGTCTTGCCGATGTCGAAGCGCAACACTTCGTAAGCGGCACCGCGCTCGATGACCTTGTCGAAGATGTGATTGAGGTGTTGCGAATCGATCAAGTGCCCTTCGGCCTGGATCGTCTCGCTGTATTTCTTGTCCGCCACGAAATCCCCTTACGTGAGCATCCCGAAGAGCCCGAGTCCGAAGTTCGCGAGGATCGCGCCGACGCTCCACGGAACGGCCCAACTCGGTGGCGCACGGACGGTCGGCGTCTCACGCGCGAGGGCCAATCCGAAGAGCCCGATGAAAGCGAAGAACACGCCCACGAAGCACGTGAAGAGCCCGACCGCGGCCAAAATCGTGTCGTCGCCGCCGCCGATGTCGAGCACAGCGAGCACGAGGGCCGCGAGCGTCACGGCCAGGCTCAGTGCAGCGGATCGCACGCTCCAGAGCAGCGTGCGCTCGGCCGCAGCCGCCTTCTTGGCGTCGATTTCGCGCATCGGCGCCTATCCTCACGCTGGCCGCGAGCCGGGGCAAGCGCCCGGGGCCGCGAATTCGGGATTCGGTTTCCAAACTTGATGAGCACGAAATGCGCAGGTGCATTACCTTCGAGGTGGTGAGTTCGGGTGCACTCGAACTCGATTACACGCGCATCAGACTCCTCCTCTTCGGCGCGCGTGTGCCTTTCCTTTCCCCCCGCTTCCTCTCTCAAAAAGCAACACAGGTTCCATGAAAAAGACCTTCGTTCTCGTCGCCGGCGCTCTCGCCGTCTTCGCCACGGCCGCGCAAGCCCAAAAGGGTGTGCCGGTTCAAAAACAAAACCAGACCGCGCAAGTGAAGGGCACGTACGCCCCGCGTGCGGTCCAGACTCCGCCGCCTGCTCCGCTCGTGGGCGGCTCGGACTCGTGCGCCACGCCCGACCTCATCGTCGGCACCGGCAACTTCGCGTTCGACAATTCGATCGCCACCACTGGCCCCCAAGGTCAGACCGAAGGCAGCTGCTTGATCTTCGGCAGCACCGCGGTCGCTCAAGACGTGTGGTTCGTCTGGACCGCTCCGTCGACCGGCGTCGCCGTCTTCGCGACGTGTGGGCTCACGGGTATCGACACGAAAATCGCCGCGTACCCGGGCACGGCTTGTCCGACGGCCGGCACTGCGCTCGCGTGCAACGACGACGCCTGCTTCTCGTTCCAATCGCAGGCGCAATTCCCAGTGACGAGCGGCAACTCCTACGTCCTGCAGCTCGGTCTCTACCCGATCGTCGTGCCGCCGGGCGGCGCGGGCACGTTCGACTTGAACGTCGTGGTTCCGCCGTCCAACGACGACTGCGCGACGCCGATCACCGTCACGGGCTTGGGCCTCACCGCATTCGACAACACGTTCGCCTCGACGGGTGCGCAAGGTCAAGCAGAGGGACTCTGCTTCTTCTTCGGTGGCACCGCGATCCAAAACGACATCTGGTACACCTGGGTCGCGCCGTCGACCGGCAGCTTCTTGCTCGCGACGGAAGGTCTCACCGACGTCGACACCAAGGCTTCGATCTACAACGGAGCCGGTTGCCCGGGTGCCGCGTCGATCGCGTGCAATGACGACGGCAACAGTTTCGACCTCCAGACGACGCTCGTGTTCCCGGCCACCGCCGGCAACACGTACACGATCCAACTGGGTCTCTACCAAGGCACCACGACCGGCGGCCCGGGTAGCTTCCTTCTCGCTCCGTCGGGAACGGGTACCGAGGACAGCTGCTCGACGCCGAAGACGATCACGGGTCAAGGCTCGTTCGTGAGCAACGGCGTCTTCGCGACGACGGGTGTCGAAGGCCAATCGGAAGTGCTGTGCACCTTCTTCGCGACGACGGGAATCGAAGTCGACAACTGGTTCCTCTGGACAGCGGACGCCAACGGGACTGCGACGATCTCGGTTTGCCCGGATGGTTTCGCGGACTCGAAGATCGCGGTCTACAACGGCTCGGTCTGCCCGACCGCGGGTACCTCGATCGTCTGCAACGACGACGCCTGCGGCACGAGTGGTTTGCAGTCGGAAGTCACCTTGGCCGTCGTCTGCGGGCAGAATTACCTGATCCAAGTCGGCAACTACCCGGCTGGTTACACCAATGGTCACGTTCATCCCTTCGACATCAACGTCGTCGGTTCGCCGTGCTCGACGCCGTTCACGGTGTTCTGTGACGGCAGCGCGATCGGCACGACCTGCGTTGCTTGCGGCAACAACGGTGTCGCCAACAAGGGTTGCGCGAACTCGGTGTTCCCGGGTGGTACGCAACTCGTCTCGGGCGGCATCGCGTCGGTCGGAGTGGACACGATGACGTTGACGACGAGCGACATGACGGGCCCGGGCTTGTTCTTCCAATCGAACGGTCTCGCTGTGACCCCGATCGGCTTCGGCGACGGCATGTTGTGCGCAGCCGTGGGCATCCTACGCCTCGGCGTCGTGTTCCCGATCGCCGGCTCGGCGACTTACCCGGGTGGTTTGACCCCGAACCCGATCTCGATCGGTGGCGGCCCGATCTCGGCCGGTCAAACGAAGCACTACCAGTGCTGGTACCGCGACGCCGCCGTGTTCTGCACGGCGTCGACGTTCAACACGTCGAACGGCGTCTCGGTCGTTTGGGCACCGTGATCTGATTCGGTCTCTCGCAGCAGAGACCTACTGAAAGCTTGGGCCTGGCCACTCGGAGCGATCCGGGTGGCCAGGCTCATTTTCGATGGGCCTTCGAACCGCGCTTGTGCGCGGCGGGTGTCGATTCCCACGTTGGGAAGCGGCGCACGAGGAGGTTCAGGACTGATCGGTTCACATGCGGCTACGTCGCGCAGTGACACGGTCGACAGGCGTGGGCGGAACCGTCGAGCGCTGATTCCGGTGTCGATTTTCTGTGAACGATTTCGAAGCGTGCCTCGAATTCGCAGTTGCGCACCCTTCACGCATTCCCGAGTTCGTGCGAGACTTCAATTCTCGGGTCCCCTCTGCGCCACCCCCTCTCCTGGGTAGGTTCGGCCACTGCCTTGGAATGGCGGCCCGTCTTCCATTCTTTTCTCCAGACGAAAGTGATTCTCATGAGTATTCGTTCCCAAGGGATCGCGGCGATCGCCGCATCCATGTTCATGACCAGCGCGTTTGCGCAGGACATCGAGCCGAACAGCAACAAGACGGAAGCCAACACCAACGGGACCATCGTCCTCGCCGCCGGTGGCACCATCACCGGCACGACCACCGGAACGGTGACCACAACCGGTAGCACGCTGCTGACCTCCGTCGACACGTACCGAATCAAGACCAGCGGGTTTGCGCTTGGTTCCATCTACGAGCACCGCCTGACGCTCACGTCTGCGATCGTGGGTCACACGGGATCCATCCGCGGTCTGAACCAGACTGGCACAGTCGGCATCGGAGGCATCGCCGGCACGACCGACAACAGCCTCCAAAGTTCGATCACCACGTCCACGCCGCCGCGCTTCAATCAGTGGTACGGATTCGGCAAGGACGAGGAACTCTACTACCGCGTCGCTGGCACGGCGGCGACGACCGCCGGCTACACGGCGACTCTCTCCACGACGACTGTCGTGCCGACGGTCATCGCGACACCTTTCGAGAGCGGCGCTACGATCACGATCACGACGGTCGGTCAAACGACGGTCGACACGGAACTGCTCCTCTACGATTCCACGCTCACGCCGGTCCCCGGCGCCTTGAACGACGACGAGTTCGTGGGTCCGACGCCGCGATCAAGACTCGCCCGGACGCTGGCGCCGGGCACGTACTTCCTCGCCGTCTCGACGTTCGAACTGTGCTCCAACCAAGTGGCCGCGAGCGACGATGACTCCGTCGGTGGCCTGTTGACGGATTTCCCGGACTGCGTCGTTCTCAGCAACGCCTCGCTGCTCGCTCTGGATTACGACTTCCAGATCCGCGCATGCAACGGAACGCACACGCAATCGAACATCACGACGGCGCCGAGCCCGTACAGAGTCACGTGGTTCCAGTTCACTACCGCCCCGGGCGCCGCACCGTTCGGTCCGCCGCCGGTCGCTCCTGCAAACGATGCCTGCGCAGCCGCCACGGTTCTCACGGCTCCCACCAGCGCCAGCGGTTCCTTCAATGGTGCGACGAACGACGGCACGGGCAGCCTCGACGCGACGGGTAAGGACGTTTGGTACTCCTTCACCAACTCCTTCGCCGTAGCGTCGAATCTGAGCCTCAACACCTGCGCAACGTTCGGCTCGGATACGGTCATCCACGTCTACAACGGCGTGTGCGGCTCGCTGACCGAAATCGCTGCGAGCGACACCTGCGGCGGTAGCCCGTGTGGTGGTCCGGCCGCGTGCTTGGTCCTTTCACTGGCTCCGGGCCAGGTCGTCACGATCCGCGTGAGCGACAAGGCCTTGACGAGCTGCGACTTCAGCCTCTCGTTGACGAACGTGGTTCCGCCGCCGGCGAACGATCTGTGCACGGCACCGATCACGATCGCAGGCCTCGGCACCTTCCCGGTCTCGAACCTCGGCGCGACGACGGGTCCGCAAGGTCAGGGCGAAGTGATCTGCAACTTCTTCGGTGGTACGGCCGTCCGTCAGGACATCTGGTACACGTGGGTCGCTTCGAACAGCGGTCCGGTCACGGTCTCGACCTGCGGCTTGATCGCCACGGGCCCGAGCCAAGACTCGAAGATCGCCGTCTACGACGGCGCTGGTTGCCCGAGCGCTGCGGCGATTGCGTGCATCGACGACGCGATCTGCCCGGGCTTCTCTGGTTTGAATGCGACCGTGACGTTCCCCGCTGTCTGCGGCAACACGTACACGCTCCAACTCGGCATGTACCAAGGCACGCCCTTGACCATGTCGGGTTCGTTCTCGATCACGGGCGCGGGCCCGGCGTGCAGCACGCCGTTCACGGTGTTCTGTGACGGCAGCGCGATCGGCACGACCTGCGTTGCTTGCGGCAACAACGGTGTCGCCAACAAGGGTTGCGCGAACTCGGTGTTCCCGGGCGGTACGCAACTCGTCTCGGGCGGCATCGCATCGGTCGGAGTGGACACGATGACGTTGACGACGAGCGACATGACGGGCCCGGGCTTGTTCTTCCAATCCAGTGGTCTCGCCCCGACCCCGATCGGCTTCGGCGACGGCATGTTGTGCGCAGCCGTGGGCATCCTACGCCTCGGCGTCGTG
>Ga0163146_10008619_pt1 | contig 10811 bp, 7 predicted proteins | sample OliLakLV19MP7G1_FD_148648 | JGI IMG/M metagenome (GOLD analysis project Ga0163146, IMG submission 148648) | Freshwater microbial mat bacterial communities from Lake Vanda, McMurdo Dry Valleys, Antarctica - Oligotrophic Lake LV.19.MP7.G1 | ecosystem: Environmental > Aquatic > Freshwater > Lake >... | reverse complement strand
CAGCGCGATGCAGATTGTGGTGACGATGACGATGCTGCCGTTGATGATGCCGGTGTTCTTCTGGACGTGTGCAACGGCGGTCCACCTGGTCGTCGGCGTGCCTGGTGAGACCAACTGGCGGCTGGAGTCGCTCGCCTTGCTCTGCGGCGTCATGGCGTTCTCGGGCGCCGTGCACGCGCGCTTCAACTCGGTGATCGTCATGCTGGCGGGTTGCGGTGTTCCAATCCTCGGCGTGATGGCGTTGATGGAGTTCTTCGACAAAGTGGCGGTGGAACCCCTCATTGCCGTCTGGTTTCCCGTGATCGGCCTCGTCGGTGTGCCGGCCGCGTTTCTGTTGAACTACCGGACGATCACGCGCGGTTCGTCATCCTCCCAGGTCTATCGGCCGGCACCAGGGGAATCGCTCTATCGAGGGGGCCGCCCGTGACGACGCCGACCGCACCGGCCCTCAGGCTGGCAGTCCAGATCGTCCGACGTGATTCACCTGAGAGGTAAACCTGGGCGTGGGTATAGAATCGCGTCATGAAACCGGCGAGGCCCTCTGCCGAATATCCCATCGTCATCTCGCATTTGACGGCCCCTTCCGACGATCGACTGTATTGGTGGGCGCAGTCTCCAGACGCACGACTCGCCGCGGTCGAAACGATGCGCCAGACCCTGTACGGCTATGACCCGGCTCCAGACCGACTTCAAAGACTTCTTGAGATTACTCAACGCACATCGCGTTTGGGGCTAGCCCCGTTTCGCATCAAAATTTCAACCACGATTTCTGGAGTGGACTTCGCGGACTGTTACGCTCGCCGCATCGTGGCAGAGATCGACGGGATCGCCGTGCCGGTGATTGATCTGGGCGATCTTCGCAAGAACAAGAAGGCGTCTGGCAGATACAAAGACCTCGACGATCTGGAAAACCTGCCGGGCGTGGGGGACACGTAGCCGGTGTTCCGCCCTATCGGAGAATCACCCGCGCCGCCGTGATCGCGTCACCCAACTCAAGGCGGTCCACCACGTCCATGCCGCGCACGACGCGACCGAGGGACGTGAAGTCGCCTTCATTGTGCGGCTGCGGCGTGTTGCCGAGCGTGTAGCCGGGGCGACCGGTGTCGAGGCCCGATGACGCCCACGCGAGATTCGCGCGGAGCAACCCGTGCTGATTCACTTCGTCGCGCAGACGATTGGCACCAGGGATCGTCGCCTGCTGCGCGACAAAATTCGGCACGAGTCGCGAGAACACCGGCCCGGTGATCGCGCCGGACTCGGTGAGGCGCACGAGTTCCTCCATCCCGAGCGGTGCGTCGGCGGCAAACAGCTCAATCTCGATCTCGCCCTTCGGTGTCGTCCACACTGCGCGTGGATTGGCCGCGCCGTTGTAGGCGGGTACGATCCACTGCTCGACCAGACGACGATAGTCCTCGAGCGGGCGGTCGGGCGGTGTCGCCGCCGCGCCGCCACGACCAGCGGCCCCGCCCCTCGCGCCGCCGGGCGTCGGCGGAGCGATCAACAAATCCTTGAGTGTGGGATCTTTCGCCGCAGCGTCCAACCGCTGCTGGCCCAGTGGTCCCATGTTTCGGAGCGCCTGTGTGGCGACGGTGCGCGCGTAGACGGACGGATGCCCCAACAGGCTGCCCAAGGTCTCGAGCGCGAGCGGTGGCGCCAACTGCGTCAGGGGCGTTACCGCCGCCAGGCGCAAGGCGAGCGGTCGCGTCGGGGCCGAGGCGGCCGCCAGGCGCGGTGCGATCTCCGCTATGCGCGTCTTGTGGCGCCCGAGTGTTTCCGCCGCCGGCACCGACATCCACGTGTCCGGATTGTCGAGTTCCGCCAGCACCGCGGCCACTGACGCGTCATCGTCATACGCGGTCAGCACCCGCAGGGCCTCGGTGCGTACGCGACGGTCGGCGTCCTTGACGGCCTCACGCAGACGAGCAGACGCGATGTCGCGCGTGAGTGTGGGCGACGCAAGCTGATCGATCAGTTGCGGCACAAGTCCACGCACGGCCCAGAAGCGCACCTCAGGAGAGGCATCCTTCGAAAGGGTGAGGAGATGCGGGACCGCTGCCGGATTTCTTGGACGAAACAGTGCCCAGGTCGCACGCCAGCGAAGCTCAACGTCGGTCGACGTTGTCCACTTCAGCAGCGGAGCAAGATCACCTGGATCCGTGAATCTCCCAAGAGACAACAGCGCCTCTCCGATGACCCTGCGGGCACCCGGTTCGTTGGGAGCGGCCGTCACGAAGGTGTTCAGCGCGGTGCGAGCCTCCGGCGATCGAATCTTGCCCAGTGATCGAGCCGCTTCAAACGCCGCGGCGGCGTTGGCGGCCCACCCGTTCATGGTCTCGGTGAGCCACGGCACCCCGGCCGGGTCCTTCAGTTGCCCCAGAGCAAACGTGACGGTGGCGACGATCTCCGGGTCTTTGTCGGCCTTGATCGGCTCAAGAATCGCCGGCCCGCGCAGGTTGGGGACTCGACCGACGGTCACGACCGCACGCCGCCGCACCTCGGGGTGGGACGACGCGAGGAGTCGCGTGAGCGTCGGCTCGTCGAATTGCCTGGTGTCCTCGATCTTCAGGAGCTCTGCGATGGACGTGACATCAGCAGGCGCCAGTGGCGGCCGCTGCTGTGCCGCGCGTGGTGAGGTGCAAAGCAGCAGCACCCCGGCAATGGCCAATCCCGCACTGAACCGATGTGTCATCAAAACCTCGGGACAGTATAGAAGGCCAAATGGGGAAGGCGAAAGGGCATAGGGACGGACCTCAGGGTTCGGGACTCCGATATTCTTGGTCCGTGGTTGCTGCGCCGACGACGACTGTGAACTGGAGTGCGCGGGTGTATTACGGCTGGCCTGTGTTGCTGGTCGCGGCGGCGGCCATGGTCGGGACGTTGCCGGGACGCACCCAGGGGTTGGGTCTCATCACCGAAGCCCTTCTGGCCGATCTCGGGATCAGTCGAATCACCTACGCCCAACTGAATTTCTGGGCGACGATCGTGGGCGCCGGGGGCGCGATCGGGATTGGGCGCGCGATCGATCGGTTCGGCTCGCGCAGCGTGATCACGTTGGTTGCACTCGCACTCGGCAGTGTCGTGGTGTTGATGAGTCAGACGCGAGGAGCGACCGATCTTGCCGTGTGGCTTACGCTGACCCGCGCGCTTGGACAGAGCGCGCTGTCGGTCGTGGCTCTGGCCATCGTCGGCCACTGGTTCGTCAGGCGCATCGACAAGGCCATGGCCGTGTTCAGTGTGGTGATGAGCATTGGATTCATGCTGGCCTTTCCCACGGTCGGGTGGCTCGTGCAGACGCGCGGATGGCGAGCCGCATGGATGTCGATCGGGTTGACGCTGCTTGTAGTGCTGGCGCCGCTGGCCTGGCTCGTCGTGCGACGAAGTCCGGAGTCGTGCGGGTTTGATCCGGACGGCGCTCCTTCCACCACGTCCCATCCGCTGAGTGGTCATCAGTGGCAGGCAGCGCTGCGCACGCCCGCCTTCTGGTTGTTTGCCAGCGGCACGGCGCTGTACGGGCTGGTCGCCTCGGGCATTGGTCTCTTTAATGAATCGATCCTGGCCGAACGGGGATTTGGTCCGGAGGTGTATTACCAGACGCTGGTCGTCACCGCGATCACGGCGCTGGCTGGCAACGGGCTTGGCGGATGGCTTGCCGGGCGCGTGCCTCTGCTCACGTTGCTCGCACTGTCGCTTGGCGTGTTGGCCGCGGGGGTGCTCGCGCTGCCATTTGTGTCTGCGCTCGCGCACGTCATGGTCTGGGCTGTGGCGATGGGCCTCGGAGGCGGGCTCATCATGGTGATCTTCTTCAGCGTCTGGCCTCGGGTGTTTGGCCGACGCGACCTGGGCGCCATTCAGGGAGCGGCGCAGGCCCTGACGGTACTCGCGTCGGCGCTGGGGCCGTTGCTGCTCGCGTGGTGCGTCGACTGGACGGGGAGTTACCAGAGCATCTTCTTCCTGCTGACCGCGGTCATCGGGCTTGTCGCGGCGGCATCGTTGTTCGTGCGCCTCCCGGAGCCGGCCGCTCTCACGGTGCCAACGGAATGAAGATCGCGATCTACGGGACGATCTGGATCGCGCTTGGCGCGTTGCTGCTCGGCGAACTCGGCCGCCGACGCAATCGGCAGACCGGCGTCACCACTCGATGGGCGATCGTCTGCTCCGCCATCGGCGTATTCCTCACCGCCACCCACATTCTGATCGCGCTTGGCGTGGCGTACGACTGGGACCACACCCGAGCAGCGACGGTCACGGCAGAACGCGCGGCCGTCGTCTATGGTGTCGCCTGGCCGCTCAGCCTGTACGTCAACTATGTCTTCCTCACCTGGTGGCTCGCCGACACGATCTGGTGGTGGCGCGCAACGCCGTCATTCCTCACACGCGCCCCACTCATCGAGTGGGCCTGGCGCCTTATCGCCTTCACCATGGTGATCAACGGTGCCGTGATTTTCGCCAGCACGGCCGGCCGGGTGGCCGGCGTTCCCCTGGCCGCCGCCCTGGTCTTTGTCTGGTGGCACTCCCCTTCCAATAGACGATCGACCTGAGCCAGGGCAGCGGGCCTTAAGACCACGCCCTACGTTGCAAACCTTTCCGATGGAGTCGTACGTCGACCTGGAAACTGACGACAACATCGCCCGCGGGATGAGTACGTCAATCAAGTCAGCGGCAACTACTTTGAGCTGCTCGACATTCCGATGAAGACGGGACGCACGTTCAGCGAGCAGGACTCAGTGTCATCGCCCACAGTCGTCGTGGTGAACAGCAGCCCCATTGGCCGCACCGTGCACTTTCAAGGACGCGCAGATGATCCGTCGCCGGCCTTGCGCTCACCGGCGCCGCAGCCAGCGCGTTCCCCGCCTGGCGCGCTGCACGCGTTGAGCCGACGACGGCGTTGCGCCAGGGGTAGACCGGCCTTCACAGGGAGGCTTCAGGGGCGCCCGGTCACAAGTGCCCGAGGCGATACGACGGTGAACGTGCCGTCGGGCTGCAGCAGGCGGTAGCCATTTCGCTGAGCGGCGAGCACGCGCGCGTCATCCACCCACGTGCCCAGCGGCTCGAGGGACATCGTCAATTTCGCGGGTCGCGGGTCATCGCGCCACAGGAACGGCGCGGGGTCAATCGGGCCGCGGTCGTAGATGCCCAAGTGCAGGTGTGGCGGCGTGGTGCGCGCGTTGCCGGTGTTGCCGACGTAGCCAATCACGTCCCCCGCGCGCACCTGCGTGCCGGACTCGACCGCCCAGTCATTCAGGTGAGCGTAATAGAGATTCCTGCCCAGACGGGCTTCCCGCAACCAGATCACACGCCCGCCACGTGGCGTCTCGTCGGTGCGCACGTACCCGTCCGAAATCGCGACGACTGGTGTGCCACGGGGAGCAAAAATGTCGATGCCGTGATGGTCACGCGCGCCACCGTCACGCGGCGCACCAAAACCACTCCTCACCGCGTTTAGCGATCGATTGGGAATCGGAAAAATAAACGACGCCAGTGTGCGCTGCGTGATCGTGTACTTGCCGAATCGAAGAAGCTCAGGCTGCAGCCGCAGCACGTGTGGCCCGGACCAATTGACGTCGTGTTCAAAGCTGAATTGACCCGGCTCAGCACCGCCCACGCGACGAGGCTCTTGTCCATCCCTGAGCTCGAACAAATCGATGAATAGCCGGCCGGGTTCATTGGATTCAAAGGACAGATCGATCGCGAGACGTCGTCCGCGCACCAGTTCGAGCCGGTACCCGACGGCGGTCGGCCGATCAGCCGGGAACACGCCGGACTCTACAAACGGTGCCGGTGCCGGAAGTGGAGACGCCAGCGCACGCTGTGCTTCCGAGAGCCAGTCCTGGCCGAGCGCGACGTTGTTCAGACCGAACTCCGACAACGCCGCTGTGTAGCGCTCGTGCGTCGGCGCGTCCTGCAGCGACGGCCGCAAGGCACTGGGCACGCCGCACGCTCCGGCGGCAAGGCCAAGCGCGGCGATGATGGTGAACGTCCGCAGGAGCATCCCTGCGTCAATGCTACCGTGTCTTCGTCAATCGCAGATCCCAGACACGGTCCTGCGTGATGCTCAACGCCACCACCACACCGTCCTTGCGATGGAACGTCACCTGCCCGAGTCCGGCACCTGCTTCAAAACGGTCACGTGAATGTGGCCGCAGCGAGATGCGTGTGTCGGGACGACGAAAGAGCGAGAGCGAGCCGTTGTCGATCCGTGCGATGAACTGCGTCTCGATCTCCACGCTGTCGTACGTGCCGGCAAACGCCGCCAGGTCGTCCACGGTCGGTCGATACGAGGCATCGACTTTGACGCCGACCAGCGGTCCCTCCGCCTCGGGCAGCAGAGTGGATCGAGGCGCGTTCGCGTTGGCCTTGTCGCCAAGATAGAGGTCACTGACCTGGCGCACAAATGTGGCCGGCGCGGCATTGCCGGCGTTGCACAACACCGCGATCGTGAGCTTCGCCGATGGGTAGTCGGTCAGGAACGCGCGATACCCGGCCGTGGCGCCCGAGTGATACACCTCGGGTACGCCTTTGTAGACACCACGGAACACGCCGAGACCGTAGTGCAATTCGCGTCCATCCGGAAGTGTCACGACTGCCTGCTGCGCGTCGGCGACGACGGCGCCCTGGAGCGTGCCTGAGGCCAGGGCCGCCTGCCACTTGAGCAGGTCACCAACGGTCGTCAGCAGACCGCCGTTGCCGTGGACGTTTTCAAACGGCATGTCCTGCGCGAAACGTCCGAAGGACATGCCGTATCCGACCGCACGGCCGGGCACGAGGCGCGTGTAGTCATCGCGCCACGACGTCTTCGTCAGGCCGAGAGGCTGGAATAGCCGTGTCCGGCTGAACTCCGCGAAGGACATCCCGCTCACACGCGCGATCACGACGGCCGCCAGGTTGTAGCCGGAGTTGCTGTACGACCACCGGGTGCCCGGTGCAAAATTGAGGGCGGTCTGACGACTCAACAGATCAACCACGTGACCATGGGTATAGACCCGGCTGCCGCGCGGCATGCCCGCAATGCCCGCAAGATTTCCCCAGTCGCGCAGACCACTGGTGTGCGACAACATCTGCCGAATCGTGACCGGCGCCTGATACACCGGCAACTCCGGCACGTACTTCCGCACATCGTCATCGAGCGACACCTTGCCATCGCGGACGAGGAGAATCATCGCGGCGGCCGTGAATTGTTTGGAGACCGATCCGGCTTCGAAAATCGTGTCCGGCGTGTTGGGAGCCGAGTGCTCAAGGTCCGCCATGCCGTACGCACGTTCCAGGACCGGAACGCCATTTTCGGCGATGCCAATGGCACATCCGGGCGTGGCCGTATTCCACGCGGCAAACACTTTGTCCACGGCCGCGTCCCTGGGGCCCGACTGGGCGGTGGTCGCCTGTGCCACGACGATGGCACCGGCGAACCCGGTGAGCAGGACTGCGATTCGAAATCTCATGCGGCAAATCATAATCCCCATCCCCTCATCTCTCCATCCAAATTGGGTTACCCTTGCCCCCATGACACTCCGCACCCTGGCTGCCCTTGCCGTAGTCGCTACATTAACGACGTCGGTCTCCACCCAGACACCCGCCGATCTCGGCGTCTTTTCAAAAGATGGTGTGGTCGTCTCTTCGTCCGACATTGCATCTGACATCGGAGCCTCGGTGCTCGCCCGTGGCGGCACGGCGGTGGACGCTGCAGTGGCCACGGCGTTCGCGATGGCCGTGACCTATCCCACCGCCGGCAACATTGGGGGCGGCGGATTCATGATCGTGCGCCTGGCTGATGGCACGGCGACGACATTCGACTTCCGAGAGAAGGCGCCTGGAAAGTCGACGCCGACAATGTATCTGGACGGGCAGGGGAACATCGTTCGCAGCCTGACCAACGCGGGGTACCTCGCGCCTGGTGTGCCCGGCACGGTGCGTGGCCTCGCGATGGCGCACGCGCGGTTCGGCAAGTTGCCGTGGCGCGACGTGGTGATGCCGTCGGCCGATCTGGCTCGCAGCGGTTTTACGGTGTCGGCCTCACTGGCCAATGGACTGAACCGTGAAGTGGCGGGTCCGATGAAAGCGTTCCCGGGATCGGTCGCGGCGTACGGCAGGCCCGACGGCAAGCCCTGGACCGCCGGCGACACGATCGTCCTCGGTGATCTCGCAAAGACGCTGGCCGCGATTGCGACCGACGGCCCTGACGCGTTTTACACAGGCTGGATTGCCGACACGATTGACAAGGCGATGGCCGCCAACGGTGGACTGATCACCAAGGCTGACCTCGCCGCGTATCAGGCCAAGGAACGCCAGCCGGTGCGCGGTACGTTCCTCGGGTACGACATCATCTCCATGCCGCCGCCCAGCTCCGGGGGCACGGCGCTCATTGCGATGCTCAACATGCTTGAGGCGCTGGACATTCAGAAGCTCCCACGGCTGTCCCCTGAGGCGATCCACCTCACGACGGAAGCCCGGCGTCGAGCATTTCTCGACCGTGCGCGTCACCTGGGTGATCCCGACTTTTCAGAGATCCCGGTCGCGCGCCTGATCTCGAAGCCCTATGCCCGCGAGCTCACCTCGACCATCGATCGCAAGCGCGCCACGAGTTCAACCGAACTGGGCAAAGACATCGTCACGCTCCCAAGGGAGGAATCGGACGAGACCACACACTTCTCGGTCGCGGATCGTTCGGGCATGGCGGTGTCGCTGACCTACACGCTTGAGGGCGGCTACGGGTCACACCTTGTGATTCCGGGGACCGGGTTCCTGCTCAACAACGAGATGGGCGACTTCAACAAAACGCCCGGCACGACCAACCTCACCGGCGACATCGGCACACCGGCGAATTTGATCGCGCCCGGCAAGCGGATGCTCAGTTCCATGACGCCCGTCATCGTGGCGCGCTCCGGCCGCCTGGTGCTCGTGACGGGATCCCCGGGTGGGCGCACGATCATCAACACGTCGCTGGATGTGGTGCTTGGCGTGACGGCGTGGGGCCTCAACGGCCGCGAGGCGGTGGACGCGCCGCGCATGCATCACCAGTGGCTGCCCGATCGCCTGTCGATTGAGGCGAATGGTGTATCCGAGGATGTGCTCGCGGCGCTGAAGGCGCTTGGCCACGATGCGCGCATGGGCGGGACGCAGGGGTCTGCGCAGTCGATCTGGGTGCATCCAAACACCGGCGCGATCTACGGTGTGGCGGACAAACGCAGTGCCGACGCCAAGGCGTCCACGCCTGTGACGCCGGCAGGTGTGCAGCGCTGACGAGCGCGTTGATTCTTCACAGGGAGACGCAGAGGCACGGAGCCTGCCAGGTTTTTTGAAACATGGGGACCATGGGGTTCCACCGACTGCGTCACACCGCGAGACGCGATGGCGGGTCGTGGCATAAGATGGCCGGGCCAGCTCCGCCGTCCGCGTCGTGCAGGTGTCCGCATGGTAAGCAACCGCGTTCCGCTCGTCCGAGCCTCAGTGGCGATCGCCCTTCTGATCGCCAGTCTGTACGCGGCCTTCCCTGACGCGCAGGTGGTATCCCAACGACAGCTGCCAGAACGACAGTTGCCGGTGTTTCGAGCGGACAGCCATTTTGTCCGCGTCGACGCGTATCCCACCGACACCGACGGCGCGGTCCTTCGCGGACTCACGGCGGCCGACTTCGAGCTGACGGAAGACGGTGCGACACAGCAGATCGACACTTCTGAATTTATCGAGTACGAACGGTGGAGCCCGGGCTCCGAGCGGCCCGACCCGCGCGACCAGAACGAATCGTTCCGGCTCGCCGCCGACCCACGGTACCGGGTGGTCGTGGTCTATCTGGACCGCCTCACGTGGAACAACGCGCACTATGTGCGACAGCCGCTCATCGACCTGTTGACCAGGGAAATCGGCCCCCGCGATCTCTTCGGCATCCTGCTCCCCAATCACGAGGCCAGCGATCTGGTGCTTGGACAATTCACGCCGAGCATGCAGGCGATGGTCGGTCAGTTCCTCCAGATCCACAACCACCAGGATCCGGTCAGCATGGATCCGGTGGAACAAAAACTCCTCACCTGTTTCGGACAGGCCGGCTTCGGGCTGGTCGAAAATTGGCGCACCGACAACTTGTATCGAGATCTGGAAGGTCTCATCAAGATCCTGGGCACGATTCGGGATGAACGGAAGAGCATCATCCTTGTGACCGAGAGTATGCCTGGGGTGGAGTCGTTCAGTCGCCGTGGAGGGATGCCGCCGGCGATCGGCGGCAGTCGGGGGGCTCCACCGCCATCAGGTCGCCCATTGCCGGGCGCTGGGGGCTTGGCGTCAGGTATCTATCAGCCGGACTACAACAGCGCGGGTGCCTGCCAGATGCTCGCGTCCGGCATTCCCGAGCCACATCCGCAACGCTTCCAGGACCTGATCAAACTCGCGCGCCGCATGAATGTCGCCGTCAATCCGATCAGCCCGGCGGGTCTGACGATGAATGTGAACTGGGCCAGTTCGTACTTGAGCCAGCTGGCCAGCGAGACTGGTGGTCTGGCCGTCGTCAACACCAACGGCATCAAGGAAGGCTTCAAACGGATTGCCAACGACATGTCGGCGTACTACGCGCTGGGCTACTACACGACCAACACCAAATGGGACGGCCGACTGCGACGCCTTCGCGTGAAACTGAAGTCCACCGGCAAGGCGGTACGCGCCCGCTACGAATATCGGGCCCCAAGCGCCGAGGACATCGCGGCCATGCGAGCGGCGGCCGATGCGCCCCCACGCCCCGTCGGGCCTACCGCAGAAGAATCGGCCATGAACGTCCTGGCCCGAGTACGCGCGGATGCGGAACTTCACGTGCACGGCGCCGTTCACGA
>Ga0163146_10008609_pt1 | contig 10824 bp, 8 predicted proteins | sample OliLakLV19MP7G1_FD_148648 | JGI IMG/M metagenome (GOLD analysis project Ga0163146, IMG submission 148648) | Freshwater microbial mat bacterial communities from Lake Vanda, McMurdo Dry Valleys, Antarctica - Oligotrophic Lake LV.19.MP7.G1 | ecosystem: Environmental > Aquatic > Freshwater > Lake >... | reverse complement strand
ATGATGTGACCCCTTCTTCAGAGATGAAGATGTCAAGACTCACCGTGAGTGATGATGAGGGGGATGAAATCCTGAAAGGTAATACTTACCTGTACGATAAACCATGTTGATCTATCGGAGGAAGTAGTACAATTATTTATTCTCTTTTCTTGAGGTTGGTTTAAGGGTCTGAGGTGAGAACTCAGACCTTTTTATTTACTTTTTTTCCGGAAAAATAGTAACATGCTTCGACCTGCTCAACCGCAATCTTGTGCGACAGCTCAGCAACCAAACCTCGTCGCTCAAAAAACTAGATTATTCTTTTGAGCGATGGCTTAGCTGACTGGATAGTTTGCACGCCTATTCGTGATAAAATCAAAGTTGGGCGTAGGTTGTACCTGCGACCGCGTACGGAAGATCAAAAGAAGCATCTTCGGGTAATATCATGAGAGCCGTCTTTGACGGCTGGTAATAATTAAAACATCCCCTTGCCCCTTGCACCTTGCTCCTTGCCCCTTGCCCCTTGCTCCTTGCCCCTTGCTCCTTGCTCCTTGCCCCCTGCCACCGTATTTCCCTACCTTTGCCCCCGTATGGCACTAAGACCTAGTAAAGAAGAGAATACCGAAGAAGAGAAATCCAAACGCCTAACCCTTCAGCAACTCAAGGAAATCAAGGGCATGTTGTCCTTTATCCGGCCGTATCGGTGGCATTTTATCGGCGGCCTGATCCTGCTCTTCCTCGGCAGCATGACGTTTATGGTCTTTCCATATCTGGCAGGGGAACTGGCAGATGTTGCCACAGGGACCAGCAAAATAGGGCTGGACCTCAACCAGATAGGGCTTATTCTGATCGGAATCCTCTTCCTTCAGGGCATCATGAGTTATCTCCGGGTGATCTGGTTTGCCGTAGTAAGTGAAAAAGGAATGGCCGATGTGCGCAGCAGCATCTACCAGAAACTAATCGGATTGCCGGTGTACTTTTTTGAAAAAAACAGGGTAGGGGATCTCACCAGCAGAATATCAGAGGATGTCAACAGGCTTTCAGCTGTCTTTTCAAACACACTTGCTGAACTCATACGCCAGGTTTTGATCCTGATCACAGGTATAGCTTTCCTGATGGTCACTACACCACGGTTGAGTCTTACCATGCTGGCAACTTTTCCGGTCATCGTCATAGGCGCCATGTTTTTCGGCCGGTTTGTTCGCAACCTTTCCAGAAGCAGACAAAAATCACTGGCAAATACAAATACAGTTGTCGAAGAGACATTACAGAATATCAATACTGTGAAAGCATTCACTAACGAGTCATTTGAATACAACCGGTATAAAAGTGAAATGGGGAATGTGGTCAAGACCTCACTTCAGCTGGCAAAATATCGGGCAGCATTTGCCACGTTTATTATTGTGATATTGTTTGGTGTGATTTTTTTCATCCTCTGGTATGGGGCGAAGATGGTTCAAAACAATACGATGACCATTGGTCAGTTAGTTTCATTTATTAGTTATACAGCGATCATTGGTGCCGCTATCGGAAGTCTTGGTAATTTTTATACAGAGATCATTACGGCCTTAGGCGGAACGGAGCGCATTCGCGAAATTCTCAATGAGCCTGCAGAAGTAAATGTTCCGGTGGTAGTCAACAGGCCAAAGGTCGAAGGTCATATCCGGTTTGAGGATGTTTACTTTGACTATCCTTCTCGTCCGGACATGCCTGTGTTGCTCGGAATTGATCTTGATATACATCCCGGACAAAAGATAGCCTTGGTGGGACAAAGTGGCTCAGGAAAAAGTACAATCGCTTCTCTGTTGATGCGTCTATATCCATGGCAAAAAGGAAAAATAACCCTTGATGGTAAGGATATCAAAGAAATGGATTTATCGGCCTATCGTTCAGTGTACGCGATTGTTCCACAAGAGGTGCTACTTTTTGGGGGTACGATCAGAGAGAATATTCTCTATGGACACCCGGGAGCATCTGAAGATGAATTGATGAGTGCTGCGCGTACTTCCAACAGTCTTGATTTTATTCAATCATTTCCGGAGGGATTTGATACCATCGTGGGTGAACGTGGTATAAAACTGAGCGGCGGTCAGCGACAGCGGATTGCCATTGCACGCGCTGTGTTACGCAATCCTGATGTATTGATCCTTGATGAAGCAACCTCCTCCCTTGATGCAGAATCTGAAAAGGTGGTGCAGGAGGCACTTGAACGGCTGCTGGAAGGAAGAACTGCGATTATCATTGCACACCGACTTGCTACGATCCGCAATGTTGATTGCATTTATGTGCTCGAAGATGGTAAGATTGTGGAGAAGGGAACGCATGATGAGTTGAGCGTAAAGGAAGAGGGGCTTTATGCGGCGTTGGCGAGGCTGCAGTTTGATTTGTAAGGCTTAGAAGCTTAAAGGCTTATACGTTTATAAGTTTATATGTTTATATGTTTATACGTATATAGGGTGATAAGTTGATGGGTTTATGTTTTGATGAGGTTGCGTGTCAGCGGTCAACAGTTCATTTAAAATATTCGCGAAGCGAATATTTTAAAAACCTCACGCTCCTTGCTCCTTGCTCCTTGCTCCTTGCTCCTTGCTCCTTGCTCCTTGCTCCTTGCTCCTTGCTCCACGTCTCACGATTCAGGAATCCCCAAATTAAATATTAATTTCCCCCTTGTGGAACTCATCAATAACGCATCACTGAAATCCTTTACCACCTTAGGCGTGGAAGCCAGTTGCGACCACTTATACAGGGTAGAGGATTATGAAGAACTCAAACTGGCTGTTCAATACCTGGAGCGGCCGCTGATACTAGGTGGTGGAAGTAATATCCTGCCTATCGGCGATATACATCGTAATGTCCTGCGGATAGAGATAAAGGGTATTCAGATACTCGAAGATGGTCCTGAACCAATCATCGGTGTTGCGGCCGGTGAAGGGTGGCATGATTTCGTCATGTGGGCGCTAGGTCATGACCTGGGGGGGGTTGAAAATTTATCCCTGATCCCTGGAACCATGGGTGCAGCTCCTATGCAAAATATCGGGGCTTATGGTGTCGAACTCGAATCTGTTTTTCATTCCCTTCAGGCAGTTGAAATAGGGACAGGAGAGGCCCGGATTTTCATGAAAGAGGAATGTAAGTTCGGATACAGGGATAGTATTTTTAAAAAGGAAGCCCGCGACAAATATGTGATCACCGGGGTCAACGTAAAGCTGAGCCGGGAACATAAACTGAATACACATTACGGAGTCATCAGGGATATGTTGCTTGAAAAAGGAATTTACAATCCAACTATACATGATGTCAGTCAGGTAGTGATTGCCATTCGTCAAGGTAAGTTGCCTGATCCCGCTGTTATCGGAAATGCCGGAAGCTTTTTTAAAAATCCGGTTATTCCCATTGACCATTTTGAAAGGATTAAGGAATCTCATACGTCCTTACCAGGTTATCCTGTTGAAGAAGGCTTCATCAAAGTCCCTGCGGGCTGGCTCATCGAGCAAGCTGGCTGGAAGGGAAGACGCAAGGGCAATGCAGGATGTTATGAAAAACAGGCCCTGGTGCTTGTTAATCTTGGCGGAGCACGCGGAGAAGAGATCTGGAGCCTGGCTCTTGATGTGATTGCTTCTGTGAAGGAAAAGTTTCAGATTGAGTTGAGTCCGGAAGTGAACCTGTGGAAAAATAATGCTTCGACTTCACTCAGCAACCAAGGATGAAAGATGATATTTTGTCATTTCGCCCTCCGAAAACTTTTTTTTGGAGGGAAAAATTTGCCTCCCCGGGATTTGCATGCGAAAGGAAGCGAGTAAGAGCAAAACAGAGGGCGGGGGCAAAAGGAAGCGTGTAAGGGCAAAACAGGTCGTAGCGCAGCGATGATCCCGCCAATTACAAAGAATTTGTTGCGGGAGGGCGGGGTCTAAAGAAGTGAAAAATGATGCTTCGACTTCCTTAGCAACCGGAGTAAATGAAAAATGAAAAACGATGTGCTGAGTCGAAGTATGAATTGAGATTGTGTTGGATAATATACATTGAGTTACTGGAAGCTGATAGCTGATCACGTGAGGTACAAAATGATGGATAATCAATGAAAATGCATTTCTTATGAAAACCAAAACGATCAATCAAACAATAACTTTCCCAACGTCCCCGGACAAGTTATATGCACTGCTCGTTGATTCGAAGAAGATGACCAAAATCCATGGGGCAAAAGCCGCTTTCAGCAGGCGAGCAAGGGGCAAGTTTTCTGTTTTTGATGGGTATTGCCATGGATACAATATCGAACTGGCAGAGAACATAAAGATTGAACAGGCTTGGGTGTTCAGGGAGGATGGATGGCCGGAGGATCATTATTCTTTTTGTACATTTCTTCTCCAACCCTCAACAAAAGGCACAAAACTTGTATTTATACATAAGGGTGTGCCTGAACATAAGTATGAGACGATCAAAGAAGGATGGAAGACTTATTACTGGGACCCTCTACAAGAACATCTGCTGAAATAAACCTGAGGATATGCATTACAGGCGACATCTGAAGTTGCGTTGTAGTAGAGCTTGTCATTTGATTTGCTATTTTTGAACGACCATGAGCACATTTTCGAGACGAACACTTATCATTTTTCTGGCCTATGTGGTTATAGCTGTTGGACTTACGCTCATTGGGTTAAGGAAACAGTATAGGTCGCCAGACCCTGAGCCGCAAGAAGAGCGGGAGGCTGGTAAGCACTCCGACAAACTAAAGCCGCATGAGCTTTTCTACCTAGATCGAAATTATCCAAACGGGCCGTCAAGGCCCGATCTTTTTAAAGAGAGGCTCAGAGAGGCTATTTCTTATGACAAGACTAATGCGCATTCGAACCGGGGATTGGACTTTACGTGGAACCTGGAAGGACCTGGCAATATCGGCGGCAGGGTCAATACCATTGCCGTAAGCCCTGTCAACCCGGACGTCATCCTGATCGGGTTTTCCCAGGGAGGAATCTATCGCACAGCAGACGGGGGATCAAATTGGTATCCCGTATTTGATGACCATGCTTCCTTATCGATCAGCCACATCACTTTTGACCCCCATGATCCCAGCCAACTATGGGCCACGACAGGTGATGTGAATATATCGGGATATCCGTTTTTAGGTTCAGGAGTATACTGGTCTGGCAATGAAGGCGTGACCTGGTCATACCGTGGACTTCACAATACAGGCGTTTTATCAAAAGTATTCGTTGATCTCACAAATCCAGAAATTATCTATGTCGGATCAATGGGTTATCCTTCCCAGAAAGGCAACGAAAGGGGATTGTTCAGGACAGTGGATGGGGGAGATTCCTGGCAGAAGACATTGACGATTGATGATAGTACGGGAGTCATTGACATCGTAACTGATCCGTTTAAGGTTGGGCGTGTTTTTGCTTGCGGCTGGAAACGTATCCGTTCAAGCACGGTCAGCAGTTCAATAGGCCCGGGCACTTCGCTTTACGTAAGTGAAGATTACGGCGCTACCTGGAATAATATCACCAATGGTCTTCCGGAAACTGAACATTCACGAACTAGTCTTGAAGTCACTAATGACGGGACACTATTTATAAGTTATGTCGGCGCCATTAGCGCAGGCGAATGTGCCGGAAATATCGAATCGCTACAAAGCATCTATAAATCCTATGATGGAGGTCAGACATGGGATACGATTCCTACAGCCCCTATTCATGGCGTCAACTGCGACTTATTCGGTCAGTTTGGCTGGTACTTTGAAGCCCTAAAAGTAAATCCGGAAAATCCCCTGGATATGTTTCTTCTCGGCGTAGAAATCATCCGTACTATAGACGGCGGTCTCACCTGGTTTGAAGCTGCCCCTCCATGGTGGACCTATGCGGTACACGCTGATAAGCATGATCTGGTATTTGCGCATGGAAGGATTTATCTGGGTACAGATGGTGGCGCATATACAACAGATGTCAACCAGTTTGAAGACTGGACGGACATTGAAAACATTCCTTCCACACAATTTTATCGCACGTCATATAATCCGCATCTGCCTGATCAGTATTTCGGTGGTGCGCAGGACAATGGCACCACAGGTGGTAATGCATCGCTCTTCAATGAATGGCCACGCTATTTTGGTGGTGATGGATTTCAACCCTTATTTGATGTCGAAGAACCTGCATGGATGTATGTAACGGTTCAGAACGGTTTTATCTATTTTACGGAGAATGGTGGCCTTGATTATGAAGGCCTGAATGATGGGCTGGGTGGAAGCAGATACTGGGATATGCCCTTTGTGATGAGCTCGCATGATTCAAAGATTTTGTATTGTGGCTCTGACAGGATGTTTCAAATGGATATGCACGATACTTTGAGAGCATGGAAGGAGATCAGCCCTGATCTGACTAGAGGTGATACGATCCTCGGCAGCAGATATCCAGCGATAACTTCTATCGCTCAGTCTGGGTTGGATGAGTTTCGATTGTATGCAGGTACGCAGGATGGATTATTATGGACTACCGGAGATGGAGGTTTAACCTGGACTAACATCACTGACGGTACGCCGGGGTTTTATGTGACCTCCATTTCTTGCTCTACCATACATCCGCAAGGCGTCATCGCAACCTATTCCGGATACCGGGATAACAACCATCAGCCTTATATCTACAGAAGTGAAGACGCAGGGTCAACCTGGGAACCCATTCAATCAGACCTCCCGATGATGGGGGTCAATAGTTTTTTTATACTTCCGGGTTGGAATGATGCTGTACTTTTTGCAGCTACGGATGGAGGTGTATACCTGAGTCAGGATGCCGGAGAAAAGTGGGAACGTGTAGGCTCCAATATGCCGTACATGCCGGTCTATGATCTTGATTACAACCCCATCGAAGATAAAATTGTTGCGGCAACTTTCAGTAGGGGGATTATGACTTTTCCAGTCGCAGAACTGGATCTAATTAATTCCACGAACCTAAGTTCAGGCGATCCTGAAGAATTGGTGATGACCATTTATCCAACCCTCACATCGGGGGTTTTAAACTTCAAGTGTAATAAAGAACAATATTTATCCTCTACCATGCAGTATTCGGTGACTGACATGAATGGGAATGTTGTGCAGCAGGGAGATGAATTGCTTAATTTTGAAAATCAAATTGATCTGGCAAATGATTTGGTGCCGGGATTGTATATAATCAATCTGCAAGTTGCCGGAAAAGCAACTACAGAGAAATTCATTGTTCAATAGAGAGAAAGTGTAGCCGAACTGTTAGCTTCTACAACTAGTGAAAGAGACATGCTGTTGCAGTAGTTTGCTCCTGCGACTAATAAATTCCAAGTTAAAATCTCAATAGGTATTATCTTGATTGTTGGATCAAACTCCAACAATAGCCGACTGGCCGATGCAGACAAGGAAGCCGTTTCAATTCCGTCGAAGAGAGCTGAGTCGAACTGTTTGCTTCTGCTACCACTGAAAATTAATTTTATCTTTAATCTCCGGATGTCCCGAGCATCCCTGAGTCTAGCCTGCATATTCTGGCTATTCAAAGAATTTTATTTTACTGAGAGCTATGCAGTGTAAAGATTTTTTATCGGTGATCCTGTATACAGGATTATCACTCGGATATATGACCAATGCGTTACATGCCCAATCCAGTCTTGCTGGGCGGGTTGCAGACGAAACACATCAACCGGTTCCATTTGCCAATGTGCTTTTACTTTCCACGGCAGACAGTTCTTTGGTGAAAGGAGGCGTTGCAGGTGATGATGGGTGTTCAGACTTGGCACTATTGGTGCAGGAAGTTATTTTATCAAAGTGATGATGGTGGGGTATCTTGATCATGATTCAGAAATCTTTGGGTTAGAGGAGCCCGGTCGCGATAGGGATTTTGGAGAGATCGTCCTGCACGAAGATGCGGTCATGATGGATGAAGTGCAGGTTGTGGCAAAAAAGGCACTTTTCGAACAAAAGATTGACCGCATGATCGTCAATGTGGCTAGCAGTATTACTATGTCAGGGACAAATGCATTAGAAGTTCTTGAGCGATCGCCGGGCGTACTCGTCAACAGACAAAGTAATACGATCTCCGTCAGTGGGAAAAACGGGGTCGTAGTGATGATCAATGGCAGGATCAATTACATGCCAGCGGAAGCGGTTACACAACTCCTCGAAGGCATGAGTGCGGATAACATAGAACGTATTGAAATATTGACTACTCCGCCTGCAGACCTTGATGCGGAGGGCAATGCAGGATACATCAATATCGTACTGAAGAAAAATATAGGAGATGGCTTCAATGGTGGATTTGCTATTGGCGCAGGCTATGGAAAGGGAGCTACCGGAAATGCAAATCTCAATTTTAACTATCGGAAGGGGAAGTCAAATCTATATGGTGATTACGGGTATCTGCATGAATCACAGGAACAAACCTTTGAATTTTACAGGCGTATCATGTTAAATGGTGATCAGATTGAAACAGAGACAGTGTCTGATCGACTTCCGAATAGAAACAACCATTTGGCCCGACTAGGATTGGATTACCATGTAAGCGACAAATTGCTGGTAGGTGGCCTCGTGTCCGGGTATAACACAAAATGGCTCATGGATGCCACCAATGTTGCTGATTTGTCGAGCAATGGTGTACTCGACACCGTCATAACCGTAGACAATCATGAATTGAATCAATGGAAAAACCTGGGGGGAAATATCAACCTTCAATATACCTTTTCAGCAGGCAGCTCCCTGACCGTAGATGCAGATTATCTATGGTACCTGGACAATAATCCCACGGATTACAGCAACCACTATGAGGATGGAGAGGGCAATTTCTTTTTTGAAAATTATACACGAAGTACTAAAATGACACCCATCAACATCAGGGTGGGAAAAGTGGATTACAAAACGCCCATTGGAAATAGAGTAAAATTTGAAACCGGAGTAAAAGGAACGATTTCCAATTTCACCAATGACGTGGGTGTAGAGTACAGTGACAACGATAAAGACTGGGTGTCGGATCCCGAACTTACTGCAAAATATAACCTTGATGAAACGATCGCCGCCGGATATATAACCCTGGAAGTTCCGCTTGACAAAAAAACGGATATCAAAGCTGGCTTGCGTTATGAGTACACAGATTCAAACCTTGGTTCAGAAGAAGAGCAGGACATTGTCGATCGTGAATTCGGAAAATTATTTCCTTCGCTATTTATATCACGAAGATTGAACGAAAACAATACAATCAAATTTGTATACGGAAAGCGAATCACCCGCCCGACGTTTAATGACATGGCTCCCTTTGTCATCTTTCTTGATCCGTATACCTTTTTCTCGGGGAACCCTGCCGTACAACCAGCTATCTCCAACAACTTTGAACTTGGCTACACTTTCAAATCAGCGCTGATATCGTTGAATTATGGGATAGAGGATAGTACCATAGCCAATTTTCAAAGCACCATCATTGAAGGAACTAATAAGCAATTGCTTTTTACGGAAAATCTCAGGCAGGTGAAGACTTTGTCATTGACATTGTCCTTTCCGCTGACCCCGGTCAGTTGGTGGAATATGTATTATAACATCAGCGGCGTATTACAGGAGGCACAACAATATGATGAGTTTGGTTTGTAGGCCTATGAGGCCGGAAACATCAGCGCTTACACCTCGCAAACCTTTTCGCTTCCAAAAGCTTTTACGCTGGAAATTACCGGATTGTATGTGAGCGGAGGGTTGTTCGGCATATTCGCCCTTAAGTCTTTTGGTTCGGTCAATCTGGGACTGCAAAAGAAGTTTGGAGCCAACGGTGGTAACCTTCGATTAGGCGCAGATAATATATTTAATACCATGATCTACCGCGACGAACTAAACCTGGAAGAACAACAACAATACTATAGTGCCCAGCTTCAATTTACCCAACCTACCATTAAATTGACCTACACACGTAATTTTGGTAATCAGACAGTGAAAGGAGCAAGGACACGAGCTACAGGTGCGGAAGAGGAACGGAAGCGAGTTAATAATTAAGAACATGAAATTGAAAGTTATCATCACCGGATCAACTGGTATGGTTGGAAAGGGTGTATTGCTGGAGTGTCTGGATAGCCCTGAAGTAGAACACGTGTTGGTCGTCAACCGGAGTTCTGTGGGTATCACGCATCCCAAACTCAAAGAAATCATTCACAAGGATTTCTTTGACTGGAGCGCCATTCGTGACCAGCTCAATGGATATACTGCATGTTACTTTTGTCTGGGTGTATCATCAGTGGGTATGAATGAAGTGGATTATCGGAGGATGACCTATGAACTCACGCTTGGATTCGCACGTGAGGTACTTGCTTTAAATCATGAAATGACGTTTTGTTATGTTTCTGGTGCAGGTACCGATAGCACGGAGAATGGCAGGCTAATGTGGGCCCGTGTGAAAGGCAAAACGGAGAATGATCTGCTTGCGCTTGGGTTTAAAGATGCGTATATGTTTAGACCCGGTTTTATCCAGCCGATGAGGGGCATTAAGTCGAAGACCGCCATGTATCAGGGTATTTATAACATCATCAGTCCATTTTATGGGTTGTTGCGCCGGTTGCCGAAGTATGTAACCAATACAGTTACCTTGGGCAAAGCCATGATCGGGGTAGCACTAAAGGAATATGAAAGAAAGGTGTTGGAGAGTATGGATATCAATACGTTCAATTAGCGATACTTCGATTTTCCTTAAGTTCACCGGAAGCTTGTCGGAGTGAATTGAAATGGAAATTCCCGCTGAGGCCCTAGGTTTTTCGCAGGGCATTTTAACGAAAATTACCGCCGGGTCCCTGAGCTTGTTGAAGGGAAAGGAAAGGAAAATTCCCGCCGGGTTCCTGAGTTTGTCGAATTGAAAGGAAAGGAAAATTTCC
>Ga0163146_10008607_pt1 | contig 10825 bp, 8 predicted proteins | sample OliLakLV19MP7G1_FD_148648 | JGI IMG/M metagenome (GOLD analysis project Ga0163146, IMG submission 148648) | Freshwater microbial mat bacterial communities from Lake Vanda, McMurdo Dry Valleys, Antarctica - Oligotrophic Lake LV.19.MP7.G1 | ecosystem: Environmental > Aquatic > Freshwater > Lake >... | reverse complement strand
CACCTTAGTTATACGTGAGCATATTTTTGCAAACCTTCAGAGTGATGCTATGGTCGAGAATACATAGATAATGTTTTTTGTCAATGCGTAAGTCCTAGAAGTGTAGGGCGAGTTCAAGTAGAGTCGATGTTGCTGCCTTCCATTCTCTGCAATCCCGACATCTCATGGACAGAGTTAAATGCTTCACAGGTACAAGCAAACTTCACAGCCCTCGGCGAACCTGCCAAACTCACCCTGACGGTTAACGATCGGGGAATGTTGGAGCAAGCCAAAATCGATCGCTGGGGCAATCCCGAAGGTAAAGCGTTTCACTATGTGGATTTTGGGGGAATTTTCGAGGATAGCAGTACCTTTGACGGCTACACAATCCCGACTCGTCTCCGCGTTGGCTGGTTTTTCGGGAGTGATCGCTTTGAGTCTGAAGGCGAATTCTTCCGATGTGCGATCGATCGCGCAATCTATCAATAAATGAGGCATTTATGTCTGAGTCAATGAACCAACAAATCCTGCTCAAAAGTTACCCGACGGGAGAACCAAAAGAGAGCGATTTTGCCTTAGTTGAAACAGCAATTCCAGAACCGAGAGAGGTCATCGCGGCAGGAGCTGGCGCAATACGGTTTACTTAAGACGATCCCCCCTAACCCCCCTTAAAAAAGGGGGGGACAAGAATGCCCTCAAAGTCCCCCTTCTTAAGGGGGATTTAGGGGGATCTCCGGGGCATAAATATGTTAAGTGAACCGTATTGGGAGCTGGCGGGCAAATAATTGGATGCAAGGCTTACCAATTTAGCGACCTCATCCCATCTAGGAACTTGTAAAGTTTGAATACATTTTGATACAATTCAGACCATTAAAACATTCATATCAAGACAATTTCAAAGATGCAGTGCTACAATTTTAGAGCGAGAACACAGAGCATTTATCTAATTCATTCATCTAATTTTTGTGAGGCATAAAGGTATGGCTCGCTTACTTACTTTAACCAAAATAGGAGCAGAATCATGAGTGAGAAAATTGATAACTTCACCAGCAACCTGAGAGATACATTAAACGACATCGATAGTCGTATGTCATCAGTTAAGGCAACTATTGAGTCTGCCTCGGAAGAAACCCAAGAAACGATTAAATCCAAACTGAGTGCTGTTAAAGCAAATTTGGAAGCTAAGCAACACGAATTTGTTGCCTACAGGACAAAACTTCAAGATCTGGGGTTAGAAAAGCAAGCTGAGGTCAAGTCGAAGGTTGAGGGATGGAAAACGAAACGGGAAACTGAACACCTCAATCACCGAGCCGATCGCGCTGAAAACTATGCTGCTAGTGGAATCGCCGTTGCTATGGCAGCGATCGATGAAGCGGAAGAGGCAATTTTAGAAGCGATCGCAGCCAGATTAGATGCAGATAACGCAGATAAAGCAGTAACAGCTTCATCAGCCCATTAAGCGTTCAGAATTCCGGAACCCATATTGCGGAATTCTGGTTTTGTAACGTTCAAGGATTCTAATTGGTTAATGTCGATCGTGCTGGCTCATCAACCGCACTTCATCAACCAACCCGCAGATATCCAAGTGTTTTGGGGATAAGTCGATTAAAGTGCAAGTTGATGCGGCGGTTAAAGCATTTCGCTAACTATTTAGGAGGCATCCATGTCTGAGTCAATGAACCAACAAATCCTGCTCAAAAGTTATCCGACTGGAGAACCAAAAGAAAGTGATTTTGCCTTAGTTGAAACAGCAATTCCAGAACCGAGAGAGGGAGAAATACTCAACCGCACCATTTACTTATCCCTTGATCCGTATATGCGAGGGCGAATGAGCGATCGCGCCTCCTACACAACTCCGGCAAAGTTAGGCGAAGTCATGGTGGGGAGCACTGTCAGCCAAGTAGTGAAATCAAACAACCCCCAATTTTCAGCAGGAGACTTCGTGCTGGGATATGGCGGTTGGCAAGATTATGCGATCGCCCAAGGCGAAACCTTGACAAAACTCGACCCCAATCAAGTACCAATTTCTTACGCATTAGGCATTACCGGAATGCCTGGAATGACAGCCTATTTTGCACTGCTAGATATTGGCAAACCCAAAGCCGGCGAAACAATGGTGGTTTCTGCTGGTTCTGGCGCAGTTGGTGCAGTTGTCGGTCAAATTGCCAAAATCAAGGATTGTCGGGCAGTAGGCATCGTTGGCAGTGATGAAAAATGCGATTACGTTGTGAATCAATTAGGATTTGATGCCTGCATTAACCGCAAAACTCAAAACCTAAATTCAGCATTAAAAGCTGCTTGCCCAAATGGAATTGATATCTACGTCGATCATACGGCTGGCCCAATTCTAGAAGCAGTTTTGCAAAACATTAATCTGGGAGCCAGAATTCCTTTAGTAGGCTTAATCTCCCAGTACAATGCCGAAACTCCACCTCCCGGCCCGAATCTGATGCCGCTACTGGTTAAACGTGCGCTGATTAAAGGGTTTCTGGTTGGCGATTACCAGCAGCGTCATGCAGAGTTTATGAATGATATGTCTCAGTGGTTGCAGGCAGGCAAACTGAAGTACAAAGAAGACATTATACAAGGGCTGGAAAATGCACCCCGCGCCTTTATTGGTTTACTGCAAGGGGAAAACTTTGGCAAGTTAATCGTTCAGGTTGGTGACGATCCAACAAAGAAATAAAACATCAATATACTGGAGGCAAGCATAGCTCATGAAGTATAGAATTATTTTTCTGGGATTGTCACTCTTTCTATACGGAATAGCACTTACCTTGCCTTGTCTACTTTTTAATATAGTTCCTAGAGAACTATCAATAGATCACCTAAAAGGTTATGGGAGTTTTCATGAAATGAAGGGGCTTGAAGTTACTGCTTGGGGAATATTAGGATTGCTGTTCCTGCAAATTCCAGCCTTGGGTTGGTTAGCTAATCCCGCTTATTGGCTATCTTGTATATTTTTTGTTCGACAGCAATATAAGTTCTCAGCAATTACTTCCTTAACTGCGATCGCTATAGGCTTTGGCGGAACACTATCAGCATTTTGGTTTAATTTACCTAATGGTAGTAATCCTTTGTCTGCATTGGCATTGCACAAGCTGTTAGCTGGTTTCTGGGTATGGCTTGGTGCCCCTGGCTTGCTAGGTTTGATTTCCGTATTTTACCTAGTGAAAATGACCAGATATCCAGAAAACTCAACTTGATTTTCAGTATCAGGTACTTATGAAATATTTCACAATAGTGCTGTAGATAGGGCAGTTGAGATAGGGTAGTTGGGGAGACATTGGGATCGCGCTTTATCATCATCCGCTGTATTTTGCATTTGAAAGGTATTCAACATTAAATCTTTTTATCATATCTGGAGCAAAAGTGGTGGTTAGTAAGGTATTTGAAACAACGACTATCGAACAAAACAAGATTCTTTATACGTGTTTTCCTAGTACTGAGCATTATATGTCTCTCTCCAGTACCGAGAATTCCAACTCGCAAAAAGATTCGGGCAAGGCAAAAGCTCTAGCTGAGGCACTAGCTAAAGACATTAAACTTATTTACCCTATTGGTGAACCGCTATCCCAATCCTTTAAAGAAGCCGAGTGGATACTGACTTCAGATGGCATCTTAGCCGTTCAACTCGATTTATCAAAGACCAATCTACTGGGAAAAATCATACTTGTTGGGACTTTGGGAACCCAGAATGACACTACACAAGTACATATAGCTGGCACAGGATCACACGGGATCAAAATTACAATAGACGGACTTCTACAGCCTAGTAACAGTGGGTTTCGCATTGATGGAATCTTCACTGCAACGGTGCGTGATGCTCAACACGTTGAACAAATAACTCTACACCTAAGAGAAAAGCTCGACTCTTCTGCATCTGAATGGGGTAACTCAATTATCGACAAAGCAAGTGAAACATTAGCTTTAAAGCAGTCTACACATGAGGAAGACCACCTATTAAGCGAACCTACAGAATGGATCGGTGGAGTACCTGTCACCACCATCTTTGAGGTAACTCTAATAGTGAAGCTAGATGATGTGAAGCTTGAACCGATGAAAGGACAACTTATTTTAAGCAAAGTAGAGGAGTTAGCTGAACCAACTGTTGGTATTTTACTTACGACTGAAGGTTCAGTCGTACCTGGTTGGAGTGTATGGAAAACGATTCAATCTACACTAGAATCCAGCAAAACTGAAGACCCTAGCATTAAAGTTACGACCAATGATGGACATATGCGGGTCGTGATAAATTCGCCCCTGACCTTTGGAGAAATAATTTGGTATGCCCTAAACCCAGAACATCCTGACGAGAACATATTGGTTTTAGTTGAAGAAGGCGTGATCGACATCCAACTAAAAGATGACGGTAAAAATGTTTCAGGAACTATTAATGCTCAAGGCAAAGTACTGGCGGGTTACAGACCAGTAAGTACATTCACTGCAGAATTATCTGGAAAGCAACAAGGAAAAGACTTATTTGAAAGTGTTGAGAGTTATGTTGGAGCGCGTCCTTTCGATGGTCGTTGGCATGATCCAAAAATTGGAGAACTGAGTCTACATCAGCAAAGCAATAAGGTCAGCGGCAAATTTTTTGGCGATGATATTGAAGAAGGAATCGTGACTGATTCGGTTCTTAATCTGCGCTGGAAAACACCAATGGGTGAGCCACGCAAAGGATTTCTATCTCCGGCAAGTGATGGGCTTCTGGTTGGCATGACTTGGAGTAAGAATAAAAGTCTTTCTTTTGAGCCGATAGTTGCTGTTCAAGTGCCGCTAACTGACAAATTAAATAGTAAAGCTAGTGGAGTCGTTGCTATCACAAATGATGAGCAGGCAAGACACCTCAAGCTTCTCGGGTATGATTTATCTTCTGTCGGCAAGCATCGGGAATCCGCTAAAATTTTATTGCAGGTAGTTGAGTATTACCATGCTCGTGAAGCATCTTCAAAAGATGATCCGGTTGCCTACCAAAAATTAAAAAATGATTTACTCAATCAGGCACTGCCATTGAATAGTCTGATCAGTTCTGCTTTCGAGGCAGGTGACTATCCAACGCTTGTCAGGGCAATAAGCATGAGCCTGCACGTTCAGAACGAACTGCAAAGAAGTAAAGACGAATCAAGAAGTTTTCATGAGCAACTAGAAAAGTACAGGGCTGTTCTGAATGGCTGGGCGGAAGATATGGACAATCTAAAAGCTGCATTCGACCGAGCACTTGTGTGTCTTTCAGCCTCAGGGGTTGGTATTGGCTTTGAGGAAGAATCTAATACGTGCGGCATCAAAATTTCCATAGTGCGTTCAAATATGCCAGCTAGCCAAGCTGGTGTTGCTGTTGGCGATTTAATAATAGCAATTGATGGTATTTCGGTTATGGGCATAAATCCTGAGCAAGCGAGTATATTGCTTCAAGGGAATGTTGGCTCTTCAGTTTTGATCAGGATATTAAAAGATGGGCACGAGCGCGAGTTGAGACTGATACGAACACCTCTATTTAGTATGAGTTCTGAACAGCGTGAGGAACTTTCCAAATGTATAAGTTCTATCCGTGACGTTATTGCCGACGCTTACAATTACTACTGTGCCGAAGTTGACAAGTTGGCTCAGTTATTAAAGGAAACAGTGGACACATCAGTTTCCTTCAATAAATTTATTGCCAGCATAGAAGAACATCAAGAATTTATTGAAAGTCAACGTTCCACCATTATCGAGCTCTCTGAACAGTGTCTATCTGAGTCGCCCATTGCTCTTAGTTTATTCCGACGGTTTGTTTCACTTGAAAACATAAAAGGAGATAGAAAACTAGACAAAGAAAATACTGCATACATGCTGCAATTCGATATGGAGGAAGAAGAATTCCAAAAAGATCCTGATGTTTCAGACATGGAAAAAAGTCTACTTAAGCTTTTAATGCATATGGTCGCACAAGCTGACACCATACAAGTTGATATCATGAGAGACAGCCCATGTAGTAGATTTAATTTTGTCAAACATGTTGTGGAGTTTTCCTCTCAATCACCAGATACAGTTGAGACTGCCAGCACTTTCGCTGGACTAGCCAGTAGACTTGATAATTGGCGTTCCAGAATGATAACCGATGCCGCAAAGATTCAATCATTGGATTTTGGGCAAGATTTTTATGAGAAATATGTGCAAGTTCTCATTGAGATGAAATTACCAGAACAGGCGTTACAAGCATCCGAATCAGCACGAGCACGAGCTTTTACCGACATGTTGGCTTCGTCACATGCAGCAATTACTTCTCCTATTAGTTCTTCGTCAACAGAGCAAACAGACAAAGAGTCGCTAGCGAGTTTATCTTCAACACAGACGCTTACACTTGATCAAATTCGTCAACTTATTCGTGATACTGGCATTACTATAGTGGAATATTTCGTCCTGGAAAACAGCTTATTAACGTGGATCATTACACCACCTAAGCCCGATTCTAAGGATGTAGATATACACTTTCATCAAATTCAAGTTAGCCGACAGAACCTTAAAGATAAAGTTGCAAATCTTGTCAAAACGCTAAAGCCACCACCAAAGTCGTCAACACAAGAATACATAAACACTAATGAAAAGGAAATGATAAATGAGTTAGAAAGCCTTTACGATATTTTAATCGCTCCTGTGGAGAATCTGCTTCCTGAAAATCCAGATCAAGTTGTGACCATTGTTCCGCATGATTGCCTGTTTGAAATTCCGTTTTCAGCACTGGTTCGTTCAATTAATAAGGACAATAAAATTGATCATTATCTGCTGGAGGATCACACTCTAACCTATGCTCCATCGTTGGCTGTTTTAGATTTATCACGCCAAGTGAAGAGAAAGCTTGCGATCTCTCCGAGCTTATTGGCAGTTGTACAACCGACCTTAGATGAGACTTTTGACCCTTTATCTTTCACGGTCGGAGAAATTAGTAACGCCATTATTAATTTCTATAATCCAGAATTGACTTCAGTTCTTAGCAATCTGGAAGCAACTCAGGCAAAGGTTCTTGCCGAAGCTCAGTCACGCGATGTCGTAATATTTTATACACATGCTAAAGCGATTAACGAAGCCCCGCTACAGTCCTATATAGCATTAGCAGACGGAGGCTTGACTGCGGAAACTATTAGCAATCAACATTTAAACTCAAGACTTGTAATCCTTGCCGCTTGCCAAACTGGGTTAGGTAGGGTGACAGGAGATGGTGTTCAGGGACTTGCACGGATGTTCATGGTGGCTGGTGCTGAGACTGTTATGGTCAGCTTGTGGAGTGTTCCCCCAGAGGCTACGCTTCAATTAATGTATGAATTCCACCGAGCTTGGAGAAATGAAGGTCATAGCATTGCCGCATCTTTGCGGCAGGCACAAATCCAGCTTCTCGAAATCTACCCTAATGTGCCGATGTGGGCTGGCTTTATTATTATCGGAGACGAGTAATGAGAAATTTACACAACTCAGCTTGCGGCAATAATCGTATATATATCAATAGGAATGGGTGTAACTATGACGGAACAAAATTTTTCAATTGAAGCAGATTCACTGGTACTTGAACCTGAAGATTTGGTTTCTGGTGACCTCTTAACAACTCTCGATATCGTGAGTGAACAGGGCACATTGGGAGATGAGGCAGGTAAATTCAGAGTGGTTGATGGCAGAGTAAGCATAGGTCACTCTCTCGTCTACAAGTTGCCAAAACCGAAACCAAGTCCTCTTGGACAACGTGGTGAAAATTTTTATCTTGTCGTATTTCGCTTCACATTACACCCCCCAGAAAGCAAGCGTCGTTATCAGAATATGAAGCTAACAATAAAGCTTTTGAATCCTAATGCTTTAGCCTTCAAGCTCATGCCAACCCGTGTAACGACAGAAGAGGACGTAAACCAGAGTTTCGATATTGGTTTTTCAGTCACACCTTCTGCAAGTCCGAAAACATCAATCGGTGCTAACGTTAAGCGGACAGTCACCTTCAAAAAATTGTCACCGATTATTGAGGCTTGCGGTGATGGTGAATCTGACTTCTACTGGCTTTTTTCCAAGCCACATGGCATGGAGACGGTCGAGCATGGTTCGCGTAGGGTTGCGGCTGTGATACGGGTTCCCGATGAAGTGCATTCATTGAGTGCAACAATTCAATGGAAAGTAAGCCTAGATCGTAGCTTTATTGGCGGTTGGCGGAATGTTCCAGTTTCTGTAGAGCCTATAACTGTGAACCTACCACTTATTTAAACATAGGCGTTTGCGGGCGAATGGGAAAGGTTGATTGATTGCAGTGCGATCGCTATAGGCTTTGGCGGAACACTATCAGCATTTTGGTTTAATTTACCTAATGGTAGTAATCCTTTCTCTGTATTGGCATTGCACAAACTGTTAGCTGGTTTCTGGGTATGGCTTGGTGCCCCTGGCTTGCTAGGTTTAATTTCCGTATTTTACCTAGTAAAAATGACCAGATATCCAGAAAATTTAACTTGATTTTCAGTTAAATTCTTTCAGGCTTACGGGGTTCGTGTAAACAAACCGAATACTTCTTTTGTAGCAAAACTTTGTAAAAATGGTATGAGGTGCGTCGCTGTGAGATTGTCACTCGAATCTAGGGATTTTATCTTAGCGACGCACCCTACGACTACTGTTGTATGAGTTTTGAGAAGTGGCATTAAATCTCAATGCAGAATAGCTGACATCAAAATCTAATTTAGGAATTTAAAATCATGGCAAAAGTTGTTGGAATTGATTTAGGTACGACTAACTCTTGTATTGCAGTTATCGAAGGTGGAAAACCGATCGTGATTGCTAATGCAGAAGGACAACGCATCACGCCCTCTGTAGTTGCGTATACCAAAACGGGCGATCGCCTAGTTGGTCAAATTGCCCGCAGACAGGCGGTAATGAATACAGACAATACCTTCTACTCAGTGAAACGATTTATCGGACGCAAATACGATGAGATCACTCACGAAGCGAGCGAAGTTGCTTACAAAGTCATCCGCGATAATAATGGAAATGTCAAGCTCGATTGTCCGGCGCTAAAAAAACAGTTCGCGCCTGAAGAAATTGCTGCTCAAGTCTTGCAAAAACTTACGGATGATGCTAGCAAATACTTGGGAGAACGGGTGACGCAAGCAGTAATCACCGTGCCTGCTTACTTCAATGATTCGCAACGTCAAGCAACCAAAGATGCAGGCAAAATTGCCGGGTTAGAGGTACTCCGCATTATTAATGAACCGACGGCAGCAGCGCTTGCCTATGGTTTGAACAAAAAGGGCAATGAAACAATTCTAGTGTTCGACTTAGGGGGCGGTACCTTCGATGTTTCGATTCTAGAAGTGGGAGAAGGTGTGTTTGAAGTCAAATCTACCAGTGGGGATACTCACTTAGGCGGCGATGATTTCGATAAAAAGATTGTCGATCGCATTGCTGACGAATTTCAGCGTAACGAAGGCGTTGATTTACGCAAGGATAAGCAAGCCCTCCAACGATTAACCGAAGCCGCAGAAAAAGCCAAAATTGAACTTTCTAATGCGACTCAAACGACGATTAATCTGCCCTTCATTACGGCAACGCAGGAGGGGCCAAAGCACCTCGATATCACCTTGACAAGGGCAGATTTTGATAAACTGTGTTCAGATTTGCTCGATCGCTGCCGCATCCCAGTTGAGCAAGCCTTGAAGGATGCCAATCTCAGCAGTGAAAATCTCGATGAAGTTGTGCTAGTCGGTGGTTCTACGCGAATTCCCGCCGTGCAGCAACTTGTCCGACGGATCACAAATAAAGATCCAAATCAGGGCGTTAACCCCGATGAAGTGGTGGCTATAGGGGCAGCAATTCAAGCCGGGGTGCTGGCTGGAGAAGTAAAAGATGTTCTGCTGCTCGATGTCACACCGCTTTCTTTGGGCGTAGAAACGATGGGCGGGGTAATGACGAAAATTATTCCCCGCAATACCACAATTCCTGTCAAGAAATCGGAGACTTTTTCGACGGCTGCGGATGGCCAAACAAATGTCGAGATTCATGTTTTGCAGGGAGAACGAGAATTAGTCAACGATAACAAAAGTTTGGGAACTTTCAGGTTTGATGGTATTCCTCCGGCACCGCGCGGCGTGCCACAAATTGATGTGACGTTCGATCTCGATGCCAATGGTTTACTATCAGTAACTGCGAAAGATCGTGCCACTGGTAAAGCACAATCGATTACGATTTCTGGTGCTTCTACTCTGAATCAAGCCGATGTGGAACGCATGGTGCGCGATGGGGAAACTCATGCTGAGGAAGATCGAAGACGGCGCGATCAGATTGATACCAAGAACAATGCAGATTCGCTAGTTTATCAATCGGAAAAACAACTGGAAGATTTGGACGGTCAAGTTTCTGATGCGGATCAGGAGCGGGCGGTATCATTGATTGGAGATTTGCGATCGGCAATTGGTCAAGAAAACTACGATCAAATGCGATCGCTCACAACGGATCTCAAACAAGCCCTGATGCAAATTGGTAGCGCCGTTTACGCTAAAGCTGGTGCGGATGCGAGCAATCCTCATCCCACAAATCAACCGTCGGGAAACAGCGAGGAAGATGTGATTGATGCTGATTTTGTACCCTAAAACGAGCGAAGTAAACCGTAGGAAAAAACCCAGTGTGCCAATAATTCTGCCTAGGGACTTCTGAACTATTTCATGGCGCTTCTCTTGTTCCTGATCACCTAATACGGTTCACTTAAGACTATTTATACCCCGGAGATTCCCCTAAATCCCCCTTAAGAAGGGGGACTTTGAGAGCTTTCTTGTCCCCCCCTTTTTAAGGGGGGTTAGGGGGGATCTGTCTTAAGTGAACCGTATTGCCTAATCACCTATGTTTTGAG
>Ga0163146_10008605_pt1 | contig 10828 bp, 10 predicted proteins | sample OliLakLV19MP7G1_FD_148648 | JGI IMG/M metagenome (GOLD analysis project Ga0163146, IMG submission 148648) | Freshwater microbial mat bacterial communities from Lake Vanda, McMurdo Dry Valleys, Antarctica - Oligotrophic Lake LV.19.MP7.G1 | ecosystem: Environmental > Aquatic > Freshwater > Lake >... | reverse complement strand
GCCAAGCGCCTGCCGAAACCGCCATCATCGCCGCGCCGGAAATTAGGATACTTCGCATGAAAAATGCTCCTTAAGAATATGTGTCTGCCCGATTCTCCAATGCGCCGCAGTCGCGAAAGTTGCCGCCGCCGGCGCATTTAATCGGCCGACAGAGCCGATCACGACACATATTATAACATTGACGAGGGCGGCAGGACAAGTCGGCACCGTCGGCGCCCACCGCCGGCGTATCCACACATCACCCGATTGACGAGCCGCGAGCGTCAGTGACCGGTCGAATTGCAGGGCAATCGCATGTAACGAGCGGCGAGCGTAAGCGACCCGATTCCAGCAGCACTGCGACCGATTCCCGCAGAACTACTCCGGTCGCTGACGCTCGCGGCTCGTAAATCTGGGCACATGCGATTGCCCTGGGTCGAATTGCTTTGCTGCGGGAAGCGGGTCGCTGACGCTCGCCGCTCGTTAAATGCAGTGGGTCGGCTCCCGTCAGTGCACCGGCGACCCTTTAACTACAGCTTCAATAGCGACTTAGGAAATAATCCAAGCATCCCCACTGCCGCCGCCTCGTTATTCAACACCGGGGGGCGTTGCGAACTGGCGTGACATTGGTATAGTGCTCGGCTCGATTTTACCATAGCAGAAAGCGAACCATGGCACGCGAAGAACGCAAAGAAAAACGCGAATTTCAGACGTTTAACAAGCCCAAGATTAAGGTCGCCCGCATCAGCGCCGCGGGGGTTGTTTACATCGATTACAAGGATACCGAAAGCCTTCGAAAGATGATGACCGGCAACGGCAAGATTCAAAACCGCAAGCGCACCGGCGCCACCGCGATGGAACAGCGCATGATCGGTGCCGCCATCAAACGCGCCCGCTACATGAGCCTGCTCCCGTATGTGACGGCGATTGGGTGAGGAGAGAGCGGAGCGGAGAGCCGATAGCTGATAGCTGATAGCTGATAGCTGATAGAATTCTTGAAAGCCCTGCGCGCCGCGCAGGGCTTTTTTTGCGCCGACCATTTTTGCCGCCCTGCTATCAGGTATCAGCTACTAACACAACAAGCCCCGGATGGCTCAAGTCATCCGGGGCTTGCTGGCAGAGTTTACAGAAGAAGCTGATTTACTTCTTCACGCCCAGGATCGCATCCTTCGCGGCCTTGGCCACGCGGAATTTTACGACTGTTTTGGCCTTGATCTGAATTTCTTCTCCGGTGGCGGGGTTGCGGCCCTTGCGCGCCTTTCGGTTCACCAGCACAAGTTTGCCGATGCCCGGGAGAACGAACTGATTTTTGGCCTGCTTGTACGCGAGTGCGGCCTGCGTTTCGAAGAAAGCGCCGACGGCTTTCTTGCTGAACGTGTGACCGGCTTTGGTGAGCATGTCGACCATCGTGTTGGCGACTTCCGATTTTGTCATGGCCTTGGCCATTGCAGTGACTCCTTTCGGTGCGCGGCCGCCTTTGCAGGCGTTTTTTGCCGCGGACCATCCGTCTTTGGAGGGCGAGCGACGGGAGAGGATTAATCCCCGTCGACTCACGCCGGCGTGCGTCGAATCCGCTTCGACACAAGAGCCCTACCGGCGTGCCTCTTGCCGCGATCGATTTCTCGCGTAAAACGCGACATCCGATCGAGATGTTTGCAAAAAATAACGAGAAATCGCGCGTTTTCAAGCTCCGCGCGCAAAATCCTTAATAAAATCACAATTCTTTCGACGAACGCGGCGCGAATTGTCAAGCCCTGTCAACCATCCCGCCGACAACCCCCAACCGCATCCAAGGTTACGGTATCATCTCCGCCGTGGCCGACGCCCCCGCCAATCCGCCAACCGATGATGAGAAAGACCCCCGGCCCAACTACGCCAAACCCGCGCCGCGTACTCACGGCTCACCGAGCGATCTTCAACTGAAGCCTGGCCCAACTACGCCAAACCCGCGCCGCGTACTCACGGCTCACCGAGCGATCTTCAACTGAAGCCTGATCTTGAACTGCGCTGGTACCTGCCGACGTGGCGCGAGCGGCTGCGATTCATGGGATGGCGGAATTTGTTATGGATTCCTTCGATGGCGCTTGCCGCCACGATGCTGTTGGTGCCTTGGTTTTGGCCGGTGTTCTGGCAGATTACGATCGGGTGGTGGAAACTCTGGGTGATGGCCGTCGCGCTCCCGCTGGGCGCAGCGGCGCAGGCGGCGCGGCACACGTTGCGCCTCCGCCGAGATCCGTTCTGCATCCACTGCGGCTACTCTTTGACCGGCCTTCCCGACGGGCACGCCTGCCCCGAGTGCGGGCAGCCGTGCAATCATCAGGTGATCGAAGAATACCGCCGCGACCCGCACTGGTTCATCGATCGATACAAAAACCGCAACAACATCCCCCGCCGCGAAGCCACGATCATGGCCGGCCCCCACCGCCGCGCTGCCAATCGCGATGGAACATGACGATCCGCTCGACAATCCGCGCCGCTTTACAGAAAGTGGTTTACACTCCCGAATCAACACAAATGAAACACGAATTTGAAAGCCCATCGCTTCTACAGATTTCTTTCACCGATGAGTTCTCTTAAACTACGGCGTCGGTTTATTGAGACGCCTCTTCTCCAATTCGTGTTCTCTTCGTGCAAATTCGTGGGCAGAATTCATTCTTGGGCAGAAAGAACCAGCCATGAAACTCGGCTTCGGCCTCTACCGCCATCAGCTCGACAGCGATCACCTGCAGTTCGCCCGCCAATGCGGCGCGACGCACCTGGTCGTGCATTACACCGACTACTTCAAGCAAGGCGACCAATCGGGCAACGCGCGCGGCGATCAACCCACCGGCGATCAATACGGCTGGGGTGTGGCCGGCGATCCGAACGCGCTCTGGACGCGCGATGAGCTGCAAGGTCTGCGTGAGAAAATTGAATCGCATGGTTTGAAGCTTCACGCGCTGGAAAACTTCGATCCCGCTTTCTGGAGCGACATTCTGCTCGACGGCCCAAGCCGCGAAAGGCAGATGGCCCATCTCAAGACGCTGGTGCGCGACATCGGCGCGGCGGGCATTCCGGTCATCGGCTACAACTTTTCGCTCGCCGGCGTCTATGGCCGGCAGAAGGGCAAGTGGGCGCGCGGCGACGCGATCAGTGTCGGGCTTGATGGGTTCATCGACGAAACGCCCCTGCCCGAAGGCATGGTGTGGAACATGCGCCTGCGCGAAAACCTCGGCCCGGCCGCCGTCGGGCAGATTTCTCACGACGAACTATGGCGGCGGTTTGAGGCATTCATGAAAGAAATGGTGCCTGTCGCCGCCGAGGCGGGCGTGCGGCTGGCGGCGCATCCGGATGATCCCCCGCTGCCCACGGTGCGCGGCACCCCTCGGCTGGTGTATCAACCAACGATGTACGATCGCCTGCTTGATGTTCTTCCACATCGCAGCAACGCGCTGGAATATTGCCTGGGCACGCTGACGGAAATGACCGACCGCGGCGAGAACTGCGAGAACATTTATGCCGCCGTCGACCGCCACAGCCGGCGGAATGCGATCGCGTACGTCCACTTTCGCAACGTTCGCGGCGTGGTGCCCAACTACAAAGAGACGTTTATCGACGACGGTGACCTGGACATGGCCCGCGTGCTCACCATCCTGAACAAAAATAACTTCGACGGAGTGCTGATCCCCGACCACACCCCGCTGCTCTCCTGCGCCGCCCCCTGGCACGCGGGCATGGCGTATTCGATGGGTTATATGAAGTCGCTGATGGATCGATTGCAGCAAGGGTTGACGATCTGGTCGCCGTGATCGAGCCCGCGACCCACGCCGCCCTGTGAGCTGCAAGCGAACACGCCGGTGCGAAGAGCCGTAAACCACAGTCCGGATTCTCTTCCTCCATGTACTCAGGGAGGGGGAAATTTGAGCGAAGATTGATTCACTGCGTCGACGCCAGATCGCGCAGCGGATCGATACAGATTGCCGCGGAGTATTGGCGGTGGCCGAACGAAATCGAGCGGACGTTAATGAGCTTCAGCGATGGAAACCCCCGGCGGTCGGGCCGGGCAAGCGGGTCGTCGTAAACCACGACGCAAGTCCGGCCGACCCAATCCTTCCGCGACATCCAATACTCGTAGCCCAGCCCTTCGCCGCTGATCATCCACTCGGAGCTGGTGTAGTCGCTGGCGCGCGAATCGGATTCAAGGGGTGTTCGGTAAAAGGCGAGCACGCTGGCGAGTCGATACTTTCCCTCGGCGATTATCAGCGGCTCTTGGCCGGTGGTGGCGGCAACTTCGTCCTCCAGTGTTTCCACCATGGCCGCCAGCTCGCGCCACGGGCCGAACGCCTGCAGCCATCCCGTGCGCGGTTGCACGAACAGAAGGTAAAACCCCGTGAGGATGTTGATCACCAGGCAGATGTTCGCCGTCCAGAGCAAAGGCGCTGCCGGGCGGAAGGCAAGCCTGCGGCGCGCTTGCCGCAGGCGAACGCGCGAAAGTCGAGCCAAGGCCGGGAGCAGGCTGAGGAAAAGCGGGAGCGTCCAGTTTATGTGCACTTCGCTGTGGAATGATTTCTGTACCATGACCAGCAGCATCGGCAGGCTGAACGCCAGGCTGAAAAGCCACCGCGGCACCAGAATTCGACGCAGTCGTCGCGCCAAATACCCCGGCAACAGCAGCAGCAGCGCGAACACGACGGGGGTGAGAACCAAAAGCTGGAAAAAAATGAATACCGCCGGGTCGCGCAAGTTCAGCGTGTGACCTTCGAACCGGTCGATGAATTGAAAGCGAAAGCTCGCCCAGTCGTGGTGTGCGTTCCAAATAACGACGGGGCTGAACATCGCGCCAGCGAGCAGCACCGCGAGGTAAGGATGCACGCTCCACAAATGCCGACGCCACGGGCGATGCAGCACGACCATCGCCAACGCCCCGCCGCCCAGCGCTACACCGGTATATTTACTAAGCATGGCCGCACCCAGGCCGAAGCCGGCAACGTACCATCCGACGGGGCTGTTGTTCTTCAGAGCGTGTGTCACACCGAGCATGCACACCAGCCAGAAAAAGATGAGAGGCGAGTCCATCGTGGCGATGAAACCGGTGCAGAAATAGAGCGGCAATATCTGCAGGGCCAACGCGGCGAGAAGTCCCTCTGTTCGCCCGAACCACGTCCGACCGATGCGGTAGATAACGACACTTGATGCGAGCATCAGCATGTGACCGACACTTCGAACCCCGAATTCGGTATTGCCGAAAAGTGTCGTGCCTGATTTGATCACCCACGCGACCATCGGCGGGTGATCGTAATAGCTTAGCTCGGCGTGCTGCGAGTACATCCAGTAATATGCTTCTTCAGGAATCAGCGGTACCCATATCATCGCGGCAATGCGCAACACCACCGCAGCGGTTAACAGCACAACAAGCGCGCCTAGGCGCGGAAAGGTCGCATTACGGAGATTGAGCGGAGTCCGGGATCGACTGTGGGTCGTGCTTGGATTCACGCTGGGGTCCACTTTGAATTCCAAGCTGACACAAGGGCGGCGGGCAGTGGGCAGAACTGCACCGACCGGATGCATCGAGCGCCGGTCGAATGATGTCTGGTAAGAACAGCGTCGGAGCGGGCCACGCCGCCCCGGTGCGCGGTCAATTGGGCATCCGTAGTTCGTTCATTCCTTTTCGTTCTTTTCATCGTCGTCGCCGTCGTCGTCGCCCTTTTCGTTTTCAGCCACATCTTCGACGATCTTGCCGGAGGCATCAACCTTCAGGTGGCGCTCAGCTTTGCCGACTTCAATGCTTAGCTCGAATGACGTGTTCCCACCCGCGGTGACGCGATAGATGTCCTCAATCTCGGCCGCGGCGTACTTGCTCTTTACGGCGGCGACCACGGCCTGCGGAACGGCCTTCAATTCAACTTCCATTTCTTCCTCGATAACCTCGCCTGACTCACTCACTTTGACGGAGTGGTCAACTTCACCGACCTCAAATTCAGCCTCGAATACAGTTTTCCCTTCCTCGGTTTCCTTGATCAGCATTTCCATCTTGCCCGCGCCGATCGCCTCTTTCACCGCCGCCTGAACAGCCGGTGGCGCTTTATCAAGATCGATCTTCTCTTCCGCTCCCTCGCCAGCATACGCGATTACGCCCATCGCAGACATCGCCAGAGCGGCCACGGTGACCAGACTATTTCTTTGCCTCATAACTTGCTCCTTCAAAAATAAAAATATCGAACTCACCCGGTTCCGCTTGGAACCGACGGAGGAAACGAAGCTAGCCGACCGATCATGAAATGAAGGTGAATGCGTTGGGAGGCAGCAACGAATGGGTCTAACATAGGGTGTCAGGTCAGACCAGGATCGCAAGTCAGGATTCATGCTCATCCCGACTCCAGATTTCATGCAAATACAGCCCATGCGCCGGCGCTGTCGGGCCGGCGGCGCGGCGGTCTTTCGCTTGGAGCATGGGGGGGATTTCGTCCGCGTGCGTTCGGCCCATGCCGACTTCCACCAGTGTGCCGACGATGATGCGCACCATCTGCCATACGTGCCGACGATAATGCGCACCATCTGCCATAAAAAGCCCGTTCCTTCGATGGCGACGATGATCTGCCCGGCGTCTCGACGCACGTCGATGGTGGTCACACTGCGGACCGTGTGCTCGCGGCGGTGGCCCGGTTTGGCGAAGCTCGCGAAATCGTGCGTGCCAGCCAGCGCCTCAGCCGCGCAACGCATGGCGTCGACGTCGAGCGTTTGCCAGCGGTGCCAGGCGAGGTCGGCGTTGAAGACCGGACGGTCCAGTTCGTTCCAGATAATATACTCGTAGCGCTTGCGCAGCGTCGAGAAAACGGCGTCAAACGCATGTGAAATGGGTTCGATCGAACGGATCAGGATATCGGTCGGCAGCCGCGCGTTCACGGCCATGCGAAGATTTTCCGAAGGGATTTGGAGGGCGGTGGTATCAAAATGGGCGACCTGGCCGCGGGCGTGAACGCCGGCGTCGGTGCGACTGGAACCCGCCAGTGCCACGGGGTGACAGACGATCGATGCGAGCGCCCGCTGCACCGTTTGCTGCACCGTGGGAATGCCCGCGCCGGCGGCGGCAACCGCGCCTTTCCATGAGGGCGGCGTGCTTTGCGTTTGCCAGCCGTGATACGCGGTGCCACGGTAGGCGATGACGAGTTTGTAACGCAGCGAAACTTCAGGCGGCGCTGTTTCAACCGTTTCGAAATCAGTTGGCTTTTTGGATTGACCCAATTCCGACATTGCAAAAACTCCACGTCACTGGCCCGCATTCGCTGGAGATCATTTCAGGCAGTCATCTTCTGCCGGAGTGCAAGGAATTCAAGCTGCACCACTAGACGGCGATGCGGCGCGTGCGGAGCAGGTTGCGCCGATGCGGACGACCCGTCTGGCGGTGGGACGGCCCTTCGTTACGCCCACCACGCCGCTGGTGTGGGGAACCGTGCGGCGGAACGATCAGGGCTCCTGAAGAATTTTGAGTGTGTCGTGATGAAGGCGGCCATTGGTGGCGACGGCGTCGCCGCCGTGAATGGTCTCTTCGCCTTTCCAATTCGAAAACCGCCCGCCGGCCTCGCGGAAGATGACGGGCAGCGGGCCGCAATCCCAGTCGTTCATCACTGGATCGATGATGACATCGGCGCGCCCCGTCGCCACCAGCGCATAACCGTAAGCGTCGTAGGCGCAGCGCTGGAGTTTGGTGGTTTTTTCAAGACGGTCATAAGCGCCGCTGCGATCGCGGGCCATGCGAAGATCGGTGCACAGCAGCATGGCCTGCTGCAGCGTGTCGGTTGACGACACCTTGGCGCGCCGGCCGTTCCACGAGCAGCCCAAGCCGTGGGCGGCGGCGATCATCTCATCGAGCGCGGGGAGATAGATCACACCCACATCAACGCCGCTGCGATCGCGGGCCATGCGAAGATCGGTGCACAGCAGCATGGCCTGCTGCAGCGTGTCGGTTGACGAGACTTTGGCGCGCCGGCCGTTCCACGAGCAGCCCAGGCCGTGGGCGGCGGCGATCATCTCATCGAGCGCGGGGAGATAGATCACACCCACATCAACCCGCCCGCGAATCTCACAGCCGATCAGCACGGAATAGAGCGGTATGCCGTGAATGAAACTCTTGGTGCCGTCGATCGGATCAACGTACCACTTGTAATCCGGATCGCCGGCCGACTCGCCCTGCTCTTCACCGACGATCGTGTGCGAGGGGAAATACTTCGCGAGAATGGATCGAACGATCTGCTCGGCCTCGCGGTCGGCGATTGTGACGGGCGTGTCATCCTGCTTGATATCCACCGCCACGCCGGTGTTGAAGTAACTCAGCGTGCGCCGGCCGGCGACGTAGGCGGCTTCTGTGGCGACGGCGAGGAGTTCGTGAAGGTTTGGTTCCGGCATGACGGGCAGAATAACCACGACCCCCGACAAATGTCATCCTCCTGCAGCGTCGCCTTTCGCCGCGGGCCTGCTCGGCTGCGTACTTGCCGGCGCGGTGTTAGCCAGATCGACCGCTGCCAGCAACACCAGCTTCGTCACGCGCTGGGCGAGTTGCGGCAAGATGCGGGTCACTTCGTCGGTCACTTGGTGATAATCCGGGTGATCTTCCACACTGAACAGCACCGCCGGCACCCTGCGGTAGATGAACGGGCCTTGGTCCGAACGCATGAGCCAGTCGGGATGCTCGTCAAAGTGAATGCGAAGGCCGATCTTTCCGCGGGCGTTTTCTTTGCGAAGAATATTGCGCAGCGCATCGGCATCCTTGCCGCCGTCGACAAAAATCAGGTCGTCCTCACCGCGGCTGATCATGTCCATATTGAACATGCCGCGAACCCTCGCCAGGGAGAACGGCGGTTGCCCGGCCATGAAGCGAGAACCGCGCAAACCCGCCTCTTCACCCGTGAACGCGATGAAGACGATCGACGCATCGCACTTCACGCGCCCCCGATGCAGCGCATCAGCGATCGCCAGCACCGCAGCGACGCCCGACGCGTTGTCGTCGGCGCCGTTGTAGATGCGGTCATCGCCTTGTTTCTTCGGAGGAAGGTGGTCGTAGTGGGCCGAGACGATGACGTAATCGCCGCCACGGCCCCGGCGCATGCCGACGACGTTGGGCGCCATTTTTGCATCCTGCACCGCGTGAAAATAGCCGTCGCCACCGGCGACCGGCACAAGCCCGGCGGCTTTGAAACGATCGGCAAGGTAGGCGGCCACCTGACGTGCTTCATCGCTTCGGCACGAGCGGCCCTGAAAGCGATCATCAGAAAGAAACGCGATGTCGTTACGAATCTTGTCCGCAGAGATCAGATTTTCCGGTCGGACCGACGCACAGCCGGCGCATAGGATCGCAAGCAGATAAACACCCGAAGCAAGTTTCATCCTTCGCATGCTAAAGCTTCACGGTTTGACTGCAAACACTTTCACGCTCGCGGCGAACTCATTCACGTCGTACCTGCTGAGCGTCTTCGAAAGCCCCTCATGCACCGCCGTTGCCGGCGACGACGAGCAGCACCCGCTGCCGATCGACAGTGACACTTTCTTGTCTCCCCCGCAACAGTTCGCGGCGGCGACGGGCGATGGCGCGCTCATGGCGGGCGAGCAACACCCGGCCTGGCCTTCGACTAACGAGTATGCGTTTAAGTCGGCGCTGGCATCAACCACCGCAACATGCGAAAAGCCGGCTCGCTTCAGCCCGGCTTGATAATCGTCAATCTGAATCGCGCCGGCGATACAGCCGACGTAGGCTGCGATGTCCTGCTCCATTTCTGGCGGAAGCGGCTTCTTCAGCGCGATATCGCTCACCGCCACGCGCCCGCCGGGCTTAAGCGCGCGAAACATCTCGGCGAACACCGCATGTTTGTCGGGGGCGAGGTTGATCACGCAATTGGAGATGATGACGTCGACCGACGCATCCGGCAGTGGAATCCTGTCGATCGTGCTCTGGTGAAACTCGACATTGGCATAGGGCTTGCCGTCGGCGCCGCCCTTCTGTGCGTTCTTGCGAGCCAGTGCGATCATCTCCGGCGTCATGTCGATGCCGATGGCCTTACCCGCCGGGCCGACTTTTTTCGCCGCCAAGAACACGTCCAGCCCCCCGCCGCAGCCTAAGTCAACCACCGTTTCACCGGCGCGCAAGTTGGCCGTAGCGATGGGGTTGCCGCACGAAAGGCCCATGTTCGCTTCGGCGGGAATGCCAGCCAGTTCGTCGGCGGTGTAGCCGAACGCCTCGGCGACAGCCCGCACACCCGCATTATCGCTCGAAAGACCCGCCAAAGCGGTCTCGCCATATTTTTCTTTAACGATTGTTGTAATTGTTTCAGAGGCCATCATTTTGCTCCAATTTGATTGTTTACTTCGAAGCGGGCGGCCGCCATGCGTTCATCGCGATATCAATTTCATCGCGTACACGGCGGAACATCTGCATTATTTCTTCATCACTGCCGGTGGCATGGGCCGGGTCGTCGAACGGCATAAACGTTCGCGACAGGCTGCCCGGCCACACCCGCGGGCAGCTATCATTCGCCCGGTCGCAGACGATCAGCAGATGCGTCAGCGGCAACTTGCCCAGAAACGCGGTGAGATCTTTCGGGCGGTGGGTTGCGATATCGACGCCCACTTCATTCATCGCCTCGACCGCCAACGGGTGAACCTCATCCTTCGGCGACGTGCCGGCCGAGTGGACGTTAAACTGGTCGCCGTGATACTTCCGCACAAAGCCCTCCGCCATCTGACTTCGGCAGGAGTTGCCGGTGCACAAAACGAGAATGTTTTGCCGGGAAGCCATGATCGTTCACCTCTTTGCCAACTTGACGTTCAAAAAAGATTGCGCCGGCGTACAGCAGGGGGCGCGCTGGTCCAGGCGATTCTG